>Ga0208360_1000036_pt1 | contig 56458 bp, 102 predicted proteins | sample LakMenE27Jul10ns_FD_150739 | JGI IMG/M metagenome (GOLD analysis project Ga0208360, IMG submission 150739) | Freshwater microbial communities from Lake Mendota, WI - 27JUL2010 deep hole epilimnion ns (SPAdes) | ecosystem: Environmental > Aquatic > Freshwater > Lake > Epilimnion/Euphotic zone ...
CCCCCATTGACTTTCTGATCTAGGGTGCTATAATAGAAACGACCCATGACGGAACCTAAAACGTCGCCCTTTATGAGGGGGTTCTTTGCAAATCGCAAAGTGGGGATCGGGGCATGATAATGTGTCCTTAAACAAAATGTGCCGAGGGATTCGCCCCTGAGACGGGGAACTTCTCCTTATCCTAATCGGATGTTGTATCTAACTAATTAAATGCTCAACCTCACTACACTTGTGGCTGTTTCCCTAGTTGGAACTGTTGCAACCCCGCTGAACGGACTTACTGAGTTTAACAGACTGGAATACCCTGTACCTCAGAAAGTCGCAATCAGGGGTCTCTCCCCAGGTCTACCACTAGGACTCGACTCCATTTGCACAGGCTGCGATCCTACAAAGTTTTTACCGGCCCCTGCCTATGAGCTTACGCCAGAACGCAGAGCCCTTTTAAATACCATTCGCTTCGCCGAAGGAACCTGGACTGAAAATAGCCGAGATGGCTACCGGATTCTGTTTGGGGGGCGCATGGTATCCTCATTAGAAAAACATCCAAACCAAATTCAATACTCAGTGAGCTACGCGAGTGCAGCTGCTGGGGCTTATCAGTTCTTGCCAGGAACCTGGGATGAGGCCTCCAAGAAACTTAACCTTTCGGACTTTGGCCCTGGAAGCCAAGACCAAGCAGCCTTGTACCTTGTCGAAAGGCGTAATGCTTTGCGTCTCGCTGATTCCGGAAAGATTACTCCTACGCTAATTGCAAAGCTTGCTCCGGAATGGGCATCGTTACCAACCTATAGCGGCAACAGTTATTACGGTCAGCCTGTCAAAAGGTATGACGACCTGAAGCGCTTTTACGAAGATAACCTAGCAAACCTTCGTCGGGAGGCAAGCTGATGGGCGGTTTCCCGAACTTTACTTGCCAACTGCAACAAACCACAATGGTATCTAGCCCGAGTAATCAGGCACTGGACCATGGTTGCCAAAAGCAACAAACACGAATGTCGAACCCTAATGTTTCCATGCGTTTCAAATTAGCCTCTTTCTTTCTCGCTGCCGGACTTCTTTCTGGGGCACCAGCTCAAGCCAAGCAGTGTGGCCAAGCCAGTTGGTATGGGCCAGGATTATATGGAAACTTAACTGCTAGTGGTGAAAGATTGCGCCCTAACACAATGACAGCAGCACATCCTACACTCCCCTTTGGAAGCTGGGTCAGGGTCGTAAATCGTGACAATGGCCTTGTTGCTGATGTTAGGATTTCAGACAGGGGACCCTACATCGGGGGTCGTATCATTGACCTTGCTCACGGGGCTGCTCAACGCCTGGGAGTCAGTGGTTTAGCCAACGTTTGCATTTCTCGCCTCTGATTGCTATGGGTGATGCCTTGCTGGTACTCACCCTTCTTTCCTTTACTTCTTAAAAATGGCACGATTAAAATTTCAAACCCCCAACGGCTTCACCCTGATTGAACTTTTAATTTGTGGGGTTATTTTTGGGATCCTTGCTTCAATTACTGCCGGGGTGCTCTCTGGTAAAAGTCCGTACAGAATGAGTGACTGTGTTCGGTCCGGGGGAAATTGGACTGAAGGTTATGAACTAGGGCATTACACCGCACTTTGCACCTTTGACTCCGGTAAATAAGTTCGATAAGATTAACCAGAATGAACTTCACTCCTGAGGAAAAGCTATTTATTTCCGACTGCGTTGTTATCTTTCTGACAACAATGACATGGCTTGAAATTTTTCAAATTGGCAATGAGCCTAGAAAATAATCGTCCCAATAGCAAGGTGATTGTTGCTCTGGGAGAGCAAATGCCATCAGCATAAGGATCGCATCCTTACAATCACATTCCGGGATTTGTAACCCGGATCTGTACAGACAAAACACAAACAAAATGAAAATGAAAAATCGAATTATCGCTGCCTCAGTAGCCATCGCTTCCTTTGCCGCCCCTGCGCTCGCCGCACCACGGTTTACGGACTCTTCTCCTACAAATTGGGCCTACGGTGCCCTTCAAAACCTCGCTGAAAAGTATGATTGTGCCGTGGGGTATCCCGATGGCACTTTCCGTGGTAGCAATCCCACCGCCCGCTACGAAAGCGTAGCTCTCATGAGTGCTTGCATTGACCGGGTTTATGACACCTTGAGCCAAGCCGACCGTCGCATTGCAGACGAGGCTCGTGCGGCTATCGCAGTTACCAACGCTCGTGTTTCTGCCCTTGAAGATACGGCAACCCGCGAGGCAATTGGAATCGGTAACTATATTGGTTCAGGTATCAACCTGAATCGTCAAGGCGTTAGCAGCGATACCTATAGCAACAATCGTACTATCGCTGGTGGTACCCTTCAGGGACGTTTCCCAGTGGCTGAAGTCTACGGTACTACCATCTCAGCTCGCCCCTATGTAAACTTCGCTGCGGGCCTTGATAGCCAAATTGGTTCTGCTATCGGCGTTCTGGGGACCGTAGACGTTTCCCTGGCTGGGCGTACCATTGGTGGTACTTACGTCAGTGGCACTAACCTCTACCTCGGTGCCGGTGGCCAATGGGCATTGACTAACGATGGGGAAGCCAACTACCAGACGAGCATCGGCCAAGGCTCTCAGTTTGTATTCGTTGCCGGTGTGGAGCGTGCTTTTACATCGTCCCTAGTTGGTTTCGCCGATCTGAAATTCCCGACCCAGGAAAACGGTGTTGCTGGGACTGCTTACGCCCCAGTTGGTACTGTCGGCCTGGGCTTTAAGTTCTGATTGCGGCCGGGGGGGATGCCCCCCTTTTCTTTCTTACATAACATTTAAACCCATAGAAACTAGAGTCTAGGGGGGGGTGGATAACCGAACCGAAGCATTCGGCTTCCACCCTTGTTTCTGCAGGGCAAAACGCTATAGTTACTTCAGTTGAGACACCATTACAACTAAAACCAACTAAAAACCAATGAAAACCCTACAAGAAAGAATCCAGGCACTATCCACAGATGAAATCAGGGAAATAATCAGAAATTATGAGCAATTCGAAAGAGAAGCTTCCATTGGGGATTGCCCCCTTAGGTCTATTGCTGAAGGAATTAAAGAAGATTTGGGATGTATCTCCGGATTACCCGTAGTCATGTGGATGGAGAAGGTAGCATTTGAGGCTTATCGGGAGGCTTTTTACCGGTATGACCCGGTATGAAACTTTCAGACCTTTAACCATAGATACCAACCCCACAAACCAAATCCACAAACCAAAACCCACTAACAAAATGACAATCAACATAACTGCAACCAATCTAACGAGGGATCTAATTGAAGGGAAGCCCCCTGCAGAAATCAATTACTCAACCTTCACTTTCTCTGCCGGGGAACATCAAGTTAGAATCTTAGACGGAGTTAACCTTGATAGTCTGTCTGAATACTCCGAAATCTTCGTCACTGCTGACATCGACGGCAAAGGCGAAGAATGGGCGAAACTTTTGCTTATTTTGGATGCAATTAAAAGGGTAAGAAGTGGCCTCAATAAGCCTTGGGGGTTGGAACTTTTTATCCCCTACTTGCCCTATAGCCGCCAGGATAGAGTTTGTGCTGAAGGTGAAGCTTTTTCCTTGTTGGTGTTTGCTAATTCCCTCAGGCCGTATTTGGGCAAGGGCGACTGCTTGGTAACATGGGATGTTCATAGCCCCGTAGCTGAGAGCATCTTTGGGGAATTTACCAATTTTGTTAACGATCAGGTTGATTCCCTTTTGAGTATCTTTGAATTGATACCTTCAGACATGGAGTGGGACCCCACCACCATAATCATTGCCCCTGATAAAGGCGCAGTGCCACGGGCGGAAATAGCTGCTAGGTCTATAGGGTCTTCTGAAGTCAAGTATGCCACCAAAGTCCGTAACCCTGAAAATGGGGAAATCCTGCGAACGGAGATCCAAGACGGTGATTACAAAGGAAAGAACCTTCTTATTGTTGACGATATTTGCGATGGTGGTCGCACCTTCATAGAATTGGCTAAAGTCCTTCGGGAACACAACCCATCCCGCATCGACTTGTATGTCACCCATGGAATCTTCTCGAAGGGCTTTGAGGTTTTTGATGGCCTTATCGATCACTTCTATGTGGCGAACTTGTTGCCGAATCGGGACTTTTATCGGGAACTACCCGCCAACTTGACTTGTCTTAGGGTGAACTAGGCCTTATTAACCCGGACGCAACTACCGTTAAACGCAACCAAACGCAACCAAACCCCTAACAAACAATGAAACTTTTCGCCCCCCACGCAACAGACTTTTACAAGACTGGACACCCCTTTCAAAACCCAGAAGGCACTGAGATTATCTATGCCAACATGACAGCTAGGTCTGATCGCCTAGCAAATATGCCTGAGGGATTCGACCATAAGGTAGTTGTGGCTAATATCCAGGGGACCATGAAATGGATGTTGAGGGATCTTTGGAATGAAACCTTCTTTCACCAGCCTAAGGCTAAAGTCCTTGATAAGTATAAGCGGCGAATGGATTCTTCGCTGGGGGAAGGCGTAGTGGGAACTGATCACTTTGCGGAATTACACGACCTTGGTTACCTGCCCCTTCACATTAAAGCTCTCCCAGAAGGTAGTCGTGTGAACATTGGCGTCCCCTTTCTGACGGCACAAAACACTCATAAAGACTTCAAGTGGATGGCTCCATGGGCCACTAACTATATTGAAACTGCTAAATCTTCGGAAATTTGGAAAGCAGTCAACGTAGCCACCATTGCCTATGAATTTCGCCGTCTTTTAGACCACTACGCTGAACTCACAGGTAGTAGTCCTCAGTTCGTTGACTTTCAGGGGCATGACTTTTCTGCTCGCGGAGTAGGGGGCATTCATGATGCGGCAGCTCACCAGATTGGGCACTTGTATAGTTTTAAGGGTACTGACACTATCCTTTCGATTGATTACCTTGACGATTATTATGATTGCGGTTCCGAGTTCATTGGGGGTAGTGTCCCCGCTACGGAGCATAGTGTTACCTGCCTAGGGGGACGGGAAAATGAATTGGAGACTATTCGACGGATCATCACGAAGGTGTACCCAAAAGGGATTGTTAGCGTAGTCAGTGACACTTGGAATTACTGGGATACACTGACGGTAATTCTCCCTACCCTTAAAGATGAAATCCTAAACCGTCAGCCTAATGAATTGGGACTAGCCAAGGTAACCGTCAGACCCGACTCGGGATCCCCCGAGAAAATCATTTGCGGTGACAACGGCACTGAGCCAGGTAGCCGTGAGTTCAAGGGCTCCCTTCAACTCCTGTGGGAAGTCTTCGGTGGGACAGTGAACGAAAAGGGATTCAAAGTCTTGAACCCTCGGATTGGACTTATTTATGGGGATTCCATCACTCTACCCCGTGCCAGAGCTATTTTGGAGCACATGAGGCAACAAGGTTGGGCATCCGAAAACATCGTGTTTGGGATCGGTTCTTACACCTATCAATACCACACTCGTGATACTTTCGGAATCGCTTACAAAACAACTTGGGGCCAGATCAAAGGTGTCCCGATTGAGACCATGAAGGATCCGGTTACCGACCGTGGCACCAAAAAGTCGGCCAAGGGTTTACTCCGTGTTGAAAAAGAAGGAGATGACTTTGTCCTCTATCAACAGCAAACTCGTGAGCAAGAGCAGCGAGGTGCGCTCCAAACCGTATTTCTAAATAGTGTGATTTACGGTGAAGATACCAACGGTTTAGCGAACGTTCGCAGTCGCCTACTTGGTTAAGGCCAAAGGGTTGACGCGGGTTGGGAATCAGGCTACCTTGATTAGATGGGGACCTATCCCGCCATTTTGGCGCAAATTCTGGCGCGATTCGGGGAGGGGGGTTGACATTGCCAAGGCATCAGGCTAGAGTGGGTCCATAACTGGGCAACTTCCCCCTCCAGCAATCACCAAACAACCCCCAAGCCACCCCTTATGGCCACCCAACGAACCACCCAAATCCAACCCACAACAATTAACGACCCCGTCAACTTGCCAGACCCCGTAGTCAATTTCTTGCTTGTGGGGGTTATGGTCTTGCCATTGGCTATTATGGCTTTGAGAAACCTTAAGAACCTTGGGAGTGGCCGTCAATAGATTGCTACCGGTTTCTGACTGATTGCTATTTAGACACCTACCAACCACCAACCACCAACCACCAACAACCAACCAAATGGAAATCCCAGACGCATTCAACTTTCGTTACGCAAATTGCAAATTCGTAATTACTGGGCGCAATGGCTCAATGTTTGGGTATCAGTTTGATGTTGAGTATGAGGACTCTGTTGAATACTACAGGCATTTTAGCATTGATGAGGCTGGTAACCGTAGGGAAATTCGGTTCAATCCATTTACCCAAATGGAAGCCAATGATTTTACACGATTGGTGGACCTTGACATTGGGGAAGTTAAGGACCCTGTTGTATAGCCTTAAGAACATGGGACTAATGGCGCAATAGAACCATATGCTCACTATTTGAAAAAGACCTCGAAGAATGCCTAAAGAAATCCCTGTCAAAGTTGGTTCGACTATTTTATTACTCAATGCTACATACCAACCTTTGACGATGTTGAGTTGGAAGAGGGCGACTATTTTGGTGTTGAAAAATAAAGCACACGTTGTGTCCAAACGCACTATCCGCCTAAAGCACTATGTCAAAGTCCCCCAATCTAAACTCTTTGCCGGGAAACCCTCCCGTTCCTTGATCCTGAAGCGAGATAGGCATGTTTGCCAATATTGCGGGTATTCAGGTCCAAACCTTACAATCGACCACGTAATTCCAAAGTCCAGAGGTGGCCAAGATACTTGGCAAAACCTAGTTACTAGCTGCCTGGAATGCAACAATTGCAAGGATAATCGTACCCCAGAAGAATGGGCTATGGCCTTGAAGAAGGTATTTGCTAAGGAAACTACGAATGTTGCGCCATTGCCATTCACTTGGGATAGTTTTCAAGTCGGTATGATGGATGCCAGAGTAAATAGCCGTGGGACCACCTTGGCAGGGAACCCTAAAGCCCCATTCAATAAAATCACAGTGACTATCAGCATGGCTGAAGTTGCGGAATGGCGTGAGTATATCTACGCATAATTGTCACAATCCTTATTACTACGCCACGATGAAAAAATCTAAATTCAACAAGCTAATTCAAAAGCCATTACGATTCCACCACCAAGACATTCATGAGGAGATTGAGGGTTTGACGGACATTTTAGTTGCCATTTCTAATCGATTGATTCGGGTAGAGTCATTGCTGGATGCTATGAGTTCCCACAGCCAGAAAGACACCGAAACTTAACCACATGCCGGAACCACTCTATTTGGTACATTATACTAGGCGTCCTCAGGTCCGAATGTCCCCATGGCCCCATAAACTTGGCACCCGATTGAGAAGTAGACGGGATGCCATCGGGGGATATCTATTCCTGGACTCATTAAAATACCGAAGTATTATTTACATGGATAAAATAAAGAAGTATATAAAGGAAAACTATAATGGTTTTGAGCAGACAGATTATGTTTCTATCAGAAGTATACGTCGGATATCACAAGAGGCCGAGCTGACAACCAACAATAGCTTTAGTTTCACTGTTGTAGAAATGGGTGAAGATGCGTACAATTTGCGGTTAGACATCCCAATCGATTTATGGAATAGACTGTGGGTGGAAACCACTTTAAAGGCATACCAAACCCTACCCCCCCCATGGGCACCCATTAGCAAAAAATGCTATGATTACCCCCTAGGCACGATGCAACCAACCAACCAACCATGACAACCCCAATCCCAACAAAAGAAAGGCCCATCTTGTTTAAGGGTGAAATGGTTCGCGCCATTTTGGACGGCAGCAAAACTCAAACGCGGCGTGTGGCCAAAATGCGTGTTTGCGGCGGGCGCATGATTGAGGTGCCTGCAGATGATGATGCCGAATGGGTGAATCAAGTTGCGCACAACCCCTACGGCAAACCAGGTGACCGCGACTGGAACACCGGATTACCTCCGAAGGATGGCATGTATTACGTGCGCGGGCTTCTTAACGAATCTATTGGCGGAGATAACCGAGCAGTGTGGGTAAACCCTCATTACTTTACGTGGGGTTTCACAGAGTGCGACGACCCTGAATCTATCGGGCCTGATTCTGACATAACACCAGAAAACATGCAGTGGAAGCAACCTGGGGACATGCTATGGGTTCGCGAAACCTGGGCAGTTAGTAACATTTATGACAAACTTGCACCATCGGCTATTTGCAAGGACTTGCCGAAGGGTCCTGGCCACGCACCAACCAAAGTCTTGTACCCATCAACCGACAGAATATCCGAAGGGATTAAACTTCGCCAATCTATCTTTATGCCCCGCTGGGCCAGCCGCATCTTGTTGGAGGTTACTGATATTCGGGTGGAGCGACTGAATGCAATTAGCGATGCGGATGCTTTGGCTGAGGGTTGCTCGACTGATAGCATGTTGTCCGGCGACTGCCTTGCCAGCGTCTACGCCAGGCTCTGGGAATCCATAAATGGTGAAGGGTCATGGGAAGCGAACCCTTGGGTGTGGGTTATCGGGTTTCGGAGGGTGCAGCCATGATTTGCCATGTGGGTAGCAGCTTTGATGATTTTCTTAGCGAAGATGATTTACTGAATGAGTGTGAATTGGTAGCCCTGGGACGGGTCTCAGGCCATGAAACTAGCCGGAGGTTGGATAGTAAAGTGATTGAGGAACTAAGGAATATCCACCACGACTTACTTGAAAAATCAAAGAACCTTGACCCTGATTTCGAACGTACCCTTCGGGAAAATCTCTGGGACTTATATGACTCTTGAGATCAATATGGGTGATTTCTGGTTGCATGAAGAAACTAAGCATGAAATCCTACTTATGCGAGCCCGTAAAAAGGTTTGCTCTTATAATCAGATTATACCGTCCGAGGATTTCACCACAGATAGCTACCTAGTTTTTCTAGAGTACGCTTCACCGAAGGAGCTAGCTGAGGATATACTCTTTGAGTCAACATTCCAAAAAATTACCCCTAGAAAATGAATCACACCGAAACTACCTACTTTCTACTTTTGGCAGCAGTGTCAACATTCGCAGCATTGCTACAGGGCTGGCCACCTATATTACTGGGTGTAACGGTACTCATCTCTGGAATCCCCTTGGTTCTGCAAGAGTACGAGAATGAGGACCATGAAAATTAAACACAAGGACATACTATCACGCGGGCGGTGGAGTGTAGGTGATTTACATCTCAATGAAGAACTAGTTGAAGAATTAAATTTCAGTATAGGCAAAACTTTCGACACTTCGAAACGAGCCCGTTCTTATGCCAAGAGCCTCTTTCTCCGGGACCCTGGCCACACCATCATCCTGACTGCCATCAAGTCTTTTAAATTCGATGGTAAATTCCTAACTTATACAAAGAAAGAGTGGGTTGTGACCTTGAAAGGTGGCAAAGTAAAGTTTAAAAGCAATGGTTTCTATTATAGTTGAATGACGAAGCTTACTCTGCGCAATTAAAAAAATGAGCCCCCTTACAAATTTCCTTCGTTGGCTTCAACGAGTAAAGTCCTCTTTTGAGGTTATGGGTTGCCCCAGCAACTATGACCATAGTGAGTCAAACATTCCACCGCTCATTGATTGCAGATTTGGCTTCATTAGTTCAGACTCTGGGGGAATCGGAAACTTCAGATGGATTAACTCTAACCCTTCAAATAGTTTTAACCCCCGAGGGAGAATCATTTGGGCAGGGCGATGGTCGCTCTATGTGGATAGTAGGCGGTTAACCGAACCTAAACCCCCGGTTTAGACCCTTGTTTTTGCGGGGCGAAGGTAGTATAGTATAGGTATGAACGACACCCCTCACCCCATGCCTGAATCTAAGTCTGACCTACCTGGTCTTGAGGGGTTGGTCTTTCATGATTACTCCAAAAGCAAACCGCCCGAAGGCCGATACATTTGGAGAATGCTTCACAAAAGTAAATCCTTTACATTAATCTTCACATCGGAACAACGGGCTCGATGGGCTGGTTACAGAGACGTAATTTCTCCTGAATTCGACTACTGGGACGGATACAGCCTGCTCTTACCAGAAGGTTTGATAGAATGGGCCGAAATTCCGGTTGGCATTTCCCACCTCAACGGGAAGATACTTGAAATCGTAGGTGTGAAAAATACGAATTGCCCCTTTTGCGGAAACCAACCTGAGTGGCGTTCATCTGGGGGCTACATTGGGGCTTCTCCACTGGATCAGCCGGACTTTCACCTTGAGTGTTGCAAGTGGTTCAATGGTAGTGGAAATAGTTCGCGTAACCCTGTTGCGTTATCCGCAGCTAGGAATGCAGCTATCTGGGGGGCGGTTAACCGCCATAGCCCCCAGGAGACAGTCAGTGTAGGATGACCTTGGATTTGACCCCCCCCCCTTTTTTACAAACCCGTACCCCAAAAGTCAATGACCCAACAGTTCCCCAACGACAACCTGGACGAGCTTCTAGGATTTGACCCCTTGCAAGAAGCTGAAATCATGACAGGCCGCAGCTACAAACATGATAAAGCAACTTCCAGTATTGGACTTCTTTTGGCAGTTGACAACAATCAAAAGAAAAAAGAACTACTGAAGACCAACAAAGACTCTTATTACGGGATGGAGTTTGCTGAATTTGTTGTTTTAATGGATAGTATGGGGTTCAAATCGGTTGCCAGTGGATTCATTCCAAATAGTGAAGACGAATGGTTTATTGACTGGAAGGATGGTATTTTGGTGGTTTATGATTCTTTTAGAGGATCTCTAAATGGTGCCAAAGCATTCTTTAACTATTTGCCAGCTAGTGACAATTCATATAGGGGTGGCTTTAGTGGTACTGCAGTTGAAGGGCCGAACGGTAAATACGTCTGGTGTGGAGACTTTGATGCGCGGGAGGGGTTTAAACACCGCCTTGACAACTACAGGGATACGGGGATTTTCATGAAAAAATGGATCGAACAACCTTTCCTTTGGTTGCTCCATTACGGGGATACGAAAGTTGCTGGATATGACTTTAATGAAATTAACCAACAAAGAATCGCTATGTTTCCTGCAGAAGTTCAAGAAGCTATTTGCGGTGAGGGCGGATAACCGAACCTAAACCTTCGGTTTAGACCCTTGTTTGTGAGAGGCAAAAGCGGTATAATCATTTCGTAAACACCACAACGCACAAACCAATGCAAATCTACCAAACTTATCGCAACGCTGATCAAACCGAGGGCAGGGGGCCAATGGAACCTGATCTAGCCTTCCTCCACAAAGAACATGCCGAACGGTTCATTGACGAACAACCGGGCATCATGGGGCGTAGAGAGAAGTGGTCCCAATTAAGGCATGGGGATTGGGTAGTCATGCGGGAGGAATACAAAGACTGCGACATCAATATTATAGGCAGACAAACTTTATGGTCCCGGGGGAAATATGGAGACCGGGGGATTAGGCGGATAGAGGTTGTAGATTATGATGTGATTGAGGAACAACTGAGACAATGACAATCCAAAGTTGGTGGAATCTTGGACGCAACATCCGGGTAGAAAACGAGAATGAGGCAAGTTGGGTTATGCTAATCCGGGACGATCTATCCCAATTGACTTATACCGATGAAGCTTTTTCGTCAGGGTGCCTTACACTGTTTTCCTGGAGGCCCCTTAAGGCTTTTTCGTCCCGAATGGTTCGCACAGGGCCATCTCCCTTAATACGTCAAGTTTTCGAGAGACTTTTCCGGTTGCCTTTCTGGTAGTTTACCAGTAGTTTACCAGTAGTTTACCGGTAGTTCCCGTGACTTTTACAGGGCGGTTTTCTACCCTTGCCTCCACCACGAAAGGTGCTATACTAGCTAAGCAACTACAAATCTAGCATGGACCCCAACCGTAACTCACTCGAAACCATCCTCAAGCTGCCGACACACCGCCTACTTGCGGCATACAGGTCCGAAAGAAGCCAAAACCACTTCTACGTGGAAGATTGGGTGTGGTCTTGTGATTGTTCGAAATGTGTGAATATTCGCGCACACAGGCAAGAAGTAGAAAAAAGATTAGACCCAATGAGGGAGGAACTGGCTCGGCGTGAGCACCTTATCCGAAATTGACCTTCTCTTTCAATAAAAACGAATAACTGATCGTAAACAATCATAGCAGCAATGACATTTAAAGTTTTTACAGTCGAATACCGAGTTGGTGTAGTTTGTTATGATGCACCACCCCAAGTGGTATGCACAAGTATGGACGATTTAATATCTTTTTGCAGTCTTTTGGAGAGAGATAAAGACGTAATTGAGTATAAAATTACCTCTTGTGGTGTTACTTTCAGTAAAAAAACTTTAGATGCTGAGTATTTGATGACCAAACTTGTAGAAAAGTTCAATTGGAATTATGAAATGCCAGTGGTTCCATTCGTTTTTGAGGGTGATTAAATGTTGTAGACAAACTTCCAGATTCGACATATTCTTGAAATCAACTGGCTCGTCGTGAGCATCTGCCCCGCAATTGACCCATTCGCATTACTACCCCACAGCAAAATGGCACGAATCACAGAAGAACAAATCCTGAGCACAATCGGCGAACTTTGGCTTGTTGAAGTCCGTGAGTCTGAACGTGGATGGGGTAGTGAAAACTGGAATGAGTATTACACTACCTTTGAAGAAGCCCAGGCTAGATTCATAGAAGTCAACAAGGCTAATCCAACCGATCACGTCCCTGATTACTACATTGTTGCGTCCAAGCCAAGGGTGGCCAAGATACACTTTGACTGAGGGGCGGTAAACCGCCCTACCCGGCTCGGTTCCCCGGCTTGTTTCTGCCACGCAGACACAGTATGATTATTACATAAACACCCTACCGCACAAATCAATGCAAATCTGGCAAACTTATCGCAACGCTGATGAAACAGAGGGTAGGGGACCAATGGTTCCAGATCTCGCTTTCCTTCACAGGCAACATGCTGAGAGGTACATCGACGAGCAACCTGGAGTCATGGGGCGAAGGGGCAAATGGTCTTTGAATCAGTACGGAGACTGGGACATCATACCGGTTAACGTAATCGATTACGACATAGTTGAGCTGGAATCCGACAAGGAAAAAGTCCGGCAGGCCGCCCTCAAGAAACTCTCAAAAGAAGAGAAAGAGGCATTGGGTCTGACTGACCCTTGAAGAGACGGTACCCTTAGTTTATGAACGACTCTTCCTTGGAAACCATGAAACTGAAAGATTGTTATGTGTTCGTTGAACCTGGCCCCTATAAGTGGGAACCATGGACTTCTACCCCTTGCCCGATTCACTGTGAAATAATTTCTGACAGCATAGAAACAGCAGTGAAAGAAGCTGAGAAGCTAACTGGGTTGTCTGTCAATAGGGGGCAAATGGCTATTCAAATCGGGTATGCAAACTGGTACCTAAAGCCCCACCCTAAACAGCCAAAATGGTTGGCAGCTAGTTATCATAAATTGTGGTGCAAGTACCGGCTTGCATACAAAGTTTTCCTAACTGTGTTTTCCTAACTGTGCCTACCTCCCGAAGTCAAATCCTAGACATCTGCCGAAGTATCGTAGTTTCACTTAACACCCCAAATAAAAAAATGACTGACCGTAAACAAGTTAATGACTTTAGAACCGTTATGGGGGAATATGACTCCCATGACATTTCCGTTTTTATCGAACATCTCCGGAACCTTCAATCAGAAGGGTGGGAAAGAATTGAGTTGAGAAGGGCAGAAGTCTATGAAGGCGATATTTTCTACGTCCAAGTAACTAAAACCCGCCCAGAAACTGACTCCGAATATAACGCCCGCATCGACAAAGAAAATGAGTGGAAAGAGAGTCGCAGGATGGCTTATGAGGAACTTAAGAAGGAGTTTGGATAACGGGGTATTGAGTGAACCTGATTTCTAAATAGATGGGTATTATAAGCTATACAAGATATCAGAGACCTAAACTACCATCGTTCATCCGCTATTAACACACAGTGGACGCAAGTAGGACGACGAGAAACGCAATCGCCTTCCGAAGGAACGGGACTCATGATTTCACCATAGAGGAAAAAAATGTCTAAAGCAGTCTATCGCGGTGTCGCTTATGATACCGATGTTGCAAAACAAGAGTACGCAGATTGGTATAACCAAACTCATCGCCCTTGCAAAAAATGTGAAGGTGGCAAAATGAATATTTCTTTTGTTATCTACCTAAAGCAAAAAGCAAGGAAGGAAAAACTTCTTCATATTGCACAACTGAACATGGCAAAACAGCCACAAGACTAACCCATGTGTGGACACTTGGCCAACTGGCACACTGTTCTACGTGGGTAGGGCAATTTGTGTTACGATAGCTATTCAATTCACCCCTCACTCAATCAACCTATAACAAAATGAAAACCATCTACATTCTAACTGAAGGAGAATATTCAGATTACCACATTATTGCAACATATTCAACTCGTGAACTGGCAGAAGAAGCGCAAAAGCACTGCCCAAATTCAGATATTGAAGAATATGAGTTGGACGCACTAGAAATTCCCGAGCACCCCCCGGGTCATTTTGCATGGCGTGTGAATATCAACGCAAAAACTAATGCCATTAATTACACGGCTCAACAAATTTCCCTTGGTGTTTATTCTGAACCAAATGAAAAGTATTATGATAATGTTGTGTATTCTTGCTTTGAAGTATACTGTTGGGCACGGGACAAAGAACACGCAGAGAAAATTGCCCTGGATAAGTATTATCAGTGGAAATGGAATCAAGAAAATGAGGTGGCACAATGAACGCACGAAATAAAGGTTTTGAAGTAAAAGTTGATGATTATGATTGTAAAACAACCATTTCTTGGAAATGAGTTCGGTAAACCGCCTTACCCTGCCAGTAAAAACCACCTATACTACAACCATGGAAAACTTGCGCCACTACTTGATTGACTGGCTTAACGAGAGGGGTTACAATGCCCTAGACGCCCTAGCTGAGTATGACATTCGTGTTACTCGCGATGAAAGGTATCCGAACCTTTTTAATTTGAAATATGGGACGATTTTAGCATCCAAATCAAATCCGCTGGTTTGTGCCTGCCGTGGTGCTGTGGTCGAGCGTGTTGATAACGATGGTGACCACTCGCCGTACTATCGCTTGGTTGCATATGCGTTCGATAGATTTTTCAACGTTGGGGAAGGTTACTGTCACGAACTAGATTGGTCTCGCACCAAGGTTTATGAGAAATTTTCCGGCTCCTTAATTAAATTGTTTGAGTATAGGGGGCAATGGCTCGTTTCAACTTCTGGTTCAGTAGCAGGGGATGGCCTAGTAGGAAAAACTAAAAAAACCTTTGATGAATTATTCTGGGATGTATTCGAAAAAGTAGGGTACTTAAAGGAATGCCTAGACCCGTCAATTTGCTACATCTTTGAGTTATGTCACCTAGATAATAAAGATGTTATTAACTACGATGCGCCCAAACTTCCCTTACTAGCAGTACGAGACCGAGATCAGGACTTCGAAGAGTGTGATCTGGAAGAGTTTGGGTGGTATGGCTATGTGGTGGCCCCATCTTACGAATTCAGTGACCTTGACTCTGTACTTACCAAAGTTGAAAAGCGAGATTCAAATCATGAAGGTTATGTATTGTTTGATGGGGTTGGAAGGGTTAAGATTAAGTCTAGGTTATACTGCCAACTACACCGGGCATGGAATAATGGCGAGCCTGACTTTTCGGAATTGTTCCTTAATGACGACTTGGAAGAGTTCCTATTGCACTTCCCTGAATATAGAGATAAGTTTTCGATTCATCTGGACTCTGCTATCCCTGCGATGCAATCTTTATGTGAGATGATGCTTCATAAGTATGGAGCCTTAACGCAAAAGGAATTCGCCATTGCAATTCTCAAAGATGCCCCCTCGGTATCGGCAGCCTGTTTCGCAATACGCTCCGGTAGGTACCCTACCTTCCGGCAGTGGCTAGCAGACCTACGGCCCCAACAACTTGACAAACTGCTTGGGATCCGGTAGGATGGCCCTGGATTGGTGACTTCGGGTTGATGCCCGGATTTTCTAACCCGTGCGCCCAACGAAACTATGAACCCAAACAACAACAATCTAGACTACCTCTTGAAGCTACCTACACCCAGGCTGCTTAAGGTATTTCGAATGGTTAGTGGCCAGCTCAGCGTGCTGCATGATTGGGATTGGAATGCCTATGAAGTCCACAAAAAGGACCTGGAGGGTTATCCTGAAACTGCGGTAATACCCAAGCAAGTATTGAATGAACTAGGAATTTACCAGCCTAACCCCCTGTACCGAGCTTCACAGGTTAGGGACCTCATATTCTTAAGAGACAACCTCAAGGCAGAACTTGATAAGAGGGAACACGTTCCCCGCTGAATTTCCGAAACCTTTAAACTCTGCTCACTACCACGACAATAACCCGACCACAAAATGTCAATGTCAACCTACGTCAAAGGCTACCGTTCCCCTGACGATGCAGAGCATCAAAAACATCTCAAAGTTCTACGAGTTTGTCAAGAAGTTGGGGTGTCCTTGCCGGAAGAAACTTCGGACTATTTCGGCGGCATCAAACCCGAGTATATCGACCCAGATAGTACCCTGGAAGTAAAAATCCCGGTCCATGAAGTTGTCCCTTGCCCTGGTTCCGAAGGCTATGAGATCATCCTTTCGGAGATTCCCCAAGGTGTTCATAAAATTCGATTTGAACATAGTTGGTAAATTCCATGCTTCTTTTTCAATTAATGCAGACCCAATGGCCTTTCTAATCTTTATTGCATAATGATTCCAATTCAATTCACAAACGCTGACGATAACGATTCTTATATTGATCACCGCCAGCTAGAACTCCCCGCAATTCCCGCAAGAGAAAGCTTCCTAACTCTGGATGGCAAGTCTTACCGGGTTGGATACGCTGATTGGACTATCTGGTCAAATGACGAACACCAAACTCAAGTAAGGGTCAGCCTGTATCCTATTCGTCCCAACAGCAATTAACCCAATAGCAAGGGGTAAAATCTAAGCAGTAAAATCCCCTTAAACCAAAACTACTACGAAACAAAATGACGATACAAAATATGAAATACTCAAGGACTTATCTCCTTGAAGTTCAAGACGAACTAATGAAGCTAACCGACACTAAGCTTCTAATTAATGCTATCAGGGTAATACAATCCAGATTTAAACTCCTTGCCCGGTACAAAGAAAAGCTTGATGCCTTCACCGAAGCAATGGGGAGTGATAACTACCCTAATGCAATGAGGAGTCTTAAAAAGCTATTCAAAGAATTTCAAGATGCCAAGGACCTGATTGAAGAGATTAGGGTAATTTCCGGGGCCAGGCACACTCAAAGTATCACCAGAATCGTCCGAAGTCGCTTCATAGGGGAATATCCAGATTGGCTAGAAGTTCCATCACCGTCTTGGAAAGGGAAAGAAAAAACATCTAGCAAGATCTGGCACAAGAATAGCAAAGACGCGTATAAAAAGATGCTTGTTTGGCTCGATGATAACCCCGATGATAAAGAAAAAATTATGGAAGAAGCCCGTTTGACTTATCTCTGCGGGTCGGCCACTACTTTTATTTCCTCATGTGAGAGGTTATACTTGTTGGCTAAAATGGTAGAGTTTGGAGAGATTGAAGCTCAATATAACAGGATGAAAAAATTAGGTGGGGACCCAAACAAGACCTTCAATTATAGATCAGCCAGAGTTTTGAGACTTAGGGATACTGATGGGGATGGTGCCGGTAGTGATGATGACGATATCGAGGAAGATACCGATGGCGGCAATGGCTGGTACGGTACCGGTGGTGATGATGATGCCGATGGGGATGATGACATCGAGGATGATACCGATGGGGACGATAGCTGGTACGATACCGATGGCAGCGATAACGACGAAGATTGACAACAACTGAATCCACACCCACAAGCAAAATGAGAGTAAAAATTATTACAAAAGATTTCGGAATCATCGCAACAAGACACGAGCCTTATTCCAGGGAGAGGTACGAAGTCTTAACCACAGAGCTGGAAGAGTTAGGGGATGGATGCCATAAGGGAGGTAACTCCTATACCTTACAAGATGAAAAGGGTAATGCAATTGTGCTGAATCCATTTATCCTCCGGGATTCAATCTATATGATAGAACTACTGCCTGCGGATTTGACGAACCTTGTTCATCCCAGATAGAAGTGGCTAGGGGGAGTTTGGCCAGGGTGGCATGTTCGGTTTTCACCACTAGTCACTTGCCTAGGGTCTCCTATACTAGGTGTGAGTCCATACCCCCTCAGCTACCCTACACCCAATCAAAATATCACTACAATCTCGCCGCCGCACACAAATGTCCTCATCATCTTCTTCAGGGATTGGATTCTATGGTTTGCTTACTGTTTTGTTTATTGGTCTCAAACTTACCGGTCACATCACTTGGCCCTGGATTTGGGTGCTTTCTCCTCTGTGGATTTCTGTTCTAATTGGTATCTCTTTCATTGCCTTGCTCCTGGTTTTGGCTGCCTTTCTTGACAAGTGACTCTGGCGCCATCTCCTTAAACTTTTGAGTTGTATTAACCAGCCAACCACAAGCCAACCACAAGCCAACCACAAACCAAAATGCAAACCGAAAGCAAATTCAAAGCCAACCTACTTAGGGTCCGCTCATTGCAAGATGGGTGGTTGGACGGTGAGGGGAAAGCCCCCACAGTCGAGTTGCTAGATTGGTTTGAATGTTGGTTCTTTGACTTTTACAAAGAAAATTTCCTTGGGCTGGATTACCCGACCTTATTCCCAGAGTTTGAGGGCGGATTAGTCCTGGAATGGTTTCTACTGGGGCTTCAACCCGGTTTGGACATTTCCCCAGAAAAAACAGGATGGTTACACGCTATAGTACCCAGTAGTAAATTAGGTTATGTTGAGATTGACTTTGACTTTAATGACCCTAATGACAATATGTGGGTTAACTTACTGAGGAAATTCTTGAACCGGTCATTGTGATACCAACCCGCAAAATAACGCCTGAAATCGCAACCAAACTAGACATGCGACCGGGTGGATGGTTTCGGAATCTGTTGTTATGGGATTGTTACAAGGCAAGGCCCTTGGTATTTGATCGTTGCATAGACCATCAGGAAGTTGTGGCCAAAGGGTTGTTGCCTGAGGAACTGATTTTAAGCGATTGTATAGATATGGACTCTTTTTAATGAAAACTTTCACTAATAACATACGGGAATCCAATTTCTCTAGGAAACATTTAACTTTCAAGAGTTTTTCTGGCTCCGACTTGTCCTATAGCACTTTCTACAGGTCTGAACTCTGGAATGTTAATTTCAGCCATACCGACTTGACTGGTGCTGACTTTCGAGATTCCCTCGTTCGCTGTTGCAACTTTAATGGGGCCATTCTCAAAGATGCTTTGTTTGAGGGTTGTGATTTCGGGTCATACCTGCACAAATCTTCTTTTGAGGGCGCCATAATGCCTCACGCCGAGGGTCTTCCGGACCGGGGTGAATTTCAGGCATACGCAATAGCTGATTCTGGTTTAATCGAACTGGTTGTCCCTGCAGATGCCAGACGGGTGGTTAATCTTCAGGGGCATAAGTGGATTTCTCACGCAAGAGTGCATAAAGGCTCCGGAAGATGTTGGGGAGTGGTTCACGAGGGTAGATACAAGAGGGCAAAATTCATTCAGGGGGAAGTTGCAGCCCCAGATTGGGGTATAACCGTCTCCCTAAATAAGGACAAAGCTCTTGACGCCCTAGAAAAGGCCGCACGATTCAGTTTGCTGAAACCCTATCCGTTGGACTTTGAAGGAAGCTACGGGGACTGGTTGGTATGGGACAAATGGCAGAAACACTTAGGGGGGTGAAGTAAATGTTTGAATCCCTGAGACAAAAATTTGGTGAATTAAGGTATCCCCAAACCTCAAAACAAAAAAAATGATAACCATCTACGCTCTCATATATTCCCCTGGAACAGAGGAATCGTGTATTATTGGACTGTTTTCAACCGTGGAACTCGCAGAGGATGCACAGAAAGATATCCCCTACTCTGAAATCCAAGAGCACTATTTGAATCCCTTCACAGAACACCCGCCAGGACAACAATTTTGGTTCGTGGATGTTTTCTTCGGTGAAATTAGAAAATGTTATATAGTGGAGCCCGGATATGGTTTAAGGCCTAAACGGGATTACTCACGTAATTATAAAGGTGACCGAATTGATCATACTTATAAGACGTATTGTTGGGCAACAGACGAAGAACACGCTAAGAAAATCGCTCTAGACCATTACGAAGGCAAATAGGCTCGCCATGAAATGCCTAATTGAATTCCCGATTGAAAGTTGCTTCCATGGGCAGGACGGTTAACCGACCTTGCTATAGGTCTACAATACCACTATACTTATTTGGATACTCCCGACTTTTCTGATCGCTAACAATGACTGACCGTAAACAAGTTACAGAGAATAACGAAGAGCAAACACATGTTTACTTTGTAAACACCGATGACCCCCCACTAAAGACGAAACATATATGCTACTTTACTAAAAGTGACGGCCTAGAATTTGAACTTTTTGAAGTTGTTGAGGAGTACTTCCCTCATCCCAACGCACCAGGTTACGCTATGGTGCAATGCTTTAAAGTCTACAGGAGGGACAAACAGAAACTGTCAAGCTATAAGAGTGGACCCCTAATACAAAGTTGGGGCGCGGAAAACACCTTAAAACTGCTGTATCCTGTAATTGACTCGAAGGTAACTGAAGACAAACAATTTCCCACGCTCCGAAAAGAGATGAGGGTGAATGGTGGGATCGGTGGACTTGGCAGTTGAGTCCTTCTTCGAACCTTGCGAGAAGACACCATGAGTCGAAATGGTTTGGATTCCATACGATGGAAGAGGCACTGGAAGACTTGGCCACATATCTAGAGAATTACTATGATTACTTTCGGGTTGACGGGGAAGATGAGCCAGAAGAAGAAATTGATGTTAGCGTTATTTTAAACGATATATACAAATTAGACGTTAAATAAATCCCCCAACTCTTCTCGTTGCCCTAGGGGACGGTTAACCGCCCTAGCCGGTTCGGTTCGCACCCTTGTTTTTGCATGGCGAAAATGCTATGATGAGCGCATGGAAACGAATCAAATGACAAACCTTTCCCACTCCGCGCAGGCAGTGCTGAATGTCGTTTTGAATGAAGCGGCGCATCTATCTGAGCAACAACAAGCGAGAGTAGACGCCGCTGCCGTTCTCCGCGCCGCTGCGGATCAGGTTTCACCTGAAAACTATGAATCATTCTCAGGGCACTTAGAATACGACCAAGGTCTAGAGGCCCGTAACGATTCTGTCCGGGAAGCTCTCCTGGCCCTGGCCGACGAACTAGAAGGGCGGTAAACCGCCTGGAAACCTTTGGTTTCCCCTTATGCTTACGGCTATGTTTGGGACTTCTTTGGGATATCCAATCGCCACATGCCAGACCGCGCAACAGTGTTCCGGTTGCGTCAGGTTGTGGAAGCTGCTAAGGCTAGCCAGGCATAAACCCCAGGAAAACGTGCTATACTGACTTCGTCCTACCCCCCAACAACCACCAAACCACAAATGGCCACATTCACATCTGAAGGAACAATCGAAATTTATCTCGTTGAATTTTGGAACTGGGTTGGCAATGAGCATTACGCTGTTCCCCGGGGCTCTGTGGTCCATTATGGGGTCCCCCGCGTCAACAAAGATAACATGACTTTGGACATTGACTTTGCGGCTTCTACCGTCGGCAATCCGGAGGATTGGGCTGTGAAACCGAAGGCTGTTACCCAATGGATTGAGCCTGAGTGCTCCCCCACTGATGACGCGGATCAAAAGATTATTGAACTGCGTGTAAACCAAACCTTTTACGATGCGGTGAAACTTCTTGCGGAGACTGAAGGCATCGCTAGAGCCGATGTCATCAGAAAAGCCGTATGCCGATACGCTGCAGAGTCTATGGCTCAAAGTTCAAACAACATTTAACTTCATGTCATCTTTCACTCTTCTCTTTGTAGCCCTGAAACTCACAGGTTTCATATCTTGGCCGTGGGTCCTGGTGCTTCTTCCTTCAATCATCGACTTTTCACTTGTAGCCATCTGGGTGGGATTTTCGCTTTACCAGTTTAGAAAAGATATTCGTTTCCCTAGTTTCCGAACTAACCGAAGATCCCGCCGCAAATAATTTATCACTTTCTCAATAACCCTCTCATCCGGCACTTAACCACTCTAACCCTAGAATGGAACATTCACCCACAATGACTAATCTCGATTGGTTTAAAGAAGCTCTCTCTGAGTTTGGGGAGACGTTGGACAGCATCGAGAAAATCTCTCTTTCTGATCGCGAACTAAGTCAACCCGTTAGTTGGGGGATAGGTGAAGTGATGGGGCTGAGTCTTAAAACGGGTAGGGAATTTCTAGCATGGTCAAGGGACTATGTATATTTCCAAGTTTGTTATGATGGCCACTACTACGATATCCGCAGAGTCCCTAGGAATCCCTGACTCAAAATAAACATGGTCCATAAATTTCCACCCACTTAGCACCCAAAGTCAAACACCCAAAAGCAAAATGGCAAACATCGAACGCAAACTTGCATCTGTCCAGCGCATCGCGGAAATTCGCCCCATCCCTGAAGCCGATAGAATCTGCGCCTACCGTGTGAATGGTTGGTGGGTAGTTGACTCTGTGGGGAAGTATGAAGTGGGAGATTTAGTAATTTACGCAGAACCAGATTCATTTATTCCTCACGAGTTGGCGCCCTTCCTTTCTAATGGGAAAGAACCCCGTGAGTATAATGGAGTTAAAGGGGAGAAGCTGCGGACTATCCGGCTGAAGGGAACCCTGTCACAAGGTCTACTGTTGCCATTTGCGGAGACACTGAATGGGGGATTCCTCCAAGTTAGGGATGATGAAGGTTGCTTACGTTTTATAAAAGAGGGTGATGACGTAACTGAAATTCTAGGAATCCAGAAATGGGAGGCCCCGGTACCGGCTTGTTTGGCTGGCACTGTAAGAGGCAACTTCCCTAGCTGGATTCCTAGGACGGATCAGCCAAGGGGGCAAGGTATTGTGGACGAAATCTTTGAGCGCCACAAGGGGGAAACTTACGAAGTTACCGTGAAGCTGGACGGGTCCTCATGTACTATCTACGTCAAAGACGGTGACATTGGGGTGTGCAGCCGTAACCTTGATCTCAAGGAAACCGAAGGCAATAGTTTCTGGAAGGCTGCTAGGGACCAGGGCATTATCGATGCTATGCTTGCATACAATGGGAAGACTGGTCACAGTATTGCCCTGCAGTCGGAAACCCTTGGAGAAGGCATCCAGGGCAATCAGGAAGGAATCAAGGGGCAACGGCTATATCTGTTTGACATCTTCGATATCGACAACCAAACTTACATGAAGCCAGGGGCCAGAATGGACATTTTAAATGAGCACTTAGTTCCACTGGGGGCTGATTTGACTCATGCCCCTGTCCTACACCCCGCAATGTGTGTAACTGATAGTTTCGCCAACCTTGATGAGCTACTAGCGTACGCCGATGGCCCGTCCATGAACCCCAAAGTCAAACGCGAAGGCCTAGTATTCAAGTCCAATGACTCTGAGTTTTCCTTCAAGGCCATTAGTAATAAGTGGTTGCTATCTAAGGGGAAGAAGAGTGGCTGATGCCAGTGCCCAAAGGACCCGTTGGCTGATGCCCAAAAGTTTATCCCCGAAATAAAAATGCCCTCCCTAATCCGTTACGCAAATTGGCACATTCGCCGTTATAGAAGAAGTAGTTCTACTCTGGAGCTAGCAATTATTTTTGCTTTCCACTGTTTTGTAGCCTGTATTTCCTTGGCCGTAGGGGCCATGTCAACCCCTGTGAATCCCCTATTGGTGTCATGGGGCATCTCACTCCTTGCCGTTACCTGCTACATTCATCGCCCCATTCGCTACTACTGACCGTCCCGCAACCCTTCACCGAAACATCCGACCCTCAACTACAAAAATGGTATACCACCCGTACTCACACACCGCAATGACTAAGCCCTTAGCCTACAACTACCCGCCCGGAACCACGCCGGAAGCAATCGAAGCCTTCCGCACCATGTGGGGACAAACCCCCGAAGATGACATTCGTTTGGGTTCAACCTTTGAGACTTTTCTGAGAGGTTTTGTGTCCGGAAGAATGTATAGTATGCGAGATGAAATCAACGACTTGACCCAGAGGATTGAAGACTTGGAGAGCTTCAAAGAAGCTACAGTGAGTTATGATTCCCATGGCAATTATGCCAGAAATGTTGGTTGATACTGTAATTAATTACCATGCAAACAAATAAACCACAACAACCATGACCGACATCATTCCGCCAACAACATTCGATACTCGAACAGATACCATTAGGTATCCGGACGGCGTTGAAGAAACCTTAGTCCAATACCAAAAACGCAAGTACAAATTTGAATATATCCAGGGCCTTCAAAATGCTTTAGAAAGAATGAAGGTCCTATATCAGAACCCCGGCTGCCTTACCGAAGGGGAGTATAACGCAGCGAAGGACGCCATCCAAGAGCAATTTGACTATTGGGAAATGAATCTGTTTATCGAATTCGGAGACAAATGACCATTACCAAATTCTCAGGCCAATTCAGTTTCCTGTCAAACTTTTATGAGAGCCTTCTAGAATACGAAGGGATCAAATACCCCACAGTCGAACACGCCTTTCAAGCAGCTAAGACTCGGGACTCCGAAACCCGCCACCAAATTGCAAAGATGCAGTCCCCAAGCGAGGCCAAAGCCGCTGGAAACCGAAACGGCATTTTAAAGGACTTTGACCCCGTAGAGTGGGAACTTAGGAAAGACAAAGTTATGGAAGAGTTACTACGCATTAAATTTCAGAACCCAGATCTAAAAAACCTCCTAGCACAAACAGGAAACGCAAAGCTAATCGAAGGCAACACTTGGGGAGACACTTATTGGGGTGTTGATGTTGTGACCGGAGTGGGCGCCAACAAGCTTGGGGTCCTCCTTGAGAGGATTCGCAGTGAAGCGCACCTTTCGATGGGGATTTGAACGCCTCAGCCGCAAGTTTGGGTCAATCTATGGACCAGATCAGTGACCAACGAACCTCCCCCCGGAGCGCAATGAACTCGGAAGCAAATACCAGGATTGTCAATAAATGTCACTTATCGGGATTCCAACTAAATGGTATGTATCGGGAATCCAACTAGGTTCCGCCCAATCCCTCAACCAGGGGCAATGGTCGGTTTACCGCCCTTGATTATTGGGTGAGCATACCCTACAATGGTATTGACCCCACGATCACAATCCGCAACCACAACCCGCAACCACAACCCGCAACCGCAACCACAACCACAATCAACTATGAAAGAAATTTTAGGCGTAGTCTCTGTTGTCGCCGCCCTCGTCGGTTTAACTTGGGCCGGTGCATACCATGGTGTTATCTTTCGTTCAGTCTTTGCGCCCAAATACGAGCAGATTCGACGCGACACTTATGTTCAATCTGAGTCCCATGTTAGAGGCACCATCCTCGACCTTCAGAAACGGCAAATTGAATACCTGAGAGAAAAAGATCCTGCGACTAAAGAAGCCCTCGCCAGCATCATTCGCCAAACTGCTTCTCAGGTACCTTCGGATCTTCTTCCCCCCGACCTTCGTTCCTTTGTTTTCTCCCTTAACCAATGAAATTCTCTAACGCATTCCTCATTCCCGCTGTCATGCTCTGTGGTTTGTCTTTGACTGGCTGCCTAGGACTGCGAGAAACCGCCGATGATATTCAACGCATTCAGCAAGAACAGATGAACAAGGAAGCAACTGCTCAGACGGGTATGCCAGCCATTACTCAGTTTACTGAACGCAAAAATCTTAAGCGCATTCTTGAACTTCGGGATAGAGCAAAGTTCGTAACTTACACTTATGTCATGGTTCCTGGAACCGGCGAACGCAAGTTGCTTTGTAAGTCCTTTGGTTATGGCATTCCTTATGCCACCCAATATACAAATCCCCAAAAGATTGAGAATCCCCCAAATATTCCTGGTCAATTTGTAATTCCTCAGGCCGACCCTAATGCTCTTTACTCTCCTGCAAGTGCAGATGCAACCTGGGTTCTTTGTGTAAATCCTTCAGGGGGTGAACCTGCCGTGGTTTATGAAGAAAATCGCATTACGGTATCACCGTTTGAACTGCCTAAGTGATTACACCATGTGTTTAAAAACACCCCCCCATCAAAATGGACCCCAAAGTCAAAACAATCATTGAGCAGCAACTTCGATCCCAAGAGGAAAGAATCACTCGCAATCTGCACTTTTCAATTAAATTGAAGTTTGAACTCCTTAACCCTTTAGAAACTACCAACCCACAATGACCCCCACCACCGCTACTACCGCCACCAACAACATCATCCCAATTCGTACCACCATGCAAGCCCCCGGCGCCTTTTTCGGAACTAACGATGTTTCCGGTTTTGCCTCAGTATTTGTAATTTATGAAGGCAACCGTAAGGCCCAGATTGGCATCCTTCGTCAACTCGTAGCATCCGAACCTGATTCCCCTTCCGGCCTTGGGGCATCCCGCTGGTTGGCATCGCAGGGTATTGTTGCCTGATGGGGAGGGTTCGATTCCTTGCCCCCTTGATTGACAAACCCACAAAACTCCCAACATATGGCTCAGTTACAAGACAATCTGAATGTTCTGCTGGACTTTTACTATGACTTAAATGAAGTCAGGTTTAAGCTAGGTGACAATATCCGCACTCCTCACGCATGGGATGAAGCGGCTGGCAAGCATGTACCCTTATTTGAAGCAACCCCTCAAATACCCCTGGAGCCAGAAATCTTAGAAATGAGAAGCAAGATACATGACTTCTTTAAATCTAGCGAAAAATTTTTTTGGTTGGACGGTGAGGGGGCTGTACAAAAGGGGTTAAACCCAAGCCTCTCCTGTGGCGAACTAAGCCCTTTCCTCTTCGGAGATTGTTCTAACCTCAGCGGAACGATCAACCCCGGGCTTATTGGTGATGTGAGTTATTTGACAGGTGAGATAAACTCCGATCTTAGGGGAAGAATCTTGCCATCATTGAGTGGGGATGTTTCGAATTTGTACGGCAATATGGGTTTAGGTATTGACCCATGGGAACGCTTATCCGGTAATCTTAATAAAGACTTAACCGGAGACTTAAGTGGCGTTAAAGGAGTGATTAACCCTAAATTAACAGGTGACCTGTCGGGAGCTTTAGGGACCGTTAACCAGGATCTAGTTGGTGATTGTTCCAATCTGACGGGATTTATTTCTGGCCTAACCGGCAATTGCACTGGTTTATACGGGAGAGTAATTAACTTAATTGGGGACTGCTCTAACTTAATTGGGGACTGCACAGGAGTAGAAGGCGATTGTACGGGCGCATCAGGTAATTTAGATAACATCCCCCTTGATCTAAAGCCCACCAGACTTGAATATGTGCTCAATAAACTTAACCACCCGCCACTTTGAGTGGTAGGGTATCGCCATCTTACAAATTCCCCACCCAAATTGGACCTAACCCGATGCTAACCACAATTGACAACAACCTGCTCACAATGGCAGACAATGGTGACTTCGACATTATTTGTCATGGTGCCAATTGCTTCCATACGATGGCAAGCGGCATCGCCGGTCAAATTGTAAAGAAATGGCCAGAGGTGGCTGTCGCCGATAAGCAAACTGAGTATGGCACCCGGAGTAAACTAGGGACCTTTTCCGAAGTTGACGTTGTTGGATCTAGCGGTCATGGATTCAAAATTCTAAACGCCTACACCCAATTTACATACGGGCGTGGCAAGGACATATTTGAGTACGAAGCCTTTGAGACGTTTCTCAATCGGCTTTTTGTCAAAGTGTATGTAATGGATTCAAAATCAGACCCAACCATCAAAACCCCTGTCAGAATCGGATTCCCAATGATTGGGTGTGGTTTGGCCGGAGGGGATCCTGATAGGGTTCTCGCTAGCTTGAACAAGTTTGCCGAAGATTTGGGGGACATGGGGGAGGTGACCGTAGTTAAGTTTTCACCGGCTGTAGTTGGGGGCAAAGCTCCTCCCGATTTAGGGTACTAATCGTAGGTCCCCCCGCAGGCATTGACTTTTGGGTAATCCATGCTATACTAGCAATGAATGCTTAAACATTGAGCCCCTAGTAACAACCATGAATTTTGAACAAATCTGGAACGAATCCCGAGGTCGATTTACCAAAACCGGGAGGGAAGCTATCCACAGCGCAGAGACGACCGACTGGATTGAAAAAGGCATTAACCTAGTCCTCAACCCTTCCTTCTGGGAAGATATGGCCCGTGAAGCCGTAGAACGTCTCCAAGAAGAAATTGCCGGTGTGGACAACCTGCGCTGATTGCTTCAACTAAGTTACAAACTGCCCAATATTAGGGCCGTCAGTGCCCCACCACCACCACCACCCCTAAAATTAACTCCTAGGGGCAAAGTTTATACAGCTATTATTTGTATCCGAAACACAAACACAAAACAATCAACTTGAGATAAGAAAAATGACAACCTTTTTGAATGCACTTGAGACCCAACTGGATACCAACTCCAATGTGACCACAACTGCAAACGGCGCAAAGGCCTATAGGTCCACGGGCCAAAAGAACCTAGACCTTTTCGGTAAAATCGCAGCTTGCCGTGATAATGTTGATGCGGCCATTAAACTCTTTAAGTCGGCCTATGCCGAAGATCCTGAAACTGCGACCCGGATTCTGTTTTGGGGACGTGACCCCCGGGGCGGCCAAGGAGAACGAAAAATCTTCCGGGAAGTCTTCAAGGAGCTGGTTCGCAATGATGCGACCATTGGGGCTAAGCTGGTAGGCCTGATCCCGCAGTACGGTCGCTGGGACGATGTTGTGGCCCTAGAAGGTACCCTAGTTTGGGGCATCGCCCTAGAAGCAATTAAGACTCAGCTTAATACTGACCTGAACACCGAAGTTGGTAATCCAGTGTCATTGCTTGCGAAATGGCTCCCTTCCATTAATGCCTCAAGCAGAGAGTCCAAGCGGGTTGGCCGCCTTATCGCCAAGGCAATGGGCTGGAATGAACGTCAATATCGCAAGGCACTGACTGCGCTTCGCACCCAAATCAATATCGTCGAACAACCAATGTGTGCCCGTGAGTGGGACGCCATTGAGTATAGCAAGTTGCCTTCTCGTGCAGGCTTCATGTATCGGAAAGCTTTCGCCAAGCGCGATGGTGCTCGCTACCAGTCTTACCTTGATGCAGTCAAGAAAGGGGAAGCCAAGATCAATGCCGGTACTTTGTACCCGTATGATATCGTTGAGAAGTGTCTCTATAACAACGAATCAAACGATACTCTTGAACTCCTCTGGCAGGCTCTACCCAACTACATGGAAGGCAGGGAATTGAATGGGCTTGTTGTTGCTGATGTTAGCGGTTCCATGATGGGCCGTCCGATGGCAGTTTCTATCTCTCTGGCGATGTATATCGCAGAGCGTAACACTGGTATCTGGAAGGATAAGTTCCTTACATTCTCAGGGAATCCTTCTCTGCAGACTGTGACTGGCAATAGTCTCTCCAGCAAGGTTAGAAACCTAAGTAACGCAGATTGGGGCGGTAACACTGACATTCAGAAAACGTTTGATCTTATCTTGGACACTGCAGTTCGGAACAACATTCCCGAGTCAGACATGCCTCGAAAGCTCATCATTGTTTCTGACATGCAGTTTGATAACTGTGTTGTCATGGGTGGCACTGGTTCTGGTTGGGGGTATAGCGGAAAAAAAGTCACTAACTACGAAGCAATTCGAATCAAGTATGCCCAAGCTGGTTATAGCTTGCCTGATGTCATCTTCTGGAATGTCAATTCCTCAGATAACGTCCCGATGAAGGCCCATGATTCCGGTACCGCTCTCGTTAGCGGTTGCTCTCCGTCAATCCTGACCGCAGTTCTTACCGGCAATGCAATTACCCCATTGTCCCTGATGCGGGACGCGGTATATACTGAAAAGTATGACTCTGTGGGTATGGTATTCGCCTGATGGAAATGGGGACCTTTGCAACTGCGTTAATATCAGCTCAAGGGCTACTTCTCGGGTTGAAATTAACGGGCCAGATAACGTGGCCATGGCTATCAGTGTTTGGCCCTACTTTAATTGTGATTTTCGGGTTAGGATTGTTCACCCTCGCATTAATCCTGGGGTTAATGGGCGGTAAGTAAGGCAGGCCCGTAAGATGGTTCAGCAATCTAACCTTTCTTTGTAACAGAAAAACCAACCATCTTGTTTAAATAAAGTTAGCTTCCCTGGTAATTCACCAGGGCAACAAAGGGGAATAGTGCGGTGGCAGCACACGTAATTAACGGTTACCTTGAATAAGGTGCAGACAGCAATTACAAAAATTCCATCATACGGACGTGACGGAGGTTCGATTCCTTCTTCCCCTATTTGTCCACGGAATTCTACACTCAGTGGCAATGTTCGGTTTTCACCCCTTTACTCCCTGTCCATACACACTATAATAGAAGTGTCGGGCTTGCTTAACAAGCTCAAAGCCTAAGGTGAGGCAGCCATTCCAAATAGGATAATACAAGGAGTACGTGATACGCCTGGTTAGCTGGTTCAAATCCAGCAAGCTCACCTTGTTGACCTTAAACAGTTAAAACACTAGACCAACAACCAACAACCAACAACGAAGAGTAGCCAAGTGGGTAAGGCAGCGGTAATGCAAAAAGACCATCTAGTGATACCTTAGATAGTTCAGCAATACCCCAATACGCTAAAAGGAACCGCCATACGCAAGTTCGAATCTTGCCTCTTCGACTTTGCCTTCGGCAAACGTAGATAGTTCAGCAACCATCCCCTTCAAAATCGGAAAACCAACTATCTAGCTAAACCGTGTTTCAACAAGCTATTTGCGAAGCAAACAAGGGACCATAGCTCAACGACAGAGCGCTAAAGAAAGTTATCTTGTCAAAGATACATCAGCAATTAAAATTCCTATGATAAAGGAGAGGTTGTAGGTTCAAATCCTGCCGGTCCCATTCACTACATTTATAACTTGGTTAAGAGTTGACACCTAGCAGCAACCATGCTAGAGTGGCACTGATAACAGTTCCAAACAACCCCCACAGCAAAATGCCTATCACAACCTTAAAGCGCTGTCAGCACGACTCATGGGGGGGGGGTGGCTCGCTGTAGAAGATTGCTTTCCTAAAAAAAAAATTTTTTTATGGTCCTCTATCGTAATTCGAATGGCCACTATGCGCCTTACGGTGGCAGTTCCCTAAGACCATTAGATCCGTCATTTGGCCCCTACAACGATATTTGCCTCATGGACGAAGACTCCTTTCAATACTGGCTTCAGGGAGCATCTATCGAAGAACTTGAGGTATTTGGTAGGTTTACTCCACAGAGCAAAAAACGTAAGTATAAAAGAAACATCATCCAACTTTTACTAGACTTTTTAAACCATGAGTAATGGGACTATTAAATCACGGGATATAATGCCCTCAGTGATGACCCCAGCAGTCATACCCTGAGGGGCAACCCCCATCAAACATGCTACAATGGGTCCATGACACACACTCGTTACGCCATCATTGGTGACATCCATTCCCAGTTGCTCCCCCTGGAAGCGGCCCTAAAGCTCTGCTTGTCGGAAAGGCTAACCCCAATTCTACTGGGGGACCTTTTTGATTCAAGGTGCGAAACCTCAGATTCTGTCGGGGTTTATCATGCAGTGAGGCAAATTCAAAAGGAAATCCCTGGCACTATCATCCTGCAAAGCAATCACCAAAATAAACTGATTCGCTATCTCAAGGGAAATAAAGTCAAGGTTTTCCAAGACTTGCGAACTACCATAGATGACTTTGAAAAAGGTGGCATTGATTTGGTCGCCGAGGTATTGCCTTGGCTCGATTCGATGCCTTATGGCTTTGTATTTAGGGGTGCGGAAGGTACTGAATACCGGTGCGCTCACGCTTGTTTCCCCCGCAGATTGCCCATCCCGAAATATAATGGCACCCACCAAGTAATGTCCAATGCTATTACCCGCAGGGAACTTGAAACCATGATCTATGGGCCTTTCTATAAGGTTACCTTGGAAGATGGGAAAGTTACATCTGATCGCCTCCCATGGTGGTTGGAAGATGATGATAAGGAATGGGTCCGAGTCGCTGGACATTATCATAATGTTTACATCAGCGAGAAAAACATCGTCCTCGACGGTCAAATGGGTGGGTCTTCCCATAGCGAAATCAACCCTGAAGATACCAAACTTTGTCTGTACGATGTGGAAACCAAGGTGCTCCGGTATTTTGGCCACGATGGCAGGCTCCAGCCTTGACAAAGACCCGGAATTTTCGGGAGGGGGCGCTAGCCCCCGACCGGGTTTGAGCGCCGTTAGGCGCTACCCAAACCCCATACCCCTGGTCCCATCCCTACGGCCCCATGCTATAATGGCCCTACAACCAATTTCTTCAACCATGAAAACTCTTAAACAGGTCCAAAAGCTTTACAAATCGGGAACCCTCGACGGACGCGATATTTATAGACTTGCCCAGTTTATCCCACAAGAGCAGCTTAAGGACTTTGGATTAACCCTTCAAGAGGGCGCAACTCATGAAGTTATTCCGTACACACGGAAAAATGTTCTTGCACAGCTTGAAAAAGATGTTGCCTTTGGCTTTGAGAAGGCACTGAATCAGCGTGGGATTAGCTCAGGGTTAATGTTCAATGTCGTCAAGATGTGGAATTGGGTTCTTGAGGATGGTCTTGAGGACTTTTCTGACGATAATTACGCTCAATATGGTTTGCCTCTCTTCAAGGCAACGGCAATCAAGTATGGCTTTAAGGATGAGATCGACGGGAAAGATGGCGACGAGTATGAGTTTTCCTCTGACTATGGTTATGACTATTGATTGACTTTGCGCTAACTTCGCACCTCTCGACTTCTGAGTCATGGCACCTGGCAAGCATTGACAATTACCCCATACCGCGCTAAACTAACTTGAAATTGGTTCCCAGTCAGCCTTCACCCCCGGCAGGCATTGACAACCAGGACCAACCCTGCTAGAATAACCCAGTAACCACCCAACCGCAACCAACGATCCGCAACCAACCATGACTGCTTTCGCCATCACCAACAACCTAGACTGGACCGTTTCTAATCGGGCCGTCGCATCCATGAACTTCAAGGGGGAGTGGGAAGTTGATCCTTCCACAGTTGCTGTTCACCGTGATGATAATGATTATCGCCTCGGGTATGTTTCCACGGGCTACGAATCTGTTCAAAACGAAGTCCTTCTAGGTAAAGTTAGCCCTTTGGTGGAAGAAGGTATTCTTACAGTGGAAAACATGGGGCACCTCCAAAATGGAGCCAAGGTATTTATCCAGGCTCGCATCAGCCAAGGTTTCCAAGTTATTGGCGAAGACTACAATGCCTTTATTACACTACTAAACGGCCACACAGCCAACGCATCGGTGGCCATCGGTTCATCAGCAGTTCGCGTTATCTGCGCCAATACGTTCACCATGGCCTACAGGGAGATCGGTCAAAAATTCCGACATAATAGAGGTGTAAACGAGCTTGTTATTGGGTCTAGTATGGTAATGGATCTCGTCAATGAAGACATGGCACGTTATGCCCAAAATGTGGAAACCATTGCCAATGCCACTTGCACCGGGGCACAATTCACCCGCTTCCTGGAAGCTACCTACAATAAGAAGGAGGGCGATAAGATTCGCAACATTGATAGGCTTAACCACCTTTTCTATAATGGTAAAGGCAACGAGGGGCACACCCTATACGATGCGCTCAATGCGGTCACTGAATTTTCCAGTCACGAAGTCCGTAAGACTAACGACGGTTGCTTTAACTATTCCAATTTTGGCCAAGGTGTATCTATCAATCAGCGGGCGATGCAAGTGGCTCTGGAGATGGCGGCTGTCTGAATCCCTTGGGGGGGGGTTGACTTTCGGGTTGGCCCCTTGACTTCGTTTTAACCTTGTGCTATACTATCATTGGTAACCAACCAGCCGAAACCAACCCAAAGACTCGTGAAAAAATCAGAACAAATCAAGCTTCAAATCGCCCAACTTGAGAGAGAACTTAAGGTGGCAACGGAAGCAGAAAGGACAAAAGAGCTGTCTCACACCTTGCCAAAGGGGTTCGATAGGGAGTCCCTCATGTCGATTTTAGATAATCCAACGGGATTTGATAGGTGGAAATTATCGGGTACCTTCCACTGGTGTACCACCCCTCAAGGTATTGACTTTTGGCATAATGAATATCATAATTATACGCATTATGGAAAGCCCCTATCAGATGAAGCAATTATTCAAATCCAGAAGTGGGTCATTATGTCTTACCGCATTGCCTTTCCTTGAGTTTTGTGGTATGGTGCTACGGCAACCATCACCAACCAACCAACCCACCCCCCCCTCACCAATGAAAGTTACATTTCGTATTCGGGAAGAAATCACCCGTGAAAACAATCGGGAAATTAGTCGCTTCTATTGTGAAACCAAGTCTTGGTTGTTAGGCTGGAGTAATATGTTCTTCCAATACCTTTATGACGATTTAGACGATGAGTGTTCGCCATTGATTCAGGTTTGTTTTAACACAAAACGAGAAGCTCGCATGGCTATCCTAGAACACTACCGAACCCCCACCACTGAGGTGAGGTACCATTAGCTCCCCATCTTTTTCCCTAGGAAAATCACCCAAACAGTATCATGGATCGTTTGACTGGCATCACTCAAAAAATTCAAGAAACCGAAAGACAACTAGAAACCCTAAGGCAAGACCTACGCAACTACAAAAAAGTTTCCGATACCCAGGTAGGGGACGTACTTGAAGATGGAAGCATCGTCTTGGTTAAGGGAGACAATCACGCTATTGTCGTTTGCTCCAAGGAAAGGGAGTTTGAGTCTAGTTGGAGTGATATAATGAGTAGGACCTTTGGATTGGCAGACCCAGAATGGTTCATTCCGTCAAAAGACCTTCTGCTCCTAGCACACAAACAAATTCCTAAGTTCTTCGGTGACAACCACAGCTATTGGAGTTCATCTGAATTTAATTTCTTGGACGCACATGCGGTGAATGTCCGCCAAAATTATGCGGATGTTGTCCCTAAACTTTTTAGATTTAAAGTACGGCCATTCCGTGTCTTGACTTTCTGAAACCCAACTCCTGACCGTAATGGCCACAAAGATCCGCCCTCATGCCTTCCTCAAATCTGTCCGATTTATCGAGAGGGGTGGCACCATCTTAATGCCAAAAGACTTAACCCTGGCAACAAACGCAAACATTCGTTTCCTACTTAAAGACCAAAAATGCAAATCACATACAAGGCCCCAACAGCCATTGAACGGACAGTCGAACTTGACGAGTCCGAGTTGCCACCCCTATATGCTGCAATCCGAGATTGCTTCCTACAACGTCTCAGAACCTTTGGATTGGCGGACCCTTACTTACCCTTCGAAGAGGCAGCGATTGAAGTCTGCCGTAAAGTCGGTGTGGACCCGTCTAATCGCTTCGATGTAGTTGGTTTCTTTGAGGGTTTGCTTTTGGGTACGGTGCCCGAAGATTCAGAACAGGCTGGCGATGAGGGTGAATGACACCGTGGACACTCAGATAACTAGCCTGAAGGTAACTGAAGGAATTACAAAGTCTAAGGGCAACTACCCTGATATTCCATTCCTAATAGTCAATATAACTTGGAAAATCCCTGAATGTGACTTTTATTTTTTCAGGTTTCTAAGGGATTCACACGATGTTATTGAAGGACTGGCAATTGATGACCCCTCATCTTATAGTGATCCTTGGAAGAACCCACCAAAGTACACAAAAGTTTGGACACCTCACGACCAAAAATGGGAGTACCTGGAAAAGTTCCAAACCTTTTGGATGAAGGCATGGGTTTCTGATTGCCCTGTAGTTAGGGTAGTGCTAGATGAACTAAGGTATTTTCAGCAAACGGGTGAGTTTTCATCTGTGTATAGGTTCCATAAAGAATCCACCCTCCATTCCCATCTAACCACGTTGGATTCTTTTACGAATTGATCAGGGTAGTATTTAACCGGGAAGTAATCATGTTAAACAATTGGGACAACCTGGGTCACCTATGGAAAACTTAGAAAACTTAGAAGGCACCAACGAAAACCCGGAATGTTGTCGCCGTAGTTTCGGTGCTTCCATCAGAGATACCGCCGCTAGACTGCTGGCCGACCCTACAATTGCTCCTCGCCAAGTTGCAAAGGATAGGTTAGCAATTTGCGAAAGCAACATTTGCGGTTTGTTTAAGCCGGAGTCATCTCAGTGTGGGGATTGTGATTGTTTCATGCCACTAAAAACGACAATGGCGAACATGAGGTGCCCATTTGATCATTGGACGGAATGGAAGCGATCAGTAAGTGCGCCCGAAGCCAATGGCAAATAAGTTAAGAAAAACAACACACCTAAACCCAAAGTGAAAATCGAAAGTTTAACATTTCAGATTACGCCGTCATCATCCAAGGCAGTCTTTCTTGATACATACGGCAAGGTCTGGGAGCCATGGCTAAGACAACAGCAAGGGTTCATCAGAAAGCAAATAGGCTCAGTTAGGGGCGATCAGGTTACGATTTTGCTATTTTGGGACTCCTTGGCAAACATGGATAGGGCCTACGGCAAGGTTCAGGAGATTGCTGCCTTGGATGGTGCTACCCGAAAATTCCCTGGATCATTCAGTTTAATTCATTATTACATCATTTGATTGGTTGCATTCGGCATCATTCAGCAGTGTCGGGCAGTTTCCGGTAGTGCCTAGCAGGTTCCCGGCAGACCCATTGACTTTGCCCCAGTGTATGCTACAATAGTGTTGGGAACCCGTTTTGGCCCCCCTGTGGCCCCCCGCAGCCATCAACCAAATATCAAGCCCTGGTAGCTCAGTGGAAGAGCAGCGACCTTCTAAGTCGTCGGTCGGGGGTTCAAATCCCTCTCAGGGTGTTGGTTGCTGAGATGCAGCCATACCAAGTGTTAAACAAAGCTCACAAAAACAAACAAAAATGGCTAATGCTCTGATTGCTGCTAAGGCAGCTGTACTGTCTGAAAGTAATCCTGCTACTGCAGATTTGCTTCTTCGGCTAGATGCTGCTGAGACGGGGGTAGAAGTTCTAGAGGCTCTTGATCTTTACGACCAAGATGTTGATGGCTGACTTGATTTAAGTTGGCCGCTATAGAAGCGATTAACGTTTAGGAAACGCCCCATTGATAATACAACTTAGGGTTCCATGGATACGTCCATAACCAAACAACATTAAACAATGGCTCTAACAAAGCCAGGGGCAATTTTTTCACCTAATTAAAAACTAATTGGAAACCAACATGGTAATTAACACGGTTATTTAACTCCTAGAAATTCGGGCGTGTGGTGTACGGTAGCACAGGGCCCCTTATGAAGGCCACTCCGGCAGATTACCGGCTAGTTAGGGTTCGACTCCCTACACGCCTATTTGACAATGGGTAATAATGGCCAGGGTTTGTACTCATTGCATTAACAACCTGCATTAGCAATCTACGCTAACAACCTACGCTAACAACTATAAAAAAAATGGCAAACACCAAGCTAATTAACGCACCCAAAGGTTTCAACTCATAGGCCATGTCACTAATTTCCAAACAAGATAAAGAACTCGCAATCGAAGCCCTTGAAATGTATGCAGGGGAACTAATTGCTGAACGAGAGTTATGTCCTGAGTCTTTTTCCGAAGAGGGATTATCACACCTTCAGGCAAAAATTCGCAGTCTTCAAACCCTGAAAAACTGGATTGCATTAGACCTTGCCAAATCTAATTTGAAAGGTTAATGAACGGGGGGGTAAAATTCAGGGTAGGCTACCCCACCCCCTCCAACCGTGAAACTCGAAGCCGTCATTATTTGCGTCAACTACTCTGACTTCCTGGCCCATACCTTGCCCAGCACCCGAAATCAGTTTGATAAACTCGTAGTCGTTACCGATACTAAGGATAACGATACTAAGAAGCTATGCGAATACTACAATGTAGAGTGTGTTCAAACGGATGTTTTTTATGAGAACGGTGACGCATTTAATAAAGGCAAAGGAATAAATGCAGGGTTAGAAAAACTGAGCCTAGATGGATGGGTTCTGCACCTGGACTCAGATATCTACTTGCCCCCTCAAACACGATCAATTCTAGAGAATTTACCCCTAGATAAGGAAAAGATCTATGGTGCCGACCGTTTGATGTGCCCTGGTTATGAAGATTGGATAAAGTTTGTAGATAAGCCATCTCCCATTCAAGATTCTTGGATTTTTATCCATTTAGACAGGTATCCGGTCGGGGTCAGAATTGCTGAATACAAATCTTGGCAAGGGGGCTATGAGCCAATCGGTTACTTCCAAATGTGGAATCCAGTAGGTTCAGGGGTAAGTCAATACCCGAGCAAACACGGATTTGCGGACCGCACAGATGTTTTGCATTGCAAAAAGTGGCCACGAGAAAAAAGAGAGTTACTACCGGAAATCGTGGTCATTCATATCGAAAGTGAAGCCGGAATCGGCCTAAATTGGAAAGGCAGAAAAACCCCGATGTTCGGACCGAAAGCTACCTTGCCCACTCTAACTTGGTTAGATAGACTATTTTTGTTCCTAGACAAATTAAGCAAGTGCGGCTACAAATCTAATCGTAAAATTTCAAAGGGGCCAAAGAAAGAAACCCCAAGTGAATTAGAACAAGGTGAGACAAAGCCATAGGTTCTGGCCCAATTGAAGGCCCATTAGATGAACCACTGGAAGAGTGGCTGAGTGGCTGATAGCGGCAGTCTTGAAAACTGCAGAGTCGCTTTCGCGGCTCCGGGGGTTCGAATCCCCCTTCTTCCTTTGTAATCCCTGGGGGTTACATCTTGGTTATATTAAGGTAATTGTATAATTACATTTATGGACCGAACGGACTAAACAGACCGAACAGACTAAACAAACCAAACAGACAAAAAATGGCCCCTGAACCTATTGAAAATCGCAACGAACTGATCGACATTGTGGTGTCCCGTGTTGCAGAAAATGCACCAGTTAAGGAACTTATTCGTGTTTATTGCGAAGCCTTGACTGCAAATCTGAAGGAACTAGACGACGGTGACCTTATTCAAGGTATTTTGAATGCTGGTTATTTGGATATTATGGAAAAGTTTAACCTGGGGGAAATTGCCCTAGAGACTGACCTTTGAGGGTAATGGGTAAGTTTGTTGAATCCTTGAGGTTTACAAGATGGCCGTACCATTAAGTCTAAAGTCACAACTAGCCGCAATACTACCCAAGTATCCAAACCTTAAAGTCCCATTCAAACCGGACTGTAACGAATTGCAATTCAAAGAAGTTGCGTGGGTAGTTGAAGATTTTGTAAATCAAAACCCCCAAGTAGTCGAAGATGATGATTTGCTTAAGGATTGGTTAGACAGGTATAGGTTTTTGACTTTCGGGCATTGACTTTGGTTGGCGGTATGCTATACTAAGTGTAATTGATGTGGTTTTGACACCCCCCCGGGGCCCTTAGACCCCTTCTAAACCCCCTTATGACTCCTGAAAATACCCTCACCTACAACCACAACCACGCCTACATCATGGTGGGGGCTCCTGGTTCCGGTAAATCCACCTATGCTGCTAGGCTTGCTGAATGTGAAAACGCAGTAATCATCTCCGGGGACCAAATCCGAGCAGAATTATATGGGGATGCCAATATTCAGGGCGAATGGATGGTTATTCAAGATCGTATTGAGAACTTAATTGAGGAAAATGTTGGCAAGGTACTCATTATGGATGGCACCCATTATAGGGCAAAATACCGCAAGGACGTAATTGCTTTGCTTCAGGGTTATGGCTACCACGACATTAGGGCCATCGTAGTGAACCCACCCTTAGACATTTGTCTTAAGCAAAATGCAGCTAGGAGTCGCAATGTACCTGAGTTGGTTATTGAAAAGATGCACTCTGCCTTGCAAGCGTCCTTAAGGGGGGTTGACACGGAAGGTTTTTCTATGGTAGAATATGTTGGTGGCCGGACCCAATGAACCCGTAGTGTGGTCCCGTATGGTGACCCCGCATGATTACCCATAGGATATCCACAGGATGACCCACAGGATAAACACCGGGATATTAACCCCAAAGCAAGAACCCCAAAGTAAAACCCCCAAAGTACAAACCCCGAAGTAAAATGACCAGGCTGAGGAAAAAAGTAAATGTCGGTGATGTAGTAGCCATTGGTGACATCCACGCTCGTTATGATGTTTTAACTGCCGCATTAAAGTGGCTTAATGGAACTGGGGCGCGAGTGATTCTGCTGGGGGACTTGATTGACCGGGGTGGCGAAGATATGGATGTCCTTAACAAAGTCAAAGAACTAATGGACGATCCCGAAAGTGCAGGACTAGAAAGTTTCAATGTGCTGATGGGTAACCATGAACGTATGTTTGTCGATGTTGTTGCAGGATCCGAAACCATGTGGGGATACAATTCTTTGGCGATTTGGGTGAGAAATGGCGGAAATCTTAAACAGTTTGAAGACATGAAAGCCAATCACTATGAATGGATCAAACAACTACCTATCTACATGACTGTGGGGGACACAATGTTTATCCATGCTGGAGTGTTTCCTGGGCATGATCCCTTTGAACAAATTAAAACTAAAAAGGCCGACAACCTACTATGGATACGTGAACCATTCCTTAGCCTGGGACCTGAACTGCATGAATGGACCGCCAAAATAAAGAAAGTTGTCCATGGTCATACTATCGTAGGTAAAGATCCGGACATAACTAATGACCGTATCGGGATTGATACCGGGGCTGTATTCTCAGGTATTTTAACCGCGTATAATGCTACCCGGGACACTTACTGGCAGATTAAGAAAAAGGAAACAGAAGATATCTTTAGTTGATTGTCTCTACATTTGTTGATTGCCTTTACATTCATTTAAGCCCATCCCACCTCTCCTTTCCGCCTCCACCATGGACAAACCACAAACAAAGTACCAATCCCCCCTCTACATCTCAGTAAATAAACCTTCCCTAGTCATTTACCGTAGCTCAAATACAATGTCAGAGTGTGGCAGAGTCTATAAATCGGAAAGTGGCAAATGGTTTCTGTCATCTGAATACTTCAATGATTGGAGACCTGTTGAAGTTTTCCATAAATATGCTGGTTTCCTATTTCTGAATAAACTACATAAATTGCATAACACCAAATGACCACACCAAGTGAGTTTTCCGGCGGAGACCAGGGAGACCAACAGCCTATTATTTTGGATACGGCGAATTGGGACGCATTTAATGCCGCCCTTGATGCACCGCCCCGCCCGCTTCCCAGGCTACAACGCTTGCTTTTAGAACCATGTGCAATCGAGTCTGAGGGTTATAGGGATTTTGACAATGGTGCAAATAGCCCGATTAAGCGTTCGATTGAATTAAGTAATGAAGAATGGGGCATCTTAGCACAATGCGCTGAGTCTTTTTGTTCTGTATCTCGCACAAGGCATAGTGAGCGGATTGCTACGTATGTGACCAGGGGGCAATTAGACCTTGCAGTGGGGGAAGCCAAGTCCATGGGTGCCCTGTTGGAAAAGTTAGTTAAAATTCAAGCTAAGTTGGTTTAGTAGCCATTGTCGCCGCTGCCCCCGTACTAAGACGACGGGTGATGGTTGCGTTTTGGTTAGGGGGGTTGACAAGGGGGCAGGCACCCCTTATACTGGGTTCAGTTGACACACACACCGAAGCCATGGCTATCGCCCAAACTACAATCCAAACCCAAACCCAAGCCCAAACCACCGAGAACCTTGTCCGTCGCTTGTCTTCGCTGGACGAGCGTATTGCTGCCCTGACTGAGCGCAGGAGTGCTGTTAAGGCTTCCATTGCTGAGAAGCTGGAGGCTGCCGATCTTAAGAAAATTGAGACGATTTACGGTAATTTCATTCTGCGGGAGGATAAGGAATATGATTTTTCTGGCAATACTAAGATCCAAAAGGCTACCCAAACGGTGGAAGTTGCCAAAGCCAAACTGAAGGCCCTAGAAGATGCTGCCAAGGCTAAAATGGAGCCCACCGTTAAGAAAGTTCCGGTATTTAATCGTAACAAAGCAGTATCTGCCATGGCTAAAAAGGGGCGCATTTATGTTGCTACGATCCTCAGTCGCTCTAAAGTTACTGCTAGTCGCTAATCGCCGATAGTATGCAGTGAATGTAAGCCCTTTCCATATAACCCGACAGCAACGACAGCAGCGACAGTATCAACAGCGACACACATCCCCACCAAAGACAACCCCACCAAAATCAATGAGCAATCAAGCACCTACCATCACCACCAAAGACAACAACCAAGTTTACAGCCATCCTGCTTATGGGGTGATCACAGTTACTCGCCCGCAATGTACACCTGGGGTTTATTTGTTCGGGTCTGATTTAAGCCATAATCACTACATATCGGTAACCATTCAAACAGCAGAGATGGAAAGGAATTTGCATAGGGATTGGGTATTCCCTAGGGGACAAGTTGTTGAGTTCTCAATGAGTGAAGCTCAATGGGGGAAATTTGTCAGCGGAGCAGGTAGAAGTCAAGCTACCCCAATTACTTTGAATCGCCTTTCTGAGGGGCCACTGGTTGCTGTTCCTGGGATTAAACCACCAGAGAAGAACCGGAAGGATAGTTTCAATGAGGAGTTTGGGGTTAAACTTGAACAGGCTATGCAAGGGATCAATGACATTGCAGGCCAACTAGAGGGGGTACTTAATGATAAGTCTATCAGCAAGGTTAAACTGAAGGGAATTGTGGCTAATTTGAAATCCCAGGCTAGTAATTTACCTAAAAACCTGGACTTTGCGGTAGAGTCCTTCAAGGAAGCAACTGAGGTCATGGTCGAAGAAGCTAAGGCAGAAGTTGAAGCCCATTTTATCCAAACTGCTCATAGTTATGGTGTAGGTGCTATGGCGGCCATGGTTGACGGCAGTAAGATGATTAGTGGGGCCGATGGTGGGGCCGATGGTGGGGCCGATGGTGGGGCCGATGCCATGGTACCCCCAGAACCTGTCGGCAAAGTAGTTGAATTGCCTAAGATTTGATTGTATCCAGTATATTAACCTCCCCCAATAATGTATCAATCTAGAAAAGCCACCAAAATAACAACTTCCTACATTTGGCGCGAATTGACAGATGAAGGGCGCCTTGTAGACCCTGATGATAGGAATATGTTTGGTGAACGTTTAAATTCCTATGGTGGTTATAATTCTGAGGGGGAAGCAATGAGTGCATTTTTGGAACATAGTGATAGATATTTGGGGGAGTTAGTGTTACTTAAGGTTTGTAAGCGTCACTTTGCCACGGGATTATGACTGTAACAAAACTTAATGTACCATGGTAGGCGTAAACAACCGCATCGGCCACCCTAGGCTACCTCATAAGCACCACCCCTTGACAGCTTGCCACCCCCTATGCTAAAATACCAGTAATCAAAAACCGAGGCATAAATGGCAAAGCAAGTGGAAAAATTTCAATTTTTTGAGGTGGGGGGTTGTGTCAGGGATAGTTTACTTGGGATTCCATCCAAGGACATTGACTTCTCTGTTGTTGCTCCCGAGGGTGTCTTCGCCACGGCCGATAGTGCTTTCCTTGCGATGGAAGCTCAGCTTGCCGAGCAAGGTTTCCAGATTTTCGAGTCTCGCCGTGAGTTTCTAACCATTCGTGCGCGGGTCCCAAAGGGCCATGTGCTAGAGGCCCGCACTACCGTCGCTGACTTTGTACTAGCCCGCAAAGATGGTCCCTACAGCGATGGCCGTCGCCCTGATTGGGTGAAGCCGGGTACCCTGGAAGATGACATTTTTCGCAGAGACTTTTCAGTAAATGCACTTTGTAGGGACATTCAAGGTAACCTAATTGACTTTGTTGACGGGGTTTCCGACATCGAAAACAAAATTCTTCGGTTTGTTGGGGATCCTGAGCAACGAATCAAAGAAGATGGGCTCAGAGTTCTAAGAGGGTTCAGGTTCCAAATCACCAAAGGTTTTGTCCCCGAGGTTGAAACTCATGCTGCATTGCGTAGTGGTCTGGCGGAGGAAATGCTAGCGGGTGTCTCCAAGGAGAGGGTAAGGGAAGAACTAAACAAAATGTTTATGTTTTCCACTTTAGACTCTCTGCACCTACTGGGGACGCTACCTGACACAATGGCTAAGGTTATCTTCTCTGGGGGCTTGCGTCTAGATGCTACAATGAAAATGTAATTGTGGTTTTGCCTCAATACGGTTTATCACAAGTTACCGTCCCAGGCACATGCTCATGTCCATACCCAGCAACAACCAACAACAACAACCAACAACAACCATGAGTACCTACGAATTTCACATCACAGCGCCCAAAGAAGCCATTGTGATGCTTAATACGTATCCCTATTCTGCTTTGCAGCAAATTCCAGTTATTGCCTTTGAACTTTTGAACCATAGAAAAGAGGTGGTGCAAGTTGACTGGATGACCTCATATAAGGCATCTTTTGATAGGGATGAATTGGCTATCGGGCACATTGGGCATTTGCTTTCGCATTTTAATCGGACTACCCTTAACAGGGTCAAAATCGAACGCGAATTCAAACCTGAGTGTGCCGATAGCGGTATCTACATTGAAACACATTTTGACCTGCCTGACCCTTCTGCAGAAAGTTTTAGGGGTTACAATGTAAGTAGGAATCTGTTTACGGGTAAGTTAGCTGGGACTATGCGCTCCTACGAAAAACCTTTCACCGATTTTGCGTCTAAAAATGAAGGGAAAAAGCTAGAAGTTTGTATTTTGGACACGAACATTAGCCATGATGCTAAGTGGATTTATGTTCCTAATCGTATTTTGATGGGTGACTAAATAGGGGTTTGGTTTCCCGGTAGTAGCTACGGGGGGTCAACGCTAAGCGCTGTAGAGGCAAAGGCAAGGCAAGGGGTTTGTTGCCACGGTGTCAGGCAAGGGGGTTGTGGCCACAAAGTTAAAGTCAAAGTAAAGTCAAGGCAAGGGGGTTGACAGAGCCGGAACTACCCCCTATAATAAGGAAGAACCGGACCGCTAATGCCATGACCAGCAACCACAGCAAACTAGGGCCCCGTGAGAAGGGCCGTAAATCCAAGGGCAAACGTAAGCCACAGGCGGCCAGGGCTGCTAAGGCTCGTCGTACTTGCCTACTGGTTAAGTTGGGGGTGAAGTGATGGGTGCCGTAGCCACAGGGGTTGACACTGACCCCGGCACTGTGCTAAGATGGGTTCGCTACCAGCCAACAACCACTCCCTACCAAAACCAATGACAAACCAACCAACCTTCGATGGGCTTCATTTAATCTACAGCGAGGCTAGGAGGATCTTCGACTCTAAACTATCTTGGGAAGCTAAGTTTGATTTGATTTTCTCAGACAATGTAAGTAAAAAAGTTCAACTTGATTGGGTGGATCCTGATTCTTCTTACGAGGATGACGTTACTGCTTTCATGGACGAATTTGATCGGTATATGGGTGTTGTTGGTCGCGTATAGGGTCCAGCTTAATTAAGGGCCATTAGTTCACAACCTCAGTTCACAACCTCAAAAACCATGGAATTTTCCGATCAACCCTTAGTTAAAGCCGATAAGATCCCGCCAGGGCAATTGCTCATGGTTATTGATCCTCACGGTAAAGTATCCTACCTGTCTGCTGTTAGTATTGCAGTCCAAATGGGTGCTTTCGATAGATTTAAAGGGTTCTACGGTAATTATAATGATGGGGAACGAATTGAGTTAAAGATGTTGCTCCAGATTTTGAACTTACCGTAATTTTAACTAGCCGCAACCAGCCATGAAAGACAAAATTGAGAACTTTTTGAATCACGGGGATCACCACGGGGAACTTTGTTTGATTCCCGGCTTATACCTGTCTTTCAATTTTGACGGCGATTTGGTACTTGCTGACAGCAGGACATCCGCTATTTTAGCACCGGAAGAATCCAATGCTGATTGCATTGCGAAGATGGTTGGAGGCATAGGTAGGGTATGGGGTTTGTTTTGACTGTTGTGGTTATGGCACCTTGTCTCCCAAATCCCCGCTATACTGGCTTCAGTCCAAACAACCACGAACTCTTATGAAAATCAACATTCGCAATCTTTGTTCCATCCAACTAAAGCACATGGCACAACTCTGCACTTACAATTGAAAATGGTAATCCGAATTATAGGTATCTCTATCGGAGTAGCTTCTCTACTCTACATTCTTCTTTTGAGAGGACTACCAGTGTTGTTCTTTCTTAAGATGATTCCTCTCGCTTTTCTACTCTTTGTTGCGATTGCGTTTATATACGCAGGCGTAACATCTGACTAATTGTTCTTTACCCCCTTAACTACCCCCCCCTTAATCATGTCTCTCGCAAAAATTGGTATTGGCGTCGGTGTTGGTGCTCTTACTCTTGCACTTACGGCAGGACAATTCACCACAATTAGCACTGGTGAAAATGGCCTATTCGTAGGTTTTGATGGCCAGGTGAAGAATAAAGTTCTTACACCTGGAATTAAATATGATGGCTTTGGTAGCATCAAAGTCTTCAATACACGTAAGATTACGGTAACGGCAAATGACCTTCGCCCCAAAACTAAAGATAACACCATTATGAAAGAGATGGATGTGACTGTAACCTACAGTATCAACCCTACTTCTCTTTATGAGTTTTATACTGGTTATGATATGACTAATCATGCGATTAGTGATGGTAACCAAGTTCAACTTATGAGTAGTTACATTGCTCGCCTGATTACTTCTGCTGTAAACCAATCTGTAGACGAATTCCCGGCTTTGGTTGTAAACAGCAGCCTTGGTCAAGTTCAAGACTCAATTAAAGCCAATCTTTCTGATGCCTTGAAGAAAAATGGTCTTGAAGGTAAGATCACCATTGATTCCATCATCGTAGGTAAGGCAGACCTTCCTGATACTCTTGTTGAATCTATCAACCGTGTGGTTGCAGCACAATCTGCGAATAAAGAACAGCAAGTTAAGACGCAGACTGCACAACTCAAAGCAGAGGAAAACAGGGCACTAGCATCTACTGTGACGGCACAATCTCTTGAGTATCAACGCCTTGAAGTTCTTCGTGAAGCGATGAAGAATGGTAGCATTCAGAAGATCCTAATTAACGGCGCTAACGTTCTTTCACTTTCCGATAATATCTTTAAGTGATTGAAGACGCTTGACCAACTGGCACGTTGCCCCAGAGTAACACGCTTCTTTCTATAATGGACACGTTCCACCAACAACCCCAGAACAACCCCCCTACAGAAAAACCAATGACTGAATTTTCTCAAAAACGTTTTGTTGACTTGGGGCAGACACTCTATACTGAGTGGTTGAGTTCAGTTTCAATGGCTAATGCCACATCCACTACTGAAGAGGAACGAAGGTTAGTCTTCAAGTTTATCGCAGAAGCATCATTTGAAGCTGCAGAGGAGTTTGCCAAAGTATTTCGTTATCAGGAGGACTCCTGAAGTGAGTTTCAATCTTACTTTACATAGTAGCGAAGATGGGCCGCAAATTCCCCTTTGGCAAACACCAACTTGGGTAACTTTCATTTGTTTGTCTTACAACCCAGAGGCTAATGAGCCTGATGGTGGACACGAAGCAGTACGACGAAGGTATTGTCAATGGATAAATCAGCATACTGATGGGGTATGGAATAGCATAGACCTTGAGTACGAAAGAGAAAGAGTAAAAGAGCATTTAGATCTTGTTAATTCAGTTATTAGTCCTTACTTTTCATACATCTAACCAAAATGAAGCGCCGAATCCGCCGAAAGTATTGGAACCTCATCTTTAGGGAAGTTTTCAATAATTGCCATATGAATGGCCGTGACATTGACATTAAGGTAACTTGCTCAAAAATCAGAAAGTATCGCAAATACATTCAAAGAATGAAGTCTTATTATCAACGGAATCAAGATGATTATCGGAGTGGTTACGAGACTTATGGCTATGAATCAATTGAAAGTATTGATAACAGTCTCGAATACATTTCGGACCGATTTAGTGCCGGATTTCGTTTGGCTTGGTTGGTTAATGTTCCCGAAGAAGTTGATAGGTTGATGGGCACCCGACTGATTGTCACACTGTGACACCCTATGGCACCCTGAGGCGTGCGCCTTATGCTATGATAGGACCATGAAAAACGAATTCTTTTCAATGACTGAAACCTCCTTCGGCAGCATCCAGTGCCTCAGTGCTCGTGAAGAAAACGAACTTTGCGTATCCATCGCTGGAGAACTGATTGATCTTCTCGATAACGGCGCTGTATCTCACAGTGAAATTCGGAATAGTCTTCGTGAGTGTGTTCTGATTAATGGGAACGGACATACCGATGACTACTTCGTTAACCATGTGGTTAACTACCTTCGACTTGCACCCTGAACCCTATCCCCCCAATGAATCAAAAAACCACCAGAGCATTAGCTTGGTACGCTACAAATGGCGCAGAATTTTACCTCATGTATCTGTGGCTTTTTAATGATGTCCTATGGGCATGGATTTGGGGTAGCCCTGCTTGCTGCGCATGGTGAGTTCCTTTTTGCTGCAATTTTACTTTTATGTAGTTCGCTAGAGATTTGCATCTTTGATGGGTTAGGGGAGTTCAAGGAATTGAGCTAGTGACTCGAATGGGGCCCAGGGAGTTGACATCGATGCCTGGGGCAGGGGGGTTGACACCTCGGGGAATCCACCCTATAATGCACCCATCGGCAAAGCGCCGGTTCGACCCAACTGCCGATCACGCCGGGGAACGCGGCACCGGACTTGTATTCATTGAACGCAACAACCATGAAAACAACCATGAAAACTACCATGAAAATCACTACGATCGCCCAAATCCAGGAAATCCTCAAACAGCCGCTTGAAGTTGTGGCTAAGGGGGTGTATAATGTACCAGGCTGGCCCACAGTTGCCATGAATCGTGCATCTCTGCTCAAATGGGCCAATGCCATCGGTGCTGCCTCCCTTGCAGTCAACTTGCTTGAAGCTACTTCCCTGATTGCAACTGCAAAGGCCCAATATCGCCGTCAAGCGCAAGCCCGTAGCCAGAAACAGGCGGCCCGTTTAGCGGCTATGCTAGCGGTTTGATTGTGGCCATGCGTTAATTCTAATGGCCGATTGATAGTTGACCACGAGTTGGCTAAGAATTGGCTAAGAATTGATCGAATACCAGCAATGCAAGCAATACCAGCAATGCCAGCACCGAAACCAAGGGCATGGGGGTTGACATTTGGCCCCCTGTCCCCTATAATTACCTTGTGAGTAGCGGGTTTTGGACCCCCCCCCTTAAGCCCACCGTCACCAAACCATCTACCCCCCTGTCACATGAAAGCCGTAGTTGCCCAATCTGATTTCAGCCAAGCCTTGAAAGTTCTAGCACGGAACTATGATAAGCGGGCTAAGCATCCTGTTCTCTTCAATGTGTTGCTTACCGCTGTTCCTGATACAGGTAAGTTGGTGGCCACGGTGTATGATCTGGGAAATAATTCCGGTTTCATCAAACAAGTATCAGTCGATATTGCTGCATCGGTGGAGTCTCCAGGTTCAATTACTGCTTCGGTGTCCACCCTTAAGGATATCGTAAACGGGATGCCTAAGACTTCGGCGGTCATCCTTAGTTTTGACCCCGACGATTCTGAAGGTAAGTTGTTGGTTTCTTCAGATAAAGGTGCAGCAGTTAAGATCAATACGATCTCAGCAGATGATTTTCCGAGTGTGCCAGTCACAGCCAGTGGTGCCACCGACACAGTAACATTCGGCGTGCAACCTGCTGAGTTTGTTAGTGGCCTGGGTAGTACCCTGTTTTCGGCAAGTTCGGACCAGGCCAAGATGCTCCTTACCGGGGTCAACCTACAACTTGCTGGCAATTCTTTGACTTTTGCTGCTACGGACGGGCACAGGTTATCAGTTTTGACTTTGGATGACATTGTTGATACTGAGGAAACAGAATTTAACTTTACGATGCCCGCTAAGATCCTAGCAGAGATTGCCAGGATTATTGGTGCTAAGCCTAAGTTTAGTCCGGTTTCCTTCACTGTATCCAAGCAAGATGTTACCATGGTGTACGGCACCTATAAGGTTCAATTCCGATTGGTAGATGGGCAATACCCTAACTATCGGCAGTTGATTCCTAATAATTTTATGTCGGTCGCTGTCTTTGATCGTCTTTCTCTGCTGACTACACTTGAGCAAGCTGCTGTTGTGGCTGCGCATCATAACAATGTAGTCAAGTTTGAGTTTACTGAAGTTGGGGCCACAATTAGAGCCGATGCCGATGGATTAATGCAATTCAATGAGGATCTGCCAGTCATTGGTGATAGCCCGGAAATCACAATCGCATTCAACGTGCGTTACCTAATCGAAGTCCTGAAAACTAAGGTTATGGGCGCAGATAAAGTTCAAATTCAAATGAACGCACCGACAACACCAGCAGTTTTGACTCCGATTAATTCCAATGATGGGGCATGTTACGCATATTTGGTGATGCCTGTTCAAACCAGGAAGTGACATACCCGTTAGGGGGGCCACAGTGATGGCCCTCGGGCTGACTAGGACCCCCACTGATTGTTGTGGGGTTGTTGCTGCATGGCGATGGCCCTTTCTTTTCCCCTTAACATAATGCCAACTTCAAACACATACTACAAAAAATACTCAAAGCAGGAACTTGTCCAATTGACATCTGAAATTGAAGGAGACCCAAATAACAAAGAAATGGAAGGATTATACCTCTACACTAAACCAGCACGTAAAAAATTAGCCGCAATAGCAGAGGCCATCGCATGGCATTTGGCAGACGAAAGAGAGCTAAACGGTAACCCAATCCCAGTCAGTGGGTACAGTGGCAGAAACTCAAAGAAACGGCACTGAGTATAAATACCTATCTCACCCGTAACAGTCAGCGATCCCCGATAGCATCTTGCCAAGGTCCCCCAGCGTGGTATAATTACGGGGTGAGGGCGCTGCTTTGGTGCCCCGGCCATCCCTGTCCCCCCCGACAATCAAAATGATCTCCGTGGAACTCGAATGGGTGCTCAGGCGGCCAATGGAGTGGGATTAAATACTCAGGTTGGTGGCAGTAGTGGTAGGTTGGCGCTGCGTGGTAGTTGACTTCGGGGTATTGACTTCGGGGTATTGACTCCAGGATTGGTGCGGCAGGGTGTTATTAGCCTCGGGGTATTGACTCTAGGATTGGTGCGGAAGGGTGTTATTGGCCCCAGGGTTAAGTAGGTATTTATACTTATTGACTTCGGGGGGGGGTGTTAGCAACACGATGCCCCACAGGGTAGTATCTTACCGGGTATTAGCACCCTGCACCTGTGGCATACCCTGGGCATACCCTTGGCGCATCCGTGCTATAATGGCCTCACCAACCAACCCCCAACCAACCAACCAACCCAATGCCCACACCATCCGACCATCCCCTTAACCCCATAACCGACTCCCTGCGGGCTCAGTACGGGCTTGCTTGCCATGCGTGGGCATGTAGGAGTTTGGATTGCGCCAAGCGTAGGATGTGGAAGCTGCTGGAGGGTAGGGACATCGCTAAGCATGGCCGGGAGCGTTATACTGTGGGTAAGCTGAGGTTATGGGCGACTGATAAGCCCTAGTAACCGTACCCCCGATTAAAGCTAAATAGCAACCATTCAGATCACCCTCCCCCTTTTTTTTTTACAATGGTACTGAAACTAAACCTCTCACAATTCGTCGGCAAAGAAGTTGATGTTGAGCTTCGTGACGGACGAATTATTCTTAATGCCCTAGTATCAGCCAATCACTCCGAATTCTATCCTTACACTATCTGCAGCTGCTTATCCTATAAAATAGATGGCTGTTACTGCGAAGGCTTGACCCCCCATGGCAATGATATTGTGAAAATCCAACTATCAACTACTGGTTACAATATTAGGGAAATTGAAATTCTTGGCCCAGATCCAGACCCGGCCAACCCCGAACAGGGAACACAACAAACACCGGAAAAAGCTAATTCTCTGGAACCTGAAGCCCTATCCACGATTGCATCGGCATTAACACCGGGGGCAATCAAGTTTGTGGAGTCTCACCCGGAGTACGCCAGAGTAATGCAGGATCTAATTATTGAGTTTGTGGAAGGTAATTTAGGTACCGCAAATAATGAATTGCCGTTTATGATTTTTGACCGGATGTACCTTGCTAAGGGCAGGGATTGATTTTGCTTCGGAATCATGCTATGGTGGGGTCGTAACCACAACTACACAGAGCAACCATTGTAGGGGCTGGGCTCCGGTACTATGCTACATTGAGTCTACATTGAGCCCACATTGGGCTCGCATTGGGTCTACAATGAACCCGTAACCAAACAGCAACCACACAAAACCAACTACCGGTTCCCCCATGAAAAAGTACGAACAACTCGAAGCCTGTATCACAGATCTCCAAAAAGAAGTAGAGCGTCTTAAAGGTGAAGAAAAGAGTGAGATGGCAAACTTCCCTACGGGTTTAGATCGGGAAGAGGCCATTAAAGTTCTGAATGGCAATGTCAGTTCTTTAATATATGCCTTTCCTTGGTTTAAAACCCCTCAAGGAGTGGACTATTGGAGGAAAATCTACGAAGGGAAGGAACCCCTCACAAATGAAGATATCCTCCAACTGCAACAGTGGGTGATTTTTTCGTATCAAAGGGAGATTGACAAGGATTGACATGGGGATATTGACCTTACAAAATACAATGATTAACGACATTACCCTAACCAACACCCTTACTAAAGCCAAGGAGAAGTTTACTCCGCTGGTTCCAGGCAAGGTCTCGATTTACTGCTGCGGTGTTACCGTTTACGATTTATGCCACTTAGGGCACGCCCGTAGTTATATCGTGTGGGATGTCTTAAGGCGTAATTTTATGTGGCATGGGTATGAGGTTACGTTTGTTCAGAATTATACGGATATCGATGATAAAATTCTAGCCAAAGCCAACTCTGAAGGAACAACAATCGGGGCCGTCAGTGAGCGTAATATTAAGGCCTTTGAGGAGGATATGGGCGCATTGAACATCCTGCCTGCCGACAAAATGCCAAGGGTTACCCGTAGTCTCGATGCAATCCGCGCCATGATTCAAGACCTTGCCGATAAGGGATTTGCTTATTCTATGGGCGGGGATATGTACTTCTCGGTTACAGGGTTTAAGGGGTACGGGAAACTAAGTGGTCGCAACCTTGGCCAACAACAAGTTAATAGCGACTCAAAGAAGGGCCACCCTTTTGATTTTGCTCTTTGGAAGAGTGCCATGGCGAGTGAACCCGGCTTTCCGTCACCCTGGGGGTGGGGACGACCCGGATGGCATATCGAATGTTCGGCTATGATTAGGGAAGAACTAGGTGAGACAATTGACATTCATTTGGGTGGAGCCGATCTGATCTTTCCCCACCACGAAAACGAGATCGCCCAATCTGAGGCTGCCAATGGGGCTGAACTAGCCAGGTATTGGCTTCATAACGGGTTTGTCACGGTTGGTGAAGAAAAAATGGCTAAATCCCTAGGGAATTTTACAACCATTAGAGACCTAATTGGATCCGGCATTAGTCCCATGACCATTAGGTTATTCGTATTACAAGCCCATTACAGGAAGCCGATAGATTTTAATTCAGAGGCAATGATACCCGCGATCAATGGTTGGAAAGTATTAAATGCTGCATTGGGGTTTGGTTGGCATGGTGATAGTTGGCATGGGGCTAGCCGGAATGGAATTAGTCGGCACGGGATTAGTCAGCAAACGAATGAACCCTTGATTTTAACTACAGACTTAAAAAATAGCCGAGACCGCTTCATTTCGGCACTCAATGATGATCTTAATACGTCTGTGGCCATCAGCGAATTATTCTATTTGGCTCGCCCCATTGTATCAGCAGGCGATGAAAATAGGGAAATTCTAAATCGTTGGGGGCTCTTATGTGAATTAGCTGGGATTTTGGGACTGGTTCATGAGGTTTCCGAGCCTCAAAAACCAAAAAGCGATGAAATTCAGGCACTAATTGAAATGCGCAACATAGCAAGGGCTAATCGTGATTATGAGGAGGCAGATAGGATTCGGGAATTATTGGTAAGTGAAGGCATAATGATTAGTGATGGCAGGGTTTCGGGGTAAGTATTTATACTTATTTGACCCGCAGTAGTTAGCAATTATGGCGGGTTGACAGCCTACCGGCAACCTTGCTAAGATGGGTCCACAACCAAACGGTCAGCAACCAAACAGCAACCAACAACCAATGAAAGAACTTTATTCGGTAAAGATTACCTATGATGTAATGGTCATGGCAGACGATTTTGAAGATGCCCATTCTGTCGCATCCAAAAATCGTGAGGCCATTGTTAATGATGATAAGAACCCAAGTATTGAAGTTCAAGACTGTATTGAGGGTGAAGAATATTTGGATGAAGATTATGATAATACCTTTCTCTATGGCGATAATCCTAAGAATTTGACTTGTCTTGAGATTGTCAGGAAGAAAAAAGAAGTCACAATCGACAACCTCAGTGAAGAAGAAAAGGAGCTTATCCTTTCAAGGCTCACTGCCGAACAGATTAGAGAACTTTTGGATCTATGAGAGCGGAAAAATGAAAAAGTGTAAAACCTGCAGGTATTGGAGTTATCAGGGATTTAATCTTGGTAATTGTTCTGGCATTAGGGCCAGTTCCATTGTGATTCCTATTCCTAATCAACCTAAAGGTAAACCGAATGGGAAGCTAATTGTTAAAAGTGGGATTGCCACAAATGGTACATTCATCAAAACCCCAGGGGACTGGAATTGTAAAAACTGGAGGGCAAAATAAGGGGGTTGACACTGCCCCGGCATCGTGCTTGCCGTTTGGTTGAAGCTAAGGGGAGTTGACGTTGCTCCGGCACCATGCTTGCTGTTAGGTTAAAGCTACAGGGTTGACGATACCATGGCCCCATGCTAGGATAGGTCTATAACCAAACAGTCACCAAACAGTCACCAACATGGACAAACTTTTTCGCATCTGGTATGAAGGTTCGGAGTATTCCGACCCAATGAGTGAGGAAGAGGCTGATAAGTTAATTAGCGTTTTGGATGGGTTGAGTGCTAAGGAATTGGTTACGTTTAGTTATCAGAAATGTGCCTATGACCCTAATGTACTTTCTGAGGGTGGTATTCTTTCGGCTATTAAATCGTCGGGGGAACTATCGGAGGATGTAATTAAGCAGGCATTTAACCATAAAAAGGCATTCAAGTTCGCAATGGCCATTCTTAAAAGGGAAGACGCTAAGAAATGGTATTTTGCTGTTTTTGATAAATTAGGGCACAACAATCATATTCAAATGGAACTTGCCCTGAAGTCAGATCTCCCTGATTTCATTTTATGGAAGTTGGCTCTGTATGGCTATGAAATGGTTAGGTTTCATCTTGCTAAGAAGCCGAATCTCCCTTTGGGGCTCATTGAAGCGTTGTATAAAGATAGTGAAGAGAGAGTTCGTATTGAGATTGCTAGGCGTAAGGATGTTTCGGATAAAATTTTAGAAGTTCTCTATAATGACCCGTCTGACAAAGTGCGTCGTATTGTAGAAAGCAAGAGGGGGTTTGAGACTGTTCACCTAAGGGTCAGGAAGTCCGTGGGGTTAACACCACAGGATAATCGGAATTTGGGTATTTTGGGGGTTGATTAGGGGCCTAAGTATAAATACTTACTTAACCTGGGGGGTTGACACTGCTCCGGCACCATGCTTGCTGTTTGGTTGAAGCTATGGGGGTTGACACTGCCACGGCATCATGCTAGGGTAGGTACACAACCAAACAGCAACCAAACTGCACCTATGCAAACATTTAGCCTTCGCACCCCCAAGACCACAAAAACTTCAAAACCACCAAAGTCACGAAAGCAAAAACCGCCGATTACAGCCCACTGGAAAGAAAACGCCTTGGCTCTAACTGTAGGGCAATGGCAACAATATATTTCCCCTAACCTAGAAGATTGTCGGGGTATTTGTCATAAGGTTGGAGTTCATGATACTATTATCGGATTCAAAGCTCCGGCGGTTTCGATTTGCCATAGCGAGGGTGGACTCATTGAGTCTTATACGTTGTACGGGGAGAGGCAACTTCAGGGTTGTTTTCCTACGGGGTATCGGCTGGAAGGTGTGGTTTCGATTGGTAATCGCAAGCGCAAGGCTTATACTAGCTCTGTAGTTTGCAGGTTGCCAGATGGTACCTTGCTGGAGAGTGCGGTTATTGTTGTTAGGGTAGACTGAGGGACTTAGTGCTTATACTGTTTGGGTGGGTAGATATTTATACTTATCTGACCTAGGGGGGTTGACGATGCCACGGCCCCATGCTTACTGTTAGGTTGAAGCTAGGGGTTGACACGGCCCCGGCACCATGCTACAGTAGGTTCGTTGCCACGGCAAACCAGTTCCCCCCTACCACAACCCCC
>Ga0208360_1000040_pt1 | contig 52776 bp, 49 predicted proteins | sample LakMenE27Jul10ns_FD_150739 | JGI IMG/M metagenome (GOLD analysis project Ga0208360, IMG submission 150739) | Freshwater microbial communities from Lake Mendota, WI - 27JUL2010 deep hole epilimnion ns (SPAdes) | ecosystem: Environmental > Aquatic > Freshwater > Lake > Epilimnion/Euphotic zone ...
CACCAAGAACATTCTCTTGAATGAAGGTCTGCGCGCCTGGATGGCCCCCGCCGACCAGCCTCACGAAAACTTCGTCTTCCCTGAAGAGGTTCTGCCCCGTGGAAACGCCCTTTAATTCTGGTCTTGTCTCCGTTGGGGGCAAGGACCTCGACTCAACCGGCTACGCCTGGTGGGCAGGCAATGCCCGCCTGATCAATCTCTCTGGTCGCCTCCTCGGCGCCCACGTGGCCCATGCAGGCCTGATGGTCTTCTGGGCCGGAGCGATGATGCTGTTCGAAGTGAGCCACTTCACCTTCGACAAGCCGATGTACGAGCAGGGCCTGATCCTGTTCCCCCACGTCGCCACCCTTGGTTACGGAGTCGGTCCCGGCGGTGAGGTCACCTCCGTGTATCCCTTCTTCGTGGTGGGTGTACTTCACTTGATCAGTTCGGCTGTGCTTGGACTGGGTGGTCTTTATCACGCTCTCCGTGGCCCCGAGATTCTGGAGAACTATTCCGCCTTCTTCTCGCAAGACTGGCGTGATAAGAATCAGATGACCAACATCATCGGCTATCACCTCATCCTTCTTGGTGTGGGTGCCCTGCTGCTGGTGTTCAAGGCCATGTTCTTCGGTGGTGTCTACGACACCTGGGCTCCCGGTGGCGGTGATGTGCGACTCATCTCCAATCCCACCCTTGATCCCGGCGTGATCTTCGGCTACCTCACCAAAGCTCCATTTGGTGGAGAAGGCTGGATCATCGGCGTGAACTCGATGGAGGACATCATCGGTGGCCACATCTGGGTCGGCCTGATCTGCATCTTCGGTGGGATCTGGCACGTCGTGACCAAGCCCTTCGGCTGGGTTCGCCGGGCCTTCATCTGGAATGGTGAGGCCTACCTGAGCTACAGCCTTGGTGCCCTGAGCCTGATGAGCTTCGTAGCTTCGGCCTACATCTGGTTCAACAACACCGCCTATCCCTCTGAGTTCTACGGCCCCACCAACGCCGAATCCTCCCAGGCCCAGAGCTTCACCTTCTTGGTGCGCGACCAACGCCTAGGCGCCAACATCGGGTCTGCCATGGGCCCCACGGGTCTTGGCAAATACCTGATGCGCTCCCCCACCGGCGAGATCATCTTCGGTGGTGAAACGATGCGTTTCTGGGACTTCCGCGGCCCCTGGCTCGAGCCGCTGCGCGGCCCGAATGGCCTGAGCCTCGACAAGCTGCAGAACGACATCCAGCCCTGGCAGGTACGTCGTGCGGCTGAATACATGACCCACGCCCCGAACGCTTCCCTGAATTCGGTCGGCGGCATCATCACTGAGCCCAACTCGGTGAACTTCGTGAACATCCGCCAGTGGCTGGCCGCGACCCAGTTCGTGCTTGCCTTCTTCTTCCTGGTGGGTCACCTCTGGCACGCTGGCCGCGCCCGCGCTGCAGCAGCTGGCTTTGAGAAGGGCATCGACCGTCAGGCCGAGCCCACCCTGGCCATGCCCGATCTGGATTGAACGGATTCCAACCCTTTCTTCGATCGGACAAAAACTTTTTGCATGACCTCTTGTTCATGGCCTCCGTCTACCGACGGGGGTCTTTTTTTTGGCTTCACTCCAGAGTCAAGGCCTCGCCCCTGGTTTCACAGCAGGGGCGGATACGACGCAAACCATCGCCGCAGCAAGGGCAGACTGAGCCCGATCACGTTGCTGTAGCAACCATCGAGCCGCTCCACCAGAAGGCCACCCCTACCCTCAAGGGCAAAACCGCCGGCACAGGCCAGCGGCTCCCCGGTGGCCACATAGGCGGTGATGGCGGCCAAATCAAGCGGTGCAAGTTGCACCCGCGTGGTGACGGTTTCCATCGACAGGGAGAAGGGGGCATCGATCGCTTTGCCCGATTCAGGGCGGGATCGCAGCAGGCAATGGCCCGTGTGGAGCTCCGCCCAGCAGCCTGAGAGGCGTTGCCAACGCTCGATCGCCTGCTGGCGATCCCGCGGTTTGCCGAAAACCTCGCCCTCAAAGCTCAGCAACGAATCGCAGGCCAGAAGGGCCCCGCAGGGGGTTCCGTCCTCGGCGAGAAGCCTGTTTCCAGCCAACTGCGCCACCGCCATCGCCTTCGCTTCGGCCAGGCGCAACACCAGATGTTTCGGATCGGAGTCCGTGATGGCCTCCTCATCAAGAGCGCTCACCCGGATCCGATGGGGAATGGCGGCCTGCTCGAGCAGACGGCGGCGGGCAGGCGAGGCGGAAGCCAGCAGGAGCACAGGGCGGCGGGGAAGATGTCCCAACCTGCCACAGGCCGGCAGGGGCGAGCATCCATGAAGCACGAGATTTCTGTGCCGCCTCAGCCACCGTCGCTAACTTCCCTTCAAGGTCAGAGTGCTTCGCCGATGAACCGACCTCCGAGCCCCATCCGGCACCGGGCTCGTCCTCGACTTCTCATGCTGGCCCTGGGGTTCTTTGGTGCCTCGGCCATCCCCATGGCTGCCCGTGCCGCGGACTTCCCGCGGGCCGGGGTGATCTGCGATGCCCCCCGCCAGGTGTGCTTCGACCGCCAGGGTCCCTCCATCGGCCTGACCCGCATCTACTACGGACCTGGCGCCAGCAACCGACTACTGGCGCAGCTCTCGGGGAGCCCTCCCCAGGGAGAGTTCCAGCTGAGCAGCGGCCAGCTCTGCGATCTGAACCAGCAGCTCTGCTGGGATGGAGGCTGGCGACGGAGAAACGTGAACCCGCTGCTGAGCCGCCAGATCTTCGGGCTGTCACTGACCACAGGCCCGGCCATGGGCACGGCTCCGGCGCCCCAGCCGCCCCCTACGGGGGAGCGGCAGTGCCAGCTGATGCAACGCGGGCTGACCGTGTTCAGCGGCCCCTGCCGCCTCTACCGCCAGAACGAGACTGTTTGGAAGTACTACGTGGTGCAGATGGACAACGGCAAGCTCTATCGCTTTCAGCGCCGAGCCAGCCAGCTGGTGCTGAGTGATGCAACCGGCACCTGGCCCGTGTTCATCGCCGACCGGGGCAGCGCCGTGCAGTTCCGCTGGTCAAACCTGTTGCTGGATGTGAGCCGGTCGCAGCAGGCCCGCGGCGGTGGCCCTGATGGGGTGGTTCCCCCCACGCCAACACCCCGATCCACTGGAGAGACTGGCCAGGATCTGCTCGACGACATCTTCCCCTAAACCGCCCAGGTGACACCCCGCATGCCGCAACTGAACCCTTATCAGCCCTCCCCGTGGAATTGCCGCTGACCGTTCTCCCGCCCGTCGAAGAACGCCTGGCCCTAAACCGTGCCACCGTTTCACTGAGGTGCCTTCCCTTCAGGCGAGCCTTCTTTGAGGAACTGAAGAACCGTGCGATCAGCAGCCAGGAACTCTGCCGCCGGCAAGACTGGGAGAACCTGGTATTCGCACCCTTCGGACCTGAGCGGGCGGAGGCCCACTTCAACTGGCTGATTCGCCTTGGGGTGCTTCGCCGGGAGGTGGATGGCCAGGGGCTCACCGAACGGGTGCGACTGACCCCGCTGGGCCGGCAGGTACTGGAACGGTGGCCCGGGGAGATTCCCCGGGCCGGCCTTCGCGAGAGAATCCAGGAGAATTTCCGGCGCCACCGGCCCCGGTTCTGAGCCCCGCCCTTGACCCGACCGGCCCCTGGCACGCCTACTCCCCTGATGGTGCTCGGCACGAGCAGCGGGGCCGGTAAGTCGCTGATGAGTGCGGCCCTCTGCCGGGTGCTGCGACGCCACGGAGAGCGCCCCCTGCCCTTCAAGGGGCAGAACATGAGTCTCAATGCCTGGGTTGATGCCGACGGCGGCGAGATGGCCTACTCACAAGCCCTGCAGGCCTGGGCAGCGGATCTGGAGCCGGTGGCGGCCATGAATCCCGTGCTGCTCAAACCTCAGGGGGACAGCACCAGCGAGGTGATTCACCTGGGGCGCTCCGTGGGCATCGCCCGGGCCGAGTTCTACTACCGCGACTGGTTTCGGCCGGGCTGGGCCGCAATCCGCACCGGATTGGACCGACTGCAGGCCGCCCATCCGGGCGGCCGTCTAGTGCTTGAGGGGGCTGGCAGTCCGGTGGAAGTGAACCTGCAGCCCCGGGATCTCACCAATCTGCGGCTCGCCCAGTACCTGAGGGCGCGCTGCCTGCTGGTGGCGGATATCGAACGGGGTGGGGTCTTCGCACAGCTCGTGGGCACCCTGGCGCTGCTGCGGCCGGTGGAACGGCCCCTGATCCGCGGCATCTTGATCAACCGCTTCCGCGGCCGGCCGGAACTGTTCGAATCTGGCCGAAGCTGGCTGGAGCGGGAAACCGGCATTCCCGTGCTGGGTGTGATGCCCTGGCTGGAGGAGTTGTTTCCACCGGAGGATTCACTGGATCTCCTGGAACGGCGCGGCGGCCGGCCCAACGGCGAGATCACCATCGCCGTGCCACGGCTGCCCTCCCTGAGCAACTTCTCCGATCTGGATCCCCTGGAGGCCGAGCCGAGTGTGAGGCTGCGCTGGCTCCGGCCCGGCGAAGCGCTGGGGGATCCGGACGCGGTGGTGTTGGCGGGCAGCAAGCAGACGCTACGGGATCTGGCCTGGCTCTACGACACCGGCCTGGATCAGCAACTGCAGACCTACCTGACCCGGGGAGGCACAGTCTTTGGGATCTGCGGCGGACTCCAGATGCTGGGCCGGGACTTACTGGATCCGGAGGATCTTGAGGGGGGTGAGGGAAACCGGCACCCCCCGAGCAAAGCCTTGCAAGGACTGGACCTTCTTCCCATCCAGACCAATTTCGGCAGCAGGAAACAACTCGCCCGGCGGCAGGTGGGGATGCGCTGGCCAGCCGGTCCAGCACTTGAACTGGAGGGCTTCGAACTGCACCATGGCCGCAGCCGCTGGCTGGAAGACGGTGGCACCGAAGCGGAGGCCCTGCTCAGCGATGACCAGGATCTGGGTTGGTGGCGAGCCACGCCCCAGGGTGGGGTGGTGGCGGGCACCTACCTCCATGGCATCTTCGAAAGCGGCGCCTGGCGGCGCCGTTGGTTGAATGAACTGCGGCGGCGTCGTGGCCTCCAGGTCTTGCCAGAACTGAAGGAGAACCACGCCGACCAGAGAAATCGGCTGCTCGAGAGACTGGCCGACAGCTTCGAGCGCCACGTTGACCTTGAACCCCTGCTGCGCCGCGATGGCTGAATCCGCGATCTCGATCCAGTGGCCTGATGGCAGCCGCAATCAGGCCAGGGCGGGGGAGCCCTGGCTAGTGGCTGCCCGGCGCTGCCAGCAGACGATTCACACCGCCTGCCGAACCGGCAGCTGTGGCGCCTGTGAGATCGAGGTGAACGGCGTTGTGGTTCGGGCCTGCATCAGCACCGTGCCAGCCGTAGGCGGTCGGGGGATTCAGGTGTGCCGGGTGGAGGATCCCGATTGGTGAGCCTGGGGGAGATCAACACCCTCAGGAACGGGTGCGACGGGCGGAGCGCTCACGGGGATTGAGTCCGCAGCGACGGGCAAGCTTGCCCAGGCCGCGGCGGAGCCGCTGGAGCGGAGGCATCAAGGCCACCTGGAAGCGCCCGACCAGCCGCTGCCAGCGGAACTCCAGGTCCCAGAGCAACAGCAGGGAGCGTTCGGGCCACAAGTCGGCAGGAGTGAGGGAGAGGCCGGAATCGAATCCGAGCGCCGCAGCCAAAGAGCGGCTGTGCGACTCCCAGAAGGCTGACGCCTTATCGGCAAGATCTCGGCAAGCCTGGGGATCCAGCCCAAGAGCGGCCGCTTCGGCATTAAATGCCTCGTACTCAATCACACCCGGACAGCCCAAGATATCGCTTCCCCTTTCGCTTAGCACAAAGCACCCGTTGAGGGGAGCTTGCCACATCCTTCCAGAGAGAGTGCGACCCCGCTGATAGGGCCACATCAGGCCGAAGCACCAGGCCGAAGCCGACAGATGTTGGTTGGCCTGCCGATAGCTGAGCGGGTGGGCACGCACACCGGCCAACTGCCAATTGGCCCCGAAGGCCCGGACTACCCCGGCGCGGATCAGGGCGAGCAGGTCGCGCTGGTAGGCGTCATCGCCCATCCGCTTGAAGTTGGAGATATGGACCGGCTGCTGCCGCTTGCCTGACCAGGGACGCTTCCAAAGGGCTGGTATCACGGGTAGATAGGCATCCACCCGGCTGACTCTCGATGAAGCATGGGGGGCGGATTTGGAATCCTCTGCAGAATGAAAGGACGATGAGGCAAGGGCCACAACCGTGATATGGGCAGCCGATGGATAACGGCATCCCCAATCAACGGCGTATTCCTTGACATAATCGTAAATATGAACATGACCATGGAAATCCTTTAGCTCGCAACCATTGTCACCACGCAGCACAACCAATAAGTCGGCCCGATCATCCGAAGCTCCATTGAGGCGGGCTGTTGGCGGAATCAACCGATAACCAGCCGCCCTGTAAAAAGCACTGATGTTGAGATAGACATCTTTATCGAGATAGTCGCTAGAAACAATGCGACAGATCGGCCTATCCATTCCTCACCAATCCTGCCATGGTGATGTGTACATCGCCAAATTTCGAAAACTTCCCGTTCGCAGGGAACAGGCGAGAGCCAATATCAGCATCCCGAGAACCAAATTGCAAGCCATGCTTGCCAGGGATCACTTTTCGCCGTCAATTTTAGCAGTCTGGATTCACCGCTTCACGGCCCCGGGGGGATCGGCGGAGGCTTCCCGACGCCGGCGTCCCCCTTAGCCGACCAGGCTGGTTGCCCAGCCAACCAGTTTCCGCAACCCGACGGACCTTCCCCAACGGTTTGGAAGAACGTGTTAGCTTGATCCTATGGGATCGACCAGTTCCATTGGGTGATCCGCTTGATACCGGTGCCATGGCCACTTACGACTATCTGATCGTTGGCTGCGGTTTGTACGGTGCAACCTTCGCCAGGCTGGCAAGCGATGCGGGTCTGAGCTGCCTGGTTATCGATAAGAGACCCCACTTTGGCGGCAATTGCCATACTGAAAACAGGCACGGAATCAACGTCCACACCTACGGCGCCCATATTTTTCACACCAGCAACAAGGCTGTCTGGGACTTTGTGCACCGCTTCGCCGACTTCAACAATTATATTAATTCACCCAAGGCACTCTCGAACGGCCGTCTGTATTCATTGCCGTTTAACATGAATACATTTTACGAACTCTGGCAAGTTCAGACCCCCGAGCAGGCACGCGCGCGAATTGAGGAGCAGCGCTTCCAGGGCGACCCCGCTAACCTCGAAGAACAGGCCCTTTCCCTGGTGGGCTCCGACATCTACACCACTCTTATTCGTGATTATACCAAGAAGCAATGGGGGCGTCACCCAAGGGAACTACCGGCCTTCATTATCAAACGGCTACCGCTGCGCTTCACCTTCAATAACAATTACTTCAACGATCGCTACCAAGGCATCCCGATCGGCGGCTACACCGCCATGTTCGAGCGCATGCTGGCAGGTATCGAGGTGAGACTCAATACCGATTATTTAGAGAATCGCAATTTTTTTGACAATTTGGCCCGCAAGGTTGTGTACACAGGCTGCATTGACGAGTTCTTTCACCACAGCTACGGCCAATTGGAATATCGATCCCTTGACTTTGAACACGATATCCACGAGCACGAGAACCATCAAGGCAACGCGGTGGTTAATTATTGCGATGATTCCGCACCCTACACCCGAACCATCGAACACAAACACTTCGAAAACAGTCAATCTGACGTCACAGTGGTGACCCGCGAGTATCCGCAGGACTGCACGTCTGGGCGCATCCCCTATTACCCAGTCAACAGCGAACAGAATCAAAAAACTTACTCTCTTTACAAAGAAAGAGCGTCTTCTATGTCTACACACATCTTCGGCGGGCGACTTTCCGAATATAAATACATGGATATGCACGTTGTGATCGAATCAGCCATGAATCGCTTCCGTAGCGAAAGAAAGCAGGCTGCTGCTGACCTCTTGTCGCAGTGAAACCAGGATCTGTTCAACTCTCGATCAAGCCGCCACCAAGCACCACTTCGCCGGCATAGAACACGGCGGCCTGACCCGGTGTGATTGAAAACTGCGGGGAGGCAAACTGCAACTCAACCCTGCGAGCGCCACCCGCAGCTACGCCACCGGGGCTGGCAGGATTGGGGATCATCCAGGCCATTTCAGGCTCGCTGCGGTAGCGGACCTGCACCTCCACCTCGAGCGGTTGTTCCGGGGGTGCCATCGAGACCCAGTTGACCGCCTGAACGTGGCATCCGCTGCGAGCTGCCTCCTGCCGCGGAGCTACCACCACCCGGTTGAGGGCGGCATCGAGGCGCACCACATGAAGAGGTTCCCGCCAGGCCACCCCCAGTCCCCGCCGCTGGCCGATGGTGAAATGCTCGATGCCATCGTGCTGGCCGACCAGCGTTCCGTCCTGCAGAACGATCTCGCCCTGACGCGGCGGCAGATAGGCGTCGAGGAACGCCTTCATCGAGCCGTGGTGATCGGCCAGACAGAGATCCTGGCTCTCGGGCTTGGCGGCGGTCCGCAGACCGAAACGCTGAGCCTCTTGGCGTGTTTCGATCTTGCGCATCTCACCGAGCGGAAAGACCAGTTCTCCCAGCACCTCCTGGGGGAGGTCGTAGAGGAAGTAGCTCTGGTCCTTGCCGGCATCCAGCCCCCGTAATAGCTGGTGCCGGCCACGCCCATCGCCGGGCACCGGCAGCGCCTCACCAGCTCCGGCATGGCGGACCCGGGCGTAATGGCCAGTGGCGAGACGACCGATCTGACGCTCGGAGCGTGACCAGGCCAGCATCGGGCCGAACTTGACCTCCCGGTTGCAGCGGGAACAGGGCAGGGGGGTGACTCCGCGGCCATAGCCATCCAGCAGGAAATCAACGATCTGGCGCTGGAAGTGCTCGCGAAAATCCACCACATGGTGGGGAACCCCCAACTGCTCACAGATGGCGGCTGCGTCCACCAGGCCTTCGGCACAGCAGGCGCCCTTGCCGCTCATCAACCACAGGGTGAGACCCTCCACCTGCCAGCCGGCCTCTACCAGCAGGGCGGCAGTGAGGGAGCTGTCGACCCCCCCGGAGAGGCCCACCACCACGCGGTGATCTCCGGGCCAGGTCCGCAGTCGCTCCAGGCTCGCCGCCCCGGCGAGGGTGGCGGCCATGGCATCGGCGTGATGATCGGAAACGGCGAAGCTCACCGGCAGGACGGGGAAAGAACGAAACGGCTGGTGGCCTTGCCATTCCCTTCCCATCATGGAAGTCCGTTGCCCCTGGCTGCCGTGACACCCAGGCCCGATCCATCGCGATGCTGGCCCCGCCGCGATGCCGACCATCTGCTGATGAGCAGCCAGCAGATGGCGGAGCTTGAAGCCGAGCTGTTTGCCAGCGGGCTGCCGGTGGAGGCACTGATGGAAAAGGCGGCGCTGGCCGTGAGCCGGCGCCTTCTGGCCTTGCAGGATCGGGGTGGATCCGGCCTGATTCCGGCGGAGGGCGTGGTGGTGCTGGTGGGGCCAGGCCACAACGGCGGCGATGGGCTGGTGGTGGCGAGGGAACTCCACCTGGCCGGGATCCCCGTGCGGCTGTGGTGCCCCTTCCAGCGCCGCAAGCCCCTCAACGAGCAGCACTGGAGACATGCCCGCTGGCTGGGCATTCCGGTGCTGGTGGATCCGCCCCCGGCGGAGGGAACCGAACTCTGGATCGATGCCCTGTTCGGCAACGGCCAGACCCGGGCGCCCGGCCCGGAGATCGAGGCCCTGCTGGAAGCACGAAACTGCGCCTCCAGAGACGCTTCCAGAGCTCTGGTGGCGATTGACGTGCCCACCGGCCTCTGCGGCGACAGCGGCGCTCTGCTGGGGAGCACCGCAGCTCGGGCCGACCTCACCCTCTGCATCGGCCTCTGGAAACGGGGTCTGGTGCAGGACCTGGCCCTGAGCTGGGTCGGGCGCCTGGAGCGGGTGGATCTGGGGCTGCCCCGGAGGTTGTTGGAGCACCTTCCGGCGGACCAACCCCTGGGCCTTGGGGGCCCGCCGGCTGATCCGGAAAGCGATGCCCAAGGGGACGATGGGGAAGCCCCAAGACCGGTTCCGGATCCAGCGGCCGGAAAATACGACCGGGGCCGCCTGCTGGTGATCGCCGGCAGTGCCAGCTACCGGGGGGCTGGTCACCTTGCCCTGGCCGGAGCCAGCGCCTCGGGCTGCGGCAGCCTGCGGGCTGTATTGCCACCGGAGATGGGCGAGCTCCTGTGGATGGTGCACCCCCATGTGGTGCTTGAGGAGCCGCCCTTGGGCCCCTCCCATTTCGAGCGGCTCGACGCGGTGTTGGTAGGGCCAGGACTGGGCCCGAGGCCTGAAGCGCAACAGCCTGGCAGCGATCGGCCGATTGTCGAGCCGTGGTGGGATCCCCTGCAGCGCTTCCCCGGCCTCCTGGTGCTCGACGCCGACGGACTCAACCGCGTCACCCCCACCTGGCTCAGCCAGCGCCAGGGACCCACCTGGATCACGCCCCACGGCGGCGAATTCGGCCGCCTCTTCCCCGATCTGGCCGCATCCCCGCCCCTGGAAGCTGCCGCGAAAGCCGCTCGCCGCACCGGGGTGACCGTGCTGCTCAAGGGAGCCCGCAGCGTGATCGCCGCCGCCGATGGCCGGCGCTGGCAGCTGCTGCGAGCCTGCGGAGGGGCAGCGCGGGCCGGGCTTGGGGATGTGCTGGCTGGTTACGCCGCCGGCCTGGGGTCGAGGTCCTCAGCCTGCGGCTGCCTTGATGGGGCGCTGCTGGCCGTGGCAGCCCTGGACCACGCCCTGGCCGGCTGCCGCTGCACAGAACTCCATGGCCCCGGCGGGGCCACACCGCAGGCGATTGCCGCCACCCTCGCCTGGGCGCCCCTGGGGAGCAATCCAAGCCAGCCGGTGGGGAAAACGGTGATTCACCCCGCAAATCCCGGCTGATTCCCAGCGATAGACTACGAAACAAGCCAAAAAAAGGGATATTCCGATAAGATCACTGTCACGTGTTGAATCGCGAACCAAATCTGAAGGCATGCTTAAAAAGGGCCTGATAGCTTGTCTGAGTCTGATAGTCAGTTCACTTTCCCGTACTCCATGAGCGTCTCCTCCGTCACCAGCAATGACGGCTTTGGCCGAAGAGGTACCGACTCGATGACCTGGTACCTGACCTCGATCGGTCGGGAACCGCTGCTGACTCCAGCCGAGGAAATCGAACTCGGCAATCAGGTGCAGATCATGATGCGGCTGGTGGAAGAGCAACGCGACGACTATTCGATCCACGAGCGCAAGATCATCAAGATCGGACGCCGCTCCAAGGAACGGATGATGCGGGCCAACCTCAGGCTCGTGGTGAGTGTCGCCAAGAAGTATCAGGGCAAGGGGCTCGAACTCCTTGACCTGATTCAGGAAGGCTCCCTCGGCCTAGAGAGGGCGGTCGAGAAATTTGATCCCACCAGGGGCTATAAATTTTCGACCTATGCCTTCTGGTGGATCCGCCAGAGCATGACCCGGGCGATCGCCTGCCAATCTCGAACGATCCGTCTGCCGGTGCACCTGAGCGAGCGGCTTGGCACGATCCGCAAGGTGAGCCTGGAACTGGCCCACAAACTCGGTGCCATGCCGAGCCGCCAGGAAATCGCCGAAGCCATCGCCATGCCCATCGAAGAGCTGGATTCCTTGTTGCGCCAGTCGCTCACCACCTCCAGCCTGGATGCTCCGATCAACGCCGACGAAGGCCGCAGTTACCTCGGCGACCTGATCGCCGACGGCAGCGGCGAAGAACCCCTTGACCTGGTGGAGCGGGGGATTCACCAGGAGCAGCTCGGCCGTTGGCTGGGCCACCTCAACGAACAGGAACGCGAAGTGCTGGCACTGCGTTTCGGCCTGGACGGGCGCGAACACCACACCCTGGCCGAGATCGGCCGCCAACTGGACGTGTCCAGGGAACGGGTGCGCCAAGTGGAGCTCAAGGCCCTGCGCAAACTGCGGAATCTGACCCGCCAGCTGCCTTCGGGGCTCTGATTAGAGCGATCGGCCGGAAGGCTGAAGGATCAGTCTTCCGCCCAGATGTAGCGGGTGAGCTCGGAGCCATCGGGCTCGGGAGCTGCGAGAGCAAACTCCACGCAATCTGAGATCTCGGCATCCACCTCCCGCTCGATCTCCTTGAGTTCGGCTTCGTTGACCAGTCCGGCGGTGATCAGATCGGCCGCAAGCCGCTTGATCGGATCACGCTGAGCCCAAAACTCTTTCTCGGCGGTGGCCCGGAGCTCATCGGGATCGGCCAGGGAATGGCCTCGGAAGCGGTAGGTGAGACATTCCAGCAGGGTGGGACCCTCGCCGGCCCGAGCCCGTTCGATCGCCCGTTGGGCGGCGGCGCGCACCGCTAGTACATCCATGCCGTCCACCTCTTCACCGGCCATGCCGAAAGCGGCCGCTTTGCGCCAGATCTCCGGATCGCTGGTGGCACGGTTGTGGTCCATGCCGATCGCCCAGCGATTATTTTCCACCACGAACAGGATCGGCAGTTTCCAGAGCGTCGCCATATTGAGGCACTCGAAAAACTGACCCACATTGCAGGTGCCATCCCCGAAGAAGGCGGCCGTCACCGCATCGCTGTCGGCCTGACCGAGGGCATCCCGCTTGTAGCGGCTGGTGAAGGCGGCCCCAAGGGCCACGGGGATGCCCTCACCGATGAAGGCGTAGCCGCCCAGAAGATGGTGTTCCTTAGAGAAGAGGTGCATGGAGCCGCCACGGCCCTTACTGCAGCCGGTCTCCTTACCGAACAGCTCACTCATCACCTCCCGGGCCGGCACACCGCAGCTGAGGGCATGCACGTGGTCGCGGTAGGTGCTGCAGAACCAGTCGTGCTGAAGGCGCATCGCCTTGATCACTCCGGTGCTCACGGCCTCCTGGCCGTTGTAGAGGTGCACGAAGCCGAACATCTTGCCCCGGTAGTACATCTCGGCGCACTTGTCCTCAAAGCGGCGACCAAGGGTCATGTCCCGGTAGAGGAGGAGTCCCTCCTGGCGGTTCACTGCAGCCCGCTCTGCCGGATAGAGCGACTGGTGCCGTTCGGCATGGCTGCCAGCGGCGGCGGGAACGGCATTCGCAGTGCCCGAGGTCGGGGCAGCGGCCTGGGCGGCCAGGGCAGCCGTCAGTTCCTGGGTCATGGCCGTCGGCGGTACGGGTCGTGCTGTCGACTGTACGGGGTCCATCACCGCAAGACGGTCAAAACCGCTGCCGCTGACTACAGTCCTGGGCCAAGAGAAACGATGGGGTTGGATCTGCCGCTCGACCACTTCAGGCTGCTGGGTGTCAGCCCGGCTACCGATGCCCAGACCGTGCTCCGCGCCCTCCAGCTGCGCCTTGACCGGGCACCGGAGCATGGCTACACAGACGAGACCCTGAGGGCCCGAGCCGACCTGCTCAGGGCCAGTGCAGATCTCCTGAGCGACGCCGAACGGAGGTCTGGGTATGAGGCCGATCTCACTGCCCTTTCGGATGCTCCAGAAGCGTTGATGCCCGCCCTGGAGATTCCCTCCAGCCGGGAGGTGGGCGGATTGCTGCTCCTCCTGGAGGCGGGCCAGCCCCTGGATGTGCTGACCCTGGCCAGCCGCTGCCTGCAGCCCCCCCAGGCCCCGGTCCTCGGCAGCGGTCGCGAAGCCGACCTCACCCTTCTGGCCGGGGAGGCAGCCCTGGCCGCCGCCGAGGACTACCGCCGGGAACGCCACTACGAGATGGCCGCCCGGACCCTCCAGCAGGGGCTCCAGCTCCTGCAACGCATGGGACAGCTGCCAGAGCTCCGGGACCGGATCCAGACGGACCTGGAGGCCCTGGCCCCCTTCCGGGTGCTCGATCTGCTCAGCCGTGATCCCTCGGCCAGCCTCGAACGGGACGAGGGCCTCAGCCTGCTTGAGCAGCTGGTGCAGCGCCGCGGCGGTCTGGAGGGGAGCGCCGATCACGGCTTCGCCCCGGAGGATTTCCAGCCGTTCTTCAAGCAGATCCGCACCTTTCTTACCGTCCAGGAACAGATCGATCTATTCGACCGGTGGGCGAATCAGGGATCCGGGGCCGCCGATTTCCTGTCCAGCATCGCCCTCACGGCTTCGGGCTTCGCCCAGCGCAAGCCCGAAAGGATCGCGGCCGCCCGGGAGCGCCTCCTCGCCAGCGGTCGGGATGGAGTGGAACCGCTGCTGGCGAACCTGGAGCTGCTTCTCGGTGATGTGAATGGGGCCCTAAAGCGCTTCGAGTTCGGCGCCTCTGACGAGCTCGCCGCCTGGGCAGCCCGCCAGAGTGCCGACCCCCTCGGTCGGCTGTGCGCCTACTGCCGGGACTGGCTGAGTCGGGATGTGCTGCCGGGCTATCGCGACCTGGAGGCAGATCCAGATCTCGAGGCCTACTTCAGTGACCGCGACGTGGTGGCCTGGGTCGAGCAGGAGGATCGCCGCCGGGGCCGCACGTTCACGCTCACCCCATCCTCAGGCCAGCCCATCGGCCTCGGCGGGGACGGCGTGGCGGGCGAACCGCTTCTGGTGCCGGTCCAGCCGGCCGCTGGCTTTGCTGTGTTCGGCCAGCCCATCGAGGAACCGGATCTGCATGCTCCAACCAGCGAGGAATGGCCGCCTTACGGCCGGAGCTCAGGGAGACTCGGCAGTGAAGGGCGCCAGCGGCGTTCCCGCACCGATGGCGTTGGTGGCGAAGGGGAGGTACCCCTTGGATGGGGGATCGAGGGCCTGCGGCATACCCTGGCCACAGGCGCTCTCTCCCGCCTGAACCCCATCGCGGTGATCGCCGGGCTAGGGATGGCGCTGGTGGTCGGGAGCTCCCTGCTGCAACTGCGTCCACCCCAGACATCGTCCCGGAGCACGCATCCGACGCCCGGCACAACGCCACCCCCGGCTTCGACGCCGCAGCCCCCTGCGCCGCCACCGCTGAGACCGACGGCGCCTCCACCGGCAGCGGCCACTCCGGCCTCAAAACAGCCCGGCGCTGGCTCAGCCTCTGCCCCCCTCACCGCCCGAGAACCGGATGAGGCCCAGATGCGCGCCCTGCTCGAGAGCTGGCTGCAGGCCAAGACCGCCGTGATGGCCGGCGGCGAACCTCCAGCAAGCCTCGAACGGATCGCCCGGGAAGGGCCCCGCCGGCGACTGGAGACCGAACGCCAGCAAGACCGAAATCTCGACCAAGTCCAGGACATCGAGGTCCGGATCAACAGGCTCACGATCCAGGAGCGCAGCCCCCAGCGGATCGCCGTGGTGGCGGATCTCGACTACAGCGACAGCACCCGTCGCGGCGGAAGGGAGGTGAACCACACCAAGGCCACCACCCTGCGCAATGTTTATGTATTTGGGCGGGACGGCGATGCCTGGCGCCTGGCGGCGTCCGGTCCGGCCCGCTAAACGCGATTCACCCTCCCTGTCTGCAGCCCATGTTTGACGAGCTATCCCAACGGTTTGAGGACGCGGTCAAAGGGCTGAGGGGCCAGGCCACGATCTCCGAATCAAACGTGGACGGGGCCCTGAGGGAGGTGCGCCGCGCCCTGCTGGAGGCGGACGTGAGCCTGCCGGTGGTGAAGGACTTCGTGGAGGAGGTGCGGCGCAAGGCGATTGGCGCCGAGGTGGTGCGAGGCGTCAGCCCCGACCAGAAGTTCATCCAGCTGGTGCATGAGCAGCTGGTGGAGACGATGGGAGGTGCCAATGCCCCGCTTGCGGCCGCAGGCCAAACCGGTGAACCGAGCGTGATCCTGATGGCCGGCCTTCAGGGCGCCGGCAAGACCACTGCCACCGCGAAGCTGGGCCTGCACCTCAAGGAGCAGGGCCGCAAGGCTCTGTTGGTGGGAGCGGATGTGTACCGCCCAGCCGCGATCGAGCAGCTCCGCACCCTGGGAGGCCAGATCGGAGTGGAGGTGTTCAGCCTCGGCACCGAAGCCACCCCCGAGGCCATCGCCGCCGCCGGCATCGAACGGGCGAAGGCCGAGGGCTTCGACACCGTGCTGGTGGACACCGCCGGACGCCTCCAGATCGACCCGGCGATGATGGAGGAGATGGTGCGGATCCGCGAAGCCTGCCAGCCCGATGAGGTGCTGCTGGTGGTGGATTCGATGATCGGCCAGGAGGCCGCCGATCTCACGCGGGCCTTCCATGAGCAGGTGGGCATCACCGGGGCGGTGCTCACCAAGCTGGATGGCGATTCCAGGGGCGGCGCCGCCCTCTCGATCCGCAAGGTGAGTGGCGCGCCGATCAAGTTCATCGGCACCGGCGAGAAGGTGGAGGCCCTGCAGCCCTTCCATCCCGAGCGAATGGCCAGCCGCATCCTCGGCATGGGTGATGTGCTCACCTTGGTGGAGAAGGCCACCAAGGAGGTTGAGCTAGCCGATGTGGCGAAGATGCAGCAGAAGCTGCAGGAAGCCAGTTTTGATTTTTCCGACTTCCTCCAGCAGATGCGCTTGATCAAGCGCATGGGCTCGCTGGGAGGGTTGATGAAGATGATCCCCGGCATGAGCAAGATCGACGACGGCATGCTCAAGCAGGGCGAGCAGCAGCTCAAGAAAATCGAGGCGATGATCGGCTCGATGACCGAAGCAGAACGGCGCCAACCTGAACTGCTGGCTTCCCAGCCCTCCCGCCGGCGCCGCATCGCCGCCGGCAGCGGCCATGCGCCGACGGATGTGGACAAGGTTCTGGCCGACTTTCAAAAGATGCGGGGCTTCATGCAGCAGATGACTCGCGGTGGAGGCATGCCGGGACTCCCCGGAATGGGCGGGGGGTTCCCAGGCGTGGGGGGCTTTCCCGGTATGGGTGGTGCTGCGCCGATGGGCGGCGGACGCAGCCAAGCGCCGATCCGGCCAACAAAGCCGCCGAAGAAACGCAAGGGGTTCGGGCAACTCTGAGGCAATGGAATGGCCCTCTGTCCGTTTCAGGGTTGACCGGGGGGTAAGATCATCAACCGGACACCTCTCGACACGGCCACGATGATCAAGCTCCGCCTGAAGCGGTTCGGTAAGAAGCGGGAAGCGAGCTTCCGCCTCGTGGCCACCAACAGCACCTCCCGCCGGGATGGTCGCCCCCTTGAAGAGCTGGGCTTTTACAACCCCCGCACCAAGGAAACCCGGCTCGAAACCGAGGCGATCCGCACCCGACTGAGCCAGGGCGCCCAACCCACCGACACGGTGCGGGCGCTGCTTGAGAAGGGTGGCCTGCTCACCAAGACCGTTCGGCCCGCCGAAATCGTCGGCAAGCAGAAGCAGGCCTTGACCCGCGAAGCTGCCGCCGCTGAAGCCAAGAAGGCCGAAGCCGAAGCGAAGGCTGCCGCTGAAGCCGCTGCCGCCGAAGCCAAAGCTGCTGCTGAGGCCGCAACCGCTCAAGTCACAGCGGCTCCTGCTGAGGACGTCGCAGCCGAGGCCTGATCGCCACCACCGGCACTCTCCAGGAAGGTCATGCTCCAGAGCCCTTCACCCTGGCTCTAGGGGGAGCTGCACCCGCCTTGGCCCTGGCAGGAGCGGCTGAGGTCAATCTGCGCCGCATCGAGGAACTCACCGGCAGTAGCCTGCGGCTGCACGGTTTGGATCTTTATCTCAGTGGGCGACCAGCCCAGGTGGAGAGGGCTTGCGCCCTGCTCGAATTGCTCAGGCCCCTATGGCAGAACGGCGAACCGGTCGCAGTCGTGGATATACAGACTGCTCTCACATCCCTTGACAGCGGCCGCAGTGAAGAACACCGCGATCTCGGTCGTCAGGTGTTAGCCACCAGCGTCCGGGGGCGTTCCCTGCGGCCACGAACGCTGCGCCAGAAGGGATTCATCGAGGCGATGGAACGACACGACCTCACCCTGGCGATTGGCCCGGCAGGCACCGGTAAGACCTTTCTGGCAACGGTGCAGGCGGTCCGGATGCTGCAGGATCGGCGCGTGGAGCGTCTGGTCCTGACCAGGCCGGCGGTCGAGGCCGGTGAACGCCTCGGTTTCCTTCCCGGCGATCTGCAGCAAAAGGTGGACCCCTATCTTCGGCCCCTGTATGACGCCCTGCACACCCTGCTGGGCCAGGAACGCACGACCCAGCTCCTCGAGAAAGGAGTGATCGAGGTGGCCCCCCTGGCCTACATGCGCGGCCGCACCTTGGCCGATGCCTTTGTGATCCTCGATGAGGCCCAGAACACAACCCCCGCCCAGATGCGCATGGTGCTAACCCGCCTGGGGGAAAACGCCCGGATGGTGGTGACCGGGGACATCACCCAGATCGACCTACCTCCCGGCCAGATCAGTGGGCTCGTGGAGGCTGCCGAGGTATTGGATGGGGTGGAGGGGGTGGCTCTCTGCCGCTTCACCGATACCGATGTAGTGCGCCATCCTCTCGTGCAGCGCCTGGTGCAGGCCTACGCGCGTCGCGATGGAACGGCGACCACAGCGCCCCCACGGCAGGGGATTGGCAGTATGACGCGTCGGTCGGGACGATCGGCTCGATAGGGAGATCCGAACGTCTCCAAGGGCGGAAAAAGCCGCAGCCATCCAACCAGAACTGGCAGGATGTAATGAGTTCGATCCCTCGCCGCCATGCCGGCCAGCAGCAATTTCCAACAGGCCATCCGGGAGGCCAACGTCAGCGGCCTAGTGGGCCCCAATGTGGTGAATCGCGCCCTTCCCTACGTGGGAGGCGGCATGGTGCTCACCGCTGCAGGTGTGCTGGGCGGGCTCGGCCTGATGGCCAGCAATGCAGCCTTGTTCATGCCCCTGTTCTGGGTGGCCCTGATCGGCAACTTCATTTTGTTCTTTGTGGCCCAGAACGTGGCCAACAAAGGAAACAACTCCACTGCCCTGCCCCTGCTCGCCTCCTACAGCCTGCTCACGGGTTTCACCCTGAGCGGCCTGGTGAGCTATGCCCTCACCAGTGCCGGCGTAGGCGCCGTCGGAACGGCGGCCCTGGCAACAGGGATCACCTTCATTGCGGCCTCGGTTATGGGACGCCGCATGAGCGACAACGTGGGCCAAGCCCTCACCGGGGCAGTAGGTCTTGGGATTCTCGGCCTGATCGTGGCGATGCTGATTCAGGTCGTGGGTAGCATCTTTGCTCCTGCAATCTTCGCCGGCGGAAGTTTTGAACTCCTGATCGCCGGATTCGGCACGATTCTGTTCGTGGGAGCGGCATTTGTTGACTTCTACACGATGCCACGCACCTACAACGACAATCAGTATCTTGCGGGCGCCCTAGGGATGTATCTCACCTATATCAATCTTTTTGTTTTTGTTCTACGACTCATCATCGCTCTGCAAGGTGGCGGTCGGCGCGACTGAACAGGCTTGATGTTAGGCGCCGTGGAGAGACTCTCACCCGACCCTCCACGGCATCACCAGCCCCAGTACCAGCTGGCATGCTTTAATGTCAGCACATGAGTCCCTTTGAGATGGGAGCTACTCAAGTGGCAATCGCCGTCAACGATGCGAAAATTGCCATTCCCAACTGCCTAGCGTCCCTTTCAATTGGGGCCGTTGGGCATTTTGTGTGGGTGCTGGTTGGCAACCCAGCCTGAGCAGGCAATCTTCATACCGACCAATCTCAATCCATCCAGCGAGAGCCGACAACCAATCCATGGCCAAGACCGCATTGATCACCGGCATTACCGGTCAAGATGGCAGCTACCTCACTGAATTACTACTTGACAAGGATTATGTGGTACATGGCATTAAACGGCGGGCCAGCAGTTTCAACACTGAAAGAATTGATCATCTTTATCAAGATCCCCACGAAAACGACCCAAGACTGGTCCTACATTACGGGGACCTCACCGATTCCACAAATCTGATTCGCATCATCCAGCAGGTACAACCGGATGAGATCTATAACTTAGGCGCCCAAAGCCACGTTGCCGTGAGCTTTGAAAGTCCCGAGTACACAGCCAACTCCGACGCTCTCGGCACACTCCGAATTCTTGAGGCGGTGCGAATTCTGGGCCTAATTGATAAAACCAGGATCTACCAGGCCTCAACATCAGAGCTCTATGGACTTGTTCAAGAAATACCACAAAGAGAATCAACGCCATTTTACCCAAGAAGCCCTTACGGCGTAGCCAAGCTCTATGCATATTGGATCACAGTCAACTATCGCGAATCCTATGGGATGTATGCCTGCAATGGCATTTTATTCAACCATGAAAGTCCCCGACGCGGAGAAACCTTTGTGACCCGGAAAATCACACGGGGTCTGGCCCGCATCGATGCGGGTCTTGAGCAATGTCTCTACATGGGTAACCTGGATTCCCTGAGGGACTGGGGCCATGCCCGTGACTATGTTGAGATGCAGTGGCGGATGCTTCAGCAAGAGCAACCGGAAGATTTCGTGATCGCCACGGGTCGCCAGGAGTCGGTGCGACGCTTCATCGAACTCACCGCGGTCGAGCTGGGCTGGGGATCTATCGAGTGGCGTGGCGAAGGGGTTGATGAAACCGGATATCGCGCCGATACGGGAGCCAAGGTGGTTCGGATCGATCAGCGCTACTTCCGGCCAGCCGAAGTGGAAACTCTTCTCGGCGACCCAACTCGCGCCAGAGAAAAATTGGGTTGGACCCCAACGACCACTCTTGAGGAACTGGTGCAGGAGATGGTGAGTGCCGACCGTCAGGAGGCTGCCAAAGAAGCACTGCTGCTTCGGGAGGGATTCAAGGTGGTGGGTTCGATGGAGAACCCCCCCCAAGTCAGCGTTATTCAATCATGACCAACCTGATCGATCACGCCGACAGAATCTTTGTAGCCGGCCATCGCGGCATGGCCGGCTCAGCCATCGTGAGGCGTTTGAGCCAGGCGGGCTACGTCCATCTGCTCACCGCGACCCATGATGAACTCGATCTTCGTGATGCGGGAGCAACGGCGACCTGGATGGAGAGACAACGACCCGATGTGGTGGTGCTGGCAGCCGCCAAGGTGGGAGGGATTCAGGCCAACTCCACCTACCCAGCCGATTTTCTCCTGGACAACCTAAAGATCCAAAACAATGTGATCGAAAGCGCCTGGCGATTTGGGGCCAGACGTTTACTGTTTCTCGGCAGTAGTTGCATCTATCCCAAGTTCGCGCCCCAACCTATTCAAGAGGAATCCTTGCTAACTGGATCTTTGGAACCAAGCAATGAATGGTATGCGATCGCAAAGATCACCGGCATTCAATTGTGTCGCGCTCTTAGGAAGCAACACGGCTTCGATGCGATCAGCCTGATGCCCACCAATCTCTATGGTCCAGGCGATAACTACCACCCCACCAATAGTCACGTCTTGCCTGCTCTGATCCGGCGCTTTCACGAGGCGGTCCGCGATGGTCTTCCCACGGTGACCTGCTGGGGAACCGGATCTCCGCGGCGGGAGTTTCTCCATGTGGATGATCTGGCCGACGCCGCCAGGTTCTGCTTGGAACATTGGCAACCGGCCGCGGATGAACTCCAGTTCCTCAACGTGGGAACAGGCACCGATCTCCCCATCGGTGACCTCGCCGGTTTGGTGGCCGATGCGGTGGGCTTCCGGGGCACCCTGAACTGGGATGCATCAAAGCCCGATGGAACACCGCGTAAACTCCTGGATGTGAATCGACTCACGGCTTTGGGCTGGTCCGCCACCATTTCCCTGGAAGAGGGTTTGCGGGCCACGGTCAACGACTACGTTCAACGTCAATCCAATGGTCAGGAGGTACGGCTGTGAGAGTTCTCGTCACCGGTGGTGCTGGATACATCGGCAGCCATGCCGTGCGCGCCCTCAGCCTGTCCGGTCACCAACCGGTCGTGCTCGACAACCTCGTTTATGGCCACGCCGAGATCGTTCGCGAGGTGCTTGGGGTTCCATTGATCAACGGTCAGGTGGGTAACCGCCAGTTGATCGAACCGCTGCTGCGGGGCCAGCATCCCGAGTTGCTCGGCACCCACTTCGAAGGAAAGCCGATCGAAGCTGTTCTTCACTTCGCGGCCTACGCCTATGTGGGTGAATCGGTAAGTGATCCCGCCAAGTACTACCGCAACAATCTTGGAGACACCCTCACCCTGCTGGAAGCGCTGGTTACCGGGGAACAGCCGATCCCGATTGTGTTCTCCTCCACCTGCGCCACCTACGGACCGCCCCAGGCGATTCCGATGACTGAGGACCATCCCCAGGCCCCGATCAATCCCTACGGCCGCAGCAAGTGGATGGTGGAGCACCTGCTGCGCGATTTCAGCCGGGCCTACGGATTGCCCTGCGTGATCTTCCGCTACTTCAATGCGGCCGGTGCTGATCCCGACGGTGACCTCGGCGAGGACCACGACCCTGAGACCCACCTGATTCCAAGGGTTCTGGATGTGATGAGCGGCCGCGAACCCTACCTGCAGATCTTCGGCGATGATTACCCGACCCCTGATGGAACCTGCATTCGCGACTACATCCATGTCAGCGATCTGGCTGATGCCCACGTACTCGGACTCGAGCGGCTACTGCGGCTCAGGGAACGGCAGGATGCCCAACGTGAGCCGCTGATCTACAACCTCGGCAACGGCACGGGATATTCGGTGCAGGAGGTGATCGAAGCCGCCAAGGCCGTGACCGGCAGGGGGCTCTTGGCCCACGTGGCCCGTCGGCGGGAGGGGGATCCGGCCCAACTCGTAGCCAGTGCGACCCGGGCCCGGGAGGAACTTGGGTGGCGTCCCCGCTATCCCGACCTGAACACCATCATCGAACATGCTTGGAGCTGGCACCAGCGGCGCCATTTTTCCTAAGCAGCCGACCTTGGCGATCCGACCAAGGACGGGCTAGAGGTTCGCCGATGAAGACACCCTGGCCCGGCATGGCAACACTGCGCCAGTAGGCCTCGATCAGGGTGTCACCACGCCGGTAGTAGCTCAACAGCAGACCAGGATCGGGGAATTTAGCCGGGAAATTGCAGGGTTCCACCACATTGCCATAGCTGGCTGTTGCCCCCGCCTCCAGCCACCGCAACGCACTCATCTGGGGGCTGTCTGTGAGCTGCCCACCGAGTGAGGTGAGATGGTCGGCTACAGCACCCGGTAGGAAGTGGTTGGTGGTGATCGCAGGCACCGAGGCCAAACCCGTGAAGTAGCCCAGCACGTCGGATGCCCCCTCCAGCGCATCCTGCTGCAGCAGGTGGACCCTCAGGTCCGGTCGGCTGAGCCGAACGGCCCGCTCAAATGCCGGCAGCCGGGTATTGCGCTTGTAATCGCTGCTGCTCAGCAGATAGAAGTTTCCGTGCGGCGCCGATCCATCGGCGAGGGCACCGCGATTGATCAGGGAGCGGCCCGCTACTTCGTTGCTGGCGGCCAGCAACATTGAGGGTCGGATGCGCAAGGCGTCCCAGGGCCGGGTCACATCCCCTCTGGCGAAATAGGGGCTGATCCTGGTGACATGGCAACCATCGGCGCACCAGGCCGGGTGGAGACCCAGGCTGAAGGCACTGGTGATCGATTGGCAGCCGACGCGATAAGGCGCAGCCCAGGCCAGGGCATAGAGCTGGACTCGGGACGGGGTATCGCGGAGCAACTGGCGCCGGATCGCCAGGAAGCGCCCGGGATCCAGGCTGGCCCGATTGGGGGGGAATCGCACCCGCAGCACCTGATCCTTGGGAATGCGGCGGACGCGTTGGTAATGGGTCCCGATGGCCTCACTGAGGGGATCCTCGCTGTTGATCACCAAGGCAATGGAGCGAGCATCCAGAGGACCGGAGCGCTCAACATCGGCCCGGATCGACGGGTCCGGGGGATTTTGCCGGGCCAGAGCCAACAGCAGACCACTGCAGAGAAGGATCCCGACCCGTGTCCAACCGCGGCTAGGGGCGATCGTCATACCAGCCACGGGGGTGACTGAGCCTGGAGAGCTGGCAACTTCCACCTTTGGCCACAGGCGGCAGGATCGGCAGGGATCCGTCGTAAAAAGGGAGTGGGAGGAAGGCGGTGACATCGACATGCCAAGCTGATGCTAAGACGATCCTCAACCAACCCCTGATCCGTAGCGTGGCGCACCACGCCACGTCGGGAGCAATGCCGCAGTGGCAACGGAAATTTTTTGATTTAAACAGATCCTCTCTCAGCTTATGGTCTTCTCCGGGCATCACCAATCCCAGCCAGCGACGGGATCTGAGGCAACACAGATCACGGTGCATGGATACTGCGAACTTGACGCAGCTGCCCTTCTGAGTCTTGCCCATCAAGGTGATTTCGAGAGGCTTCGCAACCTGCGTGGTGAATACACACTGGTCCTGGAGGATCAGGACCTGTGTACGATCATCACCTCGCCGGTCGGGGCGATGCACTACTTCTATACCCAAGCCGGCAACGGACGATCGGGTTTTGTGCACGGACGCCGCATTGTTGACATTCTCAGCAGAGCTGGACTGAATTGGACTTGGAACTGGCAGGCCCTTGGTGATCTCTGCCAACTCGAAAATCTCACCGACAATGTCACCCTACATCCGGATATTCATCGGGTCCCACCGGGCACGGTGCTGCAGGTCGCCCATGGTGAACTCAAGCGTGACACCCGCTCGGCTATCGATAGCCTGGGTTCTGAATCTCCCGATCCCGTAGGGGCGATCAGGGCCCTCAACACCGAAGTGGCGCGCCTGTCAGGGGAGCAACCCTATCTCTCCCTCTCGGGCGGCTTCGATTCGAGGGTGATCCTGAGCTCCATGCTCAAGCAAGGGATCAAACCCCATCTGATCACGATGGGCACCGACGAATGCTCCGATGTCAACGTTGCCCGCTCCATTGCCAGACGATTTGGGCTGCAGCATGACCTGGTGCGAATCGAGCTTGATGATTTCCTCACCCATGCACCTGAAATCTCAAGCCTCACCAACGGAACCAAGACAGCGTGGCACTGGCATACCTATCTCTATCCCCTCAAGGCAAAGATTCCCAGCACGAGCTCCTTCTTTGTTGGAACCCTCGGTGAATTTGCCCGCTCCTATTATTTCGATCGAGGTCAACTAGGACGCCTAGGCGATCGGTTCCCCGGAGTAGCCCTCAATCGCTTCTGGGGATTGAAGCTTCACCGCCACCCCACCTTTTTACCGGATGAATTTTCGGGTCTGTCCCCCCAGTTTGCCGCCCAGCTAGAGGAGCCAGGTATCGCCTCCCGCGTTTCAAGACTGCAGCATTACTGCCATGATTCCTTCCTGCCAGGGCTGACCCGCTACTACTTCGAACAGCGGGTTCCCAATTTCTATGCCAATGGCATCGCTATGTACCAGGCCTCCAGCCAGTGGCGCTCTCCCTTCCACAACCGTGAATGGCTGCAGGCCATCTGGAATCTGCCCGCAGGCTGGAAATTGGGATCCAATTGGCACCGTTTTGCGATTGAAAAGAATCAGCCTAACTTGTTGGATTTCTCTGAAGAGAACGGCTTCCAACCCCAACGGATGCTTCGCAGGGCACCTCCCCTGTACTGGAGTCCTCTGATGCGTCGAACCCCCTACATCTCCTACGACCGAAGCAGCGGCTGGTATCGAGAAAGCGCCCTCCAGGAGAGCCTGACTTCCAGGCTCGAGGTGCTGGGCGACCTGGTCGATCCGGCAACGGTGAACGGGATCCTTAACCAACACAGGGCTGGATCGGACCGCACCCGCAGCCTCGCTTTTCTCCTCACCATGGCGCACTGGAAAGAAGTGCTGGCAAAGAGGGCGGCTTCGTGAATCCGGCCATGTCCCCCCAACATCCCTGCGCCCACCTCTACGGCTGGGACAATATGGACCATGCGAATCCGGCAACATCCGGCCGCTTGGCTGAATCAGCTCCGCGCTTCTCGGTGGTGATCCCAACCCTGAACCAAGCTGAAACGATCGAGGACACACTTCTTTCCCTGATCCATCAAAACTATCCCAACCTTGAAATCATCGTTGCCGACGGAGGCAGCAGCGACGCCACTGCCTCCGTCCTGAACCGCTACCGGGAGCACCTGAACGCCGTGCTCCCGGGACCGGACAAGGGGCAATCAGATGCGATCAACAAAGGATTTGCCCGCGCCAGCGGCGATATCTTCTTCTGGTTAAATTCCGATGATTACCTCCTGCCGGGTGCCCTTTGGCGCGTGGCCGCCTCTTTTCAGGCTGATTCCAATCTGGAATTCGTGGTGGGAGCCGGCGATGTGATCAGCCTTGACCATCAGTTCCTTCGCCACATTCCGCCCATGGCAATGGACGAGGCCAGCATGCTGAATTGGAAGAATGATCAGTGGGTCATGCAACAGTGTTGCTTCTGGACAAAGGAACTTTGGCAGCGCGTTGGCGGGGTTGATGAGCAGTTGCACCTCCTCATGGATTACGATCTCTGGTTTCGCTTTTCCCGCATTACAATAGCTGCCATGATCAATGAAAAGCTGGCGGTGATGCGCTACTATCCAGAAACTAAAACCGTGAAGCAACGCAAAAAAACAAGCGAAGAGCTCGCCTATGTTTATGCCAAAAACGGTGCTTTTACATCGCTCCGAGAGCAGGTTGCCGACCTAGTTTTTCAACGGGGCGAAAAAGACGAATACTTGGATCGCATCCACAACAGCCTGCCTGTGCGTTTGCTGAAGCGGCTCTCCCTTTTTCCGAACCCCGCCAAGCCAGGGCCATGAACGACCCCGATCTCTTCATTGCTATCACCAGTTGGAACAGCGCGCTCTTCCTGCCCCACCGTCTTCAATCGCTGCGCCGCACCACCGGATTCCGCCCATGTGCACATCTGCGTTCTGGATAACGACTCCAGTGATGCCTCCGCCGCGATCGCCCGAGACCATGGGACCGAGCTACTTGTTCGTCGTTGCACCCAGCCGGAAGCCCTCCAGGAAATTGTGAGACGTTCTCGGGGGGGGGGGGCTTACACCCTGCTCCTCCATGCCGATGTGATCCTGCTGGCCTCCGAGTGGCTGCAGCGCAGCACCGCCTAGCTCTCGGGAAACACGATGCTGATCTCTCCCGAGAACATCGGCTGCGGCCCCCTCACCCGCCCCTTCGAAGCGGGCATGCCAGAGAGTTCCTTCTGCTCTTCACCACCGAGGGCTTGCGCCGCTCCCGAAGGCTCATCTGGAAGCTGCGCCTTCGCATTCCCGGACCGAGGCGCGAATTCGATTTCTCGGGCGGCCACATGACCCACAGCATTCCCACCCACCTGGCCGAGCTCGGTTTCGACTGGCATACGATGAATGTCTATGTCTCCAATGACGAACCGGAAGCCTTCTTCACCCTAGGTACGGACGCCACGCTCTAGAATGAGCAACTAGCGATCTGCGCTACGGCCTTTGGCAACTTCTACGGGGTGGATGACCAGATCACCCGTTACTACAACTGGTATGTCTGCGTGATGACCACCAAAACCGGTCCGGCCGGTGCCCCGCCTCCCCAAAGCCCCGGACGGGAGTTTCCCCGCGCCTTCATCAATGCCTATTCCCAGTGCTCTTTCGCGGAGTACCATGCCGACCATGTGCACCTACCTCGGTATCTGAGTACCCACGTGGTGCCGGTGGCCCTGTAACGCCATGTCGCTCTCCCCCTCCCCTAATAAGCGCCGGGCGGCCCATTTCCTGCTGGTGCCTGAACTTCTCTATTCTCCTCCAAATCGGGCCATCATTGAGGCGCTGCTGAGCTGCGGCTACGCGGTGCATGTGTTCTCGCCGGGCACATCACACGACCCTTCGGACTACGGGCCTGATGTGTACACCCACAGTGCCGAGTATTCGATGAACTGGCTCCGCCGCCATCTGCTCAGCAGGCGTTGGTGGAAGTTTGACTGCTTCTCCGGCACCAGCGAGGATCCCCTGGCCGTGGTGGGACTGCTCTCCGCCCTGACGGGCCGTCCCTGTTTTTCCTTGGTGGATGAAATCAAATCCGGCGGCTACCGGGGCAACAGCCCGGAGCGCTGGAAGAAACTCTGCCGTTGGGCCATGCGCCGCTCGCGCTTCACGATCGTCAACGACGACTCCCGTGTGAGCCTGCTGCGGGAGTATGCCGGACTGGCGGCCAACGCCAGAGTCCTAGTCTATCCCGGCTGCTTCCATCAGCCCCCCCAGCCCGAACAGGAGCTGCGACTCAGCCTGCGTCGGCGCTGGGGCCTAGAGCAGGATGCCCTGGTGATCGCCTCCTCGGGAGCCTTCAGTCTCACGGTTGGGGCCGACTGGCTGGTGCAGGCACTCCAGGAGGAGCCGAGCCTCCAGGCGGTGATTCAACCGCTGGCGGTCAGCCCCCTGTCTCTCTTCCTACTGAGACGCCTCGGATTGGACGGGCGCCTCTACCTGCAGGAGGAACGGCTGGGCTGGCAGGAGGCCTGGCGGTCTGCCGTAGGCCTCGACATCGGACTGGCGATCTACACGAATCCAGCCCCCCAGTTCCAGCACATGGGGACCAGTTCAAACCGACTCTGTATGTTTCTGGCCATGGGAGTACCGGTGATTGCCACCCGACAGCCGAGCTTCCGCTTCATCGAAGACTACAACTGCGGTGTTCTGGTGGAGAATTATGCTCAATTTCTCGCTGCCATTCGCCACATCGGTGCCAATCTTCCCGCCATGCGGGAGAACTGCCACCGCTGCTTCCACGAGTACATCATGCCGCCTGACCGCTACCCACGTTTACGTGAAGCGATCGCCTCCCTATCCGGCGGCTGAACCCACCGGACTACCCCCCACTCTTCCTGATCTTCCTTGGCACCCGCCGGCAACTTCCGATACCGTCTTTACTGCGCCAGCCGAGAGGCCAGCTGGGCCCTGCGCCGTCGGATCCCGACACGATTTCTGCAAGCGCGCAGCGATCTAGCGGGTACCTTCAGCATTGGAGTAACCACCTACAGCGAACGGTATGAGCGCTACTTCAAGCCGTTGCACCAGAAACTGACCCGTATCTTTCCCGAAGTGAGCATCACTGTGGCCGTTAATGGTCATGGCACACCGGAAGCTCAGGCCGCCTATCTTCAACGCTTCGAGCGAGAGATTTGCCAGGGAGCGCCGCGCCACCAGCGCTTCGTTCTTTACGACCGCGCCCACGGCCTCACCACCCTCTGGAACGCGATGCTGGCCGCCGCTCCCGGCGATCGACCCCTGCTGATCCTCAACGACGACCTAGTCGTTGACGGATTCTTGCGTCGCTGGGCGGAGCGATTCAGCTGGTCCAGCGTGGGCCTCAGCCTGCTCAACAGTTCCTGGTCGCACTTCGTAATCGCTCCGGCCACGCTGGCCCGGATCGGGGCCTTCGACCCCGGCTTCCCGGGGATCGGTTTTGAGGATATGGACTACACCGCCCGAGCAGGCCTGGCCGGTGTGGGAATCGCCAACCATCTGTGCGGCTACATCCGCCACCAGGATCACAAACCCGAGGCCACCTCCTTCGATGACATCTCAGGACGGGTCTGGGGGAAATACACCTCGGCCAACCAGGCCCACTTCGCCGCCCAGTGGGAGACCTGCCCCCCAGGTGACGGTGTGTTCATCAAGCAGCTCCACGGCCATGTGCGACCCCGGCGCCCCGTGACCACCCTGGCGCTGACGCCGATCCCGGCCGCGGCCTGGGTGGGTTCCGTTCTGTACCCCGACCGGACGGCGTGAACCTTCTCTTCGTGGCCCCATCCGCCTACCTGCTGGGGGGCGTGCAGGACTGGCTGGCTGACCTGGTAGCCGACCAGCGCCAGCGGGGCATGAATGTAACGGTAGCCGTCCCCGATGACAGCTTCCATCGGCGGGGCCCCTACGCCGAGCGCTACCCCAGCCTGGCGCCGATCCCCTTCCGCAACCCCACCGGCAGCGAGGCCGGGCGCATCCACGCACTGGAACAGCTGCTGCGGGGCCATCCCGACCATCTGGTGGCAGGGGTGAACATCGCGGCCCTCTATCCCGCGGTCCGACGACTGCGGCGCCGAGGAGACTTCCGAGGCCGGATAGTGATGACCCTGCACGCAATTGAGGCGGACTACTTCGCCGATCTGCGCGACCAGAACGACCTTCTCGATGGCCTGGTGGTGACGAACCGGCTCAGCGGCGAACTGGCCCGCACTCTCGGGGCTATGGAGGCCAAACGGGTGTTCTATGCGCCCTACGGGGTTGAGCTGGGATCCCGCTGGGTCGAGCCAGCTCCCGCCACCGGGGAGCCAGACAAGCAACCGCTGCGGATCGCCTGGGTGGGGCGGCTGGATCGGGCCCAGAAGCGGGTGCAGGACCTGGCTCCGATCCTCGAGGCCCTCGACGCAGACGGCATTCCCTTTCAGCTCACCATCGCCGGCGACGGCCCGGATCGCCCCTTGGTGGAGGCCTCCCTGGCGGGCAGGATCGCAGCGGGCCAGGTGATCGTTGCCGGCGCGATCCCGCGGTCGGAATTGGCCCAACGGGTTTACAGAACCCATCAAGTGCTCCTGATCACCTCGGCATGGGAAACCGGACCGATCGTGGCCTGGGAGGCGATGGCCGCCGGTCTAGCGGTGGTGAGCAGCCGATATGTGGGATCAGGGCTGGAAGGTGCCCTGATGCACGGCAGCAACTCCCTACTCTTCCCCGTGGGCGACGCCCGGGAGGCGGCCGCTCAGCTGGCGAGCCTCCGAAATCCGGCTGGGCTGCGAGAGTTGGGCGCAGCGGGCTTCGATCTGGTGAAACGGCGCTACTCGCGGGACGCCTCCCAGGCCGCCTGGATGGCTGCCTTCCAGGCCGTGACGGCCTTCGACCCCCTGCCGGTGCCGGGGCGAGCCGTTCCCATCGCTGCAGCCGGTGGGCTGGACCGGAGACTCGGACCGGAAACGGCCGAACGGCTTCGTCGGCTGCTCCGCAGGCGGTTCCGCCATCGCGAGGCCGGTAGCGAATGGCCCCATAGCGGCAATGCCAGCGGCGACAACGCGTCGCTGCTGGAGCTGGCAGGGGCGCTCGACCGCGGCACGGGGACCCATGACTGAGCCGGGATCCCCAACGCGGCGTGAGCAACTCGGCGTGTGGTTGAAGGACCGCTGGCGCTGGGAGCGGGCCCTGCGCTCGCCTACCCGCCGCTACCTCGGCCTGGCCAACCGCAGCGAAACCGTCGAGCCGGCTCCCGATGGCGATGGTTTCGCCTGCTGCTGGACCTACACCTCCCGTCTCCATGCCCCCCAGGTCCAGCCCCGGCTGGCCCAGCGCCTGCTGCGGCGCTGCCTGGGGGATGCGCCGATCGGACAGCGTCCGGCGCCGGAACCGTTCAGCGGTACCCCCCAGATCAGCGTGCTGATCGGCCACCGGGGCACCGAGCGCCTCCCCCTGCTCCTGGCCACCCTGGAATCCTTGGCAGATCAGGAAGGGGTGACCCTGGAATGCCTGGTCATCGAACAGGACAACGCACCGCGGATCGGGGCAGCCCTGCCGGCCTGGGTGCGCCACATCCACGCGCCGCTGGCCGAGCCCGAGGCCCCCTACAACCGCTCCCACACCTTCAATGTGGGGGCCCGAGAAGCCCGCTCGCCGGTGTTGCTCCTCCATGACAACGACATGCTCGTGCCCCGCGGCTATGCACGGCGGATCCTGCGGCGCATCGACAACGGCTACGCGGTGGTGAACCCCAAACGCTTTATCTTTTATCTCCATTCACAGCACAGTCAGGCGGTGCTGACCCACGGTGCTCCCTACGACGAGGTACCTGCCGAGTACATCGTGCAAAACCTGGAAGCCGGCGGCAGCATGGCGATCACGGCGGAGGCCTACAACCAGGTGGGTGGGATGGATGAGGCGTTCCGGGGCTGGGGAGGCGAAGACAACGAATTCTGGGATCGTTGTCTCACCCTGCCCACCTGGATCTGGGGGTACGAACCGATCGTGCACCTCTGGCACCGGGGCCAACCCCTCAAGGGCGAGGTCGACAATCCCAATCTCGAGCGGGCCCGCACCCTGATGATTCGTCCGGCCCGGGAGCGGATCGAAGACCTGCGGCGGCGGCGCCAGCACGGCGATGGAGGGAGCTGAAGCCATGGCCCCGACCACTGAACGCGATCCTGAGCTGGTGAGCACCATCATTCCGGTGCACAACCGTTCCGATCTGCTGCGGGAAGCCGTAGCCAGCGTTCTGGCCCAGACCTATCGGCCGATCGAGATCGTGATCGTGGATGACGGCTCCACTGACGACACCGCCGCCGTGGCGGAGGACCTGGCCCGCACCAGCCCGGAGTCGATCCTGGTGATCCACCAGCCCAATGCCGGTCCGGGTGCAGCCCGGCAACGGGGGCTGGACCGTGCCCGAGGAAGCTACATTCAGTTCCTGGATTCCGACGATCTCCTGCTGCCGGGCAAATTCGCAGCCCAGGTGGGTGCCCTGCGGCAACAACCCGACTGCCAGATCAGCTACGGGCCGAGCCTGGAGGAAAACCACGCGATTCAGCCGGTGCAGCGCCGTGGCCCGATGCGCGGCACCGGCCAAGTGAGAACCACCCTCTTCCCCCATCTGCTGGTGGAACGCTGGTGGACCACCAGTTCTCCCCTCTACCGCCGTGACCTGCTGGATCGGATCGGTCCCTGGCGCAGTTGGATCAATGAGGAGGACTGGGAGTACGACGCCCGGGCGGGAGCCACGGGGGCCAGGCTCGCCTGGGTACCGGAGGAGGTGTCCGTGCGGCGGATTCATCTAGCCGATGGCCACCTCAGCGATGAGGGCTGCGAAGATCCTCGCAAGCTCTCCCACCGTGCCCTGGCCCAAGCCTCCCTCTTCCAATGCGCCAGAGCAGCCGGCATTGCTGATAGCAGCCCTGAGATGCGTCATTTCTCGCGTTCCGCGTTCCTGCTCAGTCGCCAATGCGGTCTGGCTGGGATCCCGGAGACATCCCGCAACCTTTTTCAACTTGCCCTAGAGGCATCCACCCCTGAGGTCCGAGGAAGGATCGAGTACCGGGTGTATCGCGTGATGGCGATTGTTTTCGGGTGGTGCGGGGCTGCTCGGCTGAGTGTCTCCCTGCGTGGTCTACTGAGACAATTTCGGGGGGGTCGTGATGGCAACTGAATACTCTTCGCCACTCGTCTCTGTGGTGATGGGCGTGCGCAACAGCGCCGACACTCTCCCTTCAACATTGGCCTCCCTGACGGACCAACTCGGGGTTGATTTTGAGATTGTGGTGGTGAACGACGGTTCCTCTGACGCCACCGGAGAGATTCTTGCTGACCTAGCAGGGCAGGATGCCCGCCTCCGCGTGGTCACGCGGCCTGGGCAGGGCCTCACCCGATCCTTGATCGATGGCTGTGCCCTCGCCAGAGGCACCTTCATCGCTCGGCAGGACGCAGGTGGCGACCGATCATTGCCCGGTCGCCTAGCTCGGCAGGTGTTCTGTTTGGAGGAGCATCCAGAGGCCAGCCTCTGCTCGAGCCACGCCAGACTAGTGGTGCCCGAGGGAGCCACCGCTGCCATAAACACGGTTGACGAAACAACCCTAGCCGATGGATTGACCGGTCCCGCATACCACGGATCAGTGATGATGCGCAGGAGCACCTATGAACAGGCAGGTGGATACCGTGCCGCCTTTTACTACGCCCAGGACATCGATCTATGGAGCCGCATGGTCGAACTGGGGCCCCATCTGGTAGTGCCTGAAGTCCTCTACGAGGCAACCCTCTCGCCAGATTCGATCAGCGGCAGTCGCCGCCAGGAGCAGCAACAGTTTCATGCCCTGATCGTGGGCGCCACCGAAGCCCGCCGCTCCGGTGACTCCGAGCAGCCCTGGCTGGCAGAGGCCGAAGCACTCAGCGAACGTTGCCGTCATGCACCAAGGAATCCGCGTCGGGAAGCGGCAGGCGCCTACTTCATCGGAGCCTGCCTATTGGACGAACATCCAGATTTGGCTCGAAGCTATCTACTCCAGGCGGTGAAACTCAATCCCTGGCATTGGAAGGCAAGGCTGAAGCTGAGCCGATTGCGATGAAGATCACCGTTGCCATTGTAACCTACGGCCGTGATCAGGTGTTGGTCGACAGCCTGAACGCTTTGTTTGCCCTTGATCCTCCGCCCTGGGAGGTCGTGGTGGTCGATCAGACCCCCCGCCATGATGAGTCAACTGAATTGCAGCTATCGGAGTGGAACCAGACAGGCCGCCTGCGTTGGTTTCGGCTCCCAAAAGCAGCCATCACCCCGGCGATGAACCGAGCGCTGCTGGAAGCCAGAGGCGAAAGGGTGTTATTTGTCGATGACGACATCATTCCGGACCCCATGCTCTTGATGGCCCATCAGCGGGCTGCCGAAGCGGTTCCGGAGGCGCTGGTGGCGGGCAGGGTGCTCCAAACCTGGCATCAAGGGAAAGCCGACCCCGATGACTCTGCTTTCCTGTTCAACAGCCTCAAGCGCCAAGAGGTCAAAGAATTCATCGGATGCAACGTCTCAATGCCCCGAAGACTTGCCCTGGAGATCGGGGGATTTGATGCAAACTTTGTCAAAGTTGCCTACCGCTTTGAGGCGGAGTTCTGCCATCGCTGGCTGCAATCAGGTCTTCCCATCCATTACGAACCCGATGCCCTAATTCACCATCTCAAGACTAGCCAAGGCGGTACCCGCAGCTATGGCGAGCACCTCGTCACCTTCCGCCCCAACCATGCTGTAGGTCGCTACTACCACCGTTTACGCAGCCAACCCCTCACGGTGGCCCTGGCGGGATCCGTCAAGGATCTGATGACCTCGGTGCGGACCCGCCACCACCTGAGCCATCCCTGGTGGATCCCGGCCACCCTGCTAGCCGAGTTGCGGGGCCTGCTGTGGGCACTGCGGCTCAACGCCGGGGGACCGGCCCTGCTGCCCACCCGCACCCCCAGGCTGCTGGTGGTAGGCAGCCACCCGGTGCAATACCACACACCAATGTTCCGCACCCTGGAGGCCGATCCGGCCCTGGCCAGCGACGTGCTCTATCTCTCGCTGCCGGATGCGCGCACCCAGGGGCTGGGCTTCGGCGTGGCCTTCACCTGGGATGTGCCCCTGCTTGAGGGCTACCGCTGGCACCAAGCCCGCAGCGGCCGCGGCCGGGGCATCACCAGCGGCTACGCCGGGGTGTGGCTGGCCAACCCGCTGGTGGAACTGGGCTGGGGCCCCTCCCGGCTGCGTCCGGACGCGATCTTCCTGACGGGATGGCATTTCCTGGGCCTGGTGCAGGTGCATCTGGTGGCGCGATTGCTACGGATCCCGGTAATCCTGCGGATGGATTCCAATGGCGTCAGACCTCGCTCCTGGCTGCTCAACCGGATCTACGGCGTCCTCTTCCGGGGCGTGGCGGTGGGACTGCCGGTGGGCCAGGCGAATGCCCGCTGGTACCGAAGCAATGGCGTGCCTGAGAATCGACTGATCCCTTCTCCCCACTTCATCGACAACGCCAGCTTCGCCGCCCAGGCCGCCGAGCAACGCAAACAACGCCAGGCCCTGCGCCAGCGCTGGGGGATCCCGGAGGGCGCCTTCTGCTTCCTCTTCGCGGGCAAACTTCAGGAGAAAAAACGGCCCCAGGATCTGCTGGAGGCGATGAAACTGCTCCAACAGCAAGCGCCAACGGGCCAGCGCCCGATTCACCTTCTGATCGTTGGCAGTGGCCATTTGGAGGAGGCCTGCCGCGCTCAGGCGGCCGCCCATGACCTGCCCGTGAGCTTTGCCGGCTTCCTCAACCAATCCGCGATCGCCTCGGCCTACGCAGCCAGCGACTGCCTGGTTCTTCCCTCCGACCACGGCGAAACCTGGGGGCTGGTGGTGAATGAGGCCATGGCCTGCGGCCTGCCGGCCGTGGTGAGCGACCTGGTGGGCTGCCGGGAGGACCTGATCATTGAAGGGAAGACAGGCCTGAGCTACTCCTGTGGCAATGCCGGGGCGCTGGCGGCCTGCCTGGTCCGCATGGCAGAGAATCCGGAAGCGAGCCGCCGCATGGGGGAGACAGGCCAGCAGCTGGTGGAGGCAGCGTTCACAGTGGAAGCTGCCGCAGCCGGAATCCGGGCCGGGGTGATGCGGGTGATCGGGCGATCGCCGGCCCCGGCAGACCGATGAAGCCGAGCCTTCGAGTTCTCCATGTGATCCCCTCGATCAGCCCGCTGCGGGGTGGACCGAGCAAGGCGGTGCTGGACATGGTGGGGGCCCTCCGCCAGCGGGGCGTCGACGCCTCGATCCTCACCACCAATGACCATGGTCCAGGTTTGGATGCCTCCCTGCCCACCGGGAAGTGGATCAACCGCCAGGGCATTCCCTTGATTGCCTTTCCGCGCTGGAGTCCCCCCGTTCACGCCCTGCGGGAGTTCGCCTTCAGCCCCGATCTGGTGCGGTGGCTGAAAGGCCATCTCCACGACTACGACCTGCTCCACGTGCATGCGATCTTCTCGTTTCCCTCCACCTGGGCCATGCGTGAGGCCCGCCAAGCCGGCGTTCCCTACCTGGTGCGGACGATCGGCCAGCTCAGTCCCTGGAGCCTCGCCCAGAGCCGCTCCCGCAAGGTCTGGATGCTGCGGCTGATCGAGGAGCGCAACCTCAATGGGGCTGCCGCCCTGCATTTCACCGCCGGGGCTGAACGGGATGAGGTGGCAGCGCTCGGCCTGCTGCCCCCGGCTCTGGTGCTCCCCCTCGGGGTGCAGCTGAACAACCAAACCAGCCGCAGGGCCCTAGTAGGGAGTGACGGCCCCGATCGCACCACCCGATTTCTGTTCCTCTCCCGGCTGCATCCCAAGAAGCAACTCGATCGCCTGCTGGAAGCGCTCGCCCTGCTGAACCAACAACGGCCCGATGCCTCCTGGGAACTGCGGATCGCCGGCCGGGGGGAACCCGGCTACGAGCGCCAGCTCCATGGGCAGGCCGAATCCCTCGGCCTGGGCCAGCGCTGCCTGTGGCTGGGCCAGGTGGAGGGTGAAGGCAAGGACCGGGAGCTGGCGGATGCCGACTGGCTGGTACTGCCCTCGGCGGCTGAAAATTTCGGCATCGCCGTGGCCGAAGCCCTGGCGGCCGGCACCCCGGCGATCCTCTCGCCCGAGGTGGCGGTGTCCGATCTGGTGGCAACGGCCGGAGCCGGCCTGGTCTGTGCCAGCACCCCGCCGGAGTTGGCCCGCACCCTGGCGCAAGCGCTCGGGGGCCCCAGCCATGCCACCCGTCTGGCTGCCCGTAGCCTTGCGGAACAGCGGCTGGCCTGGCCAGCCATCGCCTCGGCCCTGGAGGCCCACTATGCCGACATCGTGAAAGCGAACCGCCGCAGCGCCGCGCTCTCCGCGCCATCCCCTCCGTAGCCCGTCGATGACATCGCTTTTCCTGGTTCTGATGTTCGGCAGCCTCGCCTTAGTCCTACTGGATGGCAACTGGCGAGCAGGCTTGCTTATCACTGTGGTGATCGGTTTTCTGCAGGATCCAATCCGGAAGATCACACCGGACCAACCCAGCACGTTCGTGGGCCTGGTGCTGCTTGCCTTCGTGCTGACCGTCCTGGTGATCTACGAGAAGAAACAAGGAAGGATTGAGCTGCGCAGCATGTTCTGGACCGTGCCGGAAATCCTTGAATGGATTCCCATCTACTTCGCCGTGATCGCGGCCCAGGCGATGAATTCCTTTTTCCGCTTTGGAGACATCCGACTCATGGTTCTGGGGATCGCCTTCTACATCGCCCCCGCCGTGGCCATCTGGGCAGGCTACGAGGTGGGATGCAGTCCCAAAGCCTTGCAAAAGGTGCTCATCACATACCTAGCCTTATGCAGTCTATTTGCGATATCAGCCTGGCTCGACTTACGAGGCCTTGATAACATTTTCTTTCAAGAGGTGGGTGCTGGAATTATGATCACCTTTGAGGGGTTTTCCGCCTCTGGGGTTTCGGGCCTGTGGCGCACCAGTGAGGTGGCTGCCTGGCACCTCGCCGCAGGAGCGTGCTTCTCCATGGTTATGGCGGTGAGTGCCCAACGACGGGAAACGCAGTTGCCTCTAATTTTGCTGGCCGCAGTCTTCGCCTATCTCACGATCCCCACAGGACGCCGTAAGGCGCTGGTGCTTGTGCTGGTATTCTCGGCCTTCTACCTGTTGCTATTCAGCCGCAGGGCTTCCCCCGCCTCGCGAGAGAGGGTGATCAGCAGCGTGTTCGGGGGATCCGCGATGGCCTACGGGGCCTATGCGCTCTTCCTGATCACGGCCAAGGGAGATTCCTTCGACCTCTACCTGAATCGATCCCTGAGCGCCAAGGATGAACTGCTTGGTCGCTTTCAATCCCAGGGCATTGGAGCTCTGCTGAGAGCCCTCGACGTCTCCCAGGGCTGGGGGCTGGGGGTGGGGGCTGGGGCCAATCTGGGCAACCTCAAACTCAGCGCCAGCGCCGAAGCGGGCCGACGGAGCATTCAGAGCCTCAGTTATGTATCGGAAGGGGGCGGCGGCAGAATCGTGGCCGAATTAGGCCTACCTGGACTGGTTGTAGGGATCGTACTCGCTGCCTTAATTTTGCTAACTTTTCGTCGTAACTTTCGCTTACTCAGTCTGCTGGAACCCCGCCTCGCCTTCCTGTTGCTGGGCCTAGTGGCTTTCGGCCTCGCCAACGTGGTGTTCTTCTTTTCGGCCGCACAGGTTTACTCCGATCCCTTCATCCTGATCCTGCTGGGCATTTGCTTCGGATCCTTTCTTGCCGTGCCCACCCTGATCGCTCGTCAGCAGGCCCAGCTGGCCTACCTGCAATCCCAGCCCCCGACCACCAGCAAGTCCTTTCCCGCTGTTCGATGAGATGACCTCCAATCCGTTGCCCCTAGCGGCGTCGGGCTACTCCTCCACAGTCAGGGCCCCATCGCTCCCCCTCACGGCCCTACTGCTCACCTGGAACGAGACCGCCAACATCGGCCGCACCCTCGCCGCCCTCCATTGGCTGAACGACATTCTCGTCATCGACAGCGGCAGCACCGACGGAACCCTTGAGGTGCTGGCGGCCCACCCCAACGTGCGAGTTCTGCACCGGCCGTTCGACAGCTTCGCCGAACAATGCAACTTCGGGCTTGATCGCATCAGCACCGAGTGGGTGCTCAGCCTCGATGCCGACTACGGCGTTCCCCCGGAGTTAGCCCGCTCAATGCCATCGCTGCTGGAGCGGGCCGAGCGGCACCATCTCTCGGGCTTCAGCCTCCCGTTTCGCTACTGCATCGATGGCCGGCCGCTGCGGGGATCGCTGTTACCCCCTCGAACCTGCCTTTATCGCACCTTAAGGGGTCGCTACCGCGATGAGGGCCATGGGCACCGGGTGGTGATCCAGGGCGAAGTGGCTCCGCTGCCTCTCCCGCTTCTCCATGACGACCGCAAGCCGCTGGCGCGCTGGCTGGCCTCCCAGCAGAAATACTTGCAGATCGAGGCCGCCAATCTGCTTGGCACCCCCAGCCACCGATTGTCCTGGGTGGACCGGCTCCGGAAACACACCCCACTGTCGCCCTTGGCAGCCATCACGTTCTGCCTACTGCTACGCGGTGGGCTGCTCGACGGCCGAGCGGGGATGATCTACGCACTGCAGCGCACCTACGCCGAACTGTTGCTGGTGCTCATGCTGGACGAGGCACGGAGACGGAAGGTCAAGATCGCCGAGGCCGCAACCGCTTCCGCAGAGCCCACTTGAACATCCGATTCCAGGACATGAGCGGGAGATCGCCTACCAGGCGGCTTACGCTCGCCTGGTTGCTTCCCCAATCCCTCCGTCCTGGTTGATGGCTTCGATCCTGATCACCGGCGGCGCCGGTTTCATCGGCACCAATGCCGCCCTTCACTTCGCCTCCAGGGGCTGGACCGTGAGCATCGTGGACAACCTGTCCCGTCGGGGAACGGAAAAGAATTTGGCCTGGCTGCTGGAGCAGCGCCCCGAGATTGACTTCCATCAAGTGGACATCCGCAATTTCGAACCCCTGGCCGCGGTGATCAGCGAGCGCAAACCCGACATGGTGCTGCACCTGGCCGCCCAGGTGGCCGTGACCACCTCTTACACGAACCCCCGGGAAGATTTCGAAATCAATGCCCTGGGTAGCTTCAACGTGATGGAGGCCGTGCGGCTGCGGGCGCCGGAGGCCTTCGTGCTCTACGCCTCCACGAACAAGGTGTACGGCGGCATGGAAACGGTGCCGGTGGTGAGGGGAGAACACGGCTATGTGTTCGCGGATCTGCCCCTCGGGGTCCCCGAGCACCAGCCCCTCGATTTCCACTCCCCCTACGGCTGCTCCAAGGGGGTGGCCGACCAATACACGATCGATTACGCCCGCATCTACGACCTGCAGACCTGCAGCTTCCGCCAATCCTGCATCTACGGCATCCGCCAGTTCGGCATCGAAGATCAGGGGTGGGTGGCCTGGTTCAGCATCGCCGCCCTTCTGGATAAACCGATCACCCTCTACGGCGACGGCTGGCAGACCCGCGATGTGCTCAATGTGCAGGATCTGGCCCGGGCCTATGAGGCCGCCTGGAACCACCGCAGCGTGGTGAGCGGCCAGGCCTTCAACATCGGCGGAGGGCCAACCAACACCCTCTGCCTTCGCGATCTGCTCGGCTTCCTGCAGGAGGAACTGGACATCACCCTCACCCCCCGCACAGGAGCGACCCGGCCCGGGGACCAACCCGTGTTCGTCTGCGACATCCGCAAGGCTGGGGAGCTGATGGGCTGGGCGCCGCAGATTGGCGTCAGCGATGGCGTGCGCGACCTGATCCGCTGGGTGCGGGAGAACCGCGAGCTGTTCGACTTCCTCAAGGGATGAGCGGCGCAAGGCTGAGGGCCCTGATCAGCACGATCGAACCGATCGACGGTGGGGTGCCCACCATGACCCGCTGCATCACGCAGCTGCTTGAGGAGCTCGACATCGAGCCCGTGTATGCCTGGTACGCGCCTTGGAGCCAGCATCCGGCCCTCTCCGTGCCGCTGTATGCCGTGGCGAGCGGCAGGCGTCCAGGAGCACTGGATCAACGGGCCTACGGCAACCACGAGGCCCATGCCCTGGGCAGCTGGTTGCCGGAGCTGGAGTTCACCCACTACCTGCCACGGCGGGCCTGGCGCGACCGGATCGCCAGCTGCCAGCTCCATCTCTCGGTGACCGGTAACCCCCTTTGCGCGCTGCCCTATGCCCGTCTTGGCCTGCCCTTCCTGGCCTGGGTCGCCACCCCCTGGGAAGCGGATCGCGCCAACCGGGTGCGGGGCTTCAGCCTGCCCCGCCGCCTCCTGGATCGCGGTCTGAACGGTCCGGTGCTGCGCCGGCTGGAACGGCAGGTGCTCCGAGCTCCCGAGGGCCGGATCCTGGCCCTGAGCCAGTACACCGCCGACGCCCTTGGCCAGGTGGCCGGACACCCCATGGCGGATGTGCTGCTGATGCCGGTCGACAGCACCACCTTCTCCCCAGACCCACTGGCCGTGGTGCCCTGGCGGATCGGCTTCGCCGGCCGCTATGGCGATCCGCGCAAGAACATCGAGCTGCTGTTGGATTCCGTGGAGCTGCTGCATCGGCAGGGCGCCCCGGTGGAACTCCATCTCGCCGGCGAAAAGGACCTGACCCTCCTTCAACCCCGACTGCGGCAGCGTGGGATCGAGCCTCTGGTCCGGTGCCATCCCCCCCTCGAACCGGGACAGCTGGCACAGCTTCTGCGCAGCCTCGACCTGTTCGTGATCCCTTCGCACCAGGAGGGGCTCTGCATCGCGGCCCTGGAGGCGATGGCCTGCGGCGTTCCGGTGGTGAGCACCCGCTGCGGCGGACCGGAGCAGTTCGTGCTGGAGGGCCTTACCGGCCAGCTGGTGGATGCTGATCCCCACGCCCTGGCCGGTGCCATCGCCACCATCGCGGCGGACCGGCCGCAGCGGGAGCGGCTGGCCCGTGGTGCGCATCAGTGGGTCTCCGATCACGCCAGCACCGCCGCCGCCCGGGCCACCTTCAGCCGCCAGCTGAAGGCCACCTGGCCCCATGTGGCCATTCCCCGGATGGAGGCAAACTGATGTGCGGCATCGCGGGCCTGCTCGGCGCCGAGCCGGGCTCCTTCGCCGAGCGGGTGCGGCCCGCCATTGCCCACCGGGGCCCCGACGATGCAGGCACCTGGCAGAACGCCACCACCTGCCTGGTGCAGTCCCGTCTGGCCATCCTCGATCTGTCCCCCAGCGGCCACCAGCCGATGGCCTCCCCCTGCGGCCGCTGGCAACTGGTGTTCAACGGCGAGATCTACAACCACGCCAACCTGCGCCAGCGGCTGGAGGCCGAGGGCGAACGGTTCCGGGGCAGCGGCGACACCGAGGTGCTGTTGCGTTGGATGGCCCAGCGTGGCCGCTCAGGCCTGGCCGATCTGCGGGGCATGTACGCCTTCTGCCTGGTGGACACCCAGGAGGGGAGCGCACTCCTGGCCCGCGATCCCCACGGCATCAAACCCCTCTACATCTGGCAAGGCCCCTCCGGGGAACTGGCCTTTGCATCGGAGCTGCGGGCCCTGCTAGCCAGCGACAGGATCCCCCGGCGACCCGACCCTGAGGCCATCGCCGCCTACCTGGTCAGCGGCTCGGTGCCCGAACCGGCCACCCTGGTGGCCGGGGTCAAGCGGCTGGAAGCCGGCCACTGGCTCCAGTGGCAGGCGGGCACGAGCCGCATTGAACCCTGGTGGCCCCTGCCGGAAAGCCTGCTCATCGGGCAGAAGGAGGAAGTCACCAACCGCCCGGCTCCCATCAACGATCGGGAGGTTGCCCTTCAGCTGACCCGGTCCGCTTTGCGGGAGTCGGTAGCGGCCCATATGGTGAGCGATGTTCCGGTGGGCCTTTTTCTCAGTGCCGGCCTGGATTCGGCAGCCCTACTGGCTCTTGCGCCCCCCGGCCTTCACACGTTCACGATCGGCTTCGACGACCCCGGTAGCGAGGGGTTCGATGAATCTGAACCGGCAGCGCAAATCGCGGCCCTGTTCGGGGCGGAGCACACACCCCTGACCCTGCGCGCCGACCAGGCCCGCTCCTGGCTCCCCGACTTTCTATCCAGCCAGGACCAGCCCTCCATCGACGGCTTCAACACCTGGTGTGTCTCCCGGCTGGCCAGTGAGCGGGGGCTGAAGGTTGCCCTCTCCGGTCTCGGGGGGGATGAATTGTTTGGGGGCTATCCGAGTTTCCGCACAGTTCCCCGGCTGCATCGCTGGCGCCGCCGCCTGGGGCCGCTCGGCCCCCTGGCGGCGGCGGCCCTGAGCCGGAGCCCGGGGGGAAGTGAGCAGAAACGACAACGGCTAGCGGAACTCCTCCGCGGCGCCCCCTCCCTGCAGGCCGCCCACCGCTGCCTGCGGGGGCAGTTCACCAGCCCTGAGGTCGCGGCGCTGATGCGGCACTGGGGCCTGCCTTCGCCGCAGGGGATCTCCATCGAAGCTGGCGGCGAAGCTCCCCCGGATGGGTTGGATCTGGCCGAATCCGTAGCCTGGCTTGAGGGCAGCCGCTATTTGCGCAATCAACTGCTGCCGGATAGTGATGTGATGGCGATGGCCACCGCCCTGGAGCTTCGCCTTCCCTATGTGGACGCAACGCTTCAGGGACAGATCGCGCCGATCGTGCCCTCGCTTCGATTGGCCCCAGGCAAGGCGCTGTTGCAGGCCAGCATTCACGAACTACCAGCCTGGTTCACGAACCGACCCAAACAAGGATTCCGGTTCCCCTTCCAGCTCTGGCTGGACGACCCACAATCTCCCCTCGCTCTGCGGGTACCCTCCACCCCGGCGGGCCTGGATCTGCGGCCTTGGTACCGCCGCTGGAACCTCATGGTTCTGGAGAACTGGCTCCGCCACCACCTGGCGATCGATCTTCCCCAACCATGACCCTCATTCTCGGGATCAACGCCTTTCACGCCGATGCTGCCGCGTCCCTGGTGCGCGATGGAGAGATCATCTCTGCGGCGGAAGAGGAGCGCTTCCGCCGCATCAAGCACTGGGCCGGTTTCCCCTCCGAAGCGATTACGTGGTGCCTGGCCGACGCGGGCGTGACGATCGGTGATCTCGATCACATCGCCATCAACTCCCTGCCGGGCGCCCACCGGCTGCGCAAACTGATTTACACAGCAGCCTCCCGCCCCGATCCGCGCTTCCTGCTGGCCCGCTGGCGCAACAAGCGGGAACGGGCTGGCCTGGCCGAGCAGCTCGCCAGTGCCTTCCCCGGGCAGTCGATCCGGGCCCAGCTCCATTTCGTGGAGCACCACCGCGCCCACCTGGCGTCCGCCTTCTACGCCTCTCCCTATCCCGAGGCCGCCGTGGTGTCGGTGGATGGCTTCGGCGATTTCTCGAGCGGCGCCTGGGGCTACGGCAGCGGCACCGAGCTGGCGATCGATGGCCAGATCTGGTTCCCTCACTCCCTGGGCGCCTTCTACACCGCCATCACCCAGTATCTGGGATTTCCCCACTACGGGGATGAATACAAGGTGATGGGGCTGGCGCCCTATGGCCAGCCGACCCGAATGGAGGAGATGCGTCGCATCGTGCGGCTCCAGGAGGACGGCACCTACCGCCTCGACCTGCGCTGGTTCCAGCACGCCGGCCAGAACCTGCCCCACCAGTGGAGCAACGGCATCCCCACCGTTGGCCAGCACTGGAGCCCGGCCCTGGAAACCCTGTTGGGCCCGGCCCGCCGACCGAGTGAGCCCCTCGAGCAACACCACAAGGACATCGCCCGTTCAGCCCAGGTGATGTACGAGGAGGCCTTCTTCCACCTCCTGAACGCCCTGCATCTCCGCCATCCCACCGACTACCTCTGCATCGCAGGGGGCTGCGGCGCCAATTCCGTGGCCAACGGCAAGGTCACCGTGGCCACACCGTTCCGTCAGGTGTACGTGCAGGCGGCCGCTGGCGATGCAGGAGGGGCCCTTGGCGCGGCCCTCGAGGTCTGGCATGGCCTGGGGAATCCCCGCAGCCAACCGATGCTCAACGCCTACCTGGGCAGCGAAGCCAGCGCTCCGGCCATCGAAGCTCTTCTGGCCGACCCGACCCGCGCCGAAGCCCTGGCGAGCTGCACGATCGAACGCCCCGCCGATGACCAGTTGTGTGACCAAGTGGCCGCCGCCATCGCCGATGGACTGGTGATCGGCTGGTTCGACGGACGGATGGAGTGGGGCCCCCGGGCCCTTGGGCACCGCTCGATCCTCGGCGATCCGCGCCGGGCAGACATGAAGGACATCCTCAATCTGAAGATCAAGCGGCGCGAATCCTTCCGCCCCTTCGCGCCATCGGTGCTGCGGGAAGCAGTGCCGGAATGGTTTGAGCGTGACGGCGATGTGCCGTTCATGATGCAGGTGTACCCGATCCGAGAAGAGAAGCGGACCCTGATTCCAGCGGTGACCCATGTGGATGGCACCGGCCGACTCCAGACCGTCAGCGAGGCCGCCAATGGCCGTTACTACCGCCTGATCCGCGCCTTCGCGGCGCACACCGGCGTGCCGATGGTACTCAACACCTCGTTCAATGAGAACGAACCGATCGTCAGCACCCCGGGCCAGGCGCTTGACTGCTTCCTGCGAACCAAAATGGATGTGCTGGTGCTCGGCCAGGTGCTGATCCGCAGGCGGGGCTGATGGGTGCGGCGTCGACCAGCGTTCCCAGCGGGGTATCCACAGCGCCAGCCGGCCGCTTCCCCATCCATCTGATCGTGCCCACCCGCGATTCCTACAGGCTGCTGCCACGGCTGGTGGACTCACTCCAGGCCCAGACCGAGGGCAGCTGGCAGGTCACGTTCATCGACGGGGGCAGCGGCACCGAGCACCGGGCCTGGCTCGATAGCCTCTGCCTTGGCGACTGTCGCTTTCGTTGGTTGGAGCAGAGCGCCCAGAGCCCTGGCATCTTCGGCGCCATGAACCAGGGATTCGCACTGGCGGGGCCCAAAGACTGGCTCCTGTTCTGGGGTAGCGACGACTGGGCGGCCGGTCCCCAAGTGCTGGACCTGGCCGCAATCAGCCTGGTGGAATGCAATCGGCGGGGCCCGATCCCCGACCTTCTGGTCTGCCGTGGGCGCTACTTCCGCCTGGAGCCCAACGTCCCACCGAAACCTACCCGGACCACCAGCTTCCAATGGCGCCGCTCCTACCGCCGCTCCCTGCTTTGGGGATCCACGCCACCCCATCAGGCCACCCTGATCGGACCGGGTGCCAGAGCCAAACTGAATCACTACGCAGAAGGCTTCCGGCTTTCCGCAGACCTCGACTACTTCCTGCAGCTCTCCACCCATCCGGATCTGGAGGTGTGCCGCAGCGACCTCGAACTGGTGCACATGGGCGACGGTGGCGTGAGCGGCCAGCAGACGCGACGCCGCCTGGCTGAGGTGCGCCGGGCTTACCGGCGGGCCTTTGGGGCCTTCTGGCCCGTGCCGTTTCTGCTGCGCTACGGGCAACGGATTATCAGCCGCTTTGGAACCGCTTCAATCGAGCTATGACGGAAACCACCCATCCAATCCTGCTGTTCGGGGCCACCACCGCCACAGGAGCAGCCTGTCTGGAACTGGCCGCCGGAAGGCCGGTGGTGGTGGCTGGAAGGAGGCCACCCCCGGGCTGGCCGGGCGAACGCTTTCTCGCCATCGACCTCAACGGAACCTCCCTCCCCAGCCCGGAAGCACTGCCGCAGAACGCGCTACTGGTGAGCTTCGCACCGATCTGGTTGCTGGCCCCATTCCTAGCCGCCCTCCAGGATTCCCTTGGCGGCCTAGGGCGGCGTTTGCCGCTTGCCGCGGTCGTGGCCTGCTCCTCGTCCTCGGTGATCACCAAGCGCTTTGCCGCCAACCGGGAGGATCGACGCCTGGTGGAGCGGCTACTACGCTGCGAGGACAGCCTGGAGGCCACCTGCGCGAAGGCCGCCATCCCCTGCCGCATCCTGCGGCCGACCTTGATTTACGGGCAGGCCGGAGACCGGGGTGATCAGAATCTCAGCAGCTTGCTGCAGATGATGCGGCGGCTGCCTCTCCTGCCGCTGCCAGCTGAAACCGGGAAGCGCCAGCCGATCCATGGCCGCCAACTCGCCGCGTCAGCCCTCCATCTGGCGGATGGCGCGGCCAGGGAGCCGGCGGACACGGCCAGCCTGCGCATCGCCCTCGGCGGGGATGAGACCCTTTCCTACACCACCATGCTGCAACGCCTGCAACAGGCGGCCAGGCAGCGCGATCCGCTGGATCGAGCCGGGCGTTGCCGACTGCTGCCCCTACCCACGGGCCTCTTCCACCTGCTGGCCGCCCCCCTGCTGCCGATCACAGCAAAGGGGTTTGAGGCCGTGCTCAGGATGGAGGCCAACCTGGCCGGCTTCACCCCCGTCCACTCCCTGCTGGGCACCGAGCCAGAACCGTTTCCCGTGGCCCCGCTGGCCTGGCATCCCCCCAGCCGCTCCCTGGGAAAGTCATGACAATGGCAGCCAATCTGGTGCAGCAGCCGATCCCCCGCCTCCCACTGATCGCAACGGTGGTCTCTGCATTGCTGACTTGGCTGATGCTGTGGTTGTTGATCCCATGGCTGCGGAGGCGGCTGCTCGATCAGCCCAACGCCCGAAGCTCCCACCAAATTCCCACCCCCCGGGGCGGCGGTGTGGTGTTCGTGCTGGTCGGCAGCCTGCTCAGCCTCGCCCTAGGGGCAGGCACAAGCTCCTGGATCCCCCTGATCTGCTGTCCCCTGGCCCTGGTTGGCCTGCTGGATGATCGCTTTGACCTGCCTGCCGCTTGGCGCTATGCGGCCCAGGTCGCTACGGCGGGCGTGCTGGTAGCAATGGCGGCCGTGCCGATGCCGATCTGGGCCCTGCCGTTGGTGCTGGTGGCGATCACGGCAGTGATCAACTTCATCAACTTCATGGATGGACTCGACGGTCTGGTAGCCCTGTCCGGAATCGTGCTGATGGCCTCGGTCGGACTTTGGCCCGTGGCCGGGGCCCTGCTGGGCTTCCTCGCCTGGAACTGGAGTCCGGCCAAGGTGTTCATGGGTGATGTAGGGAGCACCTGGATCGGGGCGGTGTTTGCTGGCATGGTGCTGCAGCAACCTGGTCCGTGGGAGGCCATCTCCCTGCTGCTGCTGGGCTTCCCGCTGCTGGGAGATGCCCTGATCTGCGTGCTACGCCGGCTGCGGGCAGGCCAGCCCGTGTTCCAGGCCCACCGCCTGCACCTGTTCCAAAGGCTGCAGCGGGGAGGCTGGCCCCATGCCAAAGTCACCCTTGTGTACGGAGGCGCCACCATGCTCCTTGCATTGGCACGACCATTCGGAGGCGCTGCGACGCTGATGCCTCTGATCGGCGTTGAAATGCTCATGGCGCTGTGGATGGAGCGCAACCAAGCCTCTTCTTTCCAAGATGAGGCGAAAACGGGGTAAAGTGCTGAAATCACGCAATTCTTTGGATGGTTCCACGGCAGCGAATACTCACCAGCCGTCAAGCCTGAATCAAAAAATGCTCAAAAGTCAAATTCTCGATGCTTCAGGTATGACGATTTTTAAGCAGTTTGAGTCTGAGTGAGTGCAAACCCAGCATTTTGCCCCCATCGCCAGAGAACGAGCACAGCAAAATGAATTCTAAGCTGACCTCACCACCCAACCATTCCCCGCCGAGGCGCCCTGCCCATTCTTCCAATGCGTCGGCCGGAATCGCTGCCCGCAGCCGTCGCTGGCTCTGTTCAAGGCTGGCCAATACGGTGCTGATCCGGCGCACTTATTTGGTGACCTTTGACGGTCTTCTGATCCTGGCAGCGTTTTATGGAGCCTTCGCCCTCCGCCTGCACGAGAAGGAAACGCTGAGCAGCACTGTTGCCTCCGTGCCTTGGCTACCTTGGTTGGCTCTTGTCAGCGGGCTCCCCGTGTTGCTGTTCTCCGGTTGGTACCGGGGACTCACCCGCTATGCCGGTAGCCATTCGCTTTACGGCTTGATCCCCCGTGGCGTGGTGATGGTACTGGTTCTGTTGATGGCGAACACACTTCTGGGCGGCGCTCAACCGCCGCGTTCCTTCTGGATGTTGTATCTGTTGTTGTTCTCGGGGGGAGCGATATGCAGCCGCATTGTGCTGCGGGATGTGCTGGTTCGACAGTTGGAGCGCAATAGCAGCAAACGCATTGCTGCTGATGAGACGGATGCAACCTTAATCTATGGGGCAGGCCATTCAGGCATGAATCTATTGAATGCCCTTCGCAGTGATCGTCGCTTTCGCATTATCGGATTCCTCGATGACGACACCCAGCTTCATGGAAGAACACTCCAGAATCTCAAAATCCACAGTCCAACCCGTCTACATGCCCTGATCAAGGATCATGGTCTAAACAAAGTTCTGCTCGCCATGCCCTCCCTATCCAGGGAGCGCAAAAGACTTCTGGTCGATCAGCTCAGCCATCTCGGTTTGGAGGTGCTCTCGATCCCTTCCCTTGCACAGTTGGCCAACGGTCAACGAATCGTGAGCGACATCCAACCTGTGCTCATTGAAGATCTGCTAGGTCGGGAACCAAGCAAACCTCTATCCCATCTCCTCCAGGAGAGCGTTAAAGGGAAATGCGTATTAGTGACCGGGGCTGGTGGCTCGATCGGCAGTGAACTTTGCAGACAAATCCTCGCACTCGGAGTTAGAAAACTACTCTTGCTTGACTTGAATGAATATGTTCTCTACAGCATTGATAAGGAGCTAAGCTCTCGGAAATCAGGCAGCGAAATCAGACCAATCCTTGGCGACGCGTCAGATGCAAACAGATTGACACTTTTATGTCGCGAGCATCAGGTTCAAACCATTTTCCATGCGGCTGCATACAAACATGTGCCGCTGGTTGAAGCCAATCTCTGCGCTGGGATCTCAAACAACCTCCGCGCAACGAAATCGGTGATTCAAGCAGCTATCGAGGCTGATATCGAGCGTCTCACGCTGATTTCCACCGACAAAGCCGTCAGGCCAACCAATGCCATGGGAGCGAGCAAGAGGGTATGTGAGCTGCTGATTCAGGCAGCGGCCTCAGATCTGGCTGGCCGGCAACCAATCATGGCGATGGTGAGATTCGGAAACGTTCTTGGATCTTCAGGATCAGTGATCCCCCTCTTCCATGAGCAGATCTCCAAAGGAGGGCCAATCACCGTGACCCACCAAGCGATAACGCGCTACTTCATGACGATTCCCGAAGCCGTGCAATTGGTGCTACAGGCAACCGGCATGGCCCGGGGCGGCGAACTCTTTCTGCTGGATATGGGAGAACCGGTAAGAATCGCTGAATTGGCACGCCAGATGATTGAACTTTCTGGTCTTCGTGTCAGGGACGAACTGAATCCCAATGGCGACATCGCGATTGAATTCACAGGTTTACGGCCTGGCGAGAAACTTTACGAAGAACTGCTGATCAGCGCTCGCGATGAAGCAACCCAACACCCCCTGATTCGAAAAGCCAAAGAACCCAACCACAGCAGCTCCGAGCTAGAGCCCATGGTTGAGGCCCTGGAAAAGGCCTTGGATCGATGGGATGAGCAAGCTACAATAATGGCACTGTCGAGGCTGGTCCCTGAATACATTAAAGACAGGAAGGTGCAACCAACAGCCTCTGTAGCCAATGCTAACGGAGTCTCACCAGATACAACACACCCCGCTTACCCCAAGCTACCTACTGGTCCATGATTCAACTGCTAAGCCATATTCCGCCAAGCCTTAAGGCCAAAATTCCGGCCATACCACCTGCCACGCCCCGCAATTTATGGCTTCTGCTGACAGCGGCTGTGGCCACTCAAAATCTGGCTGCCTTCCAAAGCAGCCAGGATGAACACATCACGGTGTTTGCAGCCTTGATCTGGGGAGGGGCTCTGATCTGCTTTGAAGACCAACTAGAAACGCTGGATCCCAACCCTCAATGGCCCGGCTTGATCGCTGGAGCGGCTCTTCTGAGTTGGGTTATCGCTCGAACATCGATCATCCTGCATTGGGATGGGATGATTTTCATCTTACCTCTGGTTGGTTGCATCGCTTTAGCCCTGCTATGTGAGCCTATAAAAGGGATTGGAAGATTTCGCGACTCGCTCCTTTGTTTGCTGATGCTTCCAGCATTCAACGTGGTTATGAAGCTGATTCCTGATGGTCCATTGAGTGTTTTGACCGCACACCTGAGTGGTTTCTGGCTTGGCATCTTAGGATTCGAGAATATTGTTCGCAATAAAACTGTTCTTATGCCGACCGGAGGAGTTGAGGTCTTGCCGGCATGCAATGGTGTAGACATGATTGCACAGGTTGTCTGCATCGCCGTGATCTTCCAGCTTGCCTTTCCACTAAGATCGATTCTCAGCCGAGTTGTTGTTTTTACCCTTGCTCCTGTGATCGGCCTTGCAAGTAACACGATACGAATTGCCATCCTAGCCCTCTGCGTGGCCAATGGCAATGGTAAGGGCAGTGGATTATTTCGCTTCTTTCATGACGACATGGGATCATTAGTTTTTTCAGGCATTGCTGTGTTCGTTTTCGGCATTCTCTACATGCAATTGCTAGAACGAGAGCTACCCCCACTGCCTGCAGTCATTCATGACCAAACATCCCATCATGAATGATCGGATCGTCAGCAAGAATCAATTGCGCGCAATCTACTCCATCTTAGCGGCAATTGCTTCCGTTGCCGCCATCAAATCATTGATCTGGCCCCGCTGGCCCGAGGCCCGACCACTGGATCAACAAGCGATAACGGAAGCTTTGAATGCTGCCGGCCTTCATGCAACTCCACTCAAACCATTGGCAGCCAAACGCAGTGCAGAGCTCGCCACATCAGCCGTCATCGGTTATTATCTTGACGATGGAATGGAACTCAAACTGATGAGGGGAAAGGCGCGTAAACGGTTTAACTTTCAGACTGCATTCCTGTCAACATTGCACCCTGAGCTGCAGCTCAAACAAAGACAACTGTCAGCTGGCCCCCCCCCCGCTGCCATCGGTCTTGTTTCAAACCAACCAGCACTCCAAACCTGCCTTGTCCAAGAGAGTCAAGCGTCCGAGGTATTTGGCGTGACAGGAGAAGAACTTTCGGCACTAGTGGACCGAGCCAATCAATCCAGATGGAGAAGATTGAAGTCTATTCTTGGTCTGCAGTCAAATCGAAATTATGAATGCATTTTGATTCAAGCTAAAAATACTAAAAACTTGACAGCATCCACCGAACATTCAAGATGGCTACGCATACTCAGCTTGCTACGACCTGCTCTGCAATCAGGATCAAACAAGTCAAGTCTGTGACCGATCATCAAACTTGAAGTAACTATTACAACTTTCCGAAGAAGGTGTCATGAGTCTACTTGATCGTCTATTAAGACAATACACTCCAGCTACCAGACAAATCATTCCCCAGGAGCGCCGGCCACTGATTTACAGCTGGATCCAGAGTGGCAAGTTTGCGATCGGTCCGATGCCCCAGACAGCTGAGCAGTGGCTGCAGTTAGAACAAGCGGGATTCAGAAGCCGATTCAGCTGTTGTTATCCCGAAGAAGAGATCTTTGCGACTGCTCCTAATTCGTGGCTATGTGATCGGGTATCCCTGCCGGACCATCGGCGCCAAGAATTAATGAAACCGGAGCAACTCGCTAAGGCCCTGCTCCAAGCGGAGATAGTGATTGAATCGCAGCCGGCCACCTACCTGCATTGTTTTGCTGGACGGGAACGTTCACCCTTGGTCGCCGTTGGTTTGGTGGCCCGACATCAGGGAGTTGATGTGCTCACGGCCTTGGAACGTGTGCGTCTCTGCCATCCATCCGCTTCTCCAATCTTCAGCGACTTGGATAAACTTGAACAGCTTTTGAAAAAAATGTAAGATCAAATCTGGAGGATTGGACTTGAGTGCTTAAATCGGGAGACTGGCTCCACAACGGGTGGCAAGCTTCTTCTCCCAACATTCGCCACCATTCATGGGGATAAATTAAATTCGGGCCTCCTGAGAAAGCCGCTACGACGGCAGGGCAGCAACGCTGGCTCATCGCCTCGTTGTAGCTGGTTGAGCATCAGGCCATCACTCCATGTGCGAGG
>Ga0208360_1000043_pt1 | contig 51424 bp, 48 predicted proteins | sample LakMenE27Jul10ns_FD_150739 | JGI IMG/M metagenome (GOLD analysis project Ga0208360, IMG submission 150739) | Freshwater microbial communities from Lake Mendota, WI - 27JUL2010 deep hole epilimnion ns (SPAdes) | ecosystem: Environmental > Aquatic > Freshwater > Lake > Epilimnion/Euphotic zone ...
GGCGTTCACCGAGCCGGAATGGCCTTCCAGGGTGGCTTGGAGCTGGCCGCTAGCCGGATCCCAGAGCTTGATGGTGCGATCGCCTCCCCCCGAAGCGAGCCGCCGGCCTGGGAGCACCGCCAGGGCCCTCACCGTGCTTCGATGGCAGATGAGGGTGCGTTGCAAGGCCTCGTCGGCCAGCAGGCTGGCGGTGAGGGGGTGCAGGCCGCCAGCCTGCTGGAGCTGGGTGATGGCTTGGTCGCGCAGGCTTGTCGCCGCCTTGTGCGTTTCGCCCGCGGTGCTGCGGGGTAGGCGCGCCAGCAGCTGGGACGGGAGCTGCTCCAGGCCGCTCCACCCCTGCCCCTGGTGGCTGAGCACGTGGGCACCCTGACGCAGGGCCCGCTCCACCGCCGTGAGATCTGGGGTGGGGGTGATCCACTGCCAGTCGCCCAGCAGGGCGTTGAGGTCGGCCAACCGGAGCCGGGCCTCAAGCCAGCGCAGATCCAGCAGCAGGTAAGAGAACCACTCTTGGCGCTCGCCCGGCTCGAGGTGCGCCGCCAGGTGGCGGGTGAGGTAGGGCCATTCATGGGCCCGCCCCGCCGCCACCTCGGCCCGGGCCCAGCTGGTGAATCTCTGCTGAACGTTCTCCAGCTGCACGGCATAGGTGCCAGCCAGGGAGAAGCCCTCGTCGTTCTCCTCGGTGAGCCACTGCACCAGGGAGAGATGGTCGAAGGCGACGAGCTTGTGGGTGATGCGCAGGAAGTCTTCGATCCTTGCCAGCAGCCGCTGCACCTGGGGCTCGCTCACTGCTCGGGGCTCTCCCACCGAAAGGATGGCCGCCAGCTCCCTGCGGCCCAGCGGCTCCCGTTGGGAGCACAGCACCCCCAGCAGAGCGCGCATCGGTTCGAAGTCTTCACCTGCTGGAAACCGGTGCCGGAAGGCATCGAGGTAGAAGCCCTCCATGCCGCGGGGCAGATCGTCGAGGCGATCGGGCCTGAGGGAGCCGTTGGTGCTGGCCAGATCGTTGAGCACCCGCACGGCGTAGAGAAACTTGCCGCCGCTCTGCTCGAAATCCGCCAGCCGCTCCGCCAACTGCTCGGGGCTCGTGCCGGCCTGCGCCAGCTGCGTGGCCAGGGGTTCGCTACCGCAGCGGCCTAGCACGTAGTCGTGAATGTCGGAAAGGTTGCGGGCTTCCTCGGCGTCCAGCAGATCGCAGGCATAGGCGGCGTCCAGCGGCTGGCGCACCTCCTGGCGCCGGCGGCTCGTAGCCAGCACCCGCAGCCAGGCAGGAAGTTTCCCGGTGCCGCTGGCCAGCAGGGCCACGATCGAGCTGCCGTTGCCGCCGGCGCTTGAGGACGGGACCGCGAGGGTTTCATCCAGCCCATCCACCAGCAGCAGCCAGGGGGCCGCAGGGGCCGCAATGCCTTGGAGTTTGCCGATCACCGCCTGGTTGAAGGCGCTGGCGGGATCGGTCTGGGCCTCCTCAAGCCAGCGCCGGGCCTCCGGATCGGCCTCTACCGCCGCCTGGTAGGCCGGCAGGACCCCGGCGAGCTGGGCCGCCACGCTGCGCACGAAGGTGCCGCCCTCCAGGGTGGCAGCGGTGTTGTGATCGCAGAAGTGGTGGGCGGCGATCGGCAGGCCTTGCTCCGCCGTGCCGGTGGCGGTGAGTTCGGCCATGAAGGCGGATTTGCCCACGCCGAAATCGGCCACGATCAGCAGCGCCTGGGAGGCCTTCGGGTTGCCGTGCCAGGCCCTCACCGCATCGAACAGCCAGCGCCGGCCGATGAAGCCCTGGCGTTTCTCGCGCAGGTAGCCGGAGAAGTCCCAGGGGCGCGGCCAGCTCCAGCCTGATGCCGCGGGCGCTATTGGGGGTCGCTGCTCTTGCTGGCGTTGATGATCCTTCTCCTTCAGTTCCCTCAAGCTGCGCTCCACCAGCCGGGCCAGTTCGTCGGGATTGCCGAAGGTCTGCAGGGTGAGGCCGGCCTCCTTCACCTTGCGCAGAAAGGCCTGTTGGCTCGCGCCGTGGATTGGATCATTCAGCCACTTGGCTGGGATGCCCGGATTTTCCGCCTCCTGATCGAGCAGAAACACCAGCCGCTCCAGGGGATGGGCCGGATCGGAGGCGGTTTCAAACTCCAGCTCGGTGTAGGAAAGCTCCGGCCGATCCCGCACTGGCGAGCCGTAGCGGGTGCCGTAGATGCCCACATACAGCTGGCAGCCCCGCACCTTCGCCTGGCACACCTGCGCCGGCGCCGCGTCGCTGGCGGCAAACTCCCGCATATCCACGATCACGTGGCCGACCGCCGACACGGCACTCTCCACGGCCTCCACATAGGAGCGGCCGCTGGGGAAGTTGCGAAATTCAGAGGTGTGGGAGAGGAACACCCTGCAAGGATTGTTCTCGCCCAAACCCATGGCTCGTTGCGCCGCAAACGGATGGTTTGGGGGAAGGGTAGACGGGCGGGCGCGGCTGGTGGGTAGCCAGTGCTGGGAGGTTGCTTGGGGGGCCGGGGGCTAAGGGAAACGGGTTTCGAGTGCCATGCTGAATCCGTGGGCTGCAGGGCGATGCATAGCTGCCAGAGCGACCTCAGCCAGGAGGCTATTGATCGGTGCCCTTTGGGAATTGGTGCCACACTGGAAGCGGTGAATGAGGTGCCTTGACCAGCGTCAACTTCACCGCTTCTGTGGACCGCGATCTCTTGAGGCGCGTCAAGGTGCTGGCGGCCATGAACGACACATCTGTGAGTGCGCTGCTGAATGGAGAGTTGCGCTATCTGGTGGAGACCTGCGAGCAAGCCGACCGCCTCGGCAACAGCAACGCCGCCACCCTGCTGGCCTTCTGCCTGGGCCGCATCAGTTATGTGCAGGCGATGGCGCAGTTGGAGCTTGAGCATGAAGAAGACCTGTTCTTGCTCATGGCCCAGGCCCACCTGCCCATGCCGCGCCTGTCCGAGCCGGCCACCGCGGCGATGGTGGCTGAGTTGGAGGCCCTGCCGCGGCAGTGATGGCTTTGCTGCCGGATGAGGCAACTGCCGCTGATATCCCTGTTGTGATTCCCGATGCTGGGCCCTGGATCACCCGGGCCTGTGTCGTCCTCCTTGAGCTGACCATAGACACATCTGGCGGCCATTACTACCGCCTCAGTCGCAGGGCTGGTGGGCGCTGACCCCTGCAACCTCTGCCACAATCCCCCTATGGCGAGGCCGACGTGATGGGGCATCAGGGCTAGATGGACGGCGCCCGCTTTGCGGTGGGATTCTCTTTTGCCGGCGAAGACCGTGCCCTGGTGGCCCCGCTGGCAGAAGAGCTGGCCCGACACTGCGGGCGTGAGCGGGTGCTGTTCGACCGGTTCCTTGAAGCCGAGCTAGCTCAGCTTGATCTGGATGTGTACCTGCCCAGGCTTTACCGGGACGAGACGGAACTGATCGTGGTGCTTCTCAGCCCCGACTATCCAAACAAGCGCTGGTGCGGGCTGGAGTTGCGCTGGATTCGCCAGCTCATCAGCAGCCCCGACAAAGACCGGATCATGCTGCTGCGATTTGGCGATCCGGGCGACCTCTCCGACCTGGGCATCCTCCCCGGTGATGGTTACCTTGACGTGTCCGCTCGAGCCGCAACCGAGATCAGCGCCCTCATCCTTCAGCGGATGGTGCACCGGGGGATCCGGATCCACGAGGCGGCTGATCCAGGGGTGGTGGCTGGTGAAGTTGTCCCGATGCCCTCTCCCTCTGTCGAGGTAATGGCCAATCCCTTTGGCGATCGGGGTTGCATCCGCGAACCCGCCCGCTTCTTTGATCGCGTCGAGCTGCTGCGGCGCATTTTTGAGGAGTTGGGTAAAGGTTCCAGCCTGTCCCTGGTGGGGGAGACGCAGATCGGTAAGTCTTCCCTGTTGGCCATGATTTGCCATCAGGGGCCAGAAACCCTCCAGCTGTCGCCGGAGCAGTTCTGTTTGCTTGACCTGCAAGGCATTGGCGATGAAAACGAGTTTTTTGAGGCCCTTTGCGAGGGCTTGGCGTTGCCCCAAACCCTGCGCGGTTGGAAGCTCGGGCGTGCCTTGCGACAATGCGGGCAGCGCTATGTGGTCTGCCTCGATGAAATTGAACAGATGGTCGTCAACCCGCATGGCTTTCCCGGTGCGGCCCGCACAGAATTGCGCGGGCTGGCCGACGGCTCGGAAGCCCCCCTCACCTTGGTGATTGCCAGCCGCTCCCCGCTGGAAAACCTATTTGAGGACGATCCCCGCAGCACATCTCCCCTGGCCGGCCTTTGCGGCGCCCCCTTGAAGGTGCCGCCCTTTTCACTGGCCATCACGCAGCAGTTTTTGGGGGAGAGGCTCAAGGGCAACGCGATTCAGTTCAGCTTGGCGGATGGCGAACGGCTCCATCAGCAAACCAAAGGCCATCCCGCCAAACTGCAAGCCGCCGCTGCGGATCTTTATCGCGAGCGCAGCGGCGCCTGCTGAGCATGCCCACATTTCCCTCCTATCCAGGCAAGCTGCCCAAGTGCCTCAATCCATTCAATTGGCGCCATTATTTTTTAGTTATTTATTGGATTTTATTGCGGCCTACGGCGCTTAAGTGTTATCTCTATCAGGCTGATCCTGATTTGTATCGGGATGGATCACTCAAGGGGAAACTGACTGCACTTGCGCTCCCTGCTTATAGCAATTTAATCATTATTGTGTTTATATCAACGGTCTTGATCTCGGGCGCGATCCTGGCATCAATAATGCTTTTCCAGAGCAAGCCTCTGGCGCATACGTTGGGATGGGATGAGCTTACAATGAGGGGGATCTTTGGGTTGGCTTTGGGCTTCGGGTTGGGCTTGGGGTTTTTGTTGTTTTCTGAAACTGCGGCTCTAGGCCTGGCCTTTACGGTGCCAGTAGGTTTGGTTTACGGGACGTACTTTTCGGTGTTTTTTGGGTCTGGCAGAAGCCTGGCCTACGTGACGAGCTTAGGGGTGGTCGGAGAGTCGGCCACAGGGGTGGTCTTAGGAATGGGCGTATTCGTGATTTTAGGCGCGGTCTCAGGGTTGGTCCTAGCGGTGCCCCTCGGATTGGCGTATGCGGCGGGATCAGGGTTGGCTACAGGAGTGGCCCATGGGGCGGCCGGAGGGTTGGCCGTAGGACTGGCCATAGGGGGCGGCATTCTTCGGGTGCCCTTCTACATCCTTCAGGGCGGGGGATTGCTGAGAGCCCCCTGGCGCGGCTTGCATCCAATCTGGTGGGATGAATTGGCCGTGCTGCCTTTTCTGCAGAGCGAGGTGGCGGCTGCCCAAGCCTGGAGAAGCGGAGAAGAAGATGGATTGAGGCGACTCTCGCAACTCACAGCCAATCCCTTTCAACGCTGGGTTGTACAGCGAGCCCTCATCCGCCGCTTACACGATAGTGCCGCACCCATTCACTTTCTCTACCGCCTGTTTCAAATCAAGGAGTTGGATGCTTATGCAATTGCACCATTGACCTTAAATGATTGGGAAAGAATACCGTCCGTTCTGCAGATCTATCTCAATGAGATGGCAGGAATTGAGGACGTTGCCGATACATTTGTGGATAAATGGGTTCGGTCTCTTACACAACCCCTGAGAATCAAGCACTTATCACCCTTGATCGATCTGACCGGGATCCTTCTGCTTTATCATTTGGCCCAGTCCATTGTTTCCAGAGATTATGTAGCACACAGCATCATATCAGAGAACAATTTGAAACTAAACGACCTGCTAAATCGTATTGAGCTTCGTAAGCAGGATATTAAGCAGGCTATTGAGCCAGATCCGTTTCTCCCTCTTTTCCAAAGTTTGTTGGCCTATCCCGGGGGCGAGGAGCTCCAGCACAGCTTTGGCTGCATGGCCAGTTGCCTGCGGGCTACCGCCTTGGCGGAACTCGCCAACGGCGAGGCCTGGTTTCAGGGCCTGCCAGCCGCTGAAGCGGCCATCCGCCCGCCTGTAATCGAGTCCCTTGGGCGCTTCGCTCGCATCCGCCAAGACATTGCCGTATCTGAGGTAGCCTCCAGCCGCGTCAATCAACTGGCCGCCCTGGGCCGGGCTATTGAAGGATTGGAAGACCTCCGGGTGTTCATCACTCAAGAGGTCTGGTCGCCGGAACAGGTTCTGCTGCAAACAATCCTGCAGCGTTGGCGCAGCCTGGTAAGCGGAGCCAGCGGCCGACTTGGCCAGCAAGTTGTGAGCCAGCCCGTGGCAAATCCCTACGTGGCGGGAAACCCGGTAACGGGGCGGTTGTTTGTGGGGCGGGATGACATCCTGCGGGAACTGGAGGAACTGTGGTTATCGCGAGGGCAGGTGGATTCCGTGGTGCTGTTCGGCCATCGCCGCATGGGCAAATCCTCCATCCTCAAAAACCTGCCCGCCCGCCTTGATCCCAACTACAACCGGGTGGTGCAGTTCAACCTTCAGCAGATCGGCAGAGTGCGCCACACCGGTGAGCTGCTCCATGCCCTGGCCCTGGAAATGCGCGACCACCTGCCCGCAAACGGCCCGCCCTCTCCTGCAGTTCCGGATCAGGAAACGTTTGAGGCCAACGCCAACCGCGCCTTCAGCGGTTGGCTGAAAGCCATTGCCCCCTTGATGGCCCAGCAGCGCTTCATCGTTGCGATCGACGAATACGAGCTGCTGGAAGCGGCCATGGTGGAAGGCCGCATCGACGTATCGCTGACGACCTATTTGCGTAGCGTGATCCAATCCAACGACTGGTTCGTGCTTGTGCTGGCCGGGCTCTATACCTTGGAAGAAAAATGCCACGACTACTGGCATCCACTCTTTGCCAGCATCAAGCCGCGCAAAGTGAGCTTCCTTTTGCCTGCCGCTACGCGGCACCTGCTCTGCCAACCCTCCGACGACTTCCCCCTCAACTACACAGCGGACACGGTTGAAGAGGTGGTGCGCCTCAGTCATGGCCAGCCCTATCTCGTGCAATTGATTGGTCAAAACCTGGTGACCCGCTTCAACCGCAAGGTGTTTGAACTCGGACAGGATCCTGAGCAGCCCATCAGCCTGGTTGACTTGCAGGCGGTGATTGATTCTCCCGATTTCTTTCAGGATGGCTCGCCCTACTTCAAGGGCATCTGGATGCAGGCGGCCGATCCCCCCCTTGGCCAGCAGGCGATCCTCCAGGCCCTAGCCCAAGAGAGCAAAGACCTCCAGCAGCTGGCCGCCGAAACCGGTCTCTCCGAAGACATGGCTAAGGAAGCCCTAAGCACCCTGACCATCCACGATGTGGTGCTGCGACAGCCCGACGATCAGTGCTATGGATTTACTGTGGAGCTCATGCGCCTCTGGGTACTACAGACCAGCGCTCAGCAGCATTGAAGCTTTGGCAATTCACTGTACGATGCTCGCTCGAGTAGCAAAATCTTTCTGAAACTATCATGCTGCCAGTGGCGTGTCTTTTGATAGAAGGTAGTTTAACGATCTGTCCATCGAATTCGGGGGGAGCAACAGACCTCAATCAGGCAATGCCTTGACATCGCCAATCACCTGCGTCACGACGGGTATGTTATCAAGTTGGTTGGGTAAGCCAGTGAGATCCCGCTTGGCTTTCACTCCAATCAGGATCGCAGGCAAGCCGTGCATGTCCAGGGTTGTGCCCAGCATCACGACACCAGGACGATTCATTAATGCATCATGGTGCGCCGCCAGAACCACGTCGACCTGGGTCGTGTCTGGAGCGACCACTTGGGTCGACATGTTGTCTCCAAGAACACTCGGATCTGGAGGCAAGAAGTTTGCACTGTTCATGGTGGTTGACGAGGCGGTGGAGAGGAATGTCTCTGACGGACAAAGTGTTCCTGAGGGTTGTTAGCGCACGGCAGGGAGCCTGGATTTGTGTGTGTTGAATTCCTCAGGATCAGGAAAAGGGCGGCTCAAGCCGCCCTTAAGAAGCCCTATTGAGATGATCTCACACCCACATCCTCACGTCGAGGGCGCTCAAGACCCGGGTGATGCGATTGCCGAAGGTGGTGCCACCGCCGCCGGCAAACAGCAAGCCCACGGGCCGCAACCCTGCTGCCCATTGCCAGATCAGAGATCCTGAATCTCCACCTGCACTGAAATCGGTGGCACCTCGAATCGAGATCTGATCACGGAACTGGGCCACTCGACCGGCCCCAAAGCTCACATTGACTGTGACATTGATAGCATTGATCCTTCCTTGTCTCAGCTGAGTTGTGCGTCCGGTTTTGCCAACGCTCATACCTAGCGCCGGGGCGATTGGGCTTGAGCCGACACGAAAATAAACAGGTGTTGTGCCATTGAGGTAGATCAGTTCCCGCCTCACCCGATCGGGCCAAGCCCAGCCTGTGGCACAGTCAACATAGTTGAAGCTGCCTGCAGCGAAGTTGATTGGCACAAATCGCTCTAAAATCGCAACCTGATCGGCTGGACAACGACCCCCATCAGCGGGTCCTGGTTGGCAGATGCAATCCCCCAGACGCGCGCCATTAGTGTTAGCCAGCACATGGTTGTTGCTCAGGATCATCAGCCGCTGATTGCGTGGCGCTGAGTTGCCTATGGTCAGACAGCCGAGAGTTCCTGCCGTGATGGCGAAGTGGCCAACAGAAACTCCCCCTGGCGCTGGACGCATCCTGAAGCGATGTGGAAAGGCTTCCACCAAACCGACCGGTACTTGCTTGATGGGGATTGATTCAATCGCTCGGCTCCCTGCCGTGCTGGCGATTTCCGCCAGCAAGCCCTCGGTTGCTACCTTCTCGATGGTGAAGACCGTTAAGGCAAAATCGCCAGGTAGGCCGCTGGCGCCGGAGGTCAAGTCCTCCGCAGTCAACGAGGAGAGGCCGACACCGATGATGTTCCCGGCTTCAGGTGACTGAAGAGAGCGTGTTTCGGTAGCCAGGGTTGCACTTGTGGTGAGCTTTGTTTCCAGCTCACTTTTCAGGGCCAGGATGTCGGCACCGAACGAACTCGCTGCCATTTCCGATTCCAGCTCTGCTGCTTCCCCCTGCAGGCTATCGGCTTCGGGAGCAACGAAGCCGCTTCCTTCACTTGGAGGGGTTTGTTCGGGTGGTTGGAAATCAGCAGATGATGGTGTTGCCGTAGTCATGGTTAAACTCCGATTGGACGTGAGCTGGGCTAAGCACAAAAGAACTGCTTTGAAGCGCCATTTAACCGATGAGACTAGTCAACGGGAATTTTTGGTTGGTTGATTCAGGCGCTACGTTCGTGGCTCCTTTGTGATCTCAGCTTGTACCAGCTTGGAGCTAGGGAAGCTTTGGAATACCACTTACGTCAAAGATGCTTCTTCTCTACAGCATGGAATCCAGGAAATCGGCTTATAGCTTTGGATTGTTCAGAGGCCTTGCAATGGCAGTCAAAGTTCATAGAAATATACACGCATGAATGGCTAGATGGTTCGCCTCGGCTAAGTCGGGTTTGCTGAAATTCGTTGGCCAGTTCACGGGAGACTCCAAGAGCGATGCCTTCCCGGGCCTCAGCTTGGACAATAGACGAAGAAGTCGATCAATAAAGCAGTCAAAACCTCCCTCCAAAGAGCCGTGCGTTGCTCAAAGGTAAGCAAGTCCAGGCTCGATATGTCCCGATTAAGCCTCTTCTTTTTGATTACGGCATCGAAGCGATTGCGAGCCTGACCACGGTTGCACCGGAGGCAGCGGCCATCAGGGCGGGCCATCCTCCTGGCAAGCCCTCCTCACTGATCGCTTCGTTGTGGCGGATGCTGCTGCTGGCCTTTGGCAAGGGTTGCTTAGGGCCAGCGGATCAACGGCTGTAGTGGGCCTTGGCGTCGTAGAGGGTTTCGGCATCGATGCGAGCCACCCCACGCTCGCGGGCGAAGGTTTCGGTGTTGCGCCGCACCTTGCCCCGCACGAAGAAGGGGATCTTGGCCAGCTCCGCTTCGCCATCGGCGCTCCAGTGGGGCTCGCCTTGCGGGGATGGGCCAGCGGCTGCCAGGCCGTTGTCCTGCACCGACTCCTGGGCGGTAGCCATCGCCGGTTCGGCCACCAGCGTTGCCGTGGCGGCAGAGGCAGCCCCTCCAGGCCCCGTCTGCACCGTTGCGGGCCCAGCGGCCGGATCGGCTGGCGCAGCCGCCGGCGCCCCATCGCCCAGGTGGCTGCGGTGGCCATCCACAAATTCAAAGTCGTGGCGGAACATGCCGATCAGGTGCTCCTCCAGCCCCATCATCAGCGGGTGCACCCAGGAATCGAAGATCACATTGGCCCCCTCCCAGCCCATCTGGGGGGAGAAGCGGGCCGGCACATCCTGCACATGCAATGGCGTGCTGATCACGGCGCAGGGGATGCCGAGCCGCTTGGCGCTGTGGCGCTCCATCTGGGTGCCGAGCACCAGCTCCGGGGCGGCCTCGGCCATCGCCTGCTCCACCGCCAGGTAGTCGTCGGTGATCAGGGCTTCGAGACCCAGCTCCTTGGCGGCGGCTCGCACCTCGCGGGCCTGCTCGCGGCTGTAGCTGCCCAGCCCCACCACCTCGAAGCCCAGCTCCTTGCTGGCGATCCGGGCGGCGGCCACCGCATGGGTGGCATCCCCGAAGATGAACACCCGCTTGCCGGTGAGGTAGGTGGAATCCACTGAGCGCGAATACCAGGGCAGCCGCGAAGCCCGCTCCCCAAGGCCGGCTGCCCCGTTGGCCGCCGCCGGGCTGGCCTCGCTAGCGCCGGCCTCGCCGGGCCCGGCGTTGAGGTCGAGCACCTGGGCCAGCTCCGCCAGGAAGGCTTCGGTGGCGGCGATGCCGATCGGCACCGTCTTGATCGTGGGCATGCCGAAGCTGCGCTCCAGCCAGCTGCATACCGAAGCAGCCACCTCTGGGTAAAGGCAGACATTGGCATCGGCCGTGGGGATGCGCATCAGATCGGCCGGGCGGGCCCCCAGCGGCGCGGTGACCGCCACATCGATACCCCGCTCGGCCAGCAGGCGGGTGATCTCGCGAACGTCATCGCGGCAGCGGAATCCGAGCAGGGTGGGGCCCAGCAGGTTCACCCGCGGCCGGCGGCCTTCCTCTTTCCACAGCAGCGTTGAAGGTTTCGGGGTGCCCGGCGCCGGCAGCTGGTTCTTCAGCAGGCTCCGCACCAGCTGGTAGAAGGTTTCCGCGGCGCCCCAGTTCTCCTTCTTGGAGTAGGCCGGCAGCTCCAGGCTCACGATCGGCAGCTCGCCGAAGCCCATGCCCACGGCCAGGGCACCGGGTTGATCCTGGATCAGCTCCGCAGTGCAGCTCTCCCCCACCAGCAGGGCCTCGGGCTGGAAGCGCTCCACCGCCTGGGCGATCGAGCGCTTCACCAGCTCGGCGGTGTCGCCCCCCAGGTCACGGGCCTGGAAGGTGGTGTAGGTCACCGGTGGGCGGCGACCCCGCCGCTCGATCATCGTGAACAGCAGGTCGGCGTAGGTGTCGCCCTGAGGGGCATGGAGCACGTAGTGCACCCCCTCCATCGAGGCGGCGATCCGCATGGCGCCCACATGGGGCGGGCCTTCGTAGGTCCAGAGGGTGAGTTCCATGGGGAGAAGAGAGGGGTGGTGTCGGCCGATGCCGAGGTTTGAAACGGCTGGCAGCCGCCGAGGAAGGCGGCGCCGGCATCAGCTGAAGGCCAGCAGCCCTCGCCGGTGTAGCGGCCGGGCGAACAGCTCGGCCAGATCACCGGCCTGATCGCAGCCGTGGATGGGGCTGAACACCAGTTCGATCGACCACTTGGTGGCGATGCCCTCGGCCTCCAGCGGATTGGCCAGGCCCAGGCCGCAGACCACCAGATCCGGGCGCTCACTACGCACCCGCTCGAGCTGGCGCTCTACATCCTGGCCTTCGCAGATGGGGGTGCCGGCCGGCAGCAGGGCCAGTTCGGCCGCCATCAGCTGGCGATCCAGGTAGGGAACGCCCACCTCCACCAGCTCCATGCCGCATTCGCGGCTCAGGAAGCGGGCCAGGGGGATCTCCATCTGGGAATCCGGCAGCAGGAACAGACGTTTGCCCTCCAGCCGCTCCCGGTGCGGCGCCAGGGCGCGGCGGCCCCGCTCCACCAGGGGATCGAGCACGGCCGCCACGGCCTCGGCCTGGATCCCGAAGGCCGCCGCCGCCGCCGCCATCCAGGTGGCACTGCCCTCCACACCGAAGGGATAGGGGGCTTCGATCAGCTGGGCGCCTCGATGCACCAGGGCCCGGGCCGTGGCGCTCAGGAAGGGCTGGGCCAGCAGCACCCGGGTGCCCTTCCCCACCGGCGGCAGCTCGGTGGAGCGGCGGGGCGGCAGGCTGCGCACCACCGGCAGGCCCATGCGGGCGAACAGGGCCATGAAGCGGTCTTCAACGCCATCGGCCAGGGTGCCCACGATCAGCAGCTGCTCCTCATCGCTGGCGGGCATCAGGGGGAGCAGGGCCATCAGGGCCTGGTCCTCCCCCTGGGTGAAGGTGGTTTCGATGCCGCTGCCGGAGTAATTGAGCACCCGCACCCGGCCGCGGTGGCTGTGGGTGAGCCGCTCGGCGGCCTTGGCCAGATCGAGCTTGATCACCTCGCTGGGGCAGGAGCCCACCAGAAACAGAGTGCGGATCTCGGGACGCCGCTCCAGCAGATCAGCCACCAGGCGGTCGAGTTCCTCATTGGCATCAGCCAGACCGGCCAGGTCCCGCTCCCCCAGGATCGCCGTGCCGAAGCGGGGTTCGGCAAAGATCATCACGCCGGCGGCGCTCTGGATCAGGTGGGCGCAGGTGCGGGAGCCCACCACCAGGAAGAAGGCATCCGGCATACGGCGATGCAGCCACACGATCGAGGTGAGGCCGCAGAACACCTCCCGCTGGCCGCTTTCCCGGCGGATCTCCGGTTGCCCCGTTGCAGGCCCCGCCGCGGTGCTCTGAGCTTCTTCATTCTGAGCCGCTTCGGTCTGGCTCGGCTGGGCCAAGGGTTCGCTCCAAGTGGTGGGACTCAGGACCATGCGGGCGGGGAGCGATCGTTCAACCTCTAAGGGCTAGCCAGAATGGCGGGACCGCAGTGGAGCTGCTTCACAAGATTTCGGAATCGGGTCTTGATCGCGTGGCCTGGGCGGCGAGGTGGACAGAGTGTCGGCATGAGGGTGTCGCTGCCGAAGCCCGCGAGTGACGGGATTGCTAGGAATCAATCGTTAGGGAATCAATGGCTAACGCCTATTCAAAACTTGCGTTTTTATCTTCTTTTGCATCTCCTTTTTCTAGCTTTATGATGCTGCATCCCTCATCAACTCTGCATTGCTGGGCCGTGCGCCTTGGTCAGGGAACGAGGCTGGTCGTCTTGGCCCGGTTCGGGCTCGGGCTCTCTTCAGAGCCGCCGGCGGAAACCTTCACCGAAGCTGGTCGTTGAGGCCTTCTCCGAATCCTCGCTGCTGCGGCTGAGCTTCCAGACGTTGCGGCTCAGGCGGCGGGCGGTGAGGCCGCCCCGTTGCACCACGGCGGATCCAGGCCGGGCACCCAGCAGGTGGGTGACCTCGGCGGTGCTCAGCGGTGCCCCGGTCAGGAGGGCCAGTTGAACAAGTTCCAGCCGGTGTCGAAGCGTGGTGCCATCAAAGCTGCCACCATCCTCGTCCTCGTTCCAGATCCAGGGAATGGGGTTGTCCTTGTTGCCATCGGCGAACTTGCCCATCAGTCCCAACCCGATGAAGGCCAGAGCCTGCTCCGGCTTGACGCCCTGCTGCACGGCCTGAGCCATCCACTCCGGCAGGTTGCTCTGACCGGCGATGGGCTCGGGCGCTGCAGCCACAGCGTCGGCGGTCGTGCGCTTTTCGGCCATCGGGTTGGGGTGCGACTGGCCGGAAGGTACCGGCATCCCTTCCAATCGCAAGGGGGTCAGCTGCGTCGCAGCCAACCCGGTGCTCCCCTGAACCTGCCTTCAATGTTGTCTCCGCCGTCGTCTTCGCCAGGCAGCTCGGTGTCGTCGGGATCGCCGGAACTCAGATTGAGGGCATCCAGGAAGCGGTCCACACCATCGCCACCATTGGCTTAGTGGCGCCGCCACCTTGCCCGCCGCAGCCACGGGTTGATCATTGCCTCCGCCCCTGGATGTCCTGCAACTGCAGGCGGGTTGGAGACGTGAGCATGACACCGATCGGGGCGAGTGATGCCTTTGATAGCGACCACTGATCAACTGAAGGTGCCTGAAGCCACCAAAAAGCCTTCCCTGTAAGGGGCTGGCGACGGCAGCGGCGTAAGATCGCGCCACGTTTCGACCGATCGGTCCGGCGTGGGCTCTTCGATGAAGCCCCAGGGATTTCCGCGGTCCGCCCTCTGGGGATTCGCCAGCGGAGCCTGAAGATTCCCTTTCCCATCTCTTCAGGAGGTCACGCCAGGCGTTTGATGGATCCGACCTTCCGCCCCCTCACCGCCGAAGACCGGGCCATCAGCCGCCGCCGGACCGCCCTGCAGGGCAGCAGGCCCTTGGTCACCGGCACCGAGATGGGGGCCTCCAGGGGCGGGGGGCTGGGCAGCTCGCTCACCAGTGATGCCTCCGGCGCCAGCTGTGTGGTGACCACCGACAGCGAGGGCAGGCGGATCTCCCGCCAAAGCAGCCATGTGCAGTCGATCGAACTGCGCACCTATGTGTTTCTCGATTCGCTGCAGCCCCAGCTGGCCGCCTACATGGGCACGGTGAGCCAGGGCTTTCTTCCGATTCCGGGGGATGCCTGCCTCTGGCTGGAAGTGTCGCCCGGCATGGCGGTCCACCGCGTCACCGATATCGCCCTGAAGGCCAGCACGGTGCGCCTGGGCCAGATGGTGGTGGAGCGGGCCTTCGGCTCGATCGCGATGTACCACCGCGACCAGAGCAACGTGCTCCACTCCGGCGAGGTGGTGCTTGAGGCGATCGGCAGCAGCATCGAGCGCCGCAGCCGCTGCGAGGTGACCTGGACGGAGATCATCCGCGCCATCACCCCGGATCACGCTGTGCTGATCAACCGTCTGAACCGCCGCGGTTCGATGATCCAAGCTGGCATGAGCATGTTCATCCTCGAAACCGAGCCGGCTGGTTATGTGCTGATCGCCGCCAACGAGGCCGAGAAGTCGTCCAGCATCACCGTGGTGGATGTGAAGGCCGTGGGGGCCTTCGGCCGCCTCACCCTGGCCGGCAAGGAGGGAGATGTGGAGGAAGCGGCCGCTGCCGCCATGCGGGCCGTGGCTCAGATCAACGGCTGATGCTTGAGCGGCTCCGGCCCCTCCAGGAGCTCAGGGGCAGCATGGCGTCGTCTCGGGGTCGGAAGCGCTGATTCAGCTCTCCAGGCCCAGCAGTTGGCGCAAGCCCGGCGCCAGCTCACGGGCCGCTTTGCCGCGGCTGCCGAGTTTGCTCTTGAGATGGGGCGCCATCTGGGCGTAGCTGCAGCCCGCCTCGCGCACCCAGAAGATCGGGTCGTAGCCGCCGCCGTTGCCCTGGGGGTCCTTCAGGATGCTGCCGTGGCAGATGCCGCAGCCCTCCAGGCGGGTGGTGCCCTGTGGATCGGCCAGGGCCATGGCGCTCACGAACCGACCACCCCGGTAGAGGCTGTCTCCAAGTTCATGCAGGAGCCGCTGAATCTTCTCCGGATCGCTCGGGGCATAGCGGGCTGAGTAGAGACCTGGCCGATCTCCGAGGGCATCCACCTCCAGGCCCGAGTCATCAGCGAGGGCCCAGCAGCCGGTGAGTCGGGCCACGGTTTCGGCCTTGAGACGGGCGTTGGCGGCATAGGTGCTGCCGGTTTCCTCGATCTCGAGGCCTTTCGGCTGGGAAACCACCTCAATCTCCACCATCTCCAGCATTGCTGCGATCTCGGCCACCTTGTGGGGATTGCCACTGGCGATGACCAGCCGGGTCGGTTGCGGGAAGGACGACGGGGTGGTGCGGCGGGGTTCCGGAGGCACGGGGACGCGGCACTGAGGGCCCCATTGTGCGGGATAGGGGTTGCCGGAAGGGGTGAGGCAGGACGGGTTGAACATTCCACCCCCGAGCAAACGCCTGGGGAACCTGCCTCGTGCGGGACGTTAAGCAGGGCAGCGGGATTTGGTGTCGACCGCAGCCGGAAGTTTGTGGGACCGCTGACCTTGGCGCCGCCACCTCTTCCTAGGTTGCCTGCACCTCCGGGCGAACCAGCCATGCAGACGAGTCTGGTCCTGCAGAACCTGCTTTCGGCACCGGTGCTGTTCTTCTTCCTCGGGGTTCTGGCCGCGGTGCTCGACTCCGACCTGGAGATCCCTTCGCCGCTGCCGAAGCTGTTTTCGCTCTATCTGCTGCTGGCGATCGGTTTCAGCGGGGGTGTGGAGCTGGCCCATAGCGGCCTGGGCCGTCTGGTGCTGCTCACGATCGGGGCGGCCGTGCTGATGTCGCTGTTGGTGCCGATCACCAGTTTCCTGGTGTTGCGGACCCGTCTTGATTCCTACAACGCCGCCGCCGTGGCCGCCTCCTACGGCTCGATCAGTGCAGTGACCTTCATCACGGCCCAGAGCTTTCTCAATGTGCTCAAGGTTCCCTTCGACGGCTACATGGTGGCGGCCCTGGCCCTGATGGAATCCCCCGCGATCGTGATCGGTGTGGTGCTGGCCAGGCTGAGCGCCGGTGGTCTCGACAAGAATCCGGATCGTGGCGAGGCCCGTCTCGACCATGAGGAGGGCCAAGGCCTGCGCTGGGGGGAACTATTGCGGGAGGCCTTTCTGAATGGCTCGATCTTTCTGCTGATCGGCAGCCTGGTGATCGGCTACCTCGTGGCGGCCTTCAGCCCAGCTGGGGTGGAGAAGATGGAGCCCTTTACCGAGAAACTCTTCTACGGAGCCCTCTGTTTCTTTCTGCTCGACATGGGCCTGATCGCCGCCCAGCGGCTGCAGGAACTCCGCAAGGCTGGGGCCTTTCTGATCGGCTTTGCCGTGCTCGCTCCGCTGCTTCATGCCCTGGTGGGCCTCGGCATCGCCCGCTTGCTGGGCATGAATCAGGGTGATGCCCTGCTCTTCATGGTGCTCTGTGCCAGCGCCTCCTACATCGCCGTGCCGGCGGCGATGCGGATGACGGTGCCCCAGGCCAATCCGAGCCTCTACATCTCCACCTCGCTGGGGGTGACGTTCCCCTTCAATGTGGTAATAGGAATTCCGGTGTACATGGCCCTGGTCCTGCGCTTCATCCCGGCCAGCTGAACGCGGCCCGAACCGACCCGATAACCCCTCCACAGTTCCTCTGGTTTCGTTTCCTCTGTTTCCGTTCAACTTTTCCCCAAGCCTGAGGACACACCATGAAGCGCATTGATCTGTTTCTCAATGAACGGGAAGTGGAAAAGGTCTGCAAAGCCGTGCTCATGGCCGGGGCTCCGGGCTACTCAGTGATGCGGCATGTCACCGGCATGGGCGTTGGAGGTGAGATCTCCGAGGCGATGGATTTCAGCAGTTTTGGTGCCAATGCTCACGTGATCGTGTTCATCGAAGCCTCGCTGCTGGAGGGAATCCGCGAGGCGGTGAAACCCCTGCTGCGTCGCTATGGAGGCGTGGGTTTCGTTTCGGCGGCGGAGGCGTTCTAAGGCGCAAGTGCAAGGGGCAGGGATGGAGAAAGACCAACTCTGCTTACGTTTTGTGTTGTATTGATCAGTTTCGCTTATCTGCGCGGCTTGAAACGGTGATGGCGGTTCTTGCCTCTATGGGTTGACGGGGGGTTGGGCGGCGGAGCAGGGTTGCACACGAACATTCCACCCCCCTCCTCCAGGAGCAGGTAATGGCAAACGAAACCATGGGCATTGCCCTCGGCATGATCGAGACCCGCGGTCTGGTTCCCGCAATCGAAGCGGCTGACGCCATGACCAAGGCCGCGGAAGTGCGCCTGATCGGTCGTGAATTCGTGGGCGGCGGCTACGTCACCGTCCTCGTGCGCGGCGAAACCGGTGCCGTGAACGCCGCGGTGCGCGCCGGTGCTGACGCCTGTGAGCGCGTGGGCGATGGCCTAGTGGCGGCTCACATCATTGCCCGCCCCCACCGCGAAGTGGAACCTGCCCTGAACAGCAGCTTCGGGCTGGGCTCGAAGGACTGAGCGGACCGCGTCTGACGCGCTTCCCTTTCCTCATCCCTAACGACCCAACCGGAGAATCCCCATGAGCAAGAAGTACGACGCCGGGGTCAAGGAGTACCGCGACACCTATTGGACTCCTGATTACGTCCCCCTCGACACCGACCTGCTGGCCTGCTTCAAGTGCACCGGCCAGGAAGGTGTGCCCCGCGAAGAGGTGGCTGCCGCTGTGGCCGCTGAATCCTCCACAGGCACCTGGTCCACCGTGTGGTCCGAGCTCCTCACCGACCTCGACTTCTACAAGGGCCGTTGCTATCGCATCGAAGATGTTCCTGGCGACAAGGAATCCTTCTATGCCTTCATCGCCTACCCCCTCGACCTGTTCGAGGAGGGCTCGATCACCAACGTGCTGACCTCCCTGGTCGGCAACGTGTTCGGCTTCAAGGCCCTGCGCCACCTGCGCCTCGAAGACATTCGCTTCCCGATCGCCTTCATCAAGACCTGCATGGGTCCGCCGAACGGCATCGTGGTCGAACGCGATCGGATGAACAAGTACGGTCGTCCCCTGCTGGGTTGCACCATCAAGCCGAAGCTCGGCCTGAGCGGCAAAAACTACGGCCGGGTGGTGTACGAGTGCCTGCGCGGCGGTCTCGACTTCACCAAGGACGACGAAAACATCAACTCCCAGCCCTTCCAGCGCTGGCAGAACCGTTTCGAGTTCGTGGCTGAGGCCGTGCGTTCGGCCCAGGAGGAAACCGGCGAGAAGAAGGGTCACTACCTCAATTGCACCGCCAACACACCTGAAGAGATGTACGAGCGGGCCGAGTTCGCCAAGGAACTGGGTCAGCCGATCATCATGCACGACTACATCACCGGTGGATTTACCGCCAATACCGGTCTGGCCAAGTGGTGCCGCAAGAACGGCATGCTGCTCCACATCCACCGCGCCATGCACGCGGTGATCGACCGCCATCCCAAGCACGGGATCCACTTCCGGGTGCTGGCCAAGTGCCTGCGCCTCTCCGGTGGTGACCAACTGCACACCGGCACCGTGGTGGGCAAGCTGGAAGGGGATCGCCAGACCACGCTCGGTTACATCGACCAGCTGCGTGAATCCTTCGTTCCCGAAGACCGCACCCGCGGCAACTTCTTCGATCAGGACTGGGGTTCGATGGGCGGCGTGTTTGCTGTGGCATCCGGCGGTATCCACGTGTGGCACATGCCTGCCCTCGTCGCCATCTTCGGTGACGACTCAGTGCTCCAGTTCGGTGGTGGCACCCACGGCCACCCCTGGGGTTCGGCCGCCGGCGCCGCTGCCAACCGGGTGGCTCTGGAAGCCTGCGTGAAGGCCCGCAACGCCGGTCGTGAAATCGAACGCGAAGGCCGTGACATCCTCACGGAAGCCGCCAAGCACAGCCCGGAGTTGGCGATCGCCCTGGAAACCTGGAAGGAAATCAAGTTCGAGTTCGACACCGTCGATAAACTCGACGTCTAAAGGCGCAATCGCCGTTGATCAGCGGAATAGGGGCGCTTTCAGTTCCTTTCCCCCGGTTGCGGCTTTTGCCAGAACTGCCCATCCCCCTTCATCCCAAGGATCCCCATGCCCTTCAAGAGCACCGTGGGTGACTACCAAACAGTCGCCACCCTGGAGACGTTCGGCTTCCTGCCGCCCTTCACCCAGGACGAGATCTACGATCAAATTGCCTACATCATCGCCCAGGGTTGGAGCCCCCTGATCGAACACGTGCACCCCAGCCGCTCGATGGCGACCTACTGGTCGTACTGGAAGCTGCCCTTCTTCGGTGAGAAGGATCTCGGTGTGATCGTGAGCGAACTCGAGGCCGCCCATCGCGCCTACCCCGACCACCACGTGCGTCTGGTGGGCTACGACGCCTACACCCAGAGCCAGGGTGCCTGCTTCGTGGTGTTCGAAGGCCGCTGATTCGCGGCTAGCGGTTCCGTCCTGCGGCGGAACCGCACCTTTTTCCGGCGATCTGATCCACAAGTCCAAGACTTGTGGATTGTTCTGGAAGAGATCTCTTCAGAGATTGGCTGACTTCATTCCATCCTCACCCTCTTTCCGCGGCTCTACAGGGCTCAGGCGAGCAGGTCGGGTTGGTAGGAGCAAGGTCCCTTTCACTCCTGACGTCTCCGACGTCGACAAACCCTTTACCCGGGCGGATATGGCCAGCACATCGAGTCGTCAAGCAGCCTTGGAGCGCCGCAAGGCTCTCACCGAAGGCGGTAAGAAATCCGCTGGCCGCTACAACTCGGCCCCTGGCCGAGTGCGGACAGCCGCCGATGCCCTGCCGGCCCGAACGGTGACACCAGCGGCAGCCCCCACCGCGGCGGCTCCGGTGAGCCCCGTGGCCACGGCATCCCGCAGCCGTCCTTCCGTAGCCGCCCTCGGCAGCCCTTCCCCCGATCGCAGCAGCGCCGCGCGCCGCCCCGTGCCCAACCCCAGCCGCGATCTGGTGCTGGCCCGCCGTGAGGCCCTCTCCCGCCGCGGCAAGCGCGCCGATGCCTCCAAGGACCGCACCCGCACCGACCTGGCCCACGCCACCCCGGCTCCCGCAGCTGTCGCCAGGGATCCTGAGCACAAGTGCAAGTGCCAGGAGAAGGAGGACACCGCCTCCGCGACCAGCCGCAGCAACCGGGCCAGCCTGCCATCCCTTTCCGCGCCCTCCCGCACGTCGGCCGCTTCGCCCGCTGCCGAACGCCGTGCCGCCACCACCAAGCGGGCTGCCGTGAACAACCCCAGCCGTGCCCTGGTCTTGGCCCGTCGCGAGGCCCTCTCCAGGCGCGGCAAGTCGGCCAGCACCTCTAGCAGCACCAGCGCCGCCAGCGTGGCGCGCCAGGGCAACCCTGACATCAGCAGCCGGGAGCTGGCCCAGAAGCTGCGGGAGCTGAAGTGCAAGCTGGGCTCCGCTAGTAGCAGCCGCAGCGGCGGCACCCGCCCCAGTGGCCCCAACCGCAATGGCGCCAAACTCGCCGCCGCCGCCGACGCTCTGGCCAGCCTGAAGGTGGGCGTCAGTGAAACTCTCTCCGGCCAGGTCGTGACCGGCACCCAGGCCAACCGCTCGGTGAAGACCACCGGTAATGAAGCGGCCACCTGCCGCACGATCACTGGCACTGAATACCTCGGCTCCGAGGTTTTCCAGACCTTCTGCCAGAGCGAAGCGCCCAGCCGCCAGCCCGCCAAGGTGCGCGTCAGCGCCACCAGCCACGGCAACCGGGTCACCGGCAACGAGGTGGGCCGCTCCGAGAAGGTGACCGGCGACGAGCCCGGAACCTGCAAGCTCGTAACTGGCACCGAATACGTGTCGGCCAACCAGGACGCCGCTTACTGCGGCATCAGTTCCCCCAACCCCCGCAAGGTGGGGCAGACCACCACCACCGCCGGCCGGCAGGTTTCTGGCGTGATGGTGGGCCGCTCCGAGAAGGTGACCGGCAACGAGGCCGGATCGGCTCGCCAGCTCACCGGCGACCAATATGTGAACGATCACTCTGACCTGGGCGGCCGCAGCCCGGTGAAGGTGGCCAGCCTGCAAACCCTGCGCGGCACCGGTATCACCGGCACTCACGTGGGCCGCAGCGATCAGGTGACCGGCGATGAACCCGGAAGTTGCCGGATGGTCACGGGCGACGAATACGTCGGCAGCCAGCAATACGACCGTTTCTGCGAAGTCCGGCCCGCTCCGGAAGCCGCCAAGGTGGGTTTCAGTGTGACCAACCGCAACCTGGTGGTGAGCGGCACCCGCACCGGCCGCTCCGAGAACGTGACCGGTGATGAGCCCGGCACCTGCAAGGTGGTAACCGGCACCCCCTACGCCGGCCTTGAGGAGGCTGGCAACTGGTGCTCCACCAGTCAAGTGGCCGCCGTGCGCCAGCGCACTCCGATGCGAATGGGGTCGGTGATGACCGGCATCCAGCCCGGTATCGGTGGTGTGATGACCGGCGCCGAGCGGGGCGCCTGCGGCGATGTGTCCGGCACCCCCTACGTGGGAGCAGACCAGCGCATCGAAGCCTGCGGCGCCGCCTCGGCCTCCGACGCCGACTTCCCCCAGCCCTTGGAGGCTGCGCCCTGGCAGCAGTTCAGCGTGCAGTCACCGGCGCGGGTGGCCCAGGTGCAGCGCGAAAAAAAGGGTGCCGTGACCGGTAGCAGCTACGAGTTCGGCGGGAGGATCACCGGCCCTTTTGACCTGGCGGCTGACATGGTGACCGGCACGGAGCAGTTCCGCTTCGATCGCCGTCCCAGTCAGCCGGTGCTGGTGCCTGCCCCGGCCGCACAAGCCGCTGCCACGGCCCTTCCTGCCTCCCGGGTCACCGGTGAGGGTTCCGGTCTTCGGATCACCGGTGACGACTGGGATCGTGGAGACCGCGTGACAGGAACCGAGGGTGTGTCGGCCCGCCGTCGCAACCCCAGCCGCCGCGGTGTTCTCACGGCGATGCCCGGTCAACTGCCGAAGCGCAACGAGGATGTACCCGAACCCGTCAGCCGGATCACCGGTTCCAGCGGCAACACCGTCGCCGGTTCCCTGATCACGGTGTCGGGCGGGGCCCGGGGCTGAGCGCACGATGCCCCGCCGTCCGGCCATCTCCAGCCGCTCTCTGGCCCCGAGCGCACCGCGGCGCCGTCCCATCGGTGATGCCTCTGGCTTGCGCGATCGGCTGGCCACCGTGCGGGGTGATGGTCTGGGGGCCAACCCCACGGCGACCGCTTCCGCTTCGCTTCAGTCCGCCAGCGCGCCGTTGGTGCGCGTCGGTTCCAGGGGAAGGACGACCGCTGGTCTTCATCCCATGAGCGATGGACGCACCAACGCCCGGCTTCAGGCCTATGACAACAGGGTGAAAGAAGCGTTCGACCGGATCGTGCCGGTGCTCAAGCAGCTCTCCGCCCTGCAGCACGAGGATGATTTTGTCGTCCGGGCCCAGCAGCTCGCCCGCACTGAGCTGGGATATGAGCTCCCCCTGCCGATCCTGGAGAGGGCCTGGGTGACCCAGCTCGACATGCGCACCCTGTTCGCCTGGTGCGTGTTCGAGACCTTTGAGCAGACCAGCGCCACCTTCTTTCAGCAGGATCCCCTGGAGGGCCAACGGGGCAGCGAGGCTGCCCTGGCATTCGAATCCTTCCTGCTCGAGTGCGGCTTTCACCTGCTCGACATCACCCCCTGCGCCGACGGCCGCCTGGCCCATGCCATCGCCTATGCCCTGCGGATCCCTTACAGCGCTGTGCGCCGCCGGCCGCATGCCGGTGCCCTGTTCGATGTGGAGAACACGGTGAACCGCTGGGTGAAGACCGAGCATCGCCGCTACCGCGAAGCCCTGCCCAACCCCGCCCACGCCGACACCCGTTACCTGAAGGTGGTGCTCTATCACTTGAGTTCCCTCGATCCTGCCCACGAGGGCTGTGCGGCCCATGGCAGTGACGACGCCTTGGCCGCCTCCTGTGGTGCCCAGCGGCTCCAGGACTTCCAGCAGGCGGTGGAGAACAGCTTCTGCTGCGGTGCCTCTGTGGACCGTCTCCTGATCGGCATCGACACCGACACCGACGCGATCCGGGTGCATGTGCCCGGGCTCGATGGCAGCACCAACCTGGAGCGCTGGCTCGACGCCCGTGAGGTGTACGAGGCCACCCGGCACCTCGGTGCTGCCGAGGGCCGGGCCCGCCTCCAGGCGATGGTGGAACAGGCGGCTGCCGCCAGCCCGGATCCCGGCATGGTGAAGCTGGTCTGTCGCCTGATTGAGAACAACATCTCCCAGATCGATTACGTGCGTGAATACCACGGCGGCCACTACGCCGATGCTGGCCATGCCGAACGTTTCATCGGCGTGGGCATCGGCTTCAAGGAGATTCACCTGCGCAATCTCACCTACTTCGCCTATATGGACACCGTTGAGGAAGGTGCTCCCGATCTGGATGTAGGGGTGAAAATCTTCAAGGGGCTCAATGTGTCTCGGGGCCTGCCGGTGCCGGTGGTGGTGCGCTTCGACTACAGCGGCAAGGTGCCCGGAGCCCGCGATCGCGCCGTGCGCCACGGCGAACGGGTGCTCGAGGCGATGCGTCAGCGCTACAGCGAACTCTTCGCTGATGGGCTGATTCATGCCCTGCTCACCGTGCACGACCAGGACCGCCATGCCCCCGCCGAAGCGGTAGGGTCGTCGATCACCTTTGCTACCGGGGGAGGGCACTGAGATGTTGATCTGCAAAGTGGTGAAGCCGTTGGTCTCCACCAATCGCATTCCCGACTTCGAGCACAAACACCTTCAGGTGGTGCTTGATGGCAGCACCCAGAAAGTTGCTGTTGATGCGGTGGGCTGCATTCCCGGCGACTGGGTGATCTGCGTTGGCAGCTCCGCCGCCCGTGAAGCCGCCGGCAGCAAGTCCTATCCGAGCGATCTGACCATCGTTGGGATCATCGATCACTGGGATCCTGACGCCGGCAAGGCATCCGTCAAGTCTGAAACCATCGCCACCTCGGAATCGGCAGCGAAGACCGAGATCGTCCCTTCGAGCCAACCAGCGGCTCCAAACTCCGCCGCCCAGTCTCCGGCTCCAGGCTCCAATGGCGGAGGCAAGATCTGATGGAGATCATGCAGGTGGCCGGTTCCTTGGTGTGCACCCATCGGGTGCCTGGACTGGCACACATGAACCTGCGTGTTCTCCGCACCTCCAAGGGCAAGCTCAGCGTGGCGGTGGATCCGGTGGGTGCCGCCGTTGGCAACTGGGTGTTCACGGCCAGCGGCTCGGCCGCCCGCTTCGCCTGCGGTAATCCCGAGGTGCATACCGATCTCACCATCGGCGGCATCATCGATTTCTGGGAACCGGATGGCTGACTCCCCCGCTCCCGTTCTGAATTGTTCTTCAAAGCGGCTCTCTGGCTACTCCACCGCTACGCCCATTCCGCATCCTCCCCCTCGCTTCTTCCGCCATGGCCACCCGCACGAATCGCTCCTCGTCCCGCCCGGTGGCCCGGCCCAGTGCAAATCCCACAGCAGATGACGGTGCGGTTCTAGTCGGCTCCTATGAATCACCCGCAGAACATCAATCACCCGCAGAGCAGCTTGAGGCGGCGATTGCCGACCCGCAGACCAGTCCGTCCGCCAGCGCCCCTACCCCGGCGCCGGCCACCCCTGCCGCTGTTCCAGCGCCTGTGGTGCCCACGGCCGTTTCCACTCCCCGGGCCCTGCCCGCGGCTGCGGAGTCTCTTGCCTCCACAACCGCCAGGCCGGCTGCAGCCAAGGCAGCTGCGGTAGCCCGGAAGCCTGCCGCGGCCAAGGCCGCGTCAACGACCCGGAGATCGGCCAGCCGAAGCAGCGGCTCAGCTCCAGCCAGCGGTTCGATCCCGTCCCGGGCGCGGACTTCCACCCCCGTACGCGCCACCACCGCGGCCACCCGTCGCGGTGGTGGTGCCATCACACCCCCTTCCAATCCACCCACCCTTTCCTTCCCCATGGCTGACACGGTTCAGGGCATTGCCCTCGGCATGATCGAGACCCGCGGCCTGGTTCCCGCCATTGAGGCGGCCGACGCCATGACCAAGGCCGCCGAGGTGACCCTCGTCGCCCGGGAATTCGTCGGTGGCGGCTACGTCACCGTCATGGTGCGCGGTGAAACCGGCGCCGTTAATGCGGCTGTCCGCGCCGGCGCCGACGCTTGCGAACGGGTCGGCGACGGTTTGGTGGCAGCCCACATCATTGCCCGCCCTCACGGTGAGGTGGAACCCGCCATCGCTGCCAGTGGCGTCATTCGCCGTCTTTGATGGCCGTGGTAGCCGCCCATCCGCGCGTCCTCGGCTATCTAGGGCGCGCCCTGAGCCTGGAACTCTCCGCCGTCCAGCAGTACATGACCCAGGCCTCCCTCGTGGAGCTCTGGGGTGAGGGCGAGGCGGCTGATCGCTTTCGCCAGGAGACGGTGGAGGAGTTGCAGCACGCCGAGAGGATCGTGAAGCGCATGCTCACCCTGGGGGTCGCTCCTGCCGCTTCCCAGCTGCGGCCCGTGACCCATGCTGGCGATCTGGTTGAGCTCCTGCGCCGCAATGCCGTGCTGGAGGACGACCTGATCGCCCACTACGCCGAGGCCATGCGCTTCTGTGTTCAGATCGGAGACGCCGAGCATCAGGCGTTCTTCCAGACCCTCTGGCTGGAGGAACAGCAGCACGGCCATGAGCTGGCTACCTGGTTAGCCAGTCTCCAGTCGCCTGGCCTGGTCTTGCCGCAGCGGACCCGGCTCTGAGGTAACTCCAGTTGAGGGCTGTTCGCTGGCACGGGATTCAGGGCTTCACATCTGCCGGGCTTCCGCTGCAGCGCTTAAAGTCTTGTACCAACCAGCCTTTTCGACCAGTCCTGTTCGGTTCGCCTTCTTGGCCCACTCCCTGCCCCTGCCGATTCAGCTGGTCTGGTTGATCCCGCTCTACGGGTTCAGCGGCATGGTGCTGTCGCTGCCCTGGGCGAGCGGCTGGATCAAGCGCAATGGACCCCGGCCCGCCGCCTACCTCAATCTTCTGCTCACCCTGGTGGCCGTGGTGCACGGCAGCCTGATCATCCGGGAGGTGCTGGCCCTGGGGCCGCAGCACCTGGAGATCCCCTGGTTTCAGGCCTGCGATCTCGATCTGCGGATCGGCTTCGACCTCTCGCTCACCAACCTGGCGGCCCTGGAGCTCGTGACCTTCATGAGCTTGCTCTGTCAGGTCTTCGCCCTGGGCTACCTCGATAAGGAGTGGTCCCTGGCCCGCTTCTACGCCTTGGTGGGTTTCTTTGAGGGAGCCATGGCCGGCGTGGTGCTGAGTAGCAATCTGTTCATGAGCTATTTTCTGCTGGAGATGCTCACCCTCTCCACCTATCTGTTGGTGGGCTTCTGGTATGCCCAGCCGTTGGTGGTCACCGCCGCCCGCGATGCCTTTCTCACCAAGCGAGTGGGAGACGTTTTGCTGCTGATGGCCCTGGTGGCCCTCTCCAGCTGGGCCGGCTCGCTGGAATTCTCCGATCTTTACCGCTGGATCGACACCGCTCAACTCGCCCCCCTGCCGGCCACCTTGCTGGGCCTGGGCCTGATCGCCGGACCGATGGGCAAATGCGCCCAGTTCCCGATGCACCTCTGGCTCGATGAGGCGATGGAGGGTCCGAATCCCGCCTCGATCCTTCGCAACTCCGCCGTGGTGACCTGCGGCGCCCTGGTGTTGCTCAAGCTGATGCCGCTGCTGCGCCTCTCGCCGGTGGCGATCGATGTGTTGCTGGTGGTGGGCACGATCAGCGCCCTCGGCGGCGCCCTGGTGGCCATCGCTCAAGTGGACCTGAAGCGCACCTTCTCCTACGGCACAACCTCCTATCTCGGCCTGGTCTTCTTGGCGATCGCCCTGCAGAAGCCCCTGCTGGCGCTGCTTCTTCTATTCGCCCATGGTCTGGCCAAGGCACTGCTGTTCATGAGCGTGGGCAGTGTGATCGCCACCACCAACTGCCAGGACCTCACCGAACTCGGGGGCCTGGGCTCCCGCATGCCCGCCACCACCACCGCCTACCTGGTGGCCGCCGCAGGACTCACCGGCCTGTTCCCGCTGGGCTGCTTCTGGTGCTTCGGGTTGATGGTCGACACCTTCCGGGCTGGCCATCCCATGCTGGCGGGAGTGGTGCTGCTCACCAATGCCCTCACCGCATTCAACCTGGTGCGGGTCTTCCGCACGGTGTTCCTCGGCAAGCCCCATCCCAAAACGCGTCGCAGCCCTGAGGTGAACTGGCTGATGGCCTTGCCCATGGTGAGCCTGGCCGTGCTCGTGTTGCTGACCCCGCTGGTGATCGAGCGGATCGATCCCTTCCTGGCGATCCCAAGCTTCCCGACCTCGAGCACCCTGCTGGTTGTGGGCAGTGGCTTGGTCGGGGTGCTAGCGGGTTGCCTCGTTCAGCTGGATGCTTTCTGGTCTCGCTCTCTGTTCCGCCCCCTGGGGATGCTGCAGGACCTGTTGGCCTACGACTTCTATACCGAGCGGATCTACAAGGCCACGATCGTGGCCTTCGTGGCGGGTCTGGCCCGGCTCACCAACAGCGTTGATCGGGTGCTGGTGAACGGCCTGGTGAATCGGATCGGAAGCGCCTCGCTGGCCAGCGCCGAAGGGCTCAAGCTCGGTGTGAGCGGCCAGTTGCAGAGCTACGTGCTCACCCTCGTGGCGGCGATCATCATGCTCCTGGCCAGCCTGGCCTGGTTGAAGGGATGAGGCCGGAACGATGCTGAGCCTGCTCCTGTTGATTCCCTTCCTGGGAGCCTTCGTCCTACTCCTCTTGCCGAGTAACCCGCCCCCCGGCAGGATGCGGGCGATCGCCATCACCACCCTCGCCCTGCAGCTGCTCTGGAGCCTGCGGGTGCTGTTGGCCTTCGATCCCCACCAGGGAGGGATGCAGCTGCAGGACTCCCTCAGCTGGGTGCCGATGATCGGCCTCGATTACCGCCTCGGCATAGACGGCCTTTCCTTGCCCCTGGTGCTGATGAACGGTGCCCTCACCCTGGTGTCGGCCGTGTGCACCCGCGACATCAGCCAACGGCCGCGCATCTACTTCGCCCTACTGCTCCTGATCAGCGGCGCCGTGAATGGGGCCTTCCTAGCGGAGAACCTCTTGCTGTTCTTCCTGTTTTACGAGCTGGAGCTGATTCCCCTCTGGCTGTTGATCTCGATCTGGGGCGGAACCGAGCGCGCCTACGCGGCCACCAAGTTCCTGATCTTCACCGCCATCTCCGGTGTGCTCATTCTGGGCGCCTTCCTTGGGCTGGCCCTGTTCACCGGCACGGTGGATTTCAGCCTCACCCCAATCCTCAGCGAACGGCTGTCGATGGGGAGTCAGCTCGTGCTGCTTGTCTCCCTGCTGATCGGTTTCGGCATCAAGATTCCGCTGGTGCCCTTCCACACCTGGTTGCCTGACGCCCACACCCAGGCCTCCTCGCCGGTGTCGGTGTTGTTGGCTGGGGTCTTGCTCAAACTAGGCACCTATGGACTGCTGCGCTTCTGCTTGGGGCTGTTTCCCCAGGCCTGGGCTCTAGTGGCTCCCTGGCTGGCGATCTGGGCGGCGGTTTCGGTGCTGTATGGCTCGCTGGCCGCCATCGCCCAGCGGGACATGAAACGGATGGTGGCCTACAGCTCGGTGGGCCACATGGGCATGATCCTGCTGGCGGCGGCCGCCGCTACGCCGGTGAGTCTGTTGGGGGCGGTGTTCCAGATGGTGAGCCATGGCCTGATCTCCGCGCTGCTCTTCCTGCTGGTGGGCATTGTGTACCGCAAGACCGGCACCCGCGATCTGGAGGTGTTGCGCGGTCTGCTCAATCCGGAGCGCGGCCTGCCCTTCACCGGCACCTTGATGATCCTCGGGGTGATGGCCAGTGCCGGCCTGCCGGGGATGGCCGGCTTCATCTCCGAATTCCTGGTGTTTCGCGGCAGCATCGGCGTGTTCCCGCTGGCCACCCTCCTCTGCATGGTGGGTTCGGGGCTCACGGCCGTGTATTTCCTGCTGCTGGTGAACCGGGCCTACTTTGGCCGGATGGCGATCACCCCCCCCAGCGAGGATCCCAGCGCCGATGCACGCCTCGATATTCGCCTGTCGGGGGTGGCGCTTCGGGAAACTCTGCCGGCCCTGGGGATTTCCCTGGCGGTGGTGGGCCTGGGGCTCGTCCCGGCAGGCCTCGGCTGGCTCAGTGAGACCACAGCCACAGCCATGGCCGAGCTGCCGGCCCTGCTGCTGGCCGCCAGCCACGGAGGTTTGGGCTGATGCCGGTCATCCCTGCATTGCTCACCCATGCCGGCGGACGTCCCAGTGTCGAGGCGCTGGAGGCCAGGTTGCTGGCGGGCCAGGCCCTGTTGGCTGACACCCCCGAGCACGTGCTGGAGGTGGTGGATGTGCTGGACAGCTATGGCGTGGTGCTCGATGCCTACAGCAAGAACCTGATCTTCCAGGCCGAACGGCAGTTTCTTAATCCCTTCCCGGTGTTTCGCTTCCTCGATGGCGACCTGAGCCCGGCGAAGATCTGGCGCCATCTCAATGGCGACCGAATCAATTTCGAGTACGCCGAGTACTGCATGAAAGCCATGCTCTGGCATGGCACCGGCGGCCTCGATGCCTACCTCGATTCCGAGCCCTTCGCCGCGAACTGTGCGGCGATCATCCGCCACAAGACCCGCCGCGACCCCCTGCTGGCGCTCCTGCATCCTCTCTTTCCGAACTTTCTGCCTGAGGCGATCCGGGCCGCCGCCACCACCCATGCCCTCGGCCAGTTCTGGCGGGTGATGAGCGATCTCTTCCTCGATCTGGCCCGGGCTGAGGCGGCCCTCACGGTGCGAAGCATCGCCGAGGTGGTGGCCTTCATCAAGGCTGGCCTGGTGAATGCGGCCGCCAATCCCATCACCTATGGCGTGCACCTGGGGGGCGAACGCTTCTGGGTGCTGCCCCCGGAGGCGGGGCTCACCTTCCTGGTGGATGTGGCGGTTCCCTACGTGGAGGCTGTGTTCTTGCGCGGCATGCCATTCCTTGGCACCGTTTCGTTCAATGCCCAGGCCCAGCAGATCTCGCCGGACCAGTCTAAGTTCGCCTACGGCGCCCTCTACGCCGATCCGCTGCCCACCATGGGTGCCGGCATTCCCCCGAGCCTGCTGATGCAGGACATGTACCGCAATCTGCCGGAGCGCCTCCATGCCCTCTACCGCCAGCGCAGCCGCGGCGAGGGCGATGTGCGGGTGAAGATCTGCATGAGTTTCCAGAAGTCGATGTTCTGCGTCACCAATGCCGCCATCGATGGCACCTTCCCCCATGCCCTGGGCACTGCGGTTCCGGCTGAGCAGGCTGCCAACCGGGCCTACGCCCGGGCCTGGGCCGAGCGGCTGGCAGTGGCCCGCACTGACTGCCTCGACCCCTTCGGCAGCTGATCGGGCCCTTCTGTCGGGGCGATGGTGATGGAGCACCCTCTGTTCGTGGCTTAGGTTCATTTCATGAATCAGCCCTGGACGCAGCGGACCCGCCCCGATCGGCTGGAGCGCCGCATCGAATTCGATGACTACGAGAGCACCCGCAGTTTCTTGGAGCGGCTCAATGCTTTGGCTGAGAGCGAGGGGCGCTTCCCCGACATCAGCTTCGGCCGCACCTATGTGAACCTCACCCTCAGGCCGGATGAGGAGCAGCCGGTAGGAGAGGTTGATCAGGCCTTTGCCGCGGCGATCGATGCACTCCTCTGATCCTCTGCAGCCGACCGCCGGCCCTCAGCCGCAAGCGGAGATCGCCGAGCAGAAGGAGGGCGATCCTCTCACGGTTGATCTGCGTGGGGCCTACGACGCGGCCGGCATCCAGGCGGTGCTCGACCAACTGGATCAGGAACTGGTGGGTCTGCGGCCGGTGAAGGCCAGGATCCGTGAAATCGCGGCTCTGTTGGTGGTGAACCGGGCCCGGCGAGAGCTGGGGCTGGAGTCGGGGCCGCCGAGCCTCCATATGTCCTTTACCGGCAGGCCGGGCACCGGTAAGACCACCGTGGCCGAGCGGATGTCGAAAATCCTGCATGGCCTCGGCTACGTCCGCAAGGGACACGTGGTGACCGCCACCCGCGATGATTTGGTGGGTCAGTACATCGGCCATACGGCCCCCAAGACCCGGGAGATGCTGAAGAAGGCGATGGGTGGGGTGCTGTTCATCGATGAGGCTTATTATCTTTACCGGCCCGAGAATGAGCGTGACTACGGCGCCGAAGCGATTGAGATCCTGCTCCAGGTGATGGAGAATAATCGTGATGATCTGGTAGTGATCTTCGCTGGCTATAAGGAGAGGATGGATGTGTTTTACCAATCCAATCCCGGCCTCTCCTCGCGGGTGGCCAACCACATCGACTTCCCTGACTACAGCGCTCCTGAATTGCTGGCGATCGCCAAACTGATCCTCGCCAGCGAAAACTACCGCTTTAGCGAAGGGGCCACCGAGGTCTTCGCCGACTACATCGTGCGCCGCATGCAGTTGCCCTTCTTCGCCAATGCTCGTTCGATCCGCAACGCCATCGACCGGGCCCGCATGCGTCAGGCGAATCGCTTGTTCAATGGCATGGGAAGCCGGCTCAGCAAGCTGGATCTGATGACGATCGAAGCAGAAGACATCACCGCCAGCCGGGTGTTCCAGGGGGTGGTGGAGGGACTGGATCGGAGTGAGCCGTTGATCGGTTAACGGCTGGATGCTGTTCTGAAGCCATCATGCCAACTGCCACAGATCAGCAGCTGCTTGTCAACATCTCAGGCCTTTGATGAGCCGAAAAAACGCGCCGAGACATTCCGGACAAGCTTGCTCCCTAGACCCAACGGGAAATCGTCACTGACATAAGGCATGCGATGCAGCCTTTGACGAAGCCTTGTGTAATCGCGCTTAAACGGGTGCCGATATCTCAAGTGCCAGGGCTTGAATTCTCCATTATAATGGAGTATACAAGGTTCTTGGCAAGCCTTCCGAAAATCGTTAACTGAAACACCATCGAGATCATCGTCGGCGATCGGGCCATAGTTATCGACCATCACATTCCACTCGAGTGGCAACTCATGAATCTTGCCAGCCAAACAATAGTTGAGCATATCTTGATCAGCATACTTGATTCTCTCAGGAGATGCTTCTAGGAAGTCGAGACATTGCTGCTGAACAGACTGACGGACCCACTGGGACGTATCGATCACAAGCAAGCCGGCATTGAAATATCTAGAATCAATTCCATGACCAAGTCTTGATGCATGCGCTGCATTTGCCGATTTACTAAAATGAGGTACGGCAGCAACCGCATGACCCTTCATGGGAAAGTCATTGAGCTTATGGATCGAAGTCCGAACGACCATGTCCGAATCAAGATAAACCAATCGCTCTGTTTCTCCAACCAAGAGATCGGGAATAAATAAGCGATAGTACGTAGACAAGCCCAAATGGCCGAATTCACGGAGGCCTCTCACAAGATCTTGCTGAAATTGATGAACAATCAGCTCGGTACGACCGGGGGTGAGCGATCGATCAATTTTTTGCACCCATCGATCTTTGATTTCATCCGCAAACACATGGATGCGCAGATCACTGGCATGATCTAGAAGAGACGTGGCAGCGACAGCAGCATGAGGCCAGTAACTCGCCGAAAGGCATAGAATGACAACTGTTTTGGCCATGGCAGTCTGGGGATCGGTTAGTGAATTTGCTCTTCTGATGACGCGCTCAGCATCTTGTCGAGGCATTCACACCAGTGCTTCGCTACTTGTGAAGCACTGTATTTATTGATCGCATCTTGATTGGTATCAAATGCATCAATCATCGATTCGTATTGGCTGGAGAGAAACTCAAAGCCCGATCGGATTGAGTCGGCATCGTTGACATCGCAGTATAGACCTATCCCAAGGTCAGTGACGATCTGTTGGATCGGATTTCCGGGGGGCCCGATGACAAAAACTGGTTTTCGGTGCCCCAGGTACTCAAAGAACTTGGAAGGCAGGTTGTCCAGGTGCCGCGGACCTATAACAACAAGAATTGCACTGGAGTCTTCGGCAATATGGTGCGAATCAGAGTAAGATACAGGCTTGTGACAGCGGACCTTTGATCGCAGAGAAGGACTGCCCAGTATTTGCTGTTGTGCTTCTGGGTAGAGATAGCCAAAGATATCAATGTTCACGGCAACTGAGGCTTCATCGACGGCCTTCAGCAAGGCATCAATCGGTCTCCATTCTGGAAGCATTCCAAGGTGAGCCATGCGAAGGATTCCTCGCCCATCCTGCGATGACACCGGCCTCGTTGATGAGAGAAGGGGGCTGGCGCCTTGCTTATACAAATCGACCGAACTTGGAAAGCTATCTGTGAAAAAGTATGCCTTTTGAGAGTTTGCCAAGCCCGATTCCACGTAGCGCTGAAGAGTGAGAGGGGACATGAACATAGCACCGCAACATTGATCGAGGATTCGTTGCTGTTGTTGTGGTTGGTAAGGAGTGAAGGAGGCCCCATCTCTTTTGCCGTGGGGATCAACCACCATGGCCACCAGCGGCTTGTTGATTGTGCGAGTCAGTTCAGCGACCGTTTCAAGAATTGGAAAATCAGGGCTCTTGCCAGCGATTAGATCGTATTGCCACTCATCTTCTGCTGCCATCACCGTTTGTCTCAAGCCCTGGAGCAAGTAGGCCCGTGAGTCATGGCCTGTCATCTTTTCAAGGCCCCGGCTCAAGAATTGGCAAAGACCATAGAAAATGAAGGCAGGGGATTTTTTTATTTGACGATTCTTGAGAACTGAAAAACGATGTGACCAGGAAATATTTTGGGTATAATGCAGTCTATATTGAGGGCAGTCAACCGTTTCTGTCATCACCGCAGCGAGTCCTGGGGCGGGGCCCGCAAAATGAAATTCCCAGCCATAGGTTTCAAGATAGGGAAGAATCTTGTTATAGATCAGTCCTTGTACTCCACTGCTGCCCGGTGGTTGCATCATCACCAGAAGGATGCGCTTTTTGGCGTGCTGATCGCCTTGATGTGGGAAGTTTCTCTCAGAAGCTTTGTCTCGGGATTGAGCCATGCCTCGCGTGTCTAATCGAATCGGGATCATATTCAGCGCCGCTTCCGCGAGTCGATCTGCAACAGATCTCTCACCTGCTGCACCTGCCGGGCAACGGCCGGATCGGCGCTGAGCTTCTTCTCAACCTGTTCTACAGCATACATCACGGTCGAGTGGTCCTTGCCACCGAAGGCCTCGCCGATGCGGGGCAGGGAGAGGTTGGTGCTCTGGCGCATCAAGAACATACCCACCTGGCGGGCCTGGCTCACGGCCCGGCGCCGGCTGGGACTCTTCATCTCTTCCACGCTAACGCCGAACACTTCCGACACCTTCTCCAGCACCTGCTTGGGGGTCACTTCCACATCATTGCCCACCGGGTCAAGCATGGGCGCCACCGATTCCACCGTCATCGGCAGGCCGGTGATCGAGGCGAAGGCCACCGCCCGAGTCAGGGCCCCCTCCAGCTCCCGAATGTTGGAGGTGAAGCGCCCGGCGATGTACTGGATCAGCTCCCGCGGCAGGGCCATCTGCTCGGTTTCGGCCTTTTTGTGCAGGATCGCCATGCGGGTCTCGAGGTCGGGCACCTGGATGTCGGCGATCAGGCCCATCGAGAAGCGGGAGATCAGCCGTTCCTGAAGCCTCGGAATCTGGTTCGGCGGCCGGTCGGAGGCGATCACGATCTGGCGACCCGCCTCGTGCAGGGCATTGAAGGTGTGGAAGAACTCCTCCTGGGTGTATTCCTTGCCTTCGATGAACTGGATGTCGTCCACCAGGATCAGATCGGCGGCGCGGTAGCGGTCGCGAAAGGCCTGCATGCCGTCTTTGCGGATCGCCTGGATCAGATCATTGGTGAAGGTTTCCGTGCTCACGTAGAACACCCGCGCCTGGGAATCGATCTCAAGGCGGTAATGGCCGACGGCCTGCATCAGGTGGGTCTTGCCCAGACCCACACCGCCGCAGATGAACAGGGGGTTGAACTCCCTCCCCGGCGCCTCGGCCACCGCCAGGGCCGCCGCATGCGCCATGCGGCTGTTGGGCCCCACCACGAAGCGGCTGAAGCTGTAGCGCGGGTTCAGACCCGCTGCCGGCCGGCCGCCGGCGCCCACGGAGGCTGGTGCGCCCGGTAGCGACCTCTCCCGGGCGCTGAGGCTTGGATCGGCCGCCGAAGCCGCCGACCGTACCGAGACTTCCGGCTGGGTGGCGGATCCAGGCAGCGTTGGGGTTGCGCCCCCTCTGGCCAGGGGCGGTAGTTCGGGCTCGCTGCCACCTCCCGCAGCAACCACCACCTCCACCACCACGTGGCGTCCAGCGATCTCACTGGCCACGGCGGCGATCTGGCTCTGGTAGTTCTTGCGTAGCCAGCCGCAGGTGAAGGCATTGGGCGCCTCAAGCCTGAGCTGCCCATCGGCGTAGGCCAGGAACCGCGCCGGCCGGATCCAGGTCTCGAAGGTCGGTTTGCTGAGGTTGGGCTGCAGGGCCTGCTGTACCCGGTGCCAAAGCTGTTCGCCCTGCTGCACCCTTGAACCTCCCCTCAGTTGCCGAATATAGGCAGCGTCGCACCGGCGGTCCGTCTTTAATGAAGCCGTTCCTGTGTCCACCGCCACCGCGATGGCCCCATCCGGTTCGAATCCCCGCCCCTCCGGCCCTGTGACCCACCCCCGCGCCACCTCCAGCCCCTGCTCCCTGGGCGGGCAGGATCCGTGGTGGGCCGGCCTGCGCCGGGCCTCCCTGCTCGCTCCCGTGCTGCTCCTCGCCGGCTGCGCCGGTGGCTTCACCCTTCCCGGATCGCCGACGCGGCCGGAGCGCACCCGCATCAGCGATGCCCCGGCGGCGATGTCCCTCAAGCCGCCCAGCAATCAGATCGTGGCGGCGGTGGACAAGGTGGGGCCGGCGGTTGTCCGCATCGACACCGTGAAGCGGATGGTGAATCCCCTCGGAGGCGTGTTCGGAGGCGGGCCCGCTATCCAGCAGCAACAGGGCCAGGGATCGGGCTTCATCACTCGTTCCGACGGGGTGGTGCTCACCAATGCCCACGTGGTGGAGGGCTCCAGCGACGTGCACGTGACCCTGCCGGACGGCCGCAACTTCACCGGCAAGGTGCTGGGCGCCGATCCGCTCACCGATGTGGCGGTGGTGAAGGTGGTGGCCACCAAACTTCCCGTGGCTCCCCTGGGGGATTCCGCCAAGGTGCGCCCCGGCGAATGGGCCATCGCCATCGGCAACCCCCTCGGCCTCGACAACACCGTGACCGCCGGCATCATCAGCGCCATCCAGCGCACCAATGCCCTGGGCGAGGGCCAGCGGGTGCCCTACCTCCAGACCGACGCCGCCGTGAATCCGGGCAACAGCGGTGGACCGCTGATCAACGATCGGGGCGAGGTGATCGGCATCAACACCGCCATCCGCCAGGCCCCCGGCGCCGGTCTGAGCTTCGCCATCCCGATCAACACCGCCCGCCAGATTGCCGCCCAGATCGTGGATCGCGGCTACGCCAGCCATCCCTACATCGGTGTGCGCCTGCAGGCCCTCACCCCCCAGCTGGCCCGGGAGATCAATGGTGCCACCAATGAGTGCCGCCTGCCGGAGGTGAATGGGGTGGTGGTGGTGGATGTGATGGCGGGGAGCCCCGCCGACCGGGGTGGCCTCAAGCCCTGTGACCTGATCGAGAGGGTGGGTGATCAGGCGGTCGCCAATCCCTCCGAGGTGCAGCTGGCGGTGGATCGCGTGCGGGTGGGCGACGCCATGAGCCTGCAGGTGAGGCGCCGCGAACAGGCGCTCACCCTCACTCTCCGTCCGGCGGAACTGCCCCGCAAGCAATGAGTCTCCCGGCCCCGCCTCGGGCTGGCCGCGGGGATCCACCGCAACGAGTTCCGGAGAGCCGGCTGGTGATCCTGGCCCGCTGGCCGGCTCCGGGTCGCTGCAAGCGGCGTCTGGCGGTGGAGCTGGGTGATTGCCGCGCGGCTCGGGTGCAGGCCCGCCTCACCGACCACGCCCTGGCTGCCTCCCGGGCGGCCTGTGGCGCCGCAGCCGCTGAGCTGGTGTTGGCCACCAGCGGCATCGGCCTCGCCGCGGCCCGGCGCTGGGGTCTCTCCCTCGGGGCGGATCAGGTGGTGCCCCAGGGACCGGGCTCCCTCGGCCTGCGCCTGCGGCGTCAGGTGGTGCGGGCGCGGCGGCAGGGCGTGCGGCACCTGCTGCTGATCGGCAGTGACCTGCCCGAACTGGCGGCGGCGGATCTGCTCGAGGCCTTCCGGGCCCTCGCCCTCGGCTCCCCTCTGGTGCTGGGTCCGGCGCTCGATGGCGGCTACTGGCTGATCGGGCTGGGCTGGTTAGCGCCGGCCGGTGGCCGGGCCGCCAAGCCACCGGGCGCCCCCAGACTGTTTGCCGGTGCGGCGGGGCCGATTCCCTGGGGTAGCGGCGCGGTGTTGCGCCAGACCCTCGCCGCCGCCGATCGGGAGGCGATGGCGGCGACCCTGCTGGCGGTGCGCTCCGATCTCGACCGCCCCGCCGACCTGGCGCGCTGGCGATGATCCGCTCCCTCCCGGAGCTCAGCGTGGTGATCGCCGCCCGCAATGAGGCCAATGACCTGCCGAGTCTGTTGGCCGATCTGGCGCCTGGGAGGTGTCAGCTCCTCGAGGTGGTGGTGGTGGACGGTGGCAGTGGAGATGGCACCGCCCGACTGGCCCAGCTGGCCGGGGCGCGGGTGTTGTCTTCGGCGCCCTGCCGCGGCGCCCAGCTGGCGGCCGGCGTGACGGCCACTGATGGCGCCTGGCTGCTGCTCCTCCATGCCGATGCGCGCCTGCCCCGCGGTTGGCAGGGCCTCGTGCGTGATGCCATGGAGCGGGGCCCTCAGCGGGCCTGGGCCTTCCGGTTGGCGGTGGATGAACCTGGCCCCGCCCTGCGATTTGTGGAGGCCCTGGTGACCCTGCGGAGCCGTTGGCGCCGGCTGCCCTATGGCGATCAGGGATTGCTGGTGAGCCGCCTGCAGCTGCGGGCCGCAGGTGGCATCAGAGCGATTCCCCTGATGGAGGACCTCGATCTGGTGCTCCGCCTGCGGCGCCTCGGCACGATCGACCTACTGCCCGGGTCGCTGCGGGTGAGTGGTCGCCGCTGGCGCCGCCTGGGGGTGCTGGGCACGGCCCTGGCCAATGCTCGGCTGCGGCGGGCCTGGCGACAGGGCACCCCGCCAGAGCAGCTGGCGCAGCGTTACTACGCAGGCTCTGAACTACGCAGGCTCTGAGGGGCTCTGGGGTCAGGGGGCGTACCAGAAGGCACAGCGACGCCGTTGGGGTTCCAGTTCCCAGCCCTGACCCTCGTAGAAGCCCACCACGTGTGGGTCGGCGAAGAGGCTCACCCGGTCCACCCCCAGCGTCTGGAGCTCGGCGATCACGTAATCCATCAGCTCCCGCCCCAGCCCCGCCCCCTGATAGAGCGGATGCACGGCCACATCCCACACGGTGGCCTCCACGACCCCATCACCGGTGCAGCGGGCGAAGCCCACCAACTTCGGCAACCGGATGTCGTGGCGCCAAAGCCCCACGCAGAGCAGGCTGTGCTGCAGGGCCTTGCGCACCCGCCGCAGGGGTCTGCGGCTCCAGCCCACCGCATCGCAGAGCTGCTCCAACTCGATCAGGTCGATCTCCCGCTCGAGGCTCAGCACCAGATGCAGCGCCGGATTAGGGGTTGGGCAGAGCCGGTGGCGCTCCCCGTACAGGCTCACCAGGAGGTTGTTGCTGGGGTCGGGCAACCGCGAGGGATCAGTTCCGGCATGCATCAGGCTACGCAGTCTGTCGAATCGGATGCCGCGGGACTCCGCTGCGGCAGGGTGGAGATCGCCGCCGCAGGGACCCTGGGCATCGCCAGCACCACCACCACCCAGTCCCTATCCGGCCCGGGTGCCGCCGCCCCCGGGCCCGAAGCAAGGCCGGCCGGCCTGGCCGCTGACGGCTGGGATCCGGCCGTTCCCCTGCTCGTGGCTCTGCATGGCTGGCTCCTCTCCGGTCGTCTGTGGGATCCCCTGCGCCGCGAGCTTGAGCCCGTTCTTCCCTGCTGGTGTCCCGATCTGCCGGGCTTCGGCGGGCGGCCTCGGCCGAAGGGTCTGCAGCCCAGCCTGGCGAGCTATGGCCGCTGGCTGGCCGATGAGCTGCGCGCCCAGGTCGGTGAACGGCCGGTGGTGTTGCTGGGTCACTCCCTCGGCGGCAGCGTGGCCCTCCATGCGGCTCCCCATCTGGGAAGCCAGCTGCGGGGGCTGGTGCAGGTGGCGGCGGGAGGGGGGGTGTACCAGCCCAGGCCCTTCGCCCGCCTGCGCCAGGGTGGCTCGGCCCTCTTGGCGCTGCGGCCCGCCTGGCTGGCGCCATTGCCGATGATGGCCCCCTGGCGGAGTCCCCTGCTGGCGGAGGCGCGGGCCGCCCGGGGCCTGCTGGCCTGCAGCACCAACCGTGGCGCCGTGGGGCAACTGCCCCGGCTGACGGCGTCCCTCGGGGTGCCGAGTCTGTGGATCGCCTGTTCCCGCGATGGCGTGATGGAGCCCCGCTACGTGCGTCACCTGGCCGGCTACAGCCGCCTGCACCGCCTGGAGCTGTTGGAGGGGGCCGGTCACCTGCCGATGCGGCAGATGCCCGGGCGTCTGGCTGCCCTGATCCAAACCTGGCTGGTGGAGGAGGGGATCCTGGGGGGGGCCGGCGATCGGCTCGGGTCGCTCGATCCGGCTGTGGCTCCCGGGGCCCGGGCCGCCTGACTGGGGCTGCGCCAAGCGCGCTCGGGCTTCCGAGCAGGCAGGTGTCTGGTTGGGCGTGGTGCCCTAACGCTCAGAGGCTGGCCAGCCCCTTCTCCTGCAGATCCGCTAGCTGGGCATAGAGCCCGCCGGCGGCCCGCAGCTCCCGGTGGTTGCCCTGCTCCACCAATCGCCCCCGCCGCAGCACCAGGATGCGGTCGGAGGCCTCCACCGTGGCGAGGCGGTGGGCGATCACGATGGCGGTGCGGCCCTGCAGCAGCGATTCCAGGTCGTGTTGGAGGGTGGCCTCGGTGGAGGGATCGAGGAAGGCGGTGGCCTCATCCATCACCAGCACCGAGGGTTCGCGGATCGCCACCCGCGCCACCGCCAGCAGCTGCCGCTCGCCCGAGGAAAGGTTGGCTCCCCGCTCGCGCAATTCGGTGGCCAATCCCGCCTCGAGCCGTCCGAGCAGGGGCTGGAGACCCAGCTCGCGGCAGAGGCCCTCCAGCTGCGCGTCGCTGAGATCGGCATCGAGGCGAAGGTTGTCGGCCACATTGCCGCTGAACAGAAAGGTGTCCTGCAGCACCACCCCGAGGCGGCGCCGCAGCAGGGCCACCGGCAGCTCACGGATGTCCACCCCATCGAGCAAGATCCGGCCGGCCTGGGGCTCGTAGAGGCGACAGAGCAGGCGAATGATCGTGGTCTTGCCGGAGCCGGTGGGCCCCACGATCGCCACATGTTCTCCAGGGGCGATGCGGAAGGAGAGGTCTTCGAGGATCGGATCGTCGCTGCGGTAAGCGAAGCTCACGTTCTCGAACACCACCTCGCCGGCTCCGGCGGTGGGCCCCTCCTCCACCGCCCTCCGAGCCAACGCACTCCGCTGAGGCGGTGGCAGGTCGGCGATCTCGATCGGTTGCTCCAGGAGTTCGCCGATCCGCTCCACGGCCGTCAGCCCCCCCTGGATCTGGGTGAACCGCTCTGCCAGCTGGCGCAATGGATCAAAGAGGCGCTGGGAGAAGAGGATGAAGGTAGTGAGGGTGCCCAACCCCATGGCGCCGGCGGTGACCATCGTGCCCCCGAGGGCCAGAACCACGGCCACCGCCGCCAGGGCCACCCACTCGATGAAGGCGGAGATGGCGCTGTCGTAGAAGATCGTGCCAGTCACCGCATCGCGGTAGAGGGCGGTGGTCTGGGCGAAGCGGGCACTGTTCACCGCCTCGCGCCGGAACATCTGAACCACCTCAAGGCCCTGCAGGTTTTCCTGGAGATCGGCATTGAGCTGGCCGAGTTCCTCGCGCACCCGGTAGTTGGCGCGGCGGTAGCGGCTCTGCAGCCAAAGAATCCCAGCGGTGATGGGAATCTGAATCACCAGCAGCAGCAGTCCCAGCCGCCATTCGATCACCACCATCGTGATCGCGATCACCAGCAGGCTCACCAGGTCGGCGAGCACCCCCACCGCCCCGCTGCCGAACACCTCGGCCAGCGCATCCACATCGCTGGTGAGACGGGTGAGGAGCTTGCCCACCGGGGTGCGGTCGTGGAAGCGCAGCGACAGGCCCAGGGCATGGCGGAAGAGATCGGCCCGGATCCGGGCGGTGAGCCGCTGACCCACCACCTGCACGTTGAAGCTCTGGGTGCCCTGGAGAGCCAGGCGCAGCAGCACCGCCACCAGGAGCAGGCCCACAAGAAGCCGCAGGGCCACCGGCACCGGCAGGGCCGCCAGCCAGGGGAGGCTGGCTTCCTGGCGCAGCACGCTGATCGCCTGACCCACCAGCAGGGGCTGTACGGCTCCGGCCAGGGCCAGGGGGATGAGCAGCAGCAGCGAGAGCAGCAGGCGGCGACGGTCGCGGCCCAGGTAGGGCAGCAGCCGCCGCAGGCGCTGGATGTCGAGGGAGGCCATCAGGCGGGTACCGCCGCGCGCGAAACGGCACGGATGCGTTCCACGATGGCCTGGAGGCGGCCGTCATCAAGCCGCAGGGCCAGGGGATGGCCCACCAGCCGGGCGGTGCTGTGGAACAGATCCTCGATGGCGATCAAGCCGTTGTCGCGGAGGGTGCGGCCACTGGCCACCAGGTCCACGATCGCTTCGCTCATGCCGGTGATCGGCCCCAGTTCCACGGAACCGGCCAGGTGGATCACCTCCACCGGCAGGTCGAGGGATTCGAAGTAGGCCTCGGCGCAGCGGGTGAACTTGCTGGCGATGCGGCAGTGGGCCGGCAGATCGGCGGCGCGGCGGTAGGGACTGCTGGCTTTCACTGCCACGCTCATGCGGCAACCGCCGAAGCCCAGGTCCACCAGCGGGGCCACCGGCAGCTGGTGCTCCTGCAACACATCGAAGCCCACCACGCCGAGCTGGGCCTGGCCGTAGGCCACGTAGACGGGCACATCGGCGTTGCGCACCAAAAGGGCCCGGGCGCCGCCGCAGGCGCTGGGCACCATCAGCTGGCGGTTCTCCGGATCGAGAATGGCGCTGAAATCAAGGCCGGCGGCGGCGAAGCGGCGCACGGAATCCTGCAGCAGGGCCCCCTTGGCCAGGGCCACGGTGAGGGGAGCAGCGGGGGGCTGGGATGCCGGGGCAGGGTGCAGGGGCTGCTCGGCAGCGGTGATCATGGAAAGAAGCTGTTGCAATGACTTTAACGATGGGCTCTTCTTCGCCGTTCCCCGTAGGCAGCCCACCCTGGAGCGGTGATGTGTCGCTCGTTCCAGGGGCGGAAGAGACGAAGGCAGGGCCCCCCGCCGGCCCTGTTGGTGACCCCGGCCGTTGCGCACCCGATGCCGTAGCCAGGCATGTGAGCCTGATCCCGGTGCTGCGCGACAACTACGTGTTCGTGCTCCACGGGACAGGCCCTGGGCCGGCGGTGGTGGTGGATCCAGCCGTGGCCGAACCGGTGATCACCTGGCTGGAGGAGCGGGGCCTGGAGCTGGTGGCGATCCTGCACACCCACCACCACAGCGACCATATCGGCGGTACCCCGGAGTTGCTGCGGCGCTGGCCGCAGGCTGAGGTGATCGCCAGCGGTGCCGACCTTGAGCGCATCCCGCTGCAGACCCGAAGCGTGGCCGGTGGCGATCGCTTCACCCTGCTGGGCCGCTCAGTGGACGTGTTGGCGGTGCCGGGCCACACCCGCCATCACATCGCCTATTCCCTGCCGGCATGGGGCCCGACGCGGACTGCTGGCGCCGAAGGGCCTGAGCCTGCCGGACCAACCGCCGCCGGGGATCTCTTCTGCGGCGACACCCTCTTTGCCGGCGGCTGCGGCCGCCTGTTCGAGGGCACCCCGGAGCAGATGCACGCCTCGCTGCGCCAGTTCGCTGCCTTGCCGGAGGACACCCGGGTGTGGTGCGCCCACGAATACACCGCCACCAACCTGGCCTGGGCCGCGACGGTGGAACCGGCCGATCCAGCCATCGGCACCCGGCTGGAGGCGGTGCGTGAGGCCCGCGCCGCCGGCCACCCCACCATCCCCAGCCAGATCGGCCTGGAGCTGCGCACCAATCTCTTCCTGCGGGCCGCTAATCCGGCTGCCCTGGCGGTGCTTCGCTCCAGCCGCAATGACTGGAAGGGCTGAGGGGCACCACCTCGGGAGAACTCGCTCAAGGCCCCTGGAGAGGCCCTGGGGAGCTCGCCCGCAAGGGCAGACCCGCGGGGAAGAGCAGGGGTTCAGCTCCGGGCCGCAGGGTCAGCCGACACCGCTCTCCACGCTCAAGGGCCACGGCCAGCGGCAGGCGGACGCGTAGCCGCAGGGATCCCAGCCCCATCTGATACAGCCAGTCTCGGCCCAGGAATTCCCGGCCCAGCACCTCCACCTCCACGCCCTGCCGGGGATCGGGATCCGGGGGAGCATCCCCGGATGTCTCCGCAGGGTCCGCGGGGGGCAGAACCTCCAGATCCGTGGGTCGCAGCAGCAGCTGCGGTGTCCCAGGGCCGGATGATGCGCCCCCGCCTTTGGCTGCCCTGGCCGGATCGACCAACGCTTCTGCTGGCGCCTGGAGGCCGCCGGCCTCACCAGTCGCCTCGGTCGGCCCGCCCGGGGACACGCTCTGCAAGGGCCCGAGCTCAAAGGTGTCGAGCTCAAAGGTGCCGAGAGGGGTGTCCAGCTCCGGGCCCCGCCAGCGCGCCGGCAGCAGGTTGGCCTGCAGCACGAAGCGCCCCACGAAGGCGGTGGCGGGCCTTTGCACCAAGTCAATCGGCGAGGCGCACTGTTCGAGCAGGCCCTGGTTCAGGATCGCCACCTTGTCGGCGACGGCCAGTGCCTCTTGGGGATCGTGGGTGACCAGCAGGGCGCAGGCGCCGCAGGCGGCCAGCACGGCCGGTAGTTCACTCCGCAGCCGCTCCCGCACCTCCACATCCAGGTTGGAGAAGGGCTCATCCAGCAGCACCACGCTCGGCTGGGGCGCCAGGGCCCGCGCCAGGGCCAGCCGTTGCCGCTGGCCGCCGGAGAGTTCATGGGGATAGCGGCGCTCCAGCCCCTCTAGGCCGAGCAGGGCGAACAGCCAGCTCACCCGATCGGGAGCCTCCCCCCGGCGCAGGCCGAAGCGGGCATTGGCCACGGCGTCGAGATGGGGGAACAACGCATAGTCCTGAAAGACCATGCCCACCCCCCGACGCTCCGGCGCCAGGAAGCGGCCGGGGCCGGCCACCTCCCGCCCATCGATCCAGATCCGACCACGTTGGGGTTGCTCGAAGCCGGCGATCAGGCGCAGCAGGGTGGTCTTGCCGCAGCCGGAGGGGCCCAGCAGGCCCAGCAGTTCGCCCGCGGCTAAGGAGAGATCAACCCCCCGCAGGGTCCAGGGATCAGCCGCCGCGCCGCCGTAGCGATGCCAGATCCCCTCCAGGCGGATGCGTTCGATCGGCGCTTGATCAGCGGGATGAGGGGCGTTCAGGTCGCCGCCGGTCAGCGGGACCGGGCATGGGCTGGTGGTGGGTCCGGGTTGGGTGATCGCCAGGGGCCATAAACTCCGGTCCCCATTGTGGTTCAGCATGTCGGCCCCGCCCTCTCCTCCTCAGCCGGTTGCCATCCAGACCGACGCCGCCCCCGCGCCGGTGGGCCCCTACAACCAGGCGGTGGCCGCCGGCGGCATCCTCTGGTGCTCCGGCCAAATCGCCCTCGATCCGGCCACGGGTTTGCTAGTGGGAGGCGGCGATGTGGAGGCGGAGACCCGCCAGGTGCTCACCAACCTGCAGGCGGTGCTCGCCGCCGCCGGCGTGGGACCCGATCGGGTGGTGCGCACCACCGTTTTTCTGGCCGATCTGGCCGACTTCGCCCTCGTGAATGCGCTCTACGGCGAGGTCTTCGGCGCGGGCACCTCGCCGGCGCGGGCCTGTGTGCAGGTGGCAGCCCTGCCCAAGGGAGCCAGGGTGGAGATCGATGCGGTGGCGGTGCTGGGCTGAGCGGAACCCAGCTGCGCCGGATGCAGGCATCTGCCCCATCAGGCGCGAAACCGGCGACGTTGCTCAGCAGCCGTTCAGGTACGGATCCGGCGGAAGGTGAGGTTGAAGCGTTCGCCGCCTTGGCGGAGCCTGGCGGGCAATCCGTGCTGCCAGTGCGCCTGGGTGGGTGGTTCCATCAGCAGCAGGTCCCCATCGGCCAGATCGAGGGCCAGGGGGGGATGGCCCGCTGCCAGGGATGGGGCGCCGCGGACTGCCGCAGGCCGTGGCCGGAACCGAAGAGTGCGCATCACCCCGAGGCTGAGGGAGGCGATCGGATGGTCGGCGGCCAGTTCGGCTTCGTCATCGGCGTGCCAGCCCATGCGGTCCGCGCCACTGCGGTAGCGATTCAGCAGCAGGCTGTTGAAGCTCCAGCCGAGCCGCTGGGCAAGCTTCTCGCGCAAGCCCTCCAGGGGGGGTGTCCAGGGCAGGGGGGCGTGGCTGAGGCCGCTGTAGCGGTAGGAGCAGCCCGGATCGCCGTACCAGCACACCAGCCGCGGAACGGGGTGCAGCCGCCCAAACACCCGCACCGAGGGTTGCTGCCAGGGGATGGCGGCGCTGCGTAGATGCTGCAGCAGGGGCTCCCGTTCCTCGTTCGCCAACCATCCGCTCCAGAGCCGAAGCTCCAGGCCCGGCTGTTGGATCCGAACTGGCCCGGCGGGCTCATGGGTTGCTGGAGGGGTCAGCTGAGGATCGGGCTAGAGATGCCGTCCATCATCCGGCAGGCCTCCTGGTCGGACGACGGATGGTCATCCCCTCATCGAAGGAGTCGCTAAGAGCAATTCTGGGGTTGTGAGGCGGTTGAAGGAGGCATCCAGTGAACTGAAGGAGGCAACCAGTGAACCCTTGGGTTGCTATCGACAACTGGGTTGCTCGACCGATCCGCCAGCGTTTTGGTCTTTCTCGGCGGCTGCCCGGCAGGCTTGCATTCCGGTACTCCTGCGCCAAGCTTTCAGCCCATCCCAGGCCCAGGTGTGCGGAGCCATGGAGAGTTCTTTCGGTCAGAGGGTCCCCGAGGTGGTGGTGATGACCCCCGACGGCTTTGCCCAGGCAGTAGAGGCCGTTCTGGCGGTGCAGCAGCAGCGCACGGTGGTGCTGCACCTTGCTGGAATGCCCGCTGATGAAGCCCAGCGCACGATCGATTTCGTGTCCGGAGGGGTCTTTGCGATGGATGGCCAGTCCGAGCGCCTGGCTGAGATGGTCTTCCTGTTCGCACCGGCCCTGGTGCGCATCCAGCGCGACCGGGAAACCGAATCGCCCTAAGGGGGTTTGTTGATCCCTTGTTGGCCGCGGTCGTTGCCAGAATCCGCTCGATACTTCCCCGTCCGGATGGCCGAAGGCCTCGCTCAGCGTCTCGATCGATCCCTATCACGCCTGCGCCGTCGCACCCTGGTGCCGGTTTTCCTGCTCGCTGTGGCCTGGGCCCAGGAGCTGGTGGACCAGCTGGTCTTCGCTGGCCGCTGGAATCTGCCCATGGTTCACGGGGGACCCTTCTGGGGGCTGCTCACCGCCCCCTTCAGCCATGCCGGATTCGGCCATCTGATCAGCAATTCCCTCTGGTTCTTGCCCCTCTCCTGGCTGGTGCTGCTCAAGGGCAGCCGCGATTACCTCGCCGTCTGGCTCGCTGTGCTGGCGCTGCAGATCCCGGTGTGGTTGTTCTGGCCCAGCGCCAGCCACGGGCTTTCCGGTGTGAACTACGCCCTGCTCGGCTATCTCTTGCTGATCGGCTGGCTGGAGAAGCGACCTCTCACCATGGTGCTCTCCACCGGCTGCCTCCTGGCCTATGGAGGCCTGCTGCCGGCCCTGTTGCCCTTTCTCAGCCCGCCGGGCGTGAGCTGGATCGGCCATGCCTCTGGCTTCGTGGCAGGACTCCTGGCCGCCCTGGCTGTGTATCGCGATTGAGTCGGCGGTGGTTTTGGCTCCGAAACGGGGATTGCTTGAGCTGGATCGCGCATGCGGGGCTTGATCCCATCGCCAGGCCATCCCTGCTTTGTCCGGGCGATCCCCAGCCTTGTCCAGACGATCCCAGGCCAACGCCCAGGCCAACGACCAGCCAGCCTCTGCTTCCCTTCCACCCTCTGCGCGCATCAGTTCCAGCCTGGTTGGCCTCACCTCTCGCCGGCTCACCCATCACCCCCTCTCCCGGCCGCTACAGTCCCACCGACGGGGCGTGGCGCAGCTTGGTAGCGCGGGTGCTTTGGGAGCACTAGGTCGCAGGTTCGAATCCTGTCGCCCCGATCACAGTCATAGCAAGGGCTCTCGGGCATTCCGAGGGCCCTCTTTTTTGGCCTGTTTTGGGGGCATGTGCGCAAGATGTGCGCAAAAGAACCGCGCTGCCCGCCGCTGCAGGGTGTTTTGCGCACAAAGGCGCATGGAGCCGGGGGGTGTCCCGACCTGGCTCGACCGGTCCCTACGGATGGTCTGGGTAGCCTCCCCTGCATCCATCTGGCCTGCTCCAGCGGATGCGATCTGCCGCCACCAACCGGGGCTCCGCCTTCCCGATCGCCATGGACACCCAAACCATCCCGATGTGGGCCTGCGCCCGCCTCGCCCGCGACTATCTCGGAGTGAGTGAGAAAACGCTGGCCCGCTGGCGCGACAGTGGCCTGCTCAAGGCTGGCAAGCACTGGCGCCGCAAGTTCCCGACCGGCAACTCTCCGGTTCTCTACCACCTGATGCTCTGCGAGGAAGCCATGGGCGAGGCCACCGCCCGCAGCGTCAGCCTTCAGGAGAAGGCTCTGAGCACCAGTAAGCCCCAGAGCCCAAGGAGCTGGCCCCAACACCGGGGATGAAGGCAGCGAAGGATGGGGCCTCTAGTCTCTCAGAGGTCCGGTCCAAACTTCAACCTTGAGGTTCTACCCGCTGATGCGGCAGGTGCCTCGCCGCCACATACCGATTGCGATTCCCAGATCGCCCGAGGTTGAGGTTCGCCCTGTGGATCTCGGCCTCGGTAGCGCGGGTGGCGTAGAGGGCGGTGCCGGTGTCGCGGTGCAGGAGCACGTAATCGCGGGGTTCTGGGGAATGGAGATCAGCCAAGGCAGCGGGGGCTGCCGGGGTGGGGGCAGCCCAACAGGCTACCCAGAGTCGTCAGAGGGACTTGCGCGGAAGCTGCCAGGAACCCTTGGTAGGTGGGGCTCCCTTCCCATGCACCAGCCGCCACCGCGAGCTCCCATGCAGATCACGATCGGCCGTGCCAAACGCGGCATCGGCAGCCTGTTGCCCGGCCAGGCCTATGTGGGCCGGCCCAGTGTGTTGGGCAATCCGTTTGTGGTGGGCCGTGATGGCAGCCGAAACGAGCTGATCGCCCAATACCGGCGCTGGCTCTGGGCACGGCTGCAGGAGCCCAACTCTCCCCAAGAGCATGAGTTGAGGCGGCTGTTGGCTAGGGCGGCAGCTGGGAAGCTGGAGTTGTTGTGTTGGTGCCACCCCTTGCCCTGCCATGCGGAGGTGGTGCGATGGGCGCTGCTCTGGCTGGCGGGGGAAGAAGGTGCCGCTGAGGAGGCCGGGTCGGTTGAGGGTGCTTGAACTCTGCAACTTGCCCAAGCAGCAACGCGGGTGGATGATGGGGAGTGATCGGATCCGGTTCTGGAGATGGAAGCCAAGGGCAGAGCCCAGGGAGGGAATTCAGCCCATCGCTTCTACATTTCCAGCCCCTTCTTGGGCCTGAAGAAAGAGCGGGAGGAGGCCAAGAAGCTGATCACCCGCCGCAACCATGCCTATGGCGACAGCTACGGCGGTTCGCCAGATCCACTGGTGGAGACCTGCCAACGGGATGTGCGAGCCAGCGACCACTACATCTTGATTCTTGGAGAGCGATACGGAACCCGGCGGCCCGAGCATGGGGGCAGGTCGGTTACGGAGCTGGAGTTCGAGGCGGCCGTGGAGGCTGGCCGTTCGCTCCATGCCTTCTATCTGGGATTTGTCTCTGATGCTCGCCATGGCATCGAGCGCGAAGCGGAAGCCCAGGCGGCGCTGACGGCCTTTCGCCGCAGAGTGAGCGACCACTGCGTGCCAGTGGATTGCAGTGATCAGGAGGATGGCCGCAGCGGTTGGCAGGTGTTCAGCGAGCAGATCACTGCCCTGGCAGCCAACCCACCGCCAAAAACGGGAGAGGGATCCCACAGCGCCACAGCCGCCCAACGCCAATACACCTCCCAGGAGCTCCAAACCTGGGTGGAACGGCACCACCCCAGGCTGAAAAGGGCCTTTCTGGGCCTGTCCACCGTGCAGACGCGCCAGGTGCATGTGCCGCTGGATGTGTGCCTCACCCCGGCGGGAGCGGCGGCCACGGAGGGCCCAAGGCTCCTGAGGCCGGAGGATCTGGAACCCCTGCTAGCCGCGGCGGGCAGCCATGTGCTGCTGCTGAGCGGCGACGGCGGTGCGGGCAAGACGAGCTTGGCCTTCGCGATCGCCCGCTGGTGGCTCACTGGGGAGCTCGATGGGGTAGTGCGGTTGCCGGTGCTGATCGAAACCGCCCTGGCGGAGGGGGAGACGGTGGCGGATCGGGTGCGGAGCTGGCTGGGGAGCCAGCTGGCCGGCGCACCAGAGGAGCAGCTGGCAGCGGAGCTGATCGAGGCCCTGCTGGCCGCCAAACGGCTGATCCCGATCGTGGATCACCTCTCGGAGCTGACCCCCGCCGCCCGGGAACAGCTGCTGGCGGCCCTGCCAGCTGGCCTTGTGGTGGTCACCAGCCGCAGCGACGACGACGGGTTCCGTGAGCGCCCCTTGAGCCGGATCGTGCCGCAGCGCATTGGGGTAGAGCGCCTGCAGGCCTTCTTCCTTGATTATCTGCGCCGCAAGGGCCAGGGGGAAGCGTTGAGCGACGACGACCTGATGCCCGCCCAGGCGCAGCTCAAGCGGATCGTGGGCGACAAGCCGATCACGGTGCTGCTGGCCCAGATGTTCATCGACGACGTGATTGCCAACCGTGAACATGGCCTGTTGGCGGGATCGGTGCCGGAGCTGATGCTCAGCTACGTGCGGCGGCTCGACACGCCGGCCGATCAAGCCCTGCGGCGCCGGGCGGGGCTCGTGATCAGCGAGGCGCTGGTGCAGCGGGCGCTGAGGGTGGTGGCCCTGGCCAGTCACCGCCAGGGGAAGCCGAGCCAGCCCTTGTTTCAACCGCTGGAGTTCAGCGACACCCTGGCCCGCAGCGCCGTGATGGTCGAGGAGCCCTTGGGCCTGGGGCTGAGCCGCGAGCAGGCCGAGGCCCTGCTGGGCTACCTGATCGAGCTGCGGCTGCTGCTGCAGCCCGGCGCGGCGGTGGGCCGCCTGCGCTTCCCGCTGGATCCCCTGGCGGATCACCTGGCGGCGGCGGAGCAGTTCGAGCGGCTGGAAGAGCAGGCGCTGGAGCCGGCGGCGGCGGTGCAGGGGGCAGGGGTGTGGGAGCAGTTCCTGGCGGCCCTGGAGCCACGGCCGGAGGCGGAACGGGAGCGGATGCAGGGCTTCCTGCTGGCGTTGCGCGATGGGGCGATGGAAGCCCAGGGGAAGCGGGCCCTGGTGATGCCACCGGAGGTACCCGACCGGCTGGCGGCGCTGGGCTTTCTTGATGCGGAGGGAGAGCGCTACCGGCTGGCGCTGCAGCGGGCGAGGAAATGGATGTGGGAGCTGGGGGTGCCGGTGGCCAGCGAACGACGGGATGCCATCGCCAAGCTGGCGGCGATGGCGGCGGCCCCGGAGGGATCGGAGCGTCGGGCGGCGCGGGATGTGGCCAGCCGGCGGTTGGCGCGGATGTTGGCGGAGGTGCTGAGCGAGCGGCAGGCGGAGCGGCGGCTGGAGCAACAGGACGCCGCGGTGGTGCTCGGCCTGATCGGCGCGGAGATCGGAATCGAGGCGCTGGAGCGGCTGGC
>Ga0208360_1000045_pt1 | contig 49300 bp, 36 predicted proteins | sample LakMenE27Jul10ns_FD_150739 | JGI IMG/M metagenome (GOLD analysis project Ga0208360, IMG submission 150739) | Freshwater microbial communities from Lake Mendota, WI - 27JUL2010 deep hole epilimnion ns (SPAdes) | ecosystem: Environmental > Aquatic > Freshwater > Lake > Epilimnion/Euphotic zone ...
TGGTGTTGGTGATGGCGTTGGACTTGGAGTCGGGCTTGGTGTTGGTGATGGCGTTGGACTTGGAGTCGGGCTTGGTGTTGGTGATGGCGTTGGACTTGGAGTCGGGCTTGGCGTTGGAGTCGGAGATGGTGTTGGGCTAGGCGTAGGACTCGGTGTCGGCGATGGCGTTGGACTTGGCGTTGGAGTCTCGGTCGGTGTTGGACTTGGAGTAGGACTCGGCGTCGGGCTAGGCATTGGAGACGGTGTTGGACAATTAAGGCTATTGAAAAACTCCATATTAGAATAACAAGCAATAGTTGGCGTTGGTGTAGGAGTAGGAGTTGGTGGAGGTAATGTTGGTGTACACGCAATTGTAACACAAGGAGTTGGTGTAGGATTATACAAATGACACGCAACATCTATCCAAATTAATCCACCTTTTTCGCAACAGTTAGATTCTTCTGAAAATCCTTCATACTGAGTATGACCGAGGAACTGAATAGTCCCGCAATACTGCGAATTATAATTTGGTATTTGTTCTATAGGCATACTAAAATATCTATAATTACAATCAGTATCTAGGGTTGGTGGCATAATAGCCCCGGAACATAAGCTTAGAGACTCCCAATACATTCCTCGGCCAGATCCATGCACCAAAACCTGAGGAACTCCCTCACTAAAATTTGGTATTTGTTTTATATCGTGGTTGAAAAATCGTTGACAAGATTGTGCTCCACCAAGAGTTCCAGAACTACAAGCATCTTCTGTTTCACCATTAATACTCATCCATCTTAAACCATCAGCAGTATCATAGGAATGAGTTAATATTTGCTCTTTATTAGCGTTGAATCCTGATAATTGTTCCATAGGTACATTGAAATACCTGTGAATTCTACACCACTTTGGGTCTTGATATGCACACATTAGTATTTACCTATCATTACTAAGGTGGTCCACCATCATCTAAACATTCTTCAGTAGTACTAAAAAGTGGTGGAGATCCTGTTCCTATAATCATATACGTTCCACCAGGACAATCACTAGCGCTTTCATCACCACCCAAACTTGAATCGCATATCAGATACATTGTTACCAAATCACCAGCTGCTGCTCCGTAACCCAAAGGATTTCTTACGTCATTTATTAACGTTGATCCCAATATACACTCTGAAGACATTGAATGATCAACATTAACTGATATTCCGGATGCGGTGTTAGAAGTAAAGTCATTATCTGCTGTACCAGTTACCAATAATGGTGCACTAGATACGTGCTCCATGATAATGTATTCATTATTTTCATGAAGTTTGGCATATATTTTACTGCCTTTATAATAAGTCTTACCTAGATAGTCTTTAACATTAATAAAATTACAACCAGATCCAGCTAATTTAGCTTCTCCACTGCACATAGGATCAATACGTTCTGTTAATTGAGCGATAACAATTTTATTAGAGTCTCCTCCTGCTACCCATACTCCTCTTTTTCTATCAAACCTTAGATCTATAGGAGCAACTGGCCAAGTTCGTGGATTAGCGAGCCAATTATCCATAAATTTATCAGCTAATCCTGAGTTATTAAAAATGCCCTTTTCAGTATCTATTTGAATATCTGTAGAATTTGGTATAGGTTTACCATCAGTATCATAACCCCAAGCTTGTAAAACTAGTGGGCCTCTTAGAGCACAAAATCCGAAATCATCATGATCGTCGTATCTGTCAGGATCGTGAGAAGATTTAATATCAGCAATATCTTCACCAAATGAAAGCATTAAAATATTAGTACTATCAGATTCTCCTCTAGAATCCCATTCTTCTAATAACTTCTTAGATAAAATAGGATTTAAATATTTTTGATTAATAGGTAAGCCTTTTGATCCACTATTCTTTTTATTTGTTGATGAATTTTCATCATCTTGATCCCAGCTTTGAAAATAAGGACTCAGTCTATATTTTCTGCCCTTGATCGATACTGGAGAAATTAAACCATCTAATGACATTAATGCCATATTATATACGGCATCTCCTGTGACTGCACTTTCTACTTCTTTTAGAGTATTAAGTCCCATTTCATAATTTTTACGCGTTGTTGATGATGAACTATCTTCTTCCGAAGTATCTTCTTCTTCTTCTTCTTCTGGTTGTTGTTCTTCTTCGCATTGATCAAACGATGAATCACATATACCGTCTAAGTTTATAGCAATGCTTGGAGTGCATTCATTATTTGGAGTTGGTGTTGGTGTAGGAGTTGGTTCGTTATTTTCTTCGCCACCGCCTCCTCCATTATCTTCTTCTTCTAAGATAGCATCATAATATCCACCAATTAATAAGGACGATGGAGAAGCCGAAACATTTGGCGAAGCAACTCGACTTAAAATTTCTTGTATACCTAAATCTTTTAACCTTTGTGCGATAGCTTTTCTAGTTTCTGCCACCATAATAAGTGAATTTTTTCTTTGTGTTCTAATAATATCTAGTATTCTATTTCTTTCTTTATTTGCTTTCTGAACCTCATCAGACAAAGCCTTGGCGTATTGACCAAATTTTGCTGAGTATACCTGAAATGAATAATCTGAAGTAACACCGCCCTCATTATAATTTACATTAATACTCTTGATTGTAGCTATTGTATTACGAAAAACCCCTATACTGTAAGCTGGTGGTTCAGCAAGTGTTACACTACCGCTCTCTGTTTTATTGGTAAATCTAAGACCAGCATTGGACAAAGCTGTTCCCACAGTATTCATACCAGCATAATCACCATAGGCCCACGGACTCAAATCGGTTTTTACAATTTCTGTTGAGCCTATTTGTCCTTGACTACCAACCCAAGGACCATAAACATAAATATTACTTTTCATAGGTATATTAACAGCATAATACATTGCTGCTGCATTTTCTAGTTTAAAAATATTGATAGCTGTTTTTCTAGTTGCTCCCTTAATTCCTTGTTGATGATTCGATATAAAATCTGTTACATTTTGTGCCATACCGAGCATAGCGGCTAAAGCTCTTAAACCTTGTGTTTTAATTCTATTATCCGCATTAACTGTTAGTCCTAAAAAGGGTGTTTGTATAACCACATCATTAGTATTGGTTTGAGGATTATTATAAACTTGTCCTGTGGTAGTTAATGATCCATAGATCATATTATTAGTTGGTTGATATACATAATTATTATCAGAAAAATCTTTAGATATGATAAAGTCAATATCAAATGCCCCAATCCGTCTTTTTCTACTTCCGGCGGCTGAAATCATACCAAATCCATTAACTTTACCATCTTGAGTAATAAATAAAGAAGGATCAATTAATCCCATTCTATTAGCTGGTGTTCCGTATCCAGCCTCTACGGGAACATCTGATAATGATACTGAAGTATTATCTGATGCCATACCACCGTATAAACCATATGGAGCATGAGCACATATTGTATTAACAGGCACAAGCCAGTATCTACCGTACCATGTTTTAATAAATTGTTGGAACCATGCATATGCTCTTTCATATAAAACAACATTTACAGCAGCAGAGAACGCGGTGGATATCCCGGAGATATCGTCCATAGCTCTTGCGAAACCGTTCACATTTCCATTGTTAGCAAAACCTTGCAAAGCATTAAACGCATCTAAAACACGACGTAAATTGACTTGTCCCAATCCTAATAAATTAATAAGAGTTCCGGACAAGCTTTGTTTATTATTTTCATTACATATTATACCATATAATTTCCACATTTCCGAACTACCAGTAAAGAGTATTTCTTCTTCGGAAATGGTAAACATAGGAGGAAATCCATTAATAATAGCGGCTATAGGACTAGTATTAATAGGAACTGTAAAATTAATACCATCAACCTGTATAGGAAATCCTGTGAGATCGTATCCTAACATCATCCGAGCTTTTGTTTCTGTAACAACATTGGCTAAATAATGAACTTGTTCACCAATAACAAATTTATTACTATTCGCATAAATTTCTTCGAATCCGCGTTCTCCCTTTGTGCAAATACCAGAGGAGAATCCAGCAGATATAATATCTTTTATTGGATTATCATTTGTTGGTATAATAGTTCTATCTATTAGATTAATAAATATAGTATATCTTTGGAGTGTAACATAAAAATCACAACCACAAGCATCACATGCCTCACTAATTAAATTTAATAAATTACTTTCAGAATTAGATGTTCTAGCATATGGTGCTCTAAATAATAATGTATTAATCAACAATTGAAAGTTTAACGATAATCTATATTGTCCATTAGTTGTCACTATACCAGTATTATATTGTTGTATAGCGCGTAAAGCATCAACTAGATAAACCTGGTTATCACCAGATGATCTTCCCCAATTGTTACAATTATTAACTCGTGGCCAATTGTGGGTATCTTCTCCCGGAGGACACAGTGCAACATCTTTGTGCATCCAAGCGCAAACATTCATAAAGTTATAATTATCTAATGATGGTACTGGACAATAATATCCTTTTAATAAAACAGATACATACTCTAACATTTTTCTAGGATCAATAACTTGTACCTTATATCTTAATCCATTACTACTTAAACTTTCTGTAGCTGATGTTAGTATTCCACCAAAAGATAATCCAGGAGTAGAAGATCCTTGATTAGCATAAACATTAAATAAAACTGGTGTTCCTACTTCTGCTATTTGACCCGCTCCTTGACCAGCACAAGGATCAACAACCAATTCCATATCCAAAGTTGATGATGCCGCACCTATGCCTAATACTAGACTAAAATTACTTAGCCATAAATTACTGGATACAACTTGTCCACCAGATGGTGTTGTAAATGTAAATAGGGCGCTCCTAGAATCACATTTCGTTGGCATAATATAATTCCTTCTAACTAATATTTAGTTTATTTTGATATTCAGTAAATATTAAATTTACTAATTCATTAGAATTATTATTTAGAATAATCCTAGTCTCATTCTGATATAATAAATTATCCGCTAGATAAGTATCATCTCCTTTAATTATATATACACCCGGTATTAAATTAGTAAAAGTAGTATCTTCATTAAATGAATTATAATAATTTTTTGGACCAATAATAGCACATTGTGTATTTTGTGGACTAATTTTAACAGATAGGGTCAGTCCTTCTGATTCTATAGTATTAATTTCACCAAGGCTGGTAGACTCATAAGAGGATCCACCAAACAATGATTTGACCCAAGTTGATATAATAAAAGAGTTTTCTAATGTGTCTGTAAGGACACTAGGAATAAAAGTATTGTTTTGGTTACCTATGTAAACTAAGATATCACCATATTTTATCAAGTCTAAAATTGATCTATTATAAATGGTCAAGACCTGTTGCATATTTAAAAAATGATTATCATAATCTATAGTATTATTATTAAAGCTTAAATATTTTGGAATATTATTAAATCTATCTTTAATTCTAACAATCATATATCTTTCATCTAAATTTGAAACATATTGAGTATCTTTAATAAGATTATTTTCAAATAAAATATTTTTCAATTCAGAATCTGTTGAATTAAAAGTATAATATTCTATAGAATAAATATTATTTAATGATTCTTCTGGTGTGAAGAATGTGCTTTGGCCCTGAATATCTAAACTAATTTCACCAGTATGTTTAGGATCTGTTATACTATATATATAAATATTATTATAGTTATTTGAGTTATTAATAACTTTGATTAATTGTTTAATGTGCTGTAAATAGTTAAAAGAATTTGGATATATATCACATATAATATTATTAATATCTATATTATAAGTTAGTAAATTAAATTTTTGTAAAAAATTAATTGTAGTATCATAAGATAATGGTGAATATAGATTTTTTAATATGCTGGTAGATATTTCTTCTATGATAATATCATTATCTGTTGAAGAACCGATAGCAATACCAGCACAACCACCGTTAAAAAATTCTCGATATCCGGTACCGTTTATAATCAGGCTTCCCTTAATCAAACTAGGATTGTCACTATCAATTTCATTAGATTTTAATCCTAGTGTCATGTCAAAAGATTCTTTTGTTTTTAAATTCAACAAAGATACCACAGAAGATGGATCCTGTACTCCTGGTGAAATATGAAAATAATAAAACCATTCATTAGAATTGTTTCCTAATTTTAATAATTCAATAGTACCATCAGTAATAGAATATTTATCTAACATATTTCTAACAACAAGAAACTCATTTTGCACACCATTAATATTAAAATATATACTACTATTAATTGACAAATTTTGTATGGTTTGCCAAAGAGTAGAGTTTTGTACAATATATTTATATGGTATCAGTACTGTATCAAATATATCTCTTGTTAAAACTAAATTCTTAGTAACGATTGGATTGTCTGGTTGAAGTCTAATATTAATATTCATTGGACTAATATTAGGTATAATAAAAGACGATTCTAATGAACACCGATTATCAAGTGGTGACGGATTCACATACATTGTATAATTACCGGGTGGAAAAGCATTATAGAATTTATAATGATATGTCTTTTTATCATAATTATTAATTTGTGTATTAGTAATATCTTGGTATTGAATATAATCTGTAGATGGTCCTAATGGTCCAGACTGATTAGTGTAGAAATTAAAAGAATCAACACTTGTAATTTCTGTCACAAAAGGATTATTAAATTTAGAATATACATATGTTTGTTCTGTAGTATTATTAATAAATTTTAAATCAAACGGACCGTATCCAGTAAGCTTGAATTCTAGTGAGCCATAGGAATCATATAGAGCTGGTGGATATATATTATCGTATTGAATACTGATAGTATCATTTTTAACAGTAAACTCTGTGCCGGTAACAGAACAATTATTGCTATCTATAATCGTGGGTAGGTATGTTCCGGGAATTAAGTTATCTATAGTAAAAACATCATTATTATTGATAGTTGTTGTAGAATCTCCGAGAATAACTCTATATGGACTAATTCCTCCAATAATTTGAGCTTTATAATATCCATTATTAAAACAACTATACTCTGATTGTTGTATTTCATTCAAAATTAATTCATCTGGTGATTCTATAGATATTGTTGTTATTGAACTATATGTATTATCAATTAAACTTTTGAGTTTGTATGAATAAGTTCCATTCGATAAATTAAACACTTTTCTGGTATCATTAGAGATTTGATTAGCTGAAATATTATTTGACCACTCCACAACATACGAAGCAAATGATACTATTTCTGCTTGGTTTGTAAATTGAATAGATGTTATTCTTATCGATCCGCTACTATTACTATAGCATTTATTATCTGTTTTAATATATTTTGTGATCATAATTAGCTTTTATCCGCATTTAATAAATTCTGTAGTTTTGCTATAAGTATATTTTCCTTCAGTTCTTTTATTTTTTAATTGCCACCAACTATTATATGGGGCTATTGCTGTTAACCAATAATTATCAACGCACTCTATTAGTGTTGGCATTTTGGTAGTATCACAATTTTTTAAACTACCTCTTATAGTTACAGTAGCTCTATGAGGAGTATCCGCAACAACCTGTACTATAGCTTTATTACTATAAGGAATAGGTATTTCAATAGCCCTATAAACAGGTAATGATTCATCCACACTTAATTCGATAGAACCATCTCCCACAGGATCACAACTATTAATATCATCAAATTGAGCACTAAAAGTTATTTCTCCGTTTACTGGCGATTTATTTAAAGAGCTGGATATTCTTTGATAGCAATACTGGAAACCCGAAGATGGACACGGATTTAAGGTTAATACACAATTACCAGCGATACCATTCAGGGCGACAAAATCACTTGATGGCCAAGTTCCATTAATTAATAATGGTTGTAATTGATTTAATGCTTGTAATGCATTGGCGTACCTTTCTTCTGTACAACTTTTATTATCTAATATATCTGTAGTAGCACTAGATAATCCTTTAATAGTTCCGCTAATGTTTCTGAAACGTTGATTTTTAACTTGATCTTTTTTATCTTCTGTATTAATATCAACAAATGCATATGGTGCGCATGATCCTTGGCTAACATACATATCGAATGACCATGATACTAAACCATTACCAGTATTAATATCTAAAGATTTTGTATCTAACCATTTTGACCATCCGCTATATTTTCCTATAGGGTGTGACGAATCACACGCATTTAAAGCCATTAATGCTTTGGCTCTTTCTTTTATAATATCAATAGAATTTTGAATACCATTATATGATGGTATGCCACACACATCTCTACCATAAGAAGCAACATTAAGTCTTCCAGATATTTTAATATAGCTTTTAGATACCCCCATAATTTGATCAACAGAACCAAGGTTATTAACCTCTCCAATAATTTGAATGTTTTCATCATATTCTAATAAAAACAAAGCTTTAGTTATACATGTTTGTCTTAGAAAATCAGGGTCCGGATTAACTGCTGGTGATCCATCTACAGTTTCTATAGCTATTTGTATAGTATAATTTGCAGTATATGGTTGATCACCCATAGTAATGTCAACACTGCGTATTCTGCCATTACCATTCAAAAAATCGCTACCACCAGAACATCCTATCATTAAATTAATACAACTATAATTAGTTTGATAAGTATTTAATTCAGCAATTTTTTGTTTAATATTTTTATCTACAAGTGTTCCACTCAAAGTAACAATTAGAAAACCACCAATAGTATGTTCTCCAGCTTTTGTATATTCATACGATGTATTTACGAATGGTGCTGGTCGTAAACTAGTGCCATTTAAAAATACAGAATCAAATTTAGAACTCATATTATCTCCAATTTATACTGTACATTGTTGTAAATAATCTTTTTTAAGAGTTAAGCTATTTAGTGTTCTATTGATATTGTTATTAACAATAATAAATCCTGTACCATCTCCACCACCTTGAAGATTAACAGTATCTGTTGCCTTGCCTATGTATTGTTCTATTAGCTTTTGTAGTTTATTTTTTAAATCATTGATAATACAAGAGTCAAATGCAGCACAAGAATTTCCATTGGACGATAAAGATGCTGTAAACTCATATTTAAGAGGTCTGAATGTTTTTAAGTCTTGTAATAGTGTTCCATACATCGGAATAATATGTTCAACAACTATTGGCTCTCGATAATTAATATCAACTGTTAAATCAGTTCTAAATCCATTTTCTTCGCACGAATCGACAGTAGACCAATCGAAAGTAAAAGAAATAGAGCCATCAACTCTAGATTTAGATATTGTTGATGCAGAAGGTTTGATACAAAGAGCATTATCCAGTGTGGTGGTTTCGCAGGCTGTGATAGGGTTATTAGGACAATTTGGCTGTTTGATCAAAGATAATTCTGAACCTTCCCATGAACTTAAATTAGAGAATCTATTTTTAATAACAGCTAATACAGAATCAGCATTAGCTAGTTTGGAATCCGTACAAGTATCAGACAAGTCTATTAGATCTGACCATGATACGGATATCAGACCATTAATATTCCCTGTTATTGATCTTTTTTCGGTTTTATCTTGATAGTTTTTATTGTTTGCAAAAGTTAAATCTACTAGAGCATACTTTTGTGTGGAGCATTGAGGAATCAGGATAATGGAAGCAGAAAAGGACACGGATCCATCTATATTAGTATCCATGCTTCTAGTTTGTAATAATTTAGTCCATGTTTTATATTCGCTAAATATTTCATGTTGTGGTCCAAATTTTACTAGTTTACGCAAAACAGTCATGGCTTTTTTAAACGTATCGCCATCATCATTACATACTGGCTGACATTTAATATTTATTTTATTAGTAAATCTTACAAAAGTTTTAGAAAATTCTCCATTATTGTATAAATAACCATGGGAATCCTCACCTAATTCTATCTCTTCTGATTGATCTAAACTAGTTACACAATCAGATGCTACTATTCCTAAAGTATTTGGTGGTATAGTATCAATTTTACTTTTAAGTTCTATACTATAAGCACCAAGATTAATCCATGCAGGATCAGCTCCCTGCTCTATATTAACATTAATTATTCTTGCCAAACCAGAATAAAATGAATCAAGGGTAACAGTAATGCACTGTGAGTCCCGACCAATATTTCTTATATTTTGTAGTTTACTCATAACCTGACTGCCGGTGATAGAGCCGTCATCAGAAACACTAACAGTACCAGTAACAGTATAAGATACTGAACCTCCTATAATTTCCCCTGATCGTGTTCTATAGTATTCTGGTCTACTTGTTACTTTAGCATCTTCTAATAATATTCCTGCTATAGTTACTGCCATAGTCCTTGTCCTTATAATAAATTTTAATTATTGCTTGAACTAATTGTTATCCAATTATCATTACCAGCGTGAACTAATGATATGTTTGTTGATGGTGCTAAACTTGTTAATTCTGTGCCATATCCGCTTTTTCTTATAAATATATAAAAACCAGTATCTCTATTTACTATAGTAAATTTTTTACCCATATATAGTCCGGTACCATTAGGTAAATATAATATAGCTGGATTAACAGTTGGAGTTAAAAATTGATATTCTGCATCGTTTGCGGATAAGTATGTAGATGCTCCAGATAAAGAACCAGAAGTTGCTAGGTTTTCATATCTTAATCTACTATTATTTATGGTGTCGGTACTATCTGTCTGGTAAATCATTTTATGAATTGAACTAGTGCCAGTTGGCATAGTAGTTGGAGTTATATTTGTACCTGTTGGTGTTGATAATGAATTAATAATAACTCCACTATTTAATATAACACCACTATTAAACGAAGATATTCCATAGATATTTACGGCTCCACTTACACTAATACCAGATGCAATTTGTGCATTACTAACAGTGATATTGGTAAATATACCAGAAACAAATGTGCTTGTACCAGAACTCACTATGCCCGATGAAAATATTCCAGTGCCGCCTGCAATATTTATACCTGAATAAAAGGTTGCAGATCCCGAACTAATAATACCAGAAGCAAATGTTCCTGTTCCTATTACAATAATATTATCATCAAAAGTAAATTCATCATCAGAATAAAAATATATTCCAGTAGACTTTACTAATAATCCATTAGTGTTATTAGCAAAAATATGTATTCCGCTATTGCCTACTACGGTGCGATTATGTCCAATTACAATATTATCTGTTCCGCTAGCACTGGAGTTCATACCATGAATAATATTATTTAATCCTGTTGCATATGATTCTATACCACAAACTATATTATTTAAACCAGAGACTGATGATGATTGTCCAAAAATAATTCCGCCAGAACCATATATACTATTATTATAGCCAACGATAACACCTGTCTCTTCGATATCTGCATAGTTACCATTACCGACAGCAAATACACTAGCAAAAAATGAAGAATTATCAAGAGTATTACTTCTGCCAACAGCAACAGATCCATTTGCAACAACAGTATTATTCTCTCCTATAGCTACAGAATAATCTCCATGAGCACCATTATCATAGCCCATACTAACACTATATAGGCCACTACTAGTATTATTATTACCAAGTGCTATTGCATAATTTTCATATGCATTATTATTGTTTCCCAATAGAACTATACCAGTAGCTATAACTCCTGATGTAAGTGCGTTCATATTAGAACCAACCACCAGAGCACCACTACCAGAGCAAGAGATGTCTCGACCTAATAAAATATTATTTGTTCCACTACTATTGATATCTGTACCATATACTATATTACCACTATTAGTAATAGCATTATTTAATCCATAAACGATATTTGTTCCACTAACACTATTATATCCTACAGAACAGGTATTTTTACCTAAATCAATAACTCCTGATTTATTGCCATCTACCAATACAAAAACTTGATATTTACTATTTTCTAATCCTGAAGTTAATGCTGTTACATTATTACGTAATAATAAACCAGTAGTTGGCATATTAGAACTATTCATAAAAACGAAACCAATAGTTTCGTTGATTCCACTAGACAGAATACTAGTATTTATAAGATTAAAATTGATATCACTATTAACACTAGTGTTATAGCTAATGTCTCCGGATTGACTTATTTTAATATACTTTGTATTATCATAACAAAGATATGTAGAATTGGATCCGCTAGCAGATATTCCTGATCCTCCAATAATCCAAATATTTGTGCCAGATACTGAATGATCATTGCCTATAATACCACAATAAGTTGAACCAGAAGACAACACATTATCATTACCTAATAGTATGCTGTTTTGTGCGGATGACGAGTTATTGGATCCTACTTGTATATTTTGTCCTATATTATCAGAGAATGTTCCTATAACTATACCATCAGTATTATCATTATCTGATCCTACTGTTAAACCGTCTGTTGAAATAATAAGATTGTCTTTTACTATACCATTATCATAAATTGAAGCTTTAATAGCAGACTTTTCTGATCCTGCTGTTGCAGAATCGATGTACGCTGATAATTGAACGTATGGTACTCCATTATTACTAGTATTAAGTCCGGAAAAAACTAGAGCGCCAATTCGATCATTACTAATATTTCCACTAGTACTACTATTATGAATTGATAGTTCAGGACCAGTACCACTACTTTCTATAGTTAGTCCATTAGTTTCTGAAGTTTTAATATGAACAGTATCAAGAGGATTAGAATTATTAATACCAATATTATTGGTGCTAGCATCAATAAATAATAAATGGGTTAATCCACTACCCTCTATTCTAAAATCTTTATCCAGTGACTGTTCATTGAATACTACTGTGCCGCCAGAAATCGGTATAATAACATCCGCTGTTACAAGATTACCCGTTCCACCTATTTGTAATGAAGAATTTGAACTATTCCAATTTAATGCTGCTACTCCGCTAAAAGCTTGATTATTAACAATCTGAATAGTACCATCTATACCATAAGCGGATGTAGAGTCTTGAATAGGATCTAAAAATAACCAGCCACTTTGTGATGGTACAGAAACTAATTGTATATAGTCATTAAGAATTGATAATGAATCTGATGAATTGCCATTAACAGTTTCTGTGCCGTATGGTAAAAACTCCACAGCATTTGCTTGTTCGTATTGACCACCTATAGTTTGATTTAAAAGAAATCCTAAAATGATAGGATCTTCTCCGACTACTGTGGGTAACGAAACCTGTACGTTAGATGATGATGCATCAATAATATACGTGGTAGGTATATAGTCAGCAGTAAAATTAGCTGATTTTGATTCTACATTATTAAATGATGTATTGACTCTATCTTGACTAATAATAGTTTCTATGAACTTGGTACCACCAGAAAATGATACTAAATTATTGCTACTGCTTGAAGCTATTACAGTTTGTCTAACTAATTGATCTATGCCTCCACTACTCGATATATATCCTGTGCCTATTTCCCATTCAAAATCATTATCTATTCTATAGATATAATAAGATAATAAATTATTGGCACCTATTACATCAGAAAAACTTCTATAACCAGTAATAGCGCCAGATAATACAAGATTACCTGTTCCATTAGTTGTTGATGATTCTTTTACTCTATTAGCGTAGTATTTAATTGACATGTTAATTAATTTTACTCCTATCTTCTTATATTAATATTAATACCTGGCATAGCGTCTCTGATCGCATTTTCTACAGCGCCGATAACTTCATCTCTGAGTTGTGGCATATCTTGTTGTACAGCTTCTCCATTCATTTCAACAGTGACATTTACTGGTATAGATCCATTAATATTCAATGATATGTTTGATGGTATTCTGGATATGGCTCTTTCCAAAGATCGTAATGATGTATTAAATCCATTAATAGTGTTATTAAAATTATTGGATGCTGAATTTATAGATGCTGCCGCAACACTAAGTTTAGCCGCGCCAGACTCTATACTATTTAATTGTCCAAAGGCTGAGGATATCTTATTACCCGTTTGAACAAAAGAGTCAATTACGGATTTTAATGAATCCACAGATCTACTAAAGTTGTCAAATGCACTATTTAACGATTCAATATCTAATACACCACTTTGACTAGGACGGCCACCGCCACTATTACCTCCAGCACCGTATGATCCTATCATTCCACCATTTTGAAAATAGTCTGGATTTTGACCATTATTAATAGACTTTAATAGTGATAGATTATTCTTAGTAGATTTAGCATTTACAACAAATTCACCAGGAGTTAGCATAGCAGGAACAGTATCAGTACCTTTAGGTTTAAAGTTAATATATTTTCCATCATTAGCATATATTAATCCACCATTAGCATGGTGCTGAATATCAATAGAATGAGCATACTTTTCTTGGGCTATCTTTGCTGCTTCAATACCTAATTTATCAGCAAGAGGGGACAAATGAAAATGAACTTCTTTTCTAAACAAATCCATTAATTTTATGGATTCTAATGTAATTGGAACATCTGTTGCTATGGCTCTGCTAGTACCGGGTGGAGCGCCTGGTCCTTCTATAAATGTATTAGGTCCCTCCACCGCTTTGATTTTAGCTTTGTTTTTTATTTCCTCTACCCAGCTAATTAATGCATCTTCATCAGCACCAGTACGTGTTGCATATGTATCGATTGAATTATTCAATACGTCTTTTATGGTTTCTCCTGGTTTGGGTTGATAACCAGCTGCGGTTGATAATTCATCAGCATACATTCTAGCAGCTAAATTTGATTGATCTGTTACACGAGCTATATTAGATTCAAGAATTGGCTCACTTGTTCTCGTTAAGACCAATCTAGCATCTGTGATAGGAGTAGTACCATCCCACGCATATCTAATGGCTGTTTGAGCAGCTTCTTCTAGAGTTGTGGTTGATGGTAATGAGCCTCGGGGAACATTAGTTTCGGTACCAACATATTTACCAGGACCTAGGTTACCCATACCTGGTCTATTGGGATCTGTGAATTTAGGACTCTCTCCAAATTCTCCTATAAAAATACCCTTGCTATCTCTCATTTGAGCATCAGGCAAATCTGCCCATGGATATTTAGTGCCATGAACACCAGCCACTTCTGCTTCTCTCATTCTTTGAGCAAGATTTTTTGCAGCTAACTCGATATCTGCTTCATTTGGTTTAAAATTAGCTCCTTCAAGTAATCGTGCATTGGCTTGTTTACTTAAATGTTTGGACATGCCTAACTCTGCTAATTTAAATGCTCCATGAGCAGCAACTGTAAAAGCGGCCATTAATAAAGCTTCTTTTGCTCCTTCATTATCTCCTGTAGCATATGCTATTCCGGCAGCGGTTGTTGGAGCGCCAGCTTCAACAGCGAATGCTGCTCCGGTTCCTAATCCGGCTGTTCCTATCATTGTGGCCATAACGGCAGGATCAGCAACACTCAAACCTAATTCTACAGTTTTTCCAACTATGGGTAAACCAGTAATATCAGATACAACTTGTCCGGTTTCACTAGGAACGCCGGTAAAAACTTCCCCTTTTTTATAGTCTTTACCAGCATTGAGCAACTTTCGTGTTTGTCTAGCGGTAATTTTAGGATCTGGTGGAGTAAAGATTCCGTTTAGTTGTTCTTCAAAAAATTCTCTCCATAAACGACCATTAAAATATCTACTATATCTTTTTTCTGCTGCTTTTCTTCTTTTTATTTCTTCTTCAGTAATTGTTGATTGTGACAGATCCATCATTGGCGATCCACCAGCATATGGATTTGGTCCAAGATCTTTAATTTCTCCTCCAAATGGATTATATTTTTTAAGTGGCTTGTTTGTTCCATCAGCAAAATAATTCATGCCATTTTTTTGTAATGAACCACCACTATTTATACTCTTAAGTAATGGTAAGTTCTTTCTGGTGGCTTCACGATTAACAACAAATTCACCCGGAGTCAACATTGCCGGAACAGTATCGCTACCTTTTGGTTTAAAATTGATGTATTTACCAGTACTAGCATATGTGGTTGGTAATTTTGTATTGTTTGATGTTAATGCTTTAACTGCGGCCCCTTCTAAATCCTCTCTATCAACAGTTCTTAATATTTCAGCAATAGTATCTAATTTTTTATTTGTTAATACTAGAGCATTAGTAAACGAATCCTGTATAACGCTAGGCTTTAATACTGTTGCTGGATCAGGAGCAGCACCGGCAGGAGCAGCACCGGCAGGAGCAGCAGGAGCAGCAGGAGCGGCATTACCAGCGGCAGGAGGTTCTGGTTTATTAGGATCTCGTTTTAATTCAAATTCTTGTGGTTTTATAGATTCTTTTAATAGTTTGGCAGATTCTGTTACGGTAGCTGACCATAACTGAGCAGATTTTTCAACCTCAGTAAATAAAATATTAGCACCAGCTTCCATTCTTTCTTTTAATTGTTCTGTGGCTTTACGTTGCTCTTCAAATAACATTCTAGCACGACCAACCTCAGCTTCTATTTCAGGATTTTCTCTGCCTGGACGTAACCCTAATTGATTTTTAATAAAGTCTAAAGTTGCAGCTAAAGTTGGATCTTCTCTACCTATTTTTGTAAGTACATTATCAAAAAATTGCTTAGTAAGTTCTTCTCCTTGTGCTTGTGGCACCATTGAAACGATTTTTTCAAGGCCAGCTACTGCTTGAGGTAATTCAAAATTTTGAATATTACCAGTTAATGCTCTAGAATATGCGTCTACAGAATTGACAAAATCCACTTGCCATTCTGGATTATTAACATTTTTGATAATATCGGTAAGAATATTACGACCACCCTGTTGTGCTTGCCTTAAATCTTGAATTTTAGCCAATGACAATGCTGCTCTTTGACCATCAGTAGCTAACTTATTTAGGGCTAATCTTAATTTTTCACCTTCGGCAGTAATTTTACCAAGTTTATTAGTTAATAATGATACTTCTTTCTCTCTATCTTTTTGGTCTGGTATTGTGGCTGCCCTATCAAGTTCTTTTTGAATACCAGCCCGTAAATCATCAGCAAAATCTAAACGTTTTCTAATCTCTAATGGATCTAATGTTCCAGCTTGTCTTATACCAGCACCAGCAGCACCTTGATCTTGTGCAATATTAGGGATAGTGGTTAGTCTACTGATTTCATCATTAAATGGCTTGAATAATCTATCCATTGAAACTGTTCTATTTAAAGCTTTATCGATACTGTTGGCTCCTTCTGTTCTAATTTTTCCAGCTTGAATTTCTAGATTAGTGATTTGAACTAGAGCGTCAGAATATTCTTGTAGTCTTTGATTAACCTCATTTAGTGTTTTTAATCTGGCTTCTTCACTTCGTTTTAATACGGGACTTAGTGCAACAACTTGATCAATAACATTTTTTAAAGCTTTTTGATCATTTATCAAATCTTTAGCATTAGCTAATGGACCACCCTCTCTACTAGGCTTGGTAATAAGATCTGATACTTTACCACCAATAGATTTGGCAAAATCTTCACCAACTACATTTTTAAGCGCATCAGTAACTTCGTTAGCAATAAATGCAGTATCAACTTCGTCTCCGGGGTCTCTTGCTCCTAGTGTAGCATTTCTGGCTATTGATTTACCAATAATATTTGGTAGATCTTGAGTTAGAATTTTTTCAGTTAAAATTCTTTGTTTAAAAACATCTGTTAATTCTTTATCAAAACCTAATCCACCAGTAACATTCTGAATTGCTCTGGCAATATCATCATTAGATGAGGCAAGTAAATTATTTAAAACTGTTAAGTTTTTATTACTAGCTTTAGATATTGTTGCTTTACCACCAAGTCTAGTACCAATAGATAATTCTCTGTCTCTGGCAGCATCCTGGAATACATCACTAGCTTTGTTAATAGCAGCTTCAAAAACATTTAACGCATTATTTAATCTGTCTACTTGTATTCTTGTTACAGTTCCTAGTCTATCAGCTTCTGCTTGTTTTAATATCGGCTCTCCTGCTCTACCTAATGCTCTTAATCCTGATTCTATAGCATTTTTAACTTCTTTATTAAGATTAGGATCTTGCTTTTTAATAGCATCAATAATTTCATTAAAACTTAATTCGTTAACTTTAATATTCTGATTGATTCTGTCAATTTCTGCTGTGAGAGTTTTTTCAACATCCGGAGTTCCTGCTCTTGCGCTAATTTGTTTTTGTTGATCAATATATTTTTGTAATACTAGCTCTAATTTAGTAGATTCTATAACATTTTCTGCTCGTGCTTTTTGTCCAGCGTCTAGTGCGTTTACAAAATCACGAACACTAGTTTCGGGTGTTTCTCCTATAGTTACTCCTTGCGCATTGCGTAAGCCAGCTTCTTCAAGTTTTATTCTTTGCGCAGACTCTAGTATACCTGAAGCTTCTGTAAAAAATTGTGATCTTTCTATTCCAGTAAGATCTTTTCCTTGTGTTAGTCTATTTTGCAAATCTTTCAATGGAACATTAGCTAATTCCAAAGGAGCATATTTGATAGCTTGTTCTGCTAATGGAGAACTCAATAGGTTTTGACGCTGCTTTTCATTTTGAGCTGTACTAGAAAATATTGATCTTAGTGCAACAGCAGCAGCAGCTAATGCTGCAAATGCTCCTTTAACACCAAGAATAGTACCGCCAAAGGATCCAATAGCGGATATCGTTTTACCTAGTGTTAATCCAGTAGCTCCACCAGCAGCAGTCTTTGCTGCTACATCTGCCATAGCACCAGCGGGCCAAGACGTAGCAGCCGTTGTAGCTGCACCGCCACCACCAACACTAATTAATCCACCCAATCCTGTAGCGGCCGCTGCTAAACCAGCAAAAATAGCTGTAACTCCAGAAACTCTAGCACCTAATCTATAAATTTCATCTTCTGTTCGACCTGTTGTTCGATAAAAATCAGCATCAAATGGATTAAAAGTATCAGATAATGTTCCAAAATATCCTGTACTTGGTCTTCCTGCTGTTTTATCTTCCGTAGCAAATCCTTTTAATACAACTGTAATAGGTACGTTTGGTGGAACAAACGCTTGATACATACTTTCGCCAGCACCGGCTAGTGCAGCCTCGACCACACCACCTCTGGACATATAGGTTCCATTATTAATGGATTTTAATAAACTTAGATTTTTACTAGTTGCTTTTTTATTAACGACAAATTCACCAGGAGTAAGCATTGCTGGAACAGTATCGGTTCCTTTGGGTTCAAATACGTTGCCGCCCTTAGCATAGTATGCTATTTTTCCTCCTCTGCTCTTACCAGTAGCTGCTTTAGCAAGACTTAATCCCGCAAGAATGGCTTGTACTGTTATAAATGCAGTCGCTGCTTCTTTCGCTGCTCTACCAAGATTCAATAACCATGTTCTTGTTTCTTCTGCGGTATTTCTACTAATATCTCCAACTTCTCTATTTATAGCAGCGTACTCCTTGATAATCTCTGTTCTTAGCTCATTAAATCTTCCTCTGTCACTTGGATTCTGAATTTCTTTAAAGAGTTCAGCAAGATTAGCTTCACTTGTAGCAACCCTTTTATTGGTCAGTTCCATCTCCTTACCAATTTGGCCCTCTATAAATCCTTGTGCTCCACCCAATGCTAATCCTGTAAGACTAGCAGCACCAACACCTAATGGACTCATGCCAGCTGATTGAGCTAATTTGGCAAATCCAACCGCTGCTCCACCAGCCTCACTTAATCCTTTAGCTAAACCAGCAGCATTTGTGCTTGTTGATAATGATGTTCCAGCTAATTTATCTAAATTTGTATAAATGTCCGGTAGTCTTGAGCCTAAAAACATAGATGCCCCACCAATAACAGAAACAAAACCACCAGCAGCTTCTGTTGCTTTGCCTAGGTTTTCAGCAAGTTTGGGGGCTTGTTTTTCTAATAAACCAATGCCAGGAAATCTATTACCTCCAAGATATTCACCAGCTCTACCTAATGGGGTCTCTATAGAGGCTTGTAAATCTCTAGCATTACCATAACGGAATCTACCAGCATTGACTGATCTTTGTGCGCGAATATCTAGCTCATCAGGGATCATCTCTGGTAATAAAGTACCTACTGTTTCCGTTGCTTTTTTAACTGCTATATCTAAAGCAATAAGATCGTCTATCGGAGAATTAAGAGCCTTATTTAATTCTGTTGTACCACTCACGATATCACTAAAAGATTCTTTCAACTGTATACGTTTAAATACATCTTCTAATACTGCATTTAATTTATCAGTATCTATTTCTTCACCAAATAGTTTATAAATATTTTGAATATTTTGTCCAGCGGGTTCTAGTGCATCTGGATTCCCTGTTTCTCTAGCGATACGTATGTAGGCTGATAATTCTTTCTGTTGTTGTTCTATTGATCTTCTAGTAGTAATTGCTGTTTTAATAATACTATCTTTAATTTTATCGCTAATACTATCTAATGATTGACCTACTGCTGATGAAACATCAATAAACTTAGCCTTAGCTTCATCTAATTGAGATATTTCATCTAATACTCTTGCAAATTCAACACCACCATCTGATGCGTCTGCTGATGGAGATGCTCCTGCCAATCTAGCTTCTTTACCAACTTCTGTTAGTCTCCATGAACTCGAAGCAATATTACCCTTAGCTTTACCAATTTCCCAACCAGCCATTCTATCAATCATTTCTTGTTGTAGTTGTGGATCACTCAAAGGATCAGCTAGTCTATATTTATTAGAGCTTTCTGATGGATTTTGTTTTAAATGTAGTTGTTTACCAATATCCCACATTGCCCATGATTGACTAATACCAAATTGACTAGGTTGTAATCCTATGTCGCCCAATTGTTTTTTCAGAGTCTCTTGCATAGTTTTAGCAAGATCTTCTATGGGCTTAATATCTCCAAGTGCATTTGCAGCATCAGCTAATGCTTTGGCATATTTCATTCCGTTATCTGTTATGGCGGATTGAACACCAGTAACATCGCTATAATTAATTAGACTTACAAAATCTTCTGGTTTATATTTAGCTCCACCACCTTCAGCAAATCTTTGTATATTTCCAACAATTCCACCAGTATTATATCCTTGTATTTTATCAGCTTTATTTAATCGATGTAATTGAGAATACCCTATCTTTTGAGCGGCTTTTTTATTGATAACAAACTCACCAGGAGTTAATAGTGCTGGTACAGTATCTTGTGCTGATCCTCCTTTAGCAAACTTAGAGGCACTAGCAGCGAAATAATTTGCTGCTAATGAACCACTATTCATTGATTGATCCATTCGGATTACACTATTAGGATCACTAATTAATGATGGTTGTTTACTATATCCGCTTTGTAAAACCCATGCAGGATCATCAAATGGCGGCCAAGTGTCTTCTGGTCCATATAATTTTGGATCGATTAGTGCTTGGTTTTTTGTCCAATCTTCTGGTTTTAATAATGGTGTTTTACGAACATCTGGTCTATTATTAAAATAATATTCCCAAACACCTTTAGCGTCTCCACTAACAGATGATCTATCAGATGTAAGCATAGCACCATTAGCAGTAGCAGCTTCCATCACAACATCATATAATCTTGGTCCATATCCACCAGTAGCTTGAGATATTCCAACGTAATATAAATAGTCTCTCATCTTGTATGCTGAAACATTACCAGATCTTTGATTATTTCTAAAATATGTTGCTGAAATGGATGATCCGTCGTCTCTTAAGCCAATTTTTCCATATTCTTTTTCTGTTTGTTTCTGACCGTCAACAGTAGCAACTCCGCCATCAGCAAATTTTGGTAATGTTTTATAAAAATCAGGATTTAATCCTGCTGTACTAAATATATTAGACAATATTCTAGTAGCTTCAGAATCCCCTTCAGAAGATGCTCCTATTAATACTGGAATAGCTTCTAATCGTCCAAAATCTTGTTGAGCTTGTGCTATTGTTTTAAATGATTCTTCTGGTGTGACTTGTGATTTAATTCTTTTTTTAACCGCAGCTGAAGCTGTTTTCGCTATTGTTGATGGATATGGTGAACGAGATCGTGGAGTTGGAAATAGATTATTTAATGTATAATTGCCAGGACCTGTCCAAGAAGATGATCCGGAAGCGTACCAAGCTTCAATATCTTTATATGACATTTCAACAGCAGAGAATAATTTATCCATTATTTCTGGATAATTATCATATAAATATCCTTGAATATCATGAAAAGATTCGTGAGCTAATGTTCCACGATGCGCAGCACCCTTTAGATTAATAACATCTTCATTACCTTCGAATGCTAGATTTTGATCAACAAATGATTTTAGAGCATCATATTCTTGATTTGATAATAATGACTTACTTTTTTCTATTCTGCTTCTTAAAGCTTTAAATAATAATCCACCAGCATAATATGCTTTTTCTACAGTATTTACGGCCGCCTGCCCAGGGTCTGCTGTTATAATTTCAATAGGTTCTGGTTTACCTGATGGTTGTTTTAAGAATCCTGTTTCTGTTAGCATTTCGGGTGGAAGAATACTAGATAGTATTTCTTTGTATCTTTGTATCGCTTGTCCTTGCGGACTTTGCGATGCAGACATTGCTTCAGTTAACATTCCACCCCGACCAAATTTCTTATAATATCTTTCTATTTCAGACCATAGCCTACCTTCTGCTGAATTATTATTAGTAACTTTAATATCTGATGGCATATTAGATGGAACATCCCAAAAATTAGCATATGCTCCGACACCATTAGGATAATCTATAGGACGTAATGGATTATCATCATCTTCAGCACTAATATTAATACCTAGTCTCTTAGCTAATTCTTCTGCATTAGCTGCCATCATAGTGGTACGATTGCGTCTTGATGAAGCAGAAGATGGATCGTAGCCTGTTGGTTCAGTATAGGCTATTGCTCGACCTTGTGGATAACCTAAACCACGAGGTCTATTTTTAATATCTTCTACTGTGGCAACCCTATCATCAATTAGAGTTTCTAAAAATGAAAGATTATCAATCTTATTTTCTGCGCCACTTACACCAGTGATTTTGTCACTAGAGATTGGTAAACCAAGTCTATTTAAAGTATCAGATAGTAACGGAGCATTGCTCTGTGGTCTAGCACTTAATATTCTGATACTATCTAATAATTCTGGAGTTTGTTGTACTCTACGCTTTAATTCTTCTCCTAGCAATGTTAATTCTGCTGCTTCTAATCCTTGTTTAACTAGATTTAGATCATTAAATTTAGCAAAATCAATTCCACCATTAGCACCAGCAAATAAACTTTCATCACTATTTACAAGTGTTTTATCAAAATCAAAAGCTAATGGAGTACCCGTACCAAAAATATCAGTATATTGTAATGCTTCAGCAGCTCTAGTTGGAGCACTAGCTAGTTCATTTTCTATGTCTGATATTGCTTTTTGATATCTTGATGGTAATCCTTTCATTACAATTTGTGTTAAAAGTTTTTGTCCACTGCCTGTTGTTAATTCTTTAACTTCGCTTAAATCGTTATATCCAACAGGATATATACTTAGCAAACCAAATTTATTAGCAATACCAGCCTGTGCTTGTAACCCAGCTTTTTTCATAGCATTTGCTTGGGCTTCTTTATATCCAGCCTCTGCTTCTTCTACAACTTTAGTTAATGCTGGAATATATTGAGATCTATCTCCGAAAATATCTGGTTTGGTTTTTCGTAACCATCTAGAGTCTACTAATTGACTTGCTGTTGGTTTTTTAGTTAAACCAGAACTAGTCATAATATCGCTAATTTCTGGTTTAGATATATACTTATATAGATCTGTAGTACCTCCAAGATCTTGTATTCTTTTTAGCAAATCATCTAAACTTGATGGTTGTTGTGCATTGGTTTGCGAAGTCATTTCCTCTGCAACTCCACCAGCCATCAATTTTTGAATAATACCACCACGATTAAACAATCCTGCTTGATTAAATTTTTGAGGACTTGCCCAATATACTGTTGCTGGAGGAAGATTGTTTATTTTTTCCAATTCTTCTACTTTAACATTTGGTACGTTTCCAGGATTTTTGATAACACTTTGTTCAAATAAATAGTTTTTAGCAGCTATAGTTTGATCATTATTACCTTTTAGTGAATCTGGATCTGCATATTCTGATCCCTTTTCCATAAATTTAGATTCTGATCGTTGTGATGGAAAATCCAATAAAGCCCATTTTGATTTTGTATCTTGTTGTAATCCATATTCATTTGATACTAAATCTTCAAATTTTTTCCATGGTCTGTCTTTTGATGCTTTCCATTTTTTAATAGCTGCTTTACTAAGTTGACTTGGATCAATATAAACATCTTTAGATGCGTCTTTAATTGTATCATTTTCGACTTCATCATATCCAAAAGCATATGATATTGATGGATATATATTGGCTAGATCTTTAACTTTACCACCATAAGCATATTTATTAATTTTTTGTAAGTTATTAGCACCAAGAGTTTCAACAGCCTTTTTACGAATTACGAACTCTCCTGGCATAAGCATAGCTGGTACGGTGTCTCTACTTCCCGTTCCGGGAACAACACCACCTCTTGCAAAAGCTAATACTTTACCGCCACTATTTAATTCGGTAGTAGGTCCTGTGGTACCACTTCTATTAATAGTATTTTCTAATGATCGTATAGCTGATGTGACATTAGTAAGAGCAGTAGTATTCTCTGATAAAACAGTTTCTAGTCTAGCATTAATAGTAGAATCAGTTTTTTCTTTATTTCTAGCTGATCCTAATAATGTTTCTAGAATATTACCGGATTGTGTATCTGTATTTTCTGGAGTTTTTCGTACACCGCTTAAAAATCCACCAGCAAATTGTGTTGCTGCCGATGCTGCTTTGATACCCCCAAGAATAGCTAAGTAGGGTAATAATGGTTGAAATGCAGAAGCGACTTTAATAAGAGTACTTGTTAATGTTAGTCCCAAACTTATAAGATTTTGAAATGTTTTATTTCTACCAAGGGCTTCGACAAAAGCTAAAAATTCTTCTCTGGTTTTGCTAAATTGCACAGCAAGTGCTGACTGAGCTTGAATCGCACTACTACTTAAGCTTCCTTGACCTTGTTGAGCTATATTTAAAGCTTCTTGTGCGGTAGCAAATTGTTGTATTAGTGGAATAACTTTGCCAATTTGTCTAAAACCACCAAGTTCTTCTGCAATTGCAGCAAATTCACCGCTTCTAGGATCTAATCTGGATAAGCCTTCACTAAGTCTTCTAACAGCTTCATAAGCTCCAACAAATTTATCTTGTGCATTAGTGAGCTCGATCCCGAAGTCTCTTAATGCTTCGATAGTAGATCCTCTCTGCACTCTAGTAAAAATAGTTCTCAATCCTGTCGCAATAGTTTCTGCACTTTCACGAGTAGTAGCACGAATACTTGTAAATACAGCAATAAATTCATTTAAGGCATCTGATCCTTCACTAACACCTTTGCTAGCTGTTGCGAACACACCACCCGTTCTTTGAATAGCACTAATAATATCGCTAGATTCTACAGCAAATGCGGCCGCAACAGCATTGATTGATCCTAGAACACTTTCTAAATCTCTTGTTTCAATACCAAATTGTCTAAATGCAGCGATAGCTCCTTCTGTTGTTTCTGTGATACTATCAAACGATGGAGCTAAAGCAGATTTGGCTAAAGCTTCAAGAGCATCTTTTGTTTGATTAGCAGATAAACCAGCCTGTGCTAATGTAACTGATGCTTCAATCAAATCTTTAGAACTAACGCCGAATGAAACAGATAGTCTTCTTACTTCAGTGTTAATAGAATCAATGTCGCTTTTAAAACCACCGGTAGTTTGTTGCAATCTAACAATTTGTCTATCAAAATCAACAAATTCTTTAAATGCTGAACTAAAAGCTCTAGCCAAACCATATATAGCTCCTGTAGGAATACTAAAAGCGGCAAATCTACGAACAGCCACCGCTGATTGTCTACCAAAGTCTGCCATTTCTGAAGATGCTGCTGCTATTTGTTTACTAGTAGAAGCTGTAGCAGATGATAGGTCTATCATACCTTTGGCTGCTGTTGTTGTTCCGGAACTTATAGTCTGTGTTGATTGACCTAACCCACCAAGAACAGAACTAAGACCAGAAGCATTAGATTGTGCTTGAATAATAGCTTCATTTAATTGTTTAATACTATTAGTAACATTATCAATACTTTTAGAGCTTTGGTTAGATATTTTTAAATTAAGATCAGTTTTAATAGAAGATAATTCTCTTCTAATATCACCAGCAATTTTGCTGAGATTTGATGGACCGCGTAAATTGATTTCTGCTGTTAAGTTAAAGGATGCCATATTTTATCCCATAAATATAAAAAGCACCATGAAATTAATCATGATGCTAGTTATATATTCTGTTAAAGACAAAAATAAGATATTATCAACTATTAGGTTTTGCTTCTGTAACTTCTGCAACTGTTTCTGTTGTGGGTTTAGGAGCATCTTCCTTTTTTTCCTGTTCTTCAATAATTGGGTTGCCATCATCATCTATAAAGGGTTTAAAGTCTATAACGTAATCACCGTTAGCATCAACTAAATTACCATTCTTATCAACATATTCGCCTTTTTCATTTATGAATCTACCAAATTCGTCTATTAATCTACCCTCAGAATCAACCAAATGACCGTCTTTATTAACTAGTCGTAATCTATCATCAACAAATTTATACTTGATCAAAAATTTATTTTCTGGCAATTTCTTTTCATAATCGCTATCTAGTCCGTATAGCATATTAGCCAAAATTTGAGCCGCTTTAACTGCAATAGGTTCAGAAGCTCTTGCCAAATAATCTTCATAATTTTTAAAATACTTATCTTTAGTAGAAGAATACACCAAGCCTGCTGATATAAGATAGTTAAATCTAGCATTATCAGCCTGTCCTTCTGCTGTATGATTGTCCAAATTAGTTCTTACTGATATTAAGTCTCTAAGATCTTCTCTTAGTTTTTTCATTTTAACAGCAATATCCTTGGCGGATTTTAGGCTAATACCGCCTTTGGCCAATGATTTTTCACAGTCAAGAATCTCTTGTTGTATAGTATTAAATTTAATTTGTTTATTATCATCCCATAGACCTTGTTCTTTTAATAGATCGTCTAGTCTGGCCCTTACTATACAGCCAGATTTAACAGCATCAGAAAAAGCCTGATTATAAACCTTTTGGGCTTCTCTTTGATCGGCTAATGATGGTGATTTGATACTAAACTCTTGTTCTCTTCCGCCAACATTAAAAGTAAATGTTTCCATATTCATAGGTCTTCGCTCCTTTGATTGTTTTTATTAATAAGAAAGTGATATCTGTAAAGTTCTTGTTCTTTTTCAATATGGTCTATAATTTCATCAATAGCTTCTCTCATTTGGTTATTACCATGATTTAATATAGATGTTCTAACATAATCCCAAGATTCTAAAAATTCTAATTGTTTATCTGTTAATGGTTTATCAGAATTGTGTCCCCATAGATAACCAAAAGCATCCTCAAATCTAGCTAAAGATCCTATCATTGTTGTTTGAAATCTTTTACTAATTTGATTGATGATTCCTTTTTTATGCTGTCTATTCATAGTGATTCCTTTTATTATTTATTTTTGAATTTATCATTAACCTTTTCCATAGCTTGTCTTTGAATATTTTGTTTTACGAAAGATAAATCTTTCCACTGTACTTCTTTGCCTTCTTGATGTATCTTAATCATTTCCTCTAAATTCTTTTTGTCTTGTACGCTATTAAGTGATAAAATTTCTTTTCTCTCATTAGGATCATGAGATATATAGAAGATTTCTCCCGCGTTCTTTACATTACCCCCAACCTTATCCAGAACATTATTTTTCTTTTTCTCTTTTTCAATTTTTCTATTCTGATAGATGAACCAACCATCGAGAGCATCATCATCATCAATAATTTGTTCTGATGGTGCTTCTGGATGTTGTTTAGCGTTTTCGTACATTCTATTAATATTAATTAAATGTCTGTAGTCATCATTTATTTCTAAAAAATTTTTTTCTAGACTCATGCTTGATGTATATGATTTCCACAGGTCTGATCTCGCTAATAATCTTAAATCATTAACATTAATACTGTTATTAATAATTTCTTTAATAAATATCTGTAGATCTTGATGATTATATGAATCTTGATACGGATTCACAAATACTAAATTATCTTTATCATCATATATACTATTCATAATTAAAAATTCGTTTTTAATAGTTATAGCCTGTTCAATAATACTTAAATAATTTAATGAATTTTTTTTCTGGTATAGTAATTCTAAATCTGAATTTAACTGATGAATTTGTTTTTTGATAGATTTTCTTTTATTTTCATTAACAAAATTTATATACAATTCAATTTTAGTATTTTCTATAATTTCATTTAGTGTTGTAATCTTATCATTATCTGCTGGTAGCCAAATTTTATTAACAGCTAAATAAAGATCAATTTCTTTTTGTGTTAACCATGTTTTATCGTATTTATTATCTTCAATAATAGTATCATATAAATATTCTGCTTGATACTTAATATGAGCATCAGGATATACAATTTTATATTTTGTATTATCTACATATATATAATAATATCCTAATAAAATACGATATAATAATTTTTCATTGTTCACAAGGATCCTCGTCTGGAAAAATATATACCGGTTCTAATCCTACTGGTGTTTCATAACTAGTATACGTTGCTGATATGGTCTGATTATCAGAAGAATCCGCTGTTGCCCCACTATATTGTAATCCTGTTAAATATGACTTAGGAATACTAATGGGAGAACCTTCACATAGCGATATATTAATATCTGTTTTATATGTTTTAGGATTTTTACAGGCAGTGTCCATTGCTGAAATTTCATACGTATCTAGATCTTGAGATAATAAATCAAAAGTACATGATGTTTCAACAGGAAAACTGATGTATGATGCATAAGGTTTTCTGGTAGCAAATTCATTAACAAGTTGTCTATTAAAAGTTCTTGTTATAGTAATAGATTGTAGTGCATTTAATGCTATTTCTGCTGGAATAGTTCCTGTAAATTTATTACGTAAAGTTAAATATGTTGTCGATGTTGGCGAAGGAACTTTAAAAGGAACAGACGCCCCTGCATCAACTGCGGGTTTACTATATCCTCTATATGATCTTTGTATTGTTCCTGGTCCATCCACACTTAAAGAATATGTAATAGAATTTAAAAGCATTAATGATCCACCAATAGCTTTATGATCTAGTGGAACATTGGTTGTTTTGATATCTGGCCAAGTATTAGGATCATCTAGTCCAACTAATAATTTAAAACCCACAATACTATTTAATCCTTCTTCACTAGCCAATGGTGGAAATCCATTTACCATATAACTAGTATATCTAATCTCTATATCAGGATTTAATCCATATGTAGCTATAGGATTACTATTTTGTGGCTGATAGATATTATTAATAGATCTGGATAAAGAATAGTCAACAGATAATATATCTGGTAGCGGGCTTCCTGTACAAGTTCCTATGCCCAAACAGCCATTGAATACTCTTTTATTAGTTCCTGACACAAACTTTTCCTTTTAGTTTGTATAATTTAACTATATAATTTTATATAGTATAATTAATTATGTTGTACTGATAGTAAGATCGTTATATGTTACATAAGTATATGTAATTTCAACATTACCGCCACCAGTATCACCACCAGTATAGTTAACCGATTGTAATCTATTCTTATTGCCAAGATTAAATGTGTGAGTGGCATTACCAGAATCAGCACAAACTTCAATACTAATAGATTGCTCTGGTGGTAGACCTGTTGGATCACAGTCAATACCAGTAATATCAAGAGCAACACCATCAGTTGTTGTTGCTGTAACAGCAATTTCTGTTGTGATTTCAATGGGGAAGTTTACATAACGATGATAAGGAGCGTATTGGCCAAGTTTATAGATAGCTTCACGACCAAGATCGGTACTAATAGTGATACTACTAAGATTTTTACCAGAAACTTCTGATGGTAAGGTTGAACCACTAACTTGTAGATTTTGTCTACGAGCAACCATATTACCAGAATCACTAGGAGCACTAACACTACCACTCAAACTCTTATTATCGCCAATAAATGTAACTTCTTCTGTGAAATTACCATCTACTGGAAATGTATATGATAATGAACTAATATAAATACCTGTGCATGTAACTGCTGCTGTACTAGTTAGTGCTTCAGAAGTATCGCTACCAACACCAACAACAACTCTAGATTTAGTATTTGCTGTACTAACTAAACTACCACCGCCAGTAGCTAATTCATAAATTGTAGATTCACCGTCTAGAACTTTAGATACGGTAATTTCTACTGTAGGATCAGTAATCATGTTATCATAGATGGCTAGCTGACCTAGTTGGAAAGCTTGCTCTAGATTGAAATTTGTTGTTATACCAACGCTCTGAGCGCCTTGTACTGTTGTGGCGGATCCGGCCTGTGTGCCTACTGCTACGCCGTGACTAGCATAAAAAACACGATTATTTGGCATTTTAAATCTCCATCTTTATAGTAACTTATGGGTTTTCTAACAGAATTAATGTAATATACACCCACCAACTAAAAAGCAGTGAAAATAATTTGATTAGTTAATCTTACAACAGCACCATACATTCTTATATTAGTAAACATAATATCAGATATATTAACTTTCATAAATTGACATCTAATCCATTTATAATCATCATTATTAACTAATAAATTATAATTTTGGCCATTTATATTTTTAGATCCGTCGTATTTTAATGGATATACTCCGCTTTTGACAACATTATCAGTTTTATAAAGCCATATGACCCTATCTTCTTGAAGACGTAAAATATCAACAATATTATTTTTGTCATGACTATTATCTGATAAAATATGTAATAATATATCTTGGTCTATAATCAAAGATTTATCGCCTAATCTAAATGGTCTAGAGTTTGATGAAGCTATAGTTTCTATAATTACTGCTGGTAATTGAACTCTATGTTCAGAACCTATACTAAAATCTCCTTTGTCAGATAATGCAAAGCCTGTTTTATTTTCCAAGCTTTTTTGTTGTATTTCTTTCCAATAAGGAAATTCTTCCATTTTATAAACTTGAATATTTCTATAACTATATTCCATTTCAACTAAAGATCCTGAAGGAATAGCAGAATTGAATATAACCTTACCTTCTGGATAATTTAATTTATATGTTATAGATCCACTACCTGTAGGTGCGGGATAAAATGTGTTATTTACATATACTCCACTAATGTTAATAGGATAAACTCCACTATAATTTACTCCTGATTCATATATCCAATCTTTTCTTGGTGTTTGCCAAACAGTATTATTGGTCCGAGACTTATCTTGTGTGGGTTTTAAGATATGTAAATTAAAATTATCAATATTTACTGTTGGTTTTTCAATATTAGTAAATCCACCAGCATTTAAAAATCCCCAATCTAAAAAAGATTTAAGATTATTTTCTAATTCATTAATAATTAATGTTTGGCCTAAACTATTAACACCCATAAATTTTGGATCATATGTCATATTATACCTCCATCGCTTTCATGAGATATTGATCTATCTCAGGCACAGCAGAGTTGATGCCTCTTGTAATCCAGTTATTGTTTACGTTACCAGCAAATTCTGGTGGAACTCTCCAAGAATTACCCATCTTCATGATGCCCATACCTGTTCTTGATCCGATATTAGGACCAAATTCAAATTCGTATCCTGTAATAATAATAGTATCTCCCTCTATTAATAACCATCTCAGCCAATCTAATTGTTGTCCTTTTTCTGTCGTAAATGATGATGAGCCTACTGCTAAAAGATTTTCAAAATCTGATTTGATTAATTGTACTTGATATGAAGCAACAATTCTATTACCTCTAATTATAGGATTTTGAATTTTAGTAACACCTGATGATTTTATATGACTCAAAATAAATTCTATTCTTGGACCAGCATCAGGAATACCAAATTCATATTTTAGTGTTCCGTTGAGTAAAGATTCATATTCTGGTTCATTTTTAATATATGAAATAATAATATCAGCAATATTATTTGATAGATTATCAGTAACGCGTTCAAAATATTCTTGTGCTAATGGCAATAAAGCCTCTAGTATTTTTTTAGATATTTCTTTTTGATTATCCAATAGTTTAAACTGTAAACTTAAATTACTCATATTTTTTTCCAAAAAGTAAAAATATAAGAACTTTCGCCAAATCCAGCGGGTTGTGGCTCACTATTCCTTTGAAATAAACTTTCAGTATAATTTACAATATTAGTATCTATAATAATTTTATTGCACTTAGAAATTTTAGGAAAATCTACAGTCTTACAGATAGTCTGAACTAACCCATCAGGACTATGTATTTTGCTATTAAAATTTAACCAATACTTATAATCAAATAATACTAGCATATCTAAAATTTCAGAAGAGTTTGTATAAATACCACCTAAACCTCGGCAGTAGGGGCATATTTGACCATTAGCAAAGGCTAGAGGGCCTCCACTCTTATATACATTACTTGACTTGTGAGAGATAGGATCAATTTCGCAATTAGTGCATTCTGTAAAAACAGAAGAATCATAAATTAATTTACATGGTAAAGATAATGAATTAGCGCGTAATAATTCATCTATCATACTTTTATATAGATTTTTTAAATCTGTAGTAATAATATTCATAATAAAATCCTATTATATATTAAAATTAATTTGTCCTTGAATAATTCTTGATGCTTCACCTCCAGAATTTAATAACTCAATATAATAATAGCAAATTGATTCAGAAATAGATTCCGTAAATGATTCAGGAATATACATCATGATTCTGCTGTTCGGAGGATCTAGTCTCAATAAAAGATTGCTCGTGGACATATCTAATAGTATTGTAGACGATGTTGAAGTAGGTTTTATTTGTCCACGTAGTGTGTATCCAACGATACTCGCACTACCACTGTTCTTACTTAATTGATATGTTATTCTATAACTAGATCCTTTGTTCAGAGATAGGTTTTTGGTTGATGTTCCAAAGCAAGCATCATTTTCAGCTGCATTTTCTATTGTATCAAAAATTGTAACACAGAAAGAAGCCATATTAATCTCCACTAAATAATGATGTTATTAACTTGATTTATTGATGTTGCTGATTTTATATTAGATAATTTTTCAGAATACCATAAGCTTATAGATGTTCTGTATTGGCCATATTCTAACATTAATTCAACAAATTCAGAAAACATTATAGAATGTGATACACCGTTAGAGTCTATTATATTGGCTAAGTCTGTTATACCCATCTCAGCAGCTTCCTTGGCTAAAATAAATGCACCACTTAATAAAGTAACATCTTCTGTAGTTATTCCTAATTTCCATCCTAGTGGTGTTACCCACCCATTTTTTAATTTTTTAGACCACGACAGATCTAATTCTGCTATTTTTAATAATTTAGCTTGCTCTAGTGGCCAATCATTAATGACTGCATTAATTAAAGTTAATTGTTCTTGATTTGGTTGATTAACATATTCAATTATATAATTATTATCTTCTTGTGTTATACCGATAATAGGAACTATATCATTAATTGTTTTATGCAATATATTTAACATAAAATAGCTCCTGATAATATGGCTTTGTTGAATGTAGAAATTGATGATCCGTATTGTAGTATCTGAATATAATGATATCCTAAATTTGTATTAACATAAGTATTAGACGATGTTGATATATTAGAGTGTCCATAGGGCGATCCTGCGCTAACGTAGATGCCATTAATTATATCAATATTAGGATTGCTAGTCGAATCTAAACCAAGAGCAACAGAAGAGAAATTTGATTCATTAAAATGATCACTATGTAGAGAAACAGATAAATACTGGTCTATACCACTAATAAATTCTATTCTTGTTATACCAGATGTAGTAATATTTTTATATGGTCTATATGATGATGTAGTATAAGTATGAAGAACAGAATCTGTAGCATAAATTTGCTTAACTATTTTATTACTATTATTCCATACAAATCTTTTCTTTTTACTATCTTCTGTGGTTGATGTTGATGTTGTTCTGATGGATCCCACATATCTTTTCTTTGCATCGGTAGATAGTACATAAATACCATCTTGTAAAATTAGTGATGAATTTCTATTAGAATTATTAAGCCAAGCAATTTTTTCCATAACTAAACTATTACCATTATAATATATAAAAATATCATAATTAGTATCGTTAGTTGATGCTAATAAACTTAAAGATAATTCACTAAAAGTATAGTCTGACCACGAAGATGTTGATGAATCATATAATGATAATTTATTACCTAAGTATGGTGTGTAGTATATGGTATTATTAGTAATATCGGTATTATAGATAGGATTATTGCTTGCTAAAGATAATCTACCATAAGAACTATAGACTCCTGAAGCTCCAGACACAACAGTATTACTATATGATGCTGAACTAATATTAACTATATTAGCTAAAGAATTAACACCAGATACCGTTACAACGGATGGACCAGTTGTACTATTAATGCTAATATTACTGGTAGTAGGATAAATATTAGTAAGTGTGTTGATATTAGAAGATGTAGATACGTTTAATAAGCCGCTAGTATTATTATCATCAACATTGATATTACTGGATTCTGGAGTGATTGTTAATATATTCATTCATATCACACTACTTATATAATTTTTGTAATTTCTGGAACAATAGTCACATTACCTTGTAATAATCGAATAACTTCAGGACCACCGCCATTATAAAAATCATTATTAGATACTAATTCCATATCATATTCTGCTGTTGTAAAGTTATATCCTCCTGTAATACTAGCTGGTATTTTTAAATTAATGATACCACTACTTAAAGGAGATCCAAATTCGAATAAATATAAACCAGAATTGGTGTTTGTAGTAGTAAAAGATAAAGCATTATTAGAATCTGTGATCCATTGCATTCTAGCATGAGAAAATTGAGATAGATCTATTGGTATTCCACTAGCATTAGTATACTGTATAGAGACACCATATGACGCACCTTGCTCGATTACAAAATCATAAGAACCAGCAGACATAAAAAATCCTTCATTTAAGAGTAAAAATTATTTCTATATCCATAATTATAAGTTCTTTGACGCTCAGGATCAAAATCATTACCAACAAAAGGACTAAGAACAGCGCGTATAGCAGTAGCTTCTTTAACATCCCAATGAGAGGTTAGTTCTTCGTAAGATGCACAAGAACCACGCTCCAGAATTGTTTGCCAAGCGGCACTTTGTCCGACTACTGACAAGCTGGCTGGTCCAAGAGCAGCGCGTATTCCTTCCATAGCTGCTTTGGTTCTATATTCACTTTGATCAATAATACAAGCAGCTTTAAGAGCTACTAAACTAATAAAAATAGAATCATTATCTTCTGTTGGATCTGGCGATATAGAAGGATTGGCAACATCTATCACATAGTTATGATCCAATGATACGTCGAATTGTACATATTTAGCTGAAACAACTATAATTTGTAATATTCTATCATCAGAATAAGTTGGGGTTGATCCAAGATCATTAATTAATGTTCTGACCATGATGGGAATTTCTATTTGCCAACTCATAATTTCCCTTTATATTTTGTAAGAAGATCGAATCATATAGTAATACACCTTTAGACATATAAAAAAAGCCGCCCCGTGTGGAGCGGCTAATTTTAGTTCAAAATGAACAACTACTAATTAGAGTGAGCCTAATAGAACTCTGCGGTTGTCTAGAACAGCAAAGCCTTGTTCTGCCCAGCCATAGAAACCGGCTCTCTTTTGACGATGGAGAGTATCGTCTTCGAAGATTTGAACGGCTTCACGAACTGGCATTATAAAGCTATCTCTCTTGCTAAGATCTAAACCAACAACTAGTTCTACGTCGCCTTCTGGTAATGTGCCAGATAGTACGTTGTCATAGAATAGTTGATATTCTTGACTCTCGCCTAGCTCATCAAGGTCGTGTAGGTTAACACCGAATACTCTATTAAGAGTACCATCGGCAGCAACATAGATCTCACGACGTGTAACTTCATCAACTTGGTCAACACCCCAGTTACGAATATCTTCCATAGCTTCTGGAGATACGTAAACGTCTGTGAGTCGGCCACGGTTAGCTGAAGTGGAGTTACCACCACCATTACGACGCATAACGGTCTTCATTAAACTTACAAGACGCTTGGTAAATTGACCAGCATCGGCATCGCTGTCATAAACAACAATGTTACGATCAACACCAGCAGCAAGAAGTGTATGCCAGCCATCGTCATTCATCTTTTTGACGAATTGAGCTTCCATAACTTCCATAGCACGACCAACAACGTCCCAGCGAGCATCACGAGCATACTTTAAGAGGTAGTCGATGCTAGCACCAATGTCATAGGTTGGAACCATGACATAGTCGCCTTCAACATGACGCTCTGGAATATAGCCGTGATTGGGAATTGTGTAAGCAACAAAGTCCTTCTCGGTACCAGGAGCAAGGAAATCTAATGGAAATTCTGGAGTAGCACTTTGAGCAAGTTGGATTGGCTCGAAAATACCATTGAGAATATCACCATTTAGAATACCTTGTCGAAGTGGAAGTTCTAGAGCTTTTGCAAACTCTGCATTAGCACCTAGGGCCTCTTCTTTATTTAATGAGCCAGAACGAACAAGAAGGTCTGTAAGTTCTGGTGTTGGTTCAAAAGCTTTATTGGACATGTTTTTCTTCTCCCTTAATTAAGCGATGTTGACGGATACTTTGGCATAACCATCGGCATCCTTACCACTTAAGAATGAGCCGATTTGAACAGCATTGGTGCTACTTGTACCAATTAGACCACTAGCACCGACATAAGCTGGGGTGCCAACTGTTGGAACAATACCGGATACAAGCATGTTCGTTGTTACTTGGCCGTTACGTAGTACGGTGACCTTGCCACCAACTTGTACTTCGTCTTTGTGCCAATTAATGTGTTGTCTAGTAAGATCTAGATCAACAACATCATTTAGCAAAACGCCAACTGGTTTTGAGCCAGAAGCAGCGGCAGCATATGCTACTACAGCATTAGCGTCATCCATAGAAACGCCAGAACCACTTGTTACGGCACTAACTACACCACCTCTTTCGGCTTCAGTTGTCATGAAGAAAGAGATATCTGTTAATAGTTCGATACGATCTGATTTAAGAGCCATTTGTTATTCTCCCTTATTAAGTTTTTTACCTAGTCTAGCACATACAAAATCAACTAATGCTGCGCGTGTTGTATCTACATTTTCTGTATGATCACTGCCAGCACTTAGATCAAGATCTTCAGTATTGGTTTCAACATTGTCTAGCGCTTCTTCAGTATTTGTTTCATTACTAGAAGATGCTTTCTTCTCTTCTTTCATAGGCATTTCTGCTTTCTTTTTAGCTGCCTCTGTAAAAAGTGCGACAAGAGCATCAAAAGTTGAATCTTCTAATGATTCAAATTGATCAACGGTTGAAGCAACTACTTCTTGGTCTATGCCTTTTTCAATAAGAGAAGCCATTCTTTTCATCTTCTTCTCTTTTTTCATCATTTCTTCTTCTTTATTCTTATAAGCAGCTACAGCTTCTAGAGCGATTTCTAGCTCTGATTTAGCCTTTTTCATTTCTTCTTCTCTCTTCATCATTTCTTCTTCGCTCATTTTTTTCGCTGCTTCTGTTGTTGAAACTAAAGCATCATAAGCACCCTTGGTGTTTTGTAGTTCTGTTTCTAGAGCAACAATTTTATCTTTTAGTTCAGCAACTTGTGTGTAGGCTTCTTTAGTGGCTGAAGCACAATCTGTCATAGCTTGTACTTTTTCTTTGAGATCGGCTACTTCGTTTTCTAGACTCATAGTAATGTTCTCCATGTTATTTGGTCTTATTTCTGATACACCCGAAATATTATTTTTGTTATTTTTTATATTGGCGATGCTTAAAAAATTATCTTTGGTAAATATTATACTATCAGGATTAGCTGGCTTGTCAACATAACCCTTGCCTGAAAAGGTTATATTTCTTAAAACTCTGCCAATTTTATGATTATCATATTCGCCCTTACCACCATACGCACGAAGATGTTTGGTAAGAAATGCTGTTTCATTAGATCTAGCTAATATTTTATATTGTCCAGTTGTATTATCCATTAGACCATAATCAAAACCACTAAACATACATTCCATACTAACATATTTTGTTCCATTTTCAATTTCTGCTATTAATTTTTCAGCTCTATCCTTAAGTTCGGGAGTGGTGTAGGCTTTGTAGATGACAGATCCTGTTACGATATGAAACTTATCAGGAAGTTGTTCTGTTGGTGTTGATGGATCCAACATTTGTCCATCATCATCAATTGGCCAATTAGAAACAATATGACCAATAATAAGATTCTCATTATGTTCTAAATTCGTTGGTTTATCTTCTGGAGTATTTTTGGCCGCCCAAACTTCTTCTTTACTAAAAATATCATCATTTTTATTCCATGATGAAGATACTAAGATTGATTGTACATAATATAGGTCTTTATCATTGTAAGAAGCCAAAGAGGATAGTTTTTTATCATCTTGCTCAATACGCAAAGTATTATTGAATGCTTCTGACTCAGAAGGTTGTGCAATAGAGGCTATGGATATGCTCGCACTAGCTTTGATCAATTCTTCTAAATTATCTGCAATTTCTTGATCATATATTATCATTGAATATCTCCATTATTTTCATAATCATACACCAATGAGTAAAAATAAGATTTGATATCCTTAATATCGTCAACATTCAAATCTCTATTAAGGCTATTTTTGGTTGAATTTAAAAATTGAAGATATAGATTATATGTTTGTTCAGAATTATTGGTCAATGAGGCGAAAGATTTAACAATACTTTCTTCGTTCATGCTAGAGAATGGTGCAGATAAGAGTAGAAGTTTTGTTCTTATCTTTTCAGCTTCAGAATATTCTTCGTGGGATAAACTACGCATATTTTTCTTTTGATAAAATTCTAATAATATTGGATTAATTATATCAGAAATTTTTTCTTGGGCCTCATTTGCCCATATGTGTAATTTAGCGCCTGTTTGTGGACTGAAAGTTTTTGTTTTTCTTTGTTTTGAATCCTTAGAGTTTTTGGGTCTGCCTTGTTGTGGGATACCTTTTAAAGATTCTGGCGAATCTTTAACTGATAATGAATTTTTGGGAGGCATGACTGTTTTCATTTCTAAAGCTGTTTGTTCGCTAGATTTTTTCTTGGGTAAATCTAGACCCACTTGACTTGGTGTGACAATACCTAATTGTAAAGCAACTTTCTTAAGAGTTTCTTCAATCATAGGATCATAGAAAGGACCAGACTTTGGTGGAGTTCTATTGGTTTTTCTTTCTCTGTGTTCTCTGTTAACTCTTGTTCTTTCCATATCAGGATCAAATCCGAATCTTGATTGGACTACTTCGTCTGAGATAATATTTCTATCTAATAATTGTATGAGTAGTGCCTTTTCAGCATCTTCATTACTAAGATCCATTCTATCAAATTCTATTTTAGCTGCGTATTTGAATCCCATAGCTTTCTGTACTATCTCTATTTCTTTTTCCCAAAAACTAACCAGAGTATCTCTACCGTATTGAAGTCTTTGTGTTAATGTTTTCAAGCTTATAAAATTATTAGTAGTACCAGCAGCACCGAATGTTCCAGTTAATGTAGGAGGGATGCCAAGACCGGCATAAACACTATTAAGATGTGGCGTATATTTACCTTCTCCAAGAAAATTATGAACTGTAGTTTTACTTTCGATAAGTTCTATATCTGGACCCCAAACAAGATCCATGGTTCCACCACCAACATTATTTTGTAATATTGAGGATAGTTTAGCTGCTGCTGCTTTAGTTGGGGCTATCTTATGTTCTAGACTGCCTAATTTAAAAATACGAATATTACTAATAGCACCATCTAGGGCTGCCATATCTGCTAATTTTAGTTTTTCTATTACCGTAATATCATCCATGATACTGTAGATCATTGGAAAAGCCCAACTTTGCCAATCGTCTTTCTTGTAATGAAACACACAGGTTTTTTCTGGATCAAGAGGATATGGTTTTTTGGTTTTTGCTGCTTCTAAAATTTGACTAGGTAAACCAGAAACTATAATTTTTTCATTTTCTGTTTTTGGGGAAGCTATGATCTTTCTGAGATTAGATGGTAAAACTAATTCGTATCTTTTCTGTCCAACGAAAGACGAAAGAGATCCTGCTGAAACATGAACATAAACAGGATCTATAAAAGTGTACCTCCAAGGTATTTCTCTTTTTTCAACATTAACAATATCAATATCATTTTCTGTGGTATCAGGAGCTGCCGAAGTTCTAAAAAAGTTTTCAGTAGTCTTTAGGCTTATTTTTGCTGTTTGTCTATTAATAACTATATTACCAGTTTTATATAAGTTATTAAGAAATCTTTCGCTTCTTTCTTTACCATTGATTTTTTTAAACCATTTACGATAAAATCTCTCTGTTTTTTTATTTTTACAAACTAGTTTGATACCTTGTACGGCAAAATCACCCATAAGATCTATAACATTTTTTACTAAACCTACTTTTTGATATATATCATCTGCACGACGAATAATTTCTTTAATATGATTAGGAACAGCTTCGTCATATCTGAAATAATCGTATCCGCCTCTGGTAAGACCAGGGCGACTAGAAATATTAGGTAATATATTGGAAAAATTATTTATTCTACCAGAATATCCTGCTGTAGATCTATATAGTCCGTATTCATCTAAACAACCAGCAGTTTGATCTAAAGCTTTTTGCTTACTATCTAAATCGTCTCCCCATGTAATATAGGCATTTTCGTTAGATAGTACTGAGTTTTCTGTTGATTCGCTTTTTGGATATTTTTTAGCCATAATTATATTGATATTGTAATAGTATTATAATTGTATTAATACACTTATTTATATATTCCCATGTATATATCTTCGTTAGCTCCTTCTGTAAACCAACTAGGACCTCTATACATTTGGCCACTATTTTCTGTTTTTGGTGATGTTTGTGCGTTTGTTCCTATAATATCATAGTTGATAGGAGTAAGTGTTCTAGTGAGTTGTCGTGCTAACATATTGGCGATTAATAATGCACTATATCGGTCTTTTCTTAATTTGCCCTTTTTACCATTTGGTAATTTTAAATCAGGAGTATCCCATCTGTCTCTAGCTCCTGATCCTGTGCTTGTGGAAGTCATAACTATTGTTGTCAATTCGTTTTTTAGTTCTTCAATCTCTAATATACATTCGCTGGTACTATCGTAAATAGGAGTAAGATCAGCTGTTAAAATATCTTTATTTTCTTGATCTAAAGCTAGTGCTAAGCTTAGATTATCAAAACGAGGAAATAATAATACTTTATCTTCAAAATCTTTGCGTAGTCCATGGTTTGCTTGTGCTGTCCAATCTGCTCGTGCAAATTGAACTAATTCTAAAATATGCAATCCTGGCTGATCATCCGTGTCTTTAGATTTATCATTATCTATAACCGGCCAGATTAAATTCTCTCCATCTTCTAATTTATCTGGATCGTGTAATGCTTCTTCGATTGCTACGCCACCACCCTGAGCGTCCATTCCTATTCGCTCACAAGGAAAAACTTTCATTAAATTACGAATTTTCCTAGCACAAAATCCATAAAAATCATGTTCGTTTGATAGTCCTGCTTTTTGTCGTTCTTTAAAGTTTGTTCGATTCGTAGTCCAACAATATACTATTCTGGTGTGTGTTCCGTGACACTCTAATACTACAATACTAAAATTATCTTTTTCACTAGCAGGGTCAATTCCATATACATATTTATTCTTAGGGTCACCGTTTGTTCTTACTTCGAATAGAATTTTTTCATCATTTATAATTAATGGATTATCTGGTTTTACAACACAGCTTTCTATAAGGCTTCGTCTAAAGAATCCATCGCTATCTTCCGTAAAACATGCTGCATATTCCATATTATAAATACCAGTATGAATAGTAGCTTTAGCTCGTGCTACTTGTTTATCGTCCATGAATCCTTTTGGTATTAATTCATAAGGTATACGAATAATACTATAGTCTCTCCAATTAAAATTATCTGGTACTTCACCTTTAAAAATTTCTTCAAGTTTATGAATTTCGCCCTTGCTCTCTATAATAGTTTTGTATCTCTTCCAATAACTAGCAAAGTGCTTGAAAGCATAATCAGCCGTGCCTGCTATTATGGCCTGGTTACCCATTTTGAAACTTAATTCCTCTAAATCACTATTCCATAATCCAGCATCTTTCATGGCTTGTTTTTTAGCTTCTCTTTTTACGTTTTGAATAGGAGTAGCAGAAACTGCCGCGAAACCTGAAACTACGGTCTCATAAATATCTGGAGAAATTGATGCGAATTCGTCTGCGATGATAATGTGTGCTCTTAAACCTCTAATTTTACTACCGTCGCCCATAGGAATAGCAATTGTCCAACTATCTCCGAATCTCATTGTGCATCTATCAACATCTCGACGCGGTCCATCATCGTTACCATTAAAGATACTGCGTAAAATGGCACTATTACGCCAAAATGTTTCCATATATTCGAATACTAATTTACTCTGACGAAAAGCTGCGCCAACCACAACAATTTTGGTTCCTGGAACAAAGATGCATTTAAGAGTACAATACAATGCCATTAAAAAGCTTTTGCCGAAACCACGAGACGCAATGAACATTGGAAAAGGACGAATCCAGAATTCTTGTAAGATAGCAATTTGTATAGGATGAAGTTCAATATCAAATAATAATTTACATGTTGATCCAAAATTAACAGGATTTCTTAGTAATTTTAGAAGATGAATATCTGGCCTTTCGATATCTTGCTCTATCCTATTAATCATAGGATTATTAGATATATTTAGTTGTGATAGTTCGCCAAGATTTAACCACGCATCTTCATACATTGTGCGAATCCTTATTTTTTTCCATTTTATGAATACGCTTCAAAATAGAAGTGGCCATCTGTTCAGCATTATCAGAGTCGCCACAAAAAATAACATTAATATGGTGTTCGATTTGTAAATCAATAAGATGCTTCATAATATAATTGGGACTAATTTTAATTTTATTCCACAATCGTTTGGGTATTGATGATCCTACAGGATACTGAAGAACGCTCTGTAGATTAAATTCTAATAATATGAAAGGATATTTAATTTGTTTTAATCTGTTAATAACATCTTCAAATCGACTTTCTGTAATATTATTAGCAATCTCAGCAACATTACGTTTTCGTTCTATGGCCACAATATTTTCCAAACCTTGTATGCTATAATCCCCGGTATCTAATTTATGATGGGCCGTCGAGTATTCTGAGAATTCCCACGGCTTTTGTTCGCGCGTATCAATTATTATTGTAAAATCGTCATTTATCATAATGTTTATTCGATAATAGTTTACTAAAAAATTCTATATAGCTATCTTCATTATTTTTTACCATATCATGATGAGCTTTGCATAATGTTATACCATTATTAATATCGTATCTTAAATGAGCATTAGATGCCCACTTGTTAATATGATGAACATGTAGTTTTTTACTATTAGAACAATTAGGCCACTGACAAATACCGTGGTCTCGTTGTCTTACTTTTTGTCTCCATGCTTTGTAAAGGGGATCGCTATAATCACGCTTCATCTGAATTCTTTAATACTGCTTCTGGTGTTAATAAAGGAATGTCTAATTTACCATCCTGATAAGAATGATATTGCTGTAAAACATCTTTTGTCTTGTTAGTGGCCATATTGAGAATAACCATTTCGCGCCCTTCTTTTTCTCTTATCTCTTCGTCTTCTAGCATACGTATAAGGCCCGTCCAGCTACTTTTGCCATCTTCGATACGTTTGATTCGTTGTTCTCTTGTGGCTTTTAAGTCTTTGCTTATTTTTTGTTGTTCAGTAAGAAGTTTAGTATATTCGTTGGTATAGTTGGCCACACTATTACGGGCGAAAGTTAGTTGAGTTTCTAAATTGATAAGTTTTTGGGTATCTCGTTGATCTTCTGGTTTGGCGTATATGTCATTAATAACTTGTTGTAATTTTTCAGTTTCGTTTATGTGGCGTTTTCGCTCTTTCATAGAACGATTAATAAGAATATCAATGGTTATAAATTGTTTGATCTGAAGTTCTTCGGCGGGTAAAACGTCTTCTCTAAATTGTTTGATAAGGTTAATCCAAATTTCTTCAAAGTAATCTAGTTCGCCACTATCTTCGTCAAATTGTTTGGTAATTTCGTTCCAGAAACTTTTACTGTGTAATTTTGTTCGTAAAATTTCATCACTATCATCATGTGTTAGTAACAATTTGCTTTCTGTTACATATCTTTTTATTGGTGCAGATGATCGATTTAAATTGGTGGCAATCTGGTCAATAGTAAGAGAACCTATATTATCTCTTATGAATTTTTCTTCTTCCAGACTAAGCTGGCCTCTTTTTTTAGGAATTGATGTCATAATCTTTGAGTATTTGTTTAATTTCTGAGTGTAATTTTTTAATCTCTAATTTGGAAACTTTACTGCCGCCTTTTAGTTTGAGAAATATGGGGCGATTTTTAACACTAATATTAAGATCTATAATTTTTAATAGTTCTTTATTACTTATGCTATTAAATAATTCGTTACTATTAATTTCTTTGGCATTTTCTCCTATAGTATCAATACCAATGGGCTTCATGATATTTTTCTTAGCATCATTTCGTTTGCTCCAATTTTCATATAATGAACAGTCATTTTTATTAGAAAATTCTGAACATCCTGAAGCTAGTGAGGTATTATAAAATGGACATGTTAAGCAGGGTTTATCTGGTCGTTGATAGTTGTCTCGTTTGTAATTAAAGAGGCGATTTCTAACATGTGTCCATAAGAAGTTTTCTAGGGGGCGACTTTTATCATAATTTTTTAATCCTTCAAGCGCAAATATGGCGGCTTGTTGTTTCATATCTTCGTGGCTGTGATATCCAAATTTAAATTTATAGCCTAATTTTTGGCTAATTTTTTCCCAAGCTTGTAAAAATTCAGCTTCGCTCACCTTGTTCTGAATTAGTTTGGGTTTTTTCGTCATGTATTATTTCCTTTAGTGGTTTATCTATAGTATCGTGGAGTTCAGCTTCTGTAACTAGTTCAGTATTAGCTACTGTTTTTAAAACTGATGAAGCTACCGTGGGAAAATTATTGTTTATATTCATAAAAGCACCTTGACCGGTATTTTGTTCTATTTACTATTATAGTAGTAGATACACAAAAAGCAACTTTAAGGAGACACTAAATGTCAAAAACATATAAAAAGTGGACAAAAGAAGAACTAGAATTTATCAGTAACAACTCTCAAAATATGAAGGATGAGGAAATTGCGGCCTACTTAAATAAGACGGATAGTAGTCGAACAATTAGTGTGGGCATGGTTCGTAGACAAAGACGCAAGTTAAGTATTGTGAAGCCACGAGGTCGTAAGCCATCCAAGGTTAACGAATCTGCTGAAGCATGATAGTATAAAACTGATTAAATTTTCTAGCAACAAAGGGGCAGAGTTACTTCTGCTCCTTTTTTGTTGGTTGGGGGATTATGGCTATTAAACTGGCCAATTATATATGAGGTGCTTATTGTGTTTATACCACCGCCCCGTTTTGGGGGTGTGGCCCCTTGTAAGGGGGGAAACAAAAAAACCCCCCTATGGTGGGGGACCCGACCATCGTGGCAGGCTTTTGACAAAATGGCAGGACAAAATGGCAGGAACTGCAAATATGGCATAGATACCAAAATGGCAGAATGTTGAAAATCGCGGGAAAAACAGCATTTTTGATTTTTTTTGGGTTTGGCATGGGGTGTGCATATTATTCTGGCATCGGAAAAGGATACAAACCAGTAGAAAGAAAGGTAGAAAAATGAAAATCGGTGATTTTGTTTTTGCCGAATACGATAACGGCGAAATTGTCAACGGAGAGGTGGTCAGCGTCAGAATGTTCGGTGATCGTACCCTGCTAACTGTCAAGTGTGAGCAAGGGTATCGGTCGATCTATACCGACAAGTGCGTCACGTTTGATATTCTGGAAACCACCCCCTAACTTTGGGGGTTGAGCGTCAAAAAAACTTTGGTATCCTAGTAGAAAGCAAAGGAAAAAAGCAAAATGACAAAGTATAAGATTATTCGAGACGCGGAGAGGGTTGCTCGGTCATGCTTCCTAGGGATTGCTATCCCTTGCGACAAGTCCACCGCGGATGGCGGTACGATCCGTTCGGAAAAGATTCTCAAGTTCAATCGCAAGGCTTTGCGGAATATCGGCAAGGCTAAGGCCGATAAGGTTGACCCCCGCATGTTGGGGGGTGAGGACACCATGATCGTCAAGGTTGGCCAACCCGGTAGTCGTGAACGGGTTGAGGCTTTGCGGTCACAATATGAAGCCATTGAGGCTTGCGACGAATCGGTTTCGCCGTTCGCGTGGGAAGTGTAAACGTTGTAGATGGGATGTTCGAAGGGTACTTTGAAAAAAGGAATTATCATGACGATCTTGGAAAGTGACTGCTGCTACGCTCCCGTTGTCGCGGGAGACATTTGTACACGTTGCAAAGAACACTGCGAACCCGTATGGGTGGAAACGGAGGAGGATAACGGTCAACCCGGATTCATTCCGGGAACCTAATCCCCCAAAGGTAGGATATACACAAATCTCCCCCAAAAGGGGGGATACTGCCAAAATGGCAGGCCGCGCCGCCGAACTGCCAAAATGGCAGATCAGCAAATATCGTGCCAAAAAAGTTTGGCATACGTTTTGCTATGAACATCCTAACATAATCCTAACATAATCCTAATGAAATCCTAACTTGAAATCTAAAGATTGCAGGGTATAATGCCGATATAGAAAGAAAGGGAGAAAGAAAAATGGAAAACATGAAAATGAAAATCATGCGTGAGATTATTAGCCTTCGTTATGATTTGGATAACTATCGTGAAATTAGGATGTTTGGGAAGGTTGCGGAAATTAGGTTGGAGATTGCAAGGTTGGAAGCATTGCTTTCGGAAACCTACTAATTTTTTTAGTTGACATTGCCGATACCTAATGTATAATCGTGGAATGATAATCGAAACCAAAATGGGGAGAATGAAAATGGAAACGACGATTCGACCGGTCAAGGGTATGTATTTTTCGGCAATTCGGAACCGTGACGATAAGGTTTTCGTCGGTCAAATCGAGTCGGTCAAGAGCATGGGCATGAAGGGTACGATGGTCGTGGTCAAACTTGCCGATATTGGCAAGTATGGTAGCGTATACCTTGACGAATGCTACAATTATGCTTGGAGCGATTTTGAACTGCCCGCTCTCCCCGGAAGGGGGGAGTGAGGATAGACCGGCGGTTATCGGGATACTTTGAACTCTCCCCATTATGGGGAATAGAATAAAGGAAAAAAATGAGCGTTGCCGAAATGATTGTGAAGTTGGAGTCGGATGGTATGGTAGTTTCGGTCGTGAACGATCCGAATATGCTTCATGTTGACGGTTACCATCCCCCTCATTCTAAGGGGTTGCCCGATTGGATTTGGGATTGCCCCGGATGGGGAATATCATCCTGCGGATTCGCTCGAGTGTTTATGTTCAAGGTGGGTTAACCCCCACTAGTAAGGTAACTAAAAATCTCCCCCGTAAAGGAATATAACAATGCTAACTCTTGAAACTGCTATCCCCGTTTACAATTACCATTGGCTTTGCCAGAAGATGAAGGATCGTGGGCGGGTTTGTATTAGATATAATCTTGGCCAGATTTATGGTATCATCAATGGTATGCGGCCCGAAGATGGTAGCGGCCGACATTGGCTTGTTACTATCTATGATAATGGTAATAGTAGCGAAGTTTATGTAAGGGCGGAGTAATATTACTATAACAACGCCGCAAGGAGACTGCCAAAATGGCAGGCGGCGCCGCCAAACTGCCAAAATGGCAGACCAGCAAATATCGTGCCAAACTATCCCCCAGCAAATATCATGCCAAACGAAAATATTTGACCGGGGAAAAGTTCACCAGGATTTTTCCTATTTCTTTTTTTTGACAATGCCGATATGTATGGTAGAACTAAGGAAACGAAAGGGAGAATGAAAATGAAGATTGGCGATCATGTCCATGCGGAATACGATAACGGCGAAGTGGTGACCGGTGAAGTGGTCAACGTTAGGATGTTCGGGGATCGTACCCTGCTAACTGTCAAGTGTGAGCAAGGGTATCGGTCGATCTATATCGACAAGTGTGTAAAGTTTCTCAGGAGCCTGCACATCTCCGCCGCCCTCGCCGCCCGGCTAGGCCTTGTAACGCTCGAAAACGCTAACTGAAAAGGTGTTCACCATGAATCAGGAAGTCCGCGATCTTGCTAACGGTCTAGGTCTAGTGGTCGCTAGCGTTTGGGATGGATACGTTAGGAAGTGGATAGTCCAAGAGAGGGATGGATACTACCCCCTCTATACTACTACCGACTACCATACCCTAATCGAGGGGCTGAAGAATGGGGGACGATTCCGCCCCCTATAAGGTGGGTTGTTCCAGCCGATCCTATCGGCTGACAATAATGACAGTCAGCCAGCCAGATAGGCTGCCAAAATGGCAGATCGGCGGCGAAAACTGCCAAAATGGCAGGCCAGCAAATCTTGTGCCACAAAATAATTTTCTTTTGGCATGAAATTATATTTGGATTTTCGGAAAGATTTTGCTTGCAATCTAAAGTATGGGTTGTAGAATACCGATATAGAAAGCAGGAGAAAAGAAATGAGCAGGTTTTTCAGCGATGTTTTCCGGTTTGATTTTGGTGATGATGATTCTGGTATCTGGTGGGAGGCTAGGGTCACGGTTGACGCTGATTATGATGCTATAAAGTCATACACTATTATGGGTGTTCACGTTGGCGGTCAGATTAGGAAGTGGAATCAGATTCCTTCGGAGTTGGTCGAGAGTATTCAGAACAGAATGGATAGTGTGGAAACGGCCGAGTTTTTGCCTTGATTTTCTAAAGTTTAGTCTGTAGAATACCGATAACCCTAGCAGGAGAAAAAGAAAATGACTCACACCGAAGCAGTGTCGATGGTTCGTGGCAAGCGTAACGCTGATCGTCGCAAGGTTGGTAATAATACTTATGCAGAGATTCTGCATGATGGTACTGTGGCAATTAAGTTGCATAATACCTATGTTATTAAGATTAATCCGAATGGTACATATACACTGAATAGTGGCGGATGGCAGACCGTTACTACTAAGGATAGGATTAACCAGTATAGCCCACGGCGAGTGTACCAGCGAAAGTATGAATGGTTTGTGGATATTAATGGTAAGGAATATCCTTTTATGGATGGGATGGTGGTGGGATG
>Ga0208360_1000047_pt1 | contig 49004 bp, 59 predicted proteins | sample LakMenE27Jul10ns_FD_150739 | JGI IMG/M metagenome (GOLD analysis project Ga0208360, IMG submission 150739) | Freshwater microbial communities from Lake Mendota, WI - 27JUL2010 deep hole epilimnion ns (SPAdes) | ecosystem: Environmental > Aquatic > Freshwater > Lake > Epilimnion/Euphotic zone ...
TCAGGCCAACTCTTCCTCAATCTGCACCAAGAACGTTCATTAAGAACAAATCGGAGCGCAAACTGCGTTTCACGACCTTGTTGCCCAGAGCTTCCCTAAGTTGATGAAGGCTCACTCTGAAGCGATCTAATGCGCGCTCCCCTCGCCTTCGTTGCCGTCGGCCTTCTGACCATCGGCCTCCATGTTCGTGCGGGGATGGCTCAGTCTGCGATTGAGAGCCAACGCGTTGTGTTTCGAGCCGGAGCCGATTCCAGCCTTGTCAAAGGCCAGCTCAAGGGCGACCAGACCGTTGACTACATTCTGCGGGCCGGCGCCGGTCAGACCCTGACGGTGGAGCTCAAGGGTTCCAATCTGCAGAACTATTTCAACGTGCTGGCGGCCGGCACTGACAACGCCCTGTTCATTGGCAGCAGCACCGGTAACAGCTTCCGTGGCCTCCTGCCAAGCGATGGCGACGTTCGGGTGAGGGTGTATCTGATGCGTCCAGCGGCGCGGCGCCATGAATCGAGCAGCTACAGCCTTCGCCTGGGGATCGACGGCGCTCCCCTTGCCCCGATTCCCGCATCCCGCGATGCCCTCATTCCCGGCACTCCTTATCACGCCTCGGCGGAAGTGCCCTGCATCTCTGGGAGTAGCGGTAACGCTGCCAGCTGTAAAGCCTCCGTGATTCGCAGGGCCAACAACAGCGCCACGGTGGTGGTGACGAACCCCGAGGGGCAGAAGCGTCAGTTTCTCTTCGTCAACGGCAAGGCGGTTGCTTCGGATCAACCCGAGCAGCTGATGGTGCAGAAGCGCGGCGATGTTTCGCTGCTCAATCTGGGGGAGAACTTCGAGCGCTATGAGATTGTCGATGCCTTGGTGGTGGGCGGCTGACCCATTGATGTTCGCATCGTGAAGGTGCTCGATGGCAACACGATTGTGGTGACCCCTTATGGCGATCCGCTCCAAGTGCGGATCGCCTGCATCCATTCTCCCCAACTTCACCAGGGCACCGCTAGACTGGCGGCCAAGGCAACGCTGGAGAGCCTGCTTCAACCCGGGGCCTTGGGTCACGCTGGCGACACGCCGTAAGACGCGATTGATGATTCGGATCGCCGTCAGCAGTTGCTGGTGCCTGCAATGATTGAGAGTCAGCGTCGTCCGTTCCTTCCACGGCTTGCTGATGCCGATCTTCCGCTACGCCGATCCCCTGGGCGACATCCACCACGGCCTGCTCCATGCCGATGGCAGCCGCGAGCGATTGGAGGGTGATCTCTTCTCTGGCCAGCGCCCCAGCGGCGAGGTGGCCCGGGTGGCCCGCCTGCTGGCGCCACTGGAGCCGCGGGCCCTGCTCTGCATCGGCCTCAACTACCGCCGCCACGCCGCCGAGACCGGCGCCGCCATCCCGCAGCGGCCGGTGCTGTTCATGAAGTCGCCGGGGGCGGTGCAGGATCCGGAGGCGCCGATCGAGCTGCCCACCGCCTTGGCCAGCCATCAGGTGGACTACGAGGCGGAGCTGGCGGTGGTGATCGGCCGGCGCTGCAAGAACGTGGGGGTGGATGAGGCGCTGGCGGCGGTGCTCGGCTACACCTGCGCCAATGACGTGAGCGCCCGCGACTGGCAGAAGCGCCCCGAACTCGGCGGCGGCCAGTGGTGCCGCGGCAAGAGCTTCGACACCTTTGCACCGCTTGGCCCGGTGCTCGTTCCCGCCGCCGAATTGCCCGATCCCCAGGCCCTGGCGATCAGCACCCACCTCAACGGCGAGCGGCTGCAGAACGGCCACACCAGCGACATGATCTTCTCGGTGGCCGAGATCATCGCCTTTCTTTCCGGCAGCACCACCCTGCTGCCGGGCACCGTGATCCTCACCGGCACCCCCGAGGGCGTGGGCATGGCCGCCAACCCGCCCCGCTGGCTCAAGCCCGGCGATCAGGTGGCGATCACGATCGAGGGGATCGGCACGCTTTGCAATCCGGTGCGGGCGGAGGGGGTTGGGGGCTGAAGGGGGCGGCCGAAGCGGTGCGCCTTCGTTGATGTCGTTCCGAGAGCGCTCGCCAGGGTCAGAGCGGCGCAATCACATGGAGATGGGTCGCGCTGGCGCCGGGCACCTGCTGGGTATCAAGGCGTTGATCAAAGCTCACCAGCCGTCCGCCATGGGCCACGGCCAGAGCCAGCAGATAGGCATCGGTGATCTGGCGAGGACCGAGTATGCGCTCCCAGCGAATCAGACCCTCCTGGAGCAGGCTGATCTGCTGGGGCCAGAAGGCATGGCTTGGATGGTTGCAGGCCTCGGCCAGACGGGCCGCCACCTGCTTGGCCGGGCCCGCATCAGATGCCTTCGAGATCGCGCAACTTGTCGATTTCTTCGTTGCTCACCAGGTGTTGATCACGGGCTGCAAAGGGACGGAATCCGGCCACAACCGCAGCACCAGAGCGCTGGGCTGATGCCTCACCGGTGAGGGCAGAGCGCATGAGGCTCGAAACCACTTTCCCGGCGGAGACGCCCTAGCGCTGCGCCAACTCTTTGGCAGCGGCTAAAACATCGTCCTCGATGTCGAGCGTGGTTCGCATGACCAACCTCAACTTAAGTGCATCTTAGCATCAGCGCATCAAGTTGTCTTAGGAATCCCGATCCCCGCGACCCAGTTCACGCAGGTGTGCAGCTAGGGCTTCGGCTCCTCCCCACTGAGCTGGCGGATGTACTCCTCATCGGACGTGCCTCCCCGGCGCGCGGCCCGGCGCTGCTCCAGGCGCCATTGCCAATCGCCCCAGGTCCCCTGCCACTCCTGCAGCAGGGATCGCGCCGAACCAGGCCGCTGGGCCAGGGCGGCAAAGCCCAGGGCCAATACCAGGCTGGCGAGAGCGTTGCGAAGCAGCTCGGGCAGCAGCAGCAGGGGTGTGCGGGGTTGGCTGGCCTTGCGCTCGCGAGTGATTTGCAGGCCGGCCTGGTCGAGCACGGCGCCCACCTGGGCCTTGAGCAACGGCAGGGGCTGGGCGATGTCGGCGGGGCCGAGCACGGGCCCCTGGAGTTTCTGGAGCTGCTGGTTGAGATCGGCGTTGCTGGCGGCGCCGGCCACGGCCTGGCGCAGGGCCTTGAGTTTGGCCTCGGCGCCCTTGATGCGGGCGGCCTGGGCGTTGTTGGCCGTGCGGCTGGTCTGCAGGCCGGCGATGGTCTGCAGGGGGAGGAGCAGCAGGAAGCCGAGGGCGGCGGCCACGGCCAGCTGGCTGCAGAGGCGGGCGCGGCTTTGGAGCAGCGGATCGTGGGGTCCAAGCTCGGCGGCGATCTGGAGCAGGGCCAGGCCGAGCAGGGGGAAGGGGGCGCTGTTGATCAGGGTGCCAGCGAGGCGCAACTGCCAGGCGGGATCCAGCAACTGCAGGGGGAACAGGGCAGCGGCCACCAGGGAGACGAACAGCACAAAGAGCACCAGCGCCACCACGCTCAGGCCCGGGGCGGAGAGGAGCACGGGGGTGCCGGAGAGGGAGGAATCGGAGCTGGGCGGCATGGCAGACCTCAGAGGGCTAGAGCGCAGAGCAGAACGCAAAGCAGGAATTGCCGCCCACGGCGGCCACAAAAAAGCCCCGCCGAGGGCAGGGCCGTGCATGAAATCAGGGCTGTAATCAAGCCTGGGGCGGGGTGATCAAAGGAGCGGCGATGCGATTGCGCAGGCGGCGGCTCCAGCCGAAGGCAGCGCCAGCACCGAGCAGTGGCAGAGGGCCGGGGACGGCAGGTGCCCCGATGATCACCTGGATCGTCTCACTGGTGCCGGTGAGGGACCAAGTACCGATTAGGCCCGTTGTGGTGAAGCCGAGAGTTGCTAGGGTGGTACCATTGAATGTGGCACCGCTGACAATTGAGGCATTGGAAGCGTAGGTGGGATCAATATAAAATTTATTTATAGCGCCTGATAAGATAGTTTGTATTCCGGTTACGCTAGAAGCAGGAGAAACTGATACGGTTCCATTAAAAATTGAAGGGCCCGTAATTTCGTAACCCAAAGAATTAGTATTAGGGCCGGTACAAATGCCAGCAATGCCAGAGCTTATTCCTCCATTAGTACCACAACTGTTATTTGGAGCTGAAGTTGCCCCAGTGAGATTTAGGTTGCCACTCGTCTGAACAATAACATTTCCTGAAGATTCAAAAATGTTGTAGGTCAAAACAGCCTTGGCCTTCCCCTGGATCAACAGCAGGGCAGCTGGTGCGGCCAGCAAAGGTGTCAAGCGCTTGCAGCGTTTGGCGAGAGTGCGTAGTGGCTTAGTCACTGAATTGGAAAGTCAACGTTCACTAAATATGCCCCCCCCCTAAAAAAAATTCATGCTCTTGAGGCCAGTGAAGCGATTGGCACGTGCAAAAGCCTTTTCGGGTTTTCGGTAGGTGCCTTGTTGGGGGGCGCCTCAAAGCGCTCCGTCCTCGCGGGCGTCGTCCTCTCCCCTTCCAGCTGAATCACCCCGGTGTGGCTCCATAAACAAGGGCCACCGTGATTTGGCTCAGCCCTGGCTGGCTGGCTGGCTGGATCAGCGTCACCGCTATGCCGAAGCGTGGCCAGGGGTTCCCCGTCACAGCTGGCCTGATGCGCCAAGCGCCTGATCGCTAGCTGGGCCAGAAGCTCGGCGTGTCAGCGGTGGCTGAGCAATGCTTCCACTGTCATGCCGATATCCTTGGCGATTTGGCGGAGCAGCGGCGGGGAAATATCCCGACCCTTGTGCGCTGGAACCGTGGTGCAGCGGCCATGGGGATCGCGGAACTGCTGGTGTGACCCACGCTGACGGACCATCTCAAAGCCCAGCTTGTGCAGGATGTCTGCGACTTCGGAGGGCTTGAGAACCGGCGTTGAACCCACGCTCAGGCCGGCACGGAGATCTGCTGCAGCCCGATGAAATCGCTCTCCAAGGCGGGCTCGCCATCTTCCAGGAGCATGGCGATTACCTCCTGGAGGTTGGACAGCAGCTCATCAAGGGTTGCTGCCTGGCTGTGGGCACCAGGGAAGCCGGGGACATAACCCACCAGCATCCCGGTCTCGGGGCAGCGCTCAATCACCGCTGAAAACGTGTGCACTGGAACTCGCGTCATTCGCCCATTCTGCTGCGGTCCAGCCCGAAACCGATGGCCTCGCGCTCGCGGCTGAGTTGCAGGGCGGCCTGGTCGAGCCCGGCAGTCACCTGGGCCTACTGCTTCGCAGAAGCCTTCGGCTAGAGCACCGGCAGGGGCGTTGTTGGCCGTGCGACTCGTCTGCAGGCCGGCGATGGTCTGCAGAGGCAGGAGCAGCAGGAAGCCGAGGGCGGCGGCCCCCAGCGGAGGGCACAGCGGCTTGCCCTCGATCGGAAGGCAAGCTTGCCGATCCAGACGAGGCCTCAGCCGCCCGCCAATCCCAGAGCGGCCCGCAACGCCTGCTCCAGAGCGGCCATTTCAGCAGCGCTGAGCCGGGTCAGGGGGCCTTCGCCGATGCGGTTGCGATCCAGGGCTCGGGGTTGCTCCGCCATGGCCCAGCACTCGCGCAGCAGGCGGTCGCGCGCGGGGATCGGTACCCGCAGGGCTTCGGCGCCGCGGCGCCGCTGGCTGGTGAGGGACACCACCAGCAAGGTGGCGAGTCCCGCTTCGGTGAGCGCATCGGCCTGGATCATCACCACCGGCCGCTCCTTGCCCACCTGATTGGGGTTGAGGCGTGCCACCCACGCCTCACCGCGGCGCATCAGCGCCACCACCTCGATCTGCAACTGGAGCCTCGGAGGCTTTCTGGTGGCCCTGCGCGGGGACATCCCTTTCCTTTGCCGATGCTTCAGACCCCGATCGGCAGCTTGCATTTGACGGGCTCGGCCAGCAGGCGAGCCATGCCGCTGGGGTCCTGGATGTCCAGGCAGAGCAGGGTGGGGCCGATGAACTCCAAGGTGTAGCCATCGCCCTCCACCACCAGATCAGGGATGCCCCGCAGGGTGGGGTGGCGGAACAGGATCGCGCCGGATTCTGGATCTAGCCGAAGCTGCATCCACTTCAGCTGGGCGCTCAGTTTGCTGGATAAATCCATCGGCCAGCTCCTCGGCGATTGGTCACGCTACGTTCCAGTGCCGCTCGCCAGCTTTCCAGCCGGGCGCCGTCAATCCCGTAGGTCTCGAGTTTGTCGGCGGCGTGACGGCTGAGCTGAAAACCGCTCCACCAGGCTGGGACAAGGCATCCTCCTGCAGATCCTTGGCTCATGGGGAATCACCACCACCGGCCGCACCTTGCCCACCTCAGCCCCCTGATTGGGGTTGAGGCGTGCCACCCACACCTCACCGCGGCGCATCAGCGCCACCACGGTTCGGCCGAGATCATGGTCATGGTCATGGTCATGGTCATGGTCATGGTCGTGGTCGCAGGCGCCTCGGCCCCGGCCAGGGCCTCGTTTTCCGCCATCAGGAAATCGGCGGCCATCTCCCGGACCTCCGCGCAGGCGCCCGCATCGCTGGCCAAAGCCTCGGCGGCCAGCCTCAGGGCCGCCTGCGCCCGTGCTTCCCGCCGCTGGGACAGCAGGGTTTCCAAGGCCTCGCGCAGCAGCTGGGAGCGAGGTTGGCCACTGAGTCGCGCTTCCTCACTGAGCTGCAGTTCCAGGTGATCTGGAAGTCGGAGGCTTATGGCATTCATGGAACGCCAAAACATGATGCAATGAATTTTACGCGATGCATGCCAACTTGTATGACAGACATGTATCCCAGCCGAGGTGATCACCTCAAAGGCGCACCAACTGGGGTGGTTCGCCCAGCGGCTGATCACGACCGGTGCCACAGCCAAAGGCTGTCCCGTTGCAGCGCTGCGGCCATGGCTGAGCCGCTGGCCAGAAGCTCGGCGTGTTCCGTGGGCGTGAGCACCAGGGCATCGCAGCTGAGCGGCAGCTCCGCCAAAGGCCAGGCCAGCAGGCGCTGGTGCTGGGGGCCGCTGCTGCTGGTATCGATCAGCAATAGATCGAGATCGCTGCCGACCCCGGCGTCACCCCGTCCGTAGCTGCCGAACAGCGCCACCCGCTCCAGGCCCGGATGCTCTGCCGCCACCTGGGCCGCCCAGAGGCGCACCTGGTTCAGGATCTGCTCGGGCTCAGGCCAGCGCAGCAGCGATTGCGTCAACGATCGAACGGGCATGGCGGTGGGCGTCGTCGCTCTGGAGCCGGCCAAAATGGTCGGTCGGGGCACCGTCCGGCAGGCTATCGGGATAGCGGGTCGGGATGTAAAGGGCATCGAGGATGCGCAAGCGATCCTCCAGATCGCTGACGCTGGCCGCCAGCTCAGCGGCGATGGCCGGCGGCAGATCGCGCCAGGAGCGCCCGAGGCCGTGGCCCCACGCCTGCTGGCCATGGCGCAGGTGCAAACCCTTGAGGGCCTTCTCCACAGCCTGATGGCAAGCAAAGCAGGCCCATTCATGGTGGCCGGCGGCAGCGCTCACTCCCGCCAGCTCGAGATCGGCCTGCGCCTGATGCAGCCAGTCGGCGGAACGATTCATGGCGCCATTGTGGCGGCGTTGGCTGGTCCGGTCGCTGGTGCCGCAGACGGGCCCGATTCAAAGCCCGTAAGGGTGCACCACGCCCCCATGGTGCGCGGAAAGCGTGTCTGTTGCCGTTCTTGCTGCCGGCTACCGCCTTTAGCCTGAAACCCTGCACGCCCGCCGGGCCCATGCTCGCCCCAGCCAGTCCAGAAGCACCGCCCTGCTCCCAGCCGGCTTGCCCTGGGCTGCTGAGCCCGGAGCAGCCGTTCGGGTCGATCACCCTGCCGCTCCTCCACAGCAGCAGCCTGCGGCTCACCCCCGAGCAGTTCGCCGAGCTGTGCCAGGCCAACCCCGACGCCGTGCTGGAGCTGGCCGCCGATGGTTCCCTGATCTGCATGACCCCCACCGGTGGCGAAACAGGCGCCCGCAACGCCGATCTGGCCTTTCAGATTCAGGCCTGGGCTCGGGCCACCGGCCGCTGGAAGGCGTTCGACAGCTCCACCGGTTTTCGCCTTCCTGACGACTCGGTGCTCAGCCCCGATGCCTCGTTGGTGGCTCTCGATCGCTGGCAGGCCCTCAGCGCCGAGCAGCGCCGTGGCTTCGCCCCCCTTTGCCCCGATCTGGTGGTGGAGCTTGCGAGTCCCAGCGACGAAGGCCCCCGCGGTCTCAGCGCCCTGCGCCAGAAAATGGCCGCCTATCAGCGCAATGGCGCCCGCCTCGGCTGGCTGCTGATTCCGGCGGAGCGGGCTGTGGAGATCTGGGAAGCGCTGGCCGATTCCCCCGCCCAGCCCCGGCGCCTCGAAGCGGCCAGTCGCCTTGAGGGCGATCCCCAGTTTCCCGGGCTGGTGGTGGAGTTGGAAGAGATCTGGGCGGCCTGAGGTGGCCCTCACGCCAAAGGGCACTGCGTGGCCACGACAGAGGGATGGACATGCCACCGCTTAAAGCGAATCAGCTGCTGTCTATACCTGAATCCAGGAGACCTCTCCTGGGCTGATTGCAGACTCGCTGGTCGATCTCCTGATCGCGATCGAGGGCGCTGCCATGCTGGAACTGCTTCAAGCTAATCGAAACTCGATCGAACCCTCTGCTGCCGGTACGGGGTGGCAAGGCTGGATGTGTTCGGCTCTGCTCTGCGCGATGACTTCCGGTCTGGCGAGAGCGACCTCAATCCACTGATCGAGTTTGGGCCGATGCAGGGCTACCAGAAAGCGGTCGCTTATTTCGATCGCCTCGATGACCTTCAATCCCTGCTCGGTGTTGATGTGGACCTGGTCATGAAGGGAGCGCTCGCCAATCCCTATTTGGCCCGGGAGATTGAGCAGTCGCGCCAATTGCTTTATGCCGCGTAATTCTGCCGCCTACCTTTGGACAAGAAAGCCTGGGTGCAGCGGGGCTGAGCAGGGAACCCAAAAACCAAAAAAACCTCTCCCCCGATTAGGGGAAGAGGTTGTGGCCTGGGGCCAGGGTGGAGAGGCCACGAAAACAGCTACCGAAGCCAGCCGGAAAGGCCAGAGAACGAAGCTCAGGGCTTTCCTCTGCGGCTGCGATCAAAGAAGAGTGAAAGTAGCACTACTGCCCTTGTTGATTTTGATGCGCTTCCTCAACTTGCGGCTGACGCAAAATGCTGCGGCGGCGCCAAGGGCAGGAAGGGGGCCGGGGACAGCGTGTGGGGTGGCCCGAGCCCATGTGAGGGGCCGGCCGCCATTGGATTCCAAAGCTTTCGGTTCTAAGCCTACCGTAACAACGGGAGATCCGGAGGTAAGTTCAACGGAATACTGCGCTAGGTAGCCGCATGTTGTGTCGCACGCCGAAAAACTAAATTTGGGGCCCCAGGAACGCAGGGTGGCATGTAGTCCGTTCGGAGCTCCAAGTGCAGATCCAACGGCGCTAGCAAACAATGAGGCTAAACTTTCGTTTCCCCACCAAGGCATCTCTCCAATATTGAATCTGCTCTCATTTTCGTTGTAAGATCCTGTAAACGTGGTCACATCCCAATCTTGACCCTCCACATTCACAATCACGGCCTGGGCCTGGCCAGCGGCAAGCGCCCCCATCGCCATCGCAACTCCAAGGGCTGATTTTGCCACTGATAGCCAGCGGCGGCGGGGGTTGAAAGTGCTGCCCTTGGCACTGAAGGATGGACTTGAGAATCGAGAGATGTTGAGCATGGGTAATTCGCGATGGCATAAATAACTTCCCCGGCTTCGAGGAGGTGATTGCAACGCAATCGAACAAGGAAACATCCCCCTCTTAAGCTAAGGATTTCTATAGATCATCAAATATTCTATTAATTTTACTGGGGTTGTTGATCCTGAAAGCTATAAGCCTCTCCTCGCAACCCCGGTCCAGGTCATGGGAGGACTGCGGCGGTATGGGTCTCGTCAGGGAGAACCGGCAAGGAGGAGGTTATTGAGAAGCTCCTTGAGGCCCTGCGAGTGGACGTCAGCTTCGCGAGCGGGTTGGCGCCACAGCCGCACCGGCTGAGCAGAGGCACTGGGCTACGAGTTCCAGCCAGCACCACTTGATAGCCGCTAACAGACAGGAGAATCAGCCAGTGCTGGGGACCCCTCAGCGCTCGACCTCCCGGCGGTGCCAGGTCCGCACCACTTGGACCGGCACCCACAACACACCGGGTTCTCCCTGAAGTGCCAGGCAGCCTGGTGGCGCCACGGTTGCGGGCGACTAGGGGGTGAGTACCCCCACCCCAGCAGCCCAGGCCGCATCAGCCAGGGCGTCATCGCGGGTGGCGATCGGCAGCTGCAGCCGCAGGGCCAGCTCCAGGTAGGCCGCGTCATAGCTGGTGAGCTGAAAGCGCAAAGCCAGGCTCAGCAGGGCGGCCGGCTGGGGAGGGGCGGCATCGATGCGGATGGGCAGCAGGGCCACCTGATCGACAATCTCTCGGGCCGCAGCGATCTCGATCGTGCCGCGACGACAAGCGGTGCGCAGCACATTGGTGAACTCCAGCTGCAGCAACCAGGGGGCGTGGGCATCGACCACCGGCAGCAGGCCGGCCACCGCGTCGCAGTAGGGCGTGGCTTGGTTGGCGAGGATCCAGCCGCAGAGCACGGAGTTGTCGAGCACAAAGGCGGTGGTTGTGATCGCCGGGTTCAATCCAGGCCCTCCCGGGCGATCAGCCCCAGGTCGCCCTCCAATACAACGCCACTCCGCAGCTGCTGCAGCCGCTCCAGCGCCAGGGCCACCCGCTCGTGGCGCCCTGCAGGCCCGTTGCGTTCACCTGATTCGGGCACCAACCGCACCACCGGCACCCCCCGACGGGTGATGGCGATCTCCTCCCCCTGCTCTACCCGGGCCACCAAGGCTGAGAGCTGGTTCTTGGCTGCCGCCAAGGGCACCGCCAGGGTGGGTTTGCGCCGGGAGCCGGAGGGGCAAGAGTCTGTCATCGAAACTAGCTAGCCTTAATCCTATTCAAGCTAGCTTAAACGCTAGGGCTTGGTCCTTCGCTGAGCGCTGACCCAAGACTCCCGTGGCCATCAGTCGCGACACCCTGCTGGCACCTCCCTGCTGCGCCAGAAATGGCCGTCTACCAGCGCAACGGCGCCCGCCTCGGCGCCGATTCCCACTTCCCCGCACTGGCGGTGTGGATCTGGCAGAGATCTGGGCGGACTGAGGGGGCTGGACGGAGCAGCGGGCCTCAGCGGCCGCTGATCTGACCTAGTCTCATGACCATGGTCATTTTAAAGTTGCAATGGATCTCCCGTCAGGGCCGCTGCCGCCAGGATCTCCGCAGCAGGTCTCGAAATCCCGCTTCAAGGCCCAGGCCCTGGAGCTGTTCCGCCAGGTGGAGGCCAGCGGTGAACCGCTTGTGATTACCGATCACGGCAGACCCACCCTGGAGGTGCGCCCCTATCGCCCGGTCCGGCCCGACGCCAACCCCCTGGAGGAGCTGCGCGGCTCGGTGCTGCGCTTTGACGACCCGTTCGCGCCCGTCGGCGAGGACGACTGGGAGGCCCTGGCGTGATCCTGCTCGACACCCATGTGCTGATCTGGTGGGCGAACGGGGATCGCCAGCGGCTTTCAGCGACTGCCCTGGCCGCCATCGATGCAGCGATCGAGAGCGCCGGCCAGCCGGGCGGTGCACCTGGGCTGCTGGTGTCCGCCATCAGCTGCTGGGAAGTGGCGATGCTGGTGAACCGCGGACGGCTTGCCCTCAGCCTCGATGTGGAGCGCTGGTTGGCGTTGCTGGCCTCCCATCCGGCGGTGCGGTTGCTGGCCCTGGATCCCACCGTGGCCGTGGCAGCCACCCGCCTGCCGGAGCCCCTCCACGCTGATCCCGCCGATCGTTTTCTGGTGGCCCAGGCCCGCGAGTTGGCGATTCCCCTGCTCAGCGCCGACAGCAAAATCCGCTCCTATGGACCAGTGCGCAGCCTGTGGTGACGGCGGGTTGCTGGCTGCGGGAGGCGTGAGGCGCGGTGAGATGCCGAGTTTTGCTGAATGGCTTTGGGAGCGGCCCCTGGCCCAACTCTCGACAAAACCATGGGCTGACCAAAGGCGTGGGCTTGTCAATCTTTGATCATTCTGGCCAAGACCGGCAGGCTGGAGGTCTGAGCAGGCAGAGCGAAAGTCTTCATGACAATGAATGTCAACCTCTCACCCCAGCTCGAAGCGATGGTGAAAGCCAAGGTCGCCACGGGGCTCTATACCTCCGCCAGTGAGGTCGTGCGCGAAGCCCTGCGCCTGATGATGCAACAGGATCGACTGCGCTCGCTGCAGCTGCAGCAGATGCCCTTCGACATCCAGGAGGGTCTGAGCAGTGGGGAGCCGACTCCCTGGAACCCAGACGAGATCAATCAGGACGGCCGCAAGCGCAACGCCTCGCGCCGCGCCCCTGCCCAAGGCGCCTAAGCCGTGGCGCTGAATATCGGGTTGAGCAGTTTTCCGGTGGGGCGTTACGTCAGCTTCTATCTCACCATTGCAGGCGGAGTACAAATCGTGCAGCTGCAGCACGGAGCCCGCGACATTGAGTTCGCGTTCCCACAGGCGGAAAGCTGAATGAATGATCGAAAACGCCACTCTGGCAGCGAAATTGAGCGGCTGGCGGGGGATGGCTTGAGCGAATTCCATCCGGCCTTCATGCAGCTGGCGCCCATCTTGCAGGGCTGCGCCAGGAGCCAGGCGCAATACTGCCGGCGCAAACGGCCCAGGGACAAGCCGGCGCGCAAACCGGGCTTGGGTAGCGGGATACTGCAACGGGATGCCGGCACTGGCGGTGAGGCTCAGGCAGGCCAATGGGGCCAAGGCCAGCGACTGGGATGCGAAGCGGTTGCTGTAATCGCTTAACATTTCGGGACTGTGGCAGCAGAACGAAAGAGGATAGAAAGACGCGAATGAGTTAAGCACCAACAAGCTGCATTTGTGGGGCTAATGGATAGTTAGCGGTTGCGTAAAGCCACCCGCTGGCTGGGGAGTCAAGAAGGCTAACTGCCCAAAGCCACACTAGCTTTGGGCAGTTGCAAAAGGTGCCAGGTATCGGATCAGAGGCTGTAGCTGCTGGAAATGGCGTTGGCGCTACCTTTGATGCGCTTCCTCAGCTTGCGGCTGAAGCTGAAGGCAGCGGCGCCACCCAGTGCAGGCAGGGGGGAAGGGGAAGGGACAGCGGTGGCCTGGGCCCAGGTGATCGTGGTGCGAGATCGAAGATCGCCCATGTGAGAAAGTGAAATTTGATAGTCAGGGTAGGTCGATGCCGGCTGGGCAAAGACATACTGCGTATTAATAAGCTCATCACCGTTAATCGGGTGAATCCCAATGGACCAGCCAAAAGCAGGGCCGGAGCGAAGATTTTCCGCGATATCCCACTGACCCGTGTTGGGGTCTCCGAGGGCCCAGCCCAGCGCGTCAGCCCAAGCAGCTGCAACAGTAACTTGCCCCCACCAAGGCATGACGCCTCCGTTGTTGGGAGTTTTGAATTTGCCCGTGTTGTCGTTGTAGCTGCCGGTGAATGTAGTCACATCCCACTGCTGGCCGCCGACAGTCACCGTAAGTGCTTGGGCTTCACCGGCCGTCAGTCCGACGCTGCTGATGCCGACGCCCACGAGGGCAGCAAGGGCTGACTTGAGGAGGGACGCGCTGCAGCGGCGGGGATGGCAGTTGCTACCCATGGCGCTGATGGATGGGCTTGAGAAGCGAGAGATGTTGAGCATTGCTAATTCGCGATGGCGTGAAAGCGTTCCTCGGTTTTGACGAGGTGATTGCAAGGTAATCGAAAAAGGCAATCCACACCCCATAACTCTAAGGAATTATTTACAGCATCGAATTTCTTATTAATTTTTCCGGGGTTAGTAATCCTGAATGCTATGGGAATCTCCGAGCAACTCCGGTCCCGGTCATGGGAGGACTGCGGCGGTATGGGCCTCGTCAGGAAGAACCGCCCCTGAGGAGGTTATTGAGAAGCTCCATGAGTCCCTGCATGTGGTCGTCAGCTACGCGAGCGGGTTGGCGCCACAGTCGCACCGCCTTGCCTCCTTAAGCCTTCAGCACCAGCGGCTTGGCGCAGCGGCGACACCTGGCCGAGCGGATCGCAGCCTGGAGGCCACGGCGCGCAGCCCATTCAATCGGGTGTTTTGTACGTTGCGATCCGCGGATGATTGTTGGCGGGGGCATCGCCCTTAGCCTGAAACCCCGCACTCGCCTGGCCCATGCTCGCCCCAGCCAGTCCCCAGGCGCCGCCCTCCTCCCAGCCGGCTTGCCCTGGGCTGCTGAGCCCGGAGCAGCCGTATGGGTCGATCACCCTGCCGCTCCTCCACAGCAGCAGCCTGCGGCCCGCTCTGCCCCGATCTGGTGGTGGAGCTTGCTAGCACCAGTGGTGCAAGCCCCAGTGACGAAGGCCCCCGCAGCCTCACTGCCCTGCGCCAGAAAATGGCCGCCTATCAGCGCAACGGCGCCCGGCTCGGCTGGCTGTTGATTCCGGCGGAGCGGGCGGTGGAGATCTGGGCGGGCTGAACCCCACCAGCCCCCCTCAGCCCTCCACAAAACTGCCGTGCAGCCCATAGGGGATCGCCAGCGGCAGCTCCACCACCGCCAGTTCCTCCATGGAGGCGGCATCGAGGATCACCAGATCGCTGGCGCAGCGGGCGCCGTTCCACACCATGCACAGCACCCAGCCGTCGTCTTCGGCGGGTTCCGGGCTGCCGACGGGCATGGAACGCGGCACCATCACCGGTTCGCTCACGAAGCCCCTTGGCGCGGCGCTCCACACCCTGCGCTCGCCGCTGACCAGATCCAGCTTCTTGATCGCCTGGAGGGGGTCGTTGCCGGTTTCGCGCTCGGCCACGGCCATCCAGCCGTAGCGGCAGCTGAGGCCCTCGCGGCGGGGGTTCACCATGGCGAATTCGCAGCAGCGCTCGCTGAGGCGCTCGGTGCCCACCGTGCCCGTGGTCAGATCGATCCTGCAGCGCTCCAGCAGCCCTTCCGGGATCAGGTCGAAGTCGATCGTGCGGAAGTCGGTGTCGGGGCCGATCGTCGGGAAATCGGCGTAGAAGATGCTCTCCACCACCACCTGTTCACCCTCCTCCCAGGCATTGAGGTGGTGGAACACGAAGCCCTCGGGGGCCGGCACGATCCGCGGCGGCTGGCCGGCATAGGCGCCGGAGTCGCGCGGGATCAGCCAGAACTGGGCCTGGCCGCCGGGCTTGGAGGCCAGGCACTGGGCGGCGCCCTTCTGGCCGAGCAGGAAGGGCAGCGGGTTGAAGGCGATCGCGTTCTGCAGGAACACCGCCCAGTTGGGGGTGATCGCGAAGTCGTGCAGGAAGGCGAAGCCGCCGAAGCTATCGGAGCGCTCGCACAGCAGCTGGCCGGCCTTGACGCCGCTGACGGGGTCGTCGGCCACAGCAAATTCCATCAGCCGGATCGTGCTGCGCGGGCCGCTCTTCACCCCGAAGGTCACCATGCGCTCCTGGCCGTGGTGGCCGGGATCGAAGCGGGGATGGGCGCTGAAGGCTTCGCCGGCCTTGAGCACGCCATCCAGCAGGGAGATGCCTTTGGTGTCGAGGGTCTCGGGATCGAGGGCGTGGGGGGAACTGGCCTCCCACAGGGCCAGCAGCTGATCGCCGAGTTTCACCACATGGGTGTTGGCGATGTTCTTGAGCCGCACATCGAAGGCGTTGGCGAGCAGGCCGCCGGGCTTCTGGGTGCCGAACACGCCGCGATAGAGAGGTTTGCCGGCCTTCTCCTCGGCCAGCCAGCCCTCGGTACGCACGAAGCGGTTGGTGAGGTTCAGCCCGCCAGCTTCGAAGCGCAGGGCGGTGATCATGCCGTCGCCATCAAACGGGTGGTGAACCCAGTGGCCGCCACGCTCCAGCCGACCGGGCCCGTTGCGGTAGAGGGTGCCCTTGAGGTCGGCCGGGATGGTGCCCTTGCTGGCCTTCAGCGCAACGTTGCTGAGCTCTTGGCCCACGTTGCGGAAGCCGCTGGCCCAGTCGGCGCGGTTGTAGCGGAGGCTGGGTTCGGCAGTCTGCGCGGGTGTTGCCGCTGAGGCTCCCCTGCCATCGGCACTGGAGACCTGCTGGCGGCCGGAGGCGAGGGTCATGGTGTGCGATGGGGAGAGACCTGGGGGCGGGGCAAGGCTCCGCAGGCATTTGCTGTAAAGGATTATGAAGCATGGCGGCCGCAGTCGCTGGGTCGGGGCTGCTTGGAGGCGACTTGGCGAATTGTTGATCGACATGTGTGCAAGGCGTAGGTGGGCTGTTGTTTTTTGATCGCAGAGTCTGGGGGTTTAATGCTGCGCTTTCGCTGTGAATCGGGGCATTCACGGATAGAGTGCTGCAGCTACAATCGATCACCTTTAGAAGAGTTTTCTCAGTCGCGCAGACAGCCCCTCCATTGGGTGGAGGTCGTTGAACATTGAGGACCATGAAGCTATTGATTTGTCGTTTTCTACCCCGCTAATATCTTCTGTTCTACCGCGCTATCACCATGACTGACTTCTCGATCGATCTCGATATTCTTCGCGCCCCCTCGATCAAGGCCAGCGGTGGGTCTGGCCTGGCCCAGCTGCGGCTGCGGGCCAGCGATAGGCCGCGCTCCCTTCCCCAAGGTGAACTGGTGTGGGTGTCCCTCTACCTCTCCACCGATGGCCGCCTCGGCAGTGAAGACACCCTTTTGGTGCGCCGTCAGGTGAGGCTCGAGGCCAACTCCAGGAAGGTGCTGCAGCTTGATTTCTCCACCGCCGACCTGGCTGTGGCCGAAGGCTCCTACAACTTGACCGCCCGCATTGAGTCCCCTACCGGGGTGGTGGATAGCAACCTGGCCAACAACGAAAGCGTGGCCCTGGTGAACAGCCGCGGCAGTGATCCGGTGCTGGTCTGGACCAGCACGGCTCTCAATGCCATTCAGTCGGCGGGCAGCAATGGCAAGCCCGGGGTGCCCCCCACCCTGGGGACCCGGCTGATGGCCATGCTCTCCACCGCGATGCTCGATGCCGTGGCCGCCTTTGGCGACAAGGTGAACCCCTACCGCTTCGATCTCACGGCCCCCAGCGGCGCCAACCGCGAGGCCGCGATCGTGGGGGCCGCCCAGCGGATCCTGTCCCAGGAGCTGCCAGGGGAGTCCGACCTGATCCAGGCCCAGCTGGCCAAATCCCTGGCTGAGCTCCAGGGCTCAAAGCAGGGCATCCAGGCGGGCCTGGCCTTCGGGGCCGACCTGGCGGATCAGGTGCGCGCCTCGCGCGCCAGCGATGGCTACAACAACAACACTCCTTACACCCCACCCGCCGCTGGCTTGCCGGGGTATGTGTGGATGCCGGCCACCTCGGGTCCCACCGCCGGCGTGGCCCTCGGCGCCAACTGGGGATCGGTGACCCCCTGGGTGATCAGCGGGCTAGACGCCTACCGATCTAACGGTCTCCAGTGCCGGCCTGATGTCGACCTCGACGCCTACGCGACCCAGCTCAACGAGGTGCGCCAGTTCGGTGGCCTGGCCAGCACGGCGGTGACCCAGAACCAGCTGCGCACCGCGGACCAGACCGAGATCGCCTATTTCTGGGCCTACGACCGACCGGACACCTTCCGCCCCTACGGCCAGCTGCTCGACATCGCTATGGATGTGGCGGCCCAAAAGGACAGCAGCCTCGAAACCAATGCCAGCCTGATCGCCAGCCTGAGCATCGCCATGGCGGACGCGGTGATCTGTGCCTGGAAAGAGAAATACAGCAATGTGCAGCCCCGCCCCGCCGATCTGATCACCGGCGCCTTCTCCAACACCGATGGGGTGGCCTCCACCTTGCGCGACAGCCAATGGCAGTCGCTGCTCTCCTCAATCAATGGCGTTCAGTCCCCGCCCTTTCCTGATTTCCTCTCGGGCCACTCGGTGATGGGCGGGGCCTTCGCCAGCGTGATGACCCAGTTCTTCGGAGACAAGGTGGTGTTCTCGGCCCGCTCGGAAGAACTGCCGGGTGTGGAGCGTTCCTTTGACGGCTGGATTGCTCCCGGCAGCCTGGGGGATCTGAGCACGGTGGCCGTGAGGCCCAACAGCTTCTATGAGGCCGGTCTGGAGGATGCAGTCAGCCGCATCTATGGCGGTGTGCACATCCGCGAAGCTTGCCTGGACTCGTTCAACGTGGGCCTCAAGGTGGGCGAAGCCGTGGCCCGGACCTTCCTGGGCCAGGGGGCACTCATCTGATCGGCGAATCCCGATCACCGGCCTTCTCGCTGGTCGATGAGCTGCTGCCCGGGACCCCCGCTTCAGCGGAGGCAGGGAAGCTGGCTGGGTTCGCAGGGCGGTAAGGGACGCTCGCAGGGCGGATTCAGGGCAGCGCTGTCACAGGGGTGGCTGGGCACTTGGGCGGCTCTGCCGGGCGAGCTCAGCAGGCAGGTGGCGGCGGTGAGGGCGGCCAGAAGAATCGAGCGGTTCATGGTGATCCGATCACTGGTTTCAATGTAGGGGCGGCAGCTCTACCTGGCGTCGGCGTGATCTTCGCTGTGTGGTCTTCGCAACGTGTTCTTCGCTGCGTGATTTTCGCTGCGTGGTCTTCGCTACACAGCCTCCGCTGCGTACCCCATAAGGTCGGATTTCTGCAGTTTCGGATTCGCCATGGGCCAGGCTCCTGCCCGTCGCGTTGCCCCTGCCCGTCGCGTTGCCCCTGCCCGTCGCGTTGCCATCGTGGGCGCCGGCAGCAGCGGCCTGTTGCTGGCCCTGCTCCTGCAGCGGCAGGGCCATCAGGTGTGCCTGTTCGAGCGGGCTCCCGACCTGCGGCCGGAGGGCTGCGGCATCCTGCTGATCCAGCGCCGATTCATCCTTGAGGCCCTAGCCGCTCGGCTGGATCGCGGCGTGTTCCGCCCCGGGGCGGGCCTGCTGAGCTGGAGTCAGGATTCGGCCGGGGTGGAGGCCCATTTCGACGACGGCTCCTATTGGCAGGGGGATCTGCTGGTCGGTGCCGATGGCCTCCATTCGCGGGTGGCGCAGCAGCTGGCACCCCTGCGGCGCCTCAATTTCCTGGGTGATCGGGTCTGGCGGGGGGTGGTGACCGATGGCTCCTTCTGCCGCGATGGCAGGTTCTTTGTCTATGCCCGCGGCCGGGGCGTGTACGCCAACGTGTTTGACCTCGGCACCGATGCCGATGGGGTGCCCCTCACCCACTGGGGCTTCTTCCAGGAGGAGGTGCTGCCCGCCGATCGCAGCGAGCGCCGTCGCCTGCTGTCCGAGCCGGTGCCCGAGGAGGGCATCGCCAAGCTGCCGGCCGATCTGGCGGCCCTGATCCGCGCGACACCGCCGCAGCGGCAGGTGGCCAACTGGTCGTTCGACATCGACCCCCTGCCCACCTTGGTGGCGGCCCGGGTGGCCTTGCTGGGGGATGCGGGCCACGCCATGAGTTCCTCCCAGGCCCGGGGCATGACCGCCGGCCTCGAGGATGCGGTGGCTCTGGCGCAGCAGCTGGGGGCTCTGGCGGCTGAGGCCAGCGACGGGGCTGGGGTGGAGACCGCCCTGCTCTGCTACAACGCCGAGCGCCTTCCCGTGGTGCACCGCTACCAGGAGCGCAGCCGCCAGGTGAGTGCCCGCACCGGCCGAATGCGGCGGCCCCAGGTGGCGGCGGAGCAGGGGCCGGGAGCCACCGGCCTTGGAATGACCCGGTTCTCGGCGGCGGGGGGAGCATCTGGCCATAGCTCGCAGGCGAGTTCGGCCAGCAGGCCGACCACGACCAGGGCTGCCTGATCTTTCCTGCACCGTCGCTGCCCGAGTGCCGGCCGGGGCACTGGGATGGGTCGTGGCTCAGCTTCCGGCCCTCTCCAGCACCCCCTTGCTGCTGGGCACCGCATCGGCCCGGCGCGGATCGATCTCCACCGCCTGCCGCAGAGCCCGGGCGAAGGCCTTGAAGCTCGCCTCCACGATGTGGTGGGAGTTCACGCCATCGAGCTGGCGCACGTGCAGGGTGAGGCCGGCGTTGTTGGCCACCGCCACGTAGAACTCCTTCACCAGTTCGGTGTCGTAGGTGCCGATCTTGGCGGCGGGGATCGTGAGGCCCCAGCTCAGGTGCGGCCGACCCGAGCAATCGAGGGCCACCTGCACCAGCGCCTCATCGAGGGGCGCCAGGAAGTGCCCGAAGCGGTGGATGCCGCGGCGGTCCCCCAGGGCCTTGGCGAGGGCCTGGCCCACGGCGATGCCCACGTCCTCGTTGGTGTGGTGGTCGTCGATGTGGGTGTCGCCCTTGGCGCTGATCTCCAGGTCGATCAGACCGTGGCTGCTGATCTGGTGGAGCATGTGATCGAGGAAGGGCACGCCGGTGGCCACCTGGCAGGAGCCACTGCCATCGAGGCCCAGGGTCACCCGCACGTCGCTTTCGCCGGTGATGCGGTGGATCGTGCCGGTGCGGGCCGAAGCGCTGGGGGTGCCGTTCTGCATGGGGGTGGCCGCGTGGCTGGAAAGGCCCAATGGATCATGCCGAAGCGCCGAAGCTGATGCCATGATGCCTGGGCGGAGCATCTTGATGCCATGCGCACCACGCTCACCATCGACGACGGATTGCTGCGCCAGCTGCGCCAGAAAGCACTCGACAGCGGCAAGCCCTTCAAGCAGGTGGTGAATGACACCCTCCTGGCCGGTCTGGCCCAACCAGCTCCACGCCCGCGGCAGCCCTACCGCTGCCCCACGTTTTCGGTGGGCGCACTAGCCCCGGGGGTGGACTTCACCAAGGCCAACCAATTGGCGGCTGCCCTTGAGGACGGGGCCCTGATGGAGAAGCTGCGGCAGGGTCGATGATCCTGATTGACACCAACCTGTGGCTTTACGCCAGCCTGCAGGAAATGCCCCAACACAGTCGGGCTCGGACGTGGCTCGAGAGCGTTCTGAATGGGGATGAGCCCGTTGCCTTGCCCTGGACCGTGGTCCTTGCGGTGTTGCGGATCAGCACGCAAGCCAGGCTGATGCAGCGGCCACTTCAGCCTGAGCAGGCGCTGAATTTAGTGGAGGGCTGGCTGCAGCACCCTCTGGTGGAACGGCTGGAGCCCGGTCCCAGTCACTGGAGCCTCCTACGCCTGTTGATCGCTGAAGCCGGCACAGCCGGCAACCTCAGCAACGATGCCCATCTAGCCGCCCTGGCGATCGAGCACACCTGCACCCTCTGCTCCGCCGACAACGATTTCCGCCGCTTCCCTGGGCTGCGCTTCCTCGATCCGCTGCGGTGAAACGCTGAGCTGCGGCCTTCCCGGCTCTCACATCCCCGTGATGCAATACCCGGCATCCACATAGATCACCTGGCCGGTGATGCCGGAGGCCAGCGGGCTGGCCAGGAAGGCGGCGGCGGAGCCCACCTCCTCCTGGGTCACGGTGCGGCGCAGGGGGGCCTTTTCTTCCACGTTGTGGATCATGTCGAGGATGCCGCCGATGGCGGAGCTGGCCAGGGTGCGGATCGGGCCGGCGCTGATCGCGTTCACGCGCACATTCTTCTCGGGGCCCAGTTCTGCCGCCAGATAGCGCACCGAGGCCTCCAGTGCCGCCTTGGCAACGCCCATCACGTTGTAATTGGGGATGGCCCGCTCGGCGCCGAGATAGCTGAGGGTGATCACGCTGGCGCCGGGGTTGAACAGGGGCTTGGCGTAGCGGCACAGCGGCGCCAGGGAGTATGCGCTCACCTCCAGGGCCCGGCCGAAGCCCTCGGGGCTGATCGCGGAGTAATCGCCGATCAGCTCCTCCTTGCCGGCGAAGGCCAGGCAGTGCACCAGCACATCGATCGAGCCCCACTGCTCGGCCACCCGGGCGAACACCGCCTCGATCTGGGCCGGATCCTGCACGTTGAGCGGCTCGAACAGAGTGGGGGCCAGCGGGGCGGTGAGGTCGCGAACCTTGCCCTCGAAGCGGCCCCTCTCATCCGGCAGGTAGGTGACCCCCAGCTCGCAGCCGGCGGCATGGAGCTGCTGGGCGATGCCCCAGGCGATCGACTTGTTGTTGGCGATGCCGGTGACGAGGGCCTTCTTGCCGCGCAGATCCAGAAGCATGGAGAGGAGCGCCGCCGGCGACGCTGGGGTGCGATCCGGGGATTCTCCCCCAGCGGCCGGCGGGGCCCCCTGGGGCTGTTGCGCGTCTGGTGCTTTCAGCCTTGTCATGCCTCCTGGGTGGCTCGGGCAAGAGCCCCAGCCCCCTCCTAGCTTCAAGGAGATCCGCCCGCCCTTGATGCCACCGCCCGTTCACCGTGGTGGCCGCCGGGCTGCTGAGGAGCACCTGGCCGCCATGGATCCCGCCCGCTATGGCGCCAGCCGCAACCATCTCGATGGCGCCGTGACGCGCCTCTCGCCCTGGATCCGCCATGGCGTGCTCACGCTGGCGGAGGTGCGCCAGGCGGTGTTCGCACGGCTGGAAGCGCTCGCCGAGCCCGGTGGGGTGGTGCAGACGAATCTGTTCACTTCGACCTCCGGCGGCTCCCCCTCCGGCGGCAGCCGCCTTTGGAGCGAGGCCCAGCGCCGTGCCGGCGAGAAACTGATCAGTGAGCTTGGCTGGCGCGATTACTGGCAGCGCCTCTGGCGCCAGCTCGGTGATGGCATCTGGGACGACCGCGAACCGCTCAAGACCGGCCATCGGCCGGATGCCTACGCCCCCGAGCTCCCGTCCGACATCGCCGCCGCCACCACAGGCCTGTCCTGCATCGATTCCTTTGCCGCCGAGCTGATCGGCACGGGCTGGCTGCACAACCATGCGCGGATGTGGCTGGCCTCCTATGTGGTGCACTGGCGGCGGGTTCGCTGGCAGGCCGGCGCCCGCTGGTTTCTGCGCCACCTGCTCGATGGCGATCCGGCCAGCAACAACCTCAGCTGGCAGTGGGTGGCCAGCAGCTTCAGCCACAAGCCCTACATCTTCAACCGGGCGAACCTGGAACGATTCAGCGGCGGCCGCTATTGCGGCGATTGCCCCCGGGCCGGCCGCGGCGGCGCGGCGGGGTGCCCGTTTGAGGCGAGCTACGAGGATCTGCAGACGCGGCTGTTCCTTCCCTTGGCTGGGCAGAAGGAAGGGCGGATGCCAGAGCAGAGTCCGCCGCAGCCTGCGTTGGCTGCTGCCGCTCAGGCCGCCAGCCCGGTTGCTTCGCTCCGTCGGCCGCTGGTGTGGGTGCACGAGGAGGCTCTGGGTGCCGCAAACCCCGCTCTCCTCGCCCACCCCGATGCTCCGGCCGTGGCCGTGCTCGACGCCGACTGGATCGCCGGTCGTGCTGCTGCTGCCACGGCCGGGGCGGCGAGCCTGGCCTCCCATGCAGGCGAGTGGTCGCCGGCCCCCGGCCGGATTCGCTTTCTGCGCGCCTGTCTGGCCGAGCTACCGGTGCAGGTGCGCGAGGGGGATGTGGCCACCCAGCTGCTGGCGGTGGCCGCGGAGCACGGCTGCGATGGCCTCGTGACCAGCCGGCCGGTGGATCCCCGCCTGCTCCGCAGCGCCGCAAGGGTGGCGGCGGTGCTCCCCTTGCAGATGCTGGAGCCCAAGCCGTTCGTGGCCCTGCCCTTCGAGGGCCAGGCCGCGCCGGACCTGCGCCGCTTCTCGCGCTACTGGCGCCGCGCCGAGCCGTTGGTGTGGGGGCCTTGAGGAGGGAACGGTGCGAGGACGCTGAGCGCCCCTGGGGCAAGGAGCTCAATCCCCTGCCCTGGTGGCCAGGACAGCCTCTACCCCCCGTGGCCTGGGGGACAACACCCCAGGATCACGAGGCGCCGGCTCTCCTGATCCTCGATCGCCGTGATGGCGCAGGGGCCGCTCCCTCTGGGGCGCTGGGCTCGCTGCTGGATCGCGCCGAACAGGATCGGGCGCTGCGCTTCCGCCGCCCCGGGGATCGAGAGCGCTACCAGCTCGGCCGCGCCGCCCTGCGGCAGGTGCTTGGGGCTTGGCTGGATCGCGATCCGGCGGAGCTGCGCTTCCGCTATGGCCCCCACGGCAAGCCTGCCCTCGATGGGGTGGTGGATGCCGCTCCTCACTTCAACCTCGCCCATTCCGGCGACCTGATCCTGCTGGCCCTCCATCCGAGCCGCCATGTGGGCGTGGATGTTGAGCGGCTCCGCCCGGGTCTGGACTGGCGGCCCATCGCCCGGAGGGTCCTGCCTGCCGCTGCGGTCTCTCGCCTGGAGAGCCTGCCGCCGGAGCAGGGGGACGCAGCCTTTCTGGAGGCCTGGTGCCGGCTCGAGGCCAGGCTGAAGGCCAGTGGCGAGGGTCTGGCCGGTTTGGAGCGTCTGCGGCGGGAATCTGCGACCCAGCCAGCCGAAATAGCGATCTGGGATGTGGAGGTGCCTGCGGGGTATGGGGCGGCGGTGGCCTTGGCGGAGCCCTTCTGAGCCGGTGCCGCGGAGCGATCGAGTCAGCCCGGAATCCAGCTTGTGCCCCAGGGGGGCCTGGCTGATCAGGGGCCGTCCGGCGGCCGCGGCGGCCGCGTCTCGTTCCAGTCTTCGGGGGTGAGGGGTATCCCCAGCAGCTGCTTCTCGCTCCGCCGCACGGCGGTGGGGTTGCTGAGCAGGTGCTCCTCCTCCAGCTGCGGTTGCAGCACCGGCAGGAAGGCCGCGTCACTGCGGGGCGGGGCCTGCCACTGGAAGCGCCGGCCGGGAGCCCGGTGGCGGCAGAGTTCCTCCATCTGACGGCGCAGAGCCCAGCGCACCGGACCCCGCTGCAGGGCGGCGTAGAACTCCTCCCGAGGCGCCCGCCCGCTGCTCGTGGGGGAAACGCCATCGCCGCCGCTCAGGCGTGCCGGATCCGGATTCCAGCGGGGGCGGCAGATTCCGGCGGTTTCGGTGTCGGGGTCGAGCCAGATGTGGATGCCGCTGCCCCCGGGGGCATTCACCACCGCCAGGCCATCGCCGGGGGTGTGGCGCATCAGGGGGAAGACGCGGCCGCTGCTGTGGTGTTGGGGGCGCAGGCAGCCGCCGCAGAGCAGGGCGAGGGCGCCGAAGAGCGGTAGCAGGTCACTGGGCTTTGCCCGCCTACGGCCCATTCCCGGCCGGTCGCGGCGCCATTGGCCGGAACGGGGCGACCCGGGGCCGCCCGACCCGGGGCCGCCCGACCCGGGGCCGCCCGACCCGGGGCCGCCCGACCAGGGGCCGCCCGACCAGGGGACAGCCGCTGGCCGCGACGGGCGATCGGACTCCAGGGGGAGAGGCACCAGGGGCTGCAGCATTCGCCATGATCCTGATCGCGGCAGGAACGCTGCAGCCGTTCGTCGAGGACTCCGGATTGATGGCCCTCACCCCCTCCACCATGCTTCCGCTGGGCACGCCCCTGCCCCAGGCGCTGCTGGAGCGCGAGCGCAACCGGGGGGCGCTCGAGGAGGTTGTGGGGCGGTTACCCGCCGCCGCCGCCCTGGCGGGGCGGCCGGTGCTGGTGCTCTTCCTCTCCTGCCACTGCCCCTTCGTGAAGCACATCGAGGCTGAGATCACCCGGCTGTACAAGGATCTGGGCGATCGGACCGTGCTGCTCGGCATCGCCAGCAACAGCCTCCGCAGCCATCCCCAGGATGGACCCGAGGGGATGGCTGCCCAGGCCGCCACCCACGGCTGGACCTTCCCCTACCTGCTGGACCGCGACCAGGCCGTGGCCCGCGCCTTCCAGGCCGCCTGCACCCCCGATCCGTTTTTGTTCGATCGCGCCCATCGCCTGGCCTATCGCGGCCAGCTCGATCCCAGCCGTCCGGGCAACGACCTCCCCTGCGACGGCCGCGATCTGCGGGCCGCCCTGGCGGCGGTGCTGGCGGACCAGCCGGTGTGCGAGCCCCAGATCGCCTCGATCGGCTGCAACATCAAATGGCATCCCGGCGCCGCGCCGGCGTGGGCCCGTTGAGGCTCTGGTGCGCCCACGCGCGCATCCGGTAGGCGGGCTTAAGGTTGCCGCCATGCCTATTCCCCCCTTCAGCCTCAGCGAGCAGCTGGAGCAACTCGGCCCCGGCCTCGAGGAGGCGGTTCTCGCGGTTCTGCGCAGTGGTCAGTACATCGGTGGGAGCACCATCGCCGGCTTTGAGCAGGCCTTTGCCGAGCTCTGTGGCGTGCCCCATGCGATCGGCTGCAACAGCGGCACCGACGCCCTGATCCTGGCGCTGCGTGCGCTCGGGATTGGCCCGGGCGATGAGGTGATCACCAGCTCCTTCAGTTTTTTCGCCACCGCCGAGGCGATCAGTGCCGTGGGGGCGATGCCGGTCTTCGTGGATGTGGAGGGTGGCTCCTATCTGATCGATGCCAATCGGATCGAGGCGGCCATCACCTCCGCCACCCGCGCCCTGCTGCCGGTGCACCTGTTCGGCCGGCCGGTGGACATGGAGCGGATCAACGCCATCGCCGCCGCCCACGGGCTGTTGGTGATCGAGGACTGCGCCCAGGCCACCGGCGCCCACTGGGCCGGACGGCCGGTGGGCAGCTGGGGCGATGCCGGCTGCTTCAGTTTCTTCCCCACCAAGAACCTCGGCGGTGCCGGCGATGGCGGTGCGGTGACCTGCCGCGATCCCCAACTGGCCCAGCGGGTGCGCGAGCTGGCAGTGCACGGTATGCCTCGCCGCTATCTGCACACCGACCTGGGCTACAACAGCCGTCTCGATGCGATCCAGGCCGCCGTGCTGGCGGTGAAGCTGCCGCACCTGGAGCGCTGGGTGGAGCGGCGCCGGGCGATCGCAGCCCGCTACCTCGCTGAACTCTCCCGCCTTCCGGGCATCCAGTTGCCCGAGGCGGGTCCCGATGGCCACAGCTGGAATCAGTTTGTGGTGCGGGTGGCCGCTTGCCCTGAGGCTTCAGTGGCCTGCGCCGGTGCCTGCACCCCCTCCTCCGACAGCGCCTGCTACGGCCTGCCCGAGGCCTGCTGCCGCGACTGGCTCAAGCAGCAGCTCCAGGATGCGGGTGTGATCACGATCATCTATTACCCGATCCCGATCCACCGCCAGCCCGCCTTCGCAGAGCTCGGCTATGGCCCCGGCAGCCTGCCCACCACCGAGCGGCTCTGCGCCGAGGTGCTCAGCCTGCCGATCTTCCCCGAGCTCAGCGCCGACCAGCAGGACACCGTGATCCGCACCCTGCAGCAGCTGCTGAGCGGCGCCGCCGGCAGATCCCTGGACCGGCAGGAATCGCTATCGGTGGGCGCGCTCTGAGCTGTTCGCGGCGTCCCTCGCCAGGTCGCCTCGCGGCTCAACCCCGCGGCAGCGCCGCATGCATCGCCTTGAAGCGGGCCTGCTGGAGTTTGTGGTCCACGATCGCTTCCGGGTAGCCGCGGCGTTCCAGGGCGCCGATGCGGCCGCTGATCAGGTCGGCGGTGGCCACGTGGGCCAGTTCCGGCAGCCAGGTGCGGATGTAGGTGGCTTCGGGGTCGAACTTGGCGGCCTGGGTGGCGGGATTGAAGATGCGCAGGGGCTTGGGGTCCATGCCGCTGCTGGCGCTCCACTGCCAGCCGCCGTTGTTGGCGGCCAGGTCGCCATCCACCAGATGCTCCATGAAGAAGCGCTCGCCCAGGCGCCAATCACAGATCAGATCTTTCACCAGATAAGAGGCCACGATCATGCGCGGCCGGTTGTGCATCCAGCCACTCTCCACCAGCTGCCGCATCGCTGCATCCACGATCGGCATGCCGGTGAGACCCTCCTGCCAGGCAGCCAGCCGCTGCGGGTTGTTCTCCCAGGGGAAGTGGCGCCACTGGGGCCTGTAGGGACCATCGGCCAGCTCGGGGAAATGAAACAGGGCCTGCTGGTAGAACTCGCGCCAGCAGAGCTCCTGCTCCCACACCGTGATTGAGGCCAGGGCTTCGTCGCTGCGGGCGGCGAAGCGGGCCACGGCCGCGGCGGCCCAGGCCTGGCGAGGGCTGAGGGTGCCGAAGCGCAGAGCGGCCGAGAGGGCCGAGGTGCCGGCTTCCCCAGGCAGGTTGCGGCCTTCGTCGTAGCGGGCCAGGGCCGGGCCATCGGCGAAGGCCTCCAGCTGGGCCAGGGCCGCCGCTTCACCGGGGCGGCAGGGGCAGAGGTCGGCGCCGGTGAAGGGCGCTTGGGCCAGCCCAGCTGTGCTCTCAGGGCCTGGTTCCGGGGGGCGGGTGCCGCTGGCTTCTGATCGAAGCGCACCGTTGGCTTGCGGGCGGCGGGTCGAGGGGTGATCTTCTCCGCTGGCCTCGCTGTGGTGCAGGGCAACGGTGCCAACGCCATCAGCTTCGCCGCCGCCCTTCGCGATCGCCGCCAGCTGCGCGGCCGTCGGCACCGCTGCCCGCAAAGGCAAGGCCGCCCACAGCTCCGGCCGGGGGAGGCTGGCCGGATCCAGATCCAGCAGCTCCCGCGGCGCCGGCCGTGGGTCGAGTTCGCCGGCGGCGGCGCGCCGCTCCACCTGGCCGCGCCAATTGCGCAGGAAGGGGCCGTACACGCGGTAGGGATCGCCGGCGCCGGTGAAGATCGTTTCGGGGGGCACCAGCAGCTGGTCCCAATCCACCAGCACCTTCACGCCATCGCCCTGCAGGGCTGCCGCCACCCGCCGGTCGCGCTCGCGCTCGGCCGGTTCGACGCCCCGGTTCCAGGCCACCACGGCTGCGCCGCTGGCGGCAGCCAGCCGCGGCAGCAGGAGCACCGGATCGCCCTGAAGGATCAGCAGGCGACTGCCGGCGGCCTGCCAACGGCCGGCCAGTTCATGCAGGCTCTCGGCCAGGAACCAGCGCCGGGCTGGGGCCTGGTGCATGGCGGCCAGTTCGGCCGGATCCAGCACCACCACCCCGGTCACGGCTCGGGTGGTGGCAGCCGCCGCCGCCAGGCCGAGGTTGTCGGCCAAACGCAGGTCGCGGCGGTGCCAGAACAGCCAGCGGGGAGGGCTCACAGCCCCAGCAGCTGGCGGGCGCGGAACCAGGCGGTCACGCTCTTGCCATCGAGGTATTCATCGCCACTGGCAATGGCTTGATCCAACGCTGCCGGCTCCATCAACAGCACCTCCATGTCCTCGTCGTCGTCGCCGGCGGGGGGGGCCTCGAGGCGGGTGAGATCGCGGGCCAGGAAGAGGTGGATCACCTCATCGGAGTAGCCGGGGCAGGGGAGCATGGCCCCGAGCGGATCCCAGCGGTCGGCCCGGTAGCCGGCCTCCTCCTGCAGCTCCCGCTCCATCGTGGCCAGGGGGCCCTCGCCGGGGTCGAGGGTGCCGGCCGGAAACTCCAGCAGGCGGGTCGCCACGGCGAAGCGGTACTGGCGCAGCACCACCACGCGGCCGTCGTCGAGCACGGGCACGGCCAGGGAGGCGCCGGGGTGGCGGATCACGCCGAAGCTCGCCTCCAGGCCGATCGGCAGCACCATCCGGTTGAGCTCGAAGCGCAGCTTGCGGGCATCGAGGCTGGCGGTGGTTTCGAGGTGGCGCGAGGGCTCGGGGGGCGGCAGGGGCGCCATCGCGGCGGCGTTTCGAAGGTGGCGCCAGCTTGGCGCATGAGGCTTGCTGGGGATGGTGTCGTCGGGGGGCCGGTAGGACACCGGCGCGTGCGGCAAGGGCCAGGTGAGCTGATCGGCCAGATCGACCCCCAGCGGAAGTTTTCCACCATGGCAGCGCTGTGAAGGGTGCCGCGGCCCCTGGCTCACTCCGGTGGAGCTGCAGCTAGCCGCGGCTTTTCCCTGTCTGCCTGCGTAGCCCAGCCGGCCAGGACGCGCTCAACAGCCAGCGCGCTGGCCACCGACCACATAATGCCCGCAGCAGACCCCACGCCCCATGAACCAGCAGCCCCACCAGCCCTCGTTGCTGAACCGCATCGCCCGGGTGCTGCTGTGCCTGGTGTTCATCCATGCCGTGATCGGCAAGTTGACGGGCTTTGCCGGTGTGGCCGGCGCCATTGCCGCCAAGGGACTGCCGCTGGCGCCCGCGCTGCTGGTGGCGGCCATGGTCCTGATGGCGGTGGGTTCGGCCCTGGTGGTCAGCGGCTGGAATGCCCGGCTGGGGGCGGTGCTGCTGCTGCTGTTCCTGGTGCCCACCACCCTGCTGTTCCACGGTGATGTTGCAGACAAGATGGAGCGGATTCAGCTGTTCAAAAACCTGGCAATCATGGGCGGCCTGCTTCTGGTGGCTGACCAGGACAGCAGGTCATAGCCCTAGGGTTCGCGAGCCTCTAGGTCTTGGCTGTCGGGGCCCAGCCCATCAGGCTCGCAGCCAGGCCGCAGCGCTCCAGAAGCAAATCGGCCTGAGGATCCAGGCGCTGCCATGAACGGCTCTGTTTCATTACCTCAGCAGCTGTGGCTATAAACAGCTGAGGAAGACTAGGAATCATTCATGATGGTTGAACCAATCACGAAGGCTCGCTGCGCGATTCCACGCCCTACTGAAACAAAGGCATTGCATGTACAAAATATCTGCAAGGATCTTCGACTATTTCCGCCATGGCTTGCATCGTGGCAGATCCATCCGGTGACAGTACGCATGAGTTGACTACAGTGAAGCAACATCTGGGCAACCCCATTGGTCGCCTGCTCATCTTCACGCCTTCCCAATTTGCCGAGCTTTGTGCGGCTAATTCGGAGGCGGTGCCGGAAAGCAGCGGTCCCCGATCTCTGCTGGATCAAGTTCGCCAGCTCTAGCGGCTACCCGCTTGCGATGGTTCCGTACGCAGTCTCGATGCCAGCCTGGTAGTGCTGGAGCGCTGGCAGGCCTTAAGCGAGTACCGAACAGGACAGATTCCCGCCCCTCTGCCCCGTTCTAGCGGTGGAGCTGACCAGCCCTTCCGATGAGCCGCAGGCCCTTCGCCGCGAGATGGTCGCCTCCATTGCCAATGGGTCAGCTCTGGGCTGGCTGCTGCTGCCCCAATTCCGCACGATGACAATGTGGAAACCAGGCGCACCCGAAACAGCCGACTCTCGCTTGCTGTTCTGCGATCCGAAACGGCTGGAGCCGGGCCCTCTGTTTCCGGGCCAGGTGATCGATCGGGCCGGAATTGGGGAGTTGTGAATCTGCCATCAACGGCTGCGCCAGCTTTCCTACATCCCTTGGTGCTGGCGGTTGCAGCTCTACGCTGTAGAAAAGTTGCATACTCGCGTCATTCGTTTACGGACGCGATCCGAAAAGATGGGAAACAGCCTCCGGCCCAGACAAGTTGCACCCATCCCATACCCAAAATAAATAAGATTCATAAAGTTGCCTCGATTAAACCAATACTGGATTAATGTTGTTTGTGAGATTACTTGTTGTTGTGTCATGCCTAACCCTGAGCTTGCCGGCCTTAGCAACCAGCGCATGCTGGAATTGAACCGCGCTCGGCGCGAACTCTTCGATAGCGATATCACGAAGTTCTATCCCTGGTGGCGGCGCTGCGATGTCAGCTTGCTAATCGTCACCGATGGCAATCTGAACTTCGGGGAGGGGGACTTTGGCCTGTCCACCTTTATCCGCACCATGCTGGACGACGCACCGATGCGCATCAGGTTCCGCATAACCCTGGCCCACCTGCGTGGCGACACCGTAGACATGCTGAGCGCCGAGACTCGCATCGTGCGCCGCATTAACGATTTCCGCTTCGACGAGCCCGACCACTTCTCCCCCACCAGCTTCGATGAAGTGTGGTTGTTCGGCTTCGAGACTTCCTTCAGCAGGCCAGCATACCCTTCGCGCTTTGCCAACCCGGACCGCTACCCAGCGGGCCGTCTCGGAGACGCTGAACTGTTGGCGCTGGCCCAGCACATGAATGCGCCTCACGGTGGAGGCATCTTCGCCACTGGAGACCACGGTCAGCTTGGCCGAGCGCTATGCGGCAGCATCCAGCGCGTGCGCAATATGCGCTGGTGGGATAACTTTCCTAGCCCAGCCGATGCTACCAACGAAGTGAGCATGCTCGGGCCCCGCCGCAACGATACCAACCGCGAAGGACGCGACAGCGGCTGGCGCTTCAGCGACCAGAGCGACGATGTTCCTCAAGAGATTGAGCTCACCCTCTACAGCACACCGCTCAACTTGCATCGGGCCAAGGCGCACTACCCCCATCCCCTACTGTGCGGGCGCAATGGCCGTATCGATGTATTGCCCGACCACCCGCACGAAGGGGAGTGCAGGTTACCGACCAACCTCGGCCTCAGTGACACTCCCGACGGCGGCAACGAGTTCCCATTTACCACCAGCACCACCACGCGCCTGGAACCCGAGCTGATCGCTTTCGGGCGCGTGCCTGCCGGCAACACAGGTTTAGGGGTCACCGGCTTCAAGCAGGCGACGCAGGCACACCGCTTCCCGGTCATCAGCGCCTACGACGGCCATCGCGCCGGTGTAGGCCGCATCGCGTGCGATTCAACATGGCACCACTTCGTCAATGTCAACCTGATCGGAGTGCTTGAAGGCGGGGGGTTCGACGAGTTCGGACCACTCAATCCAACCGAGAGTGGCACCAAACACGATGGCTTTCTGAGCTCAACCTCCGGCGGCGCGGCACTTGATAAAATTCGAAATTACTATACCAATATTGGTGTCTGGATCGCACCCACCGCACGCCACTCCTGCTTCAACAGCTGGATCTGGTGGGAGCTAGTCTTCAACGATCGCATCATGGAGGCAACACTCGTAAGCCCCGACATCACATTTGAGCGCCTTCCGGCAAACGTCCTCTGGAGCATCGGCGTGCATGCGCGCGATGTCTACGGACGCCGCGCCAGCCAATGCCAGACCCTCGAGTGGGTGTTCGATTGGGTGAGAAGAGTATGGCCAGAAATCCGCTTTTGGATCGATCCCTGGGATCCGCTGCACAGGAGTGGCCCGTCGCGAAAGGGCATACTCGGCGTACCGACGCTAGAGGTGATGCCCATGGTCGACATCGCACTTGGAGCAGCGCTCGTCTCGCTGCGACATGCTTTGCCCTATCCGCCGGACAAGCTAACCGAAGAACACGACAAGATCGCTGCAGAGGCAATCGCTAAGGGCTTGGAGTTTGGGGTCAAAGCGGCGCTATCCGATCATGCAGCTGTTAACAAGCAGCTTGCAAAGGTCTTCAAGGCCGTTGAGCGCTGAAAGTTGGTTGATTGACGACATTGGTTCGCAGCCCCTGAAGGGCCCAGAGCCGCCCAGCGCCGCATCGAGATAGCCAACCTCGAAGATCCAGCCGCTATGGCATGGGTTTGCGGAGTTAAGCGCCAGGCGGCTTGCCCGGAGAGCAGAAACCAGCAACGATCCGCAGGAGTGGTGACGCCAGCGCCGAGCAGATCGGCTTGCCGCTGGGCATGGGCAATTGAACTGGAGCCGCAATCCAAGAGAGGAATCCTTGCATTGATCTCGTTGACCAGGGATTTTTAGCAGCCATCAATGAAGAATCCATTGCTGGTTGCGATGGGCTGCCATAGTTTGGGATGGACGGGGAGTGGCGCAACTTGGCCTTCGAACAAGGCCCTCGAGCAGACAGGCCACCACCAGCGCTATGCTGTACAACCTAAAACGTTCTGCCTGCGATCAGGCCTTTTCCCGCTCGGCCAATAATCTCGCCAACAAAGAACGAGGATGTAGAACAAGGGAAATGAGCCACTCAATCCCATGTTTAGCAGAATAGCGTCCAGTCCGTACTCAGCGATGAAATCGCAGAGGACTTGCTCTGATCACTACCACGCGGGCCAAACTGGCGGGAGCCACTGAGGATGATGCGCAGGCCCAATAGAAGCACGAAGGAGAATAAAATTTAACTCGACAATTCAGAGGTGAGTCATATTAACGCACATCATGGATCAGAAAGTATCGGCTACACACTCGGCTTACATTATTTTGATATTAGCAGATGGCGCCGAACCGCTTATCGAGCAGTCCTCTTACTCCGGGCCTGCTGTCTTCTTAACCTGTTGATGAGCTCTTCATAAACTTCACCACCTGAAGCAGTCTTATCGTTTAAGCGAAACAAATAGGCTCAAATGCCTCAAGAGTAATTTTTATCGGCCCTCGGGGGCTGGCAATCCAAGAAATTTCCACAAGGCACAGGCATTTCTCACCTCCCTGAAAAGAAAACTGTATGGCTATCAATGCTGGCGACATCGCTTTTGTAGGCGTCAATGCAACTAATCCTGATCAATTTGCCATTCTTGCGCTGAATGGAATCGCGGCTGGAGATAGCTTTTTCGTTACAGATGGGGGGATTACAAACAGCACGTCTGGCGCAGCATCGGCTTACTTTCGAGCGAGTGAAGGCTTTCTTCAATACACGGCACCCTCTGGAGGTATCGCTGCGGGTACTGTCATCCTGATCAACGCTGGCGATACAAGCGCTACACCGCCGGTGCCACTATCGGTCTCACTCAATGGGGGCGGCTCAGCTGGTTCCGTAACCCTGCTCGCAAACAGCGGTAATGCCACGAACAGCTTCTCATTTTCGACCAACGGGGACTCTCTCACCGCCTATCGCGTCAGCAGCGGATCACATCTCACAGGGACTCCGATCCTCATCGCATTCATCGGCTTTGGAGCTACACCCTATGGTAGCTCAGGCACTGCACAAAGCTCAAATATACCCACAATCCCCAATGGGCAGGTTCTTAACGTCACCAATTTAGATAACGCGATTTTCACGAATGCGGCAAGCGTTTACTCGCAGTCGATCACGACACTCAGCACAGCAGCGAATTTCACTGCTCGTGACACCACGCGGGTTGATCTCTCTACCCTTGCATCAGCCCCTGCTGCACCCACGGTGAGCCTTTCACTGAGCAGTACCACTGGCTCAGAAACTGGCCAATCCATCATCACCGTCACGGCAACAGCATCGAGAGCTGTTGCCGGCAACCAAACCGTTGCGTTGGCTGTCACAGGCTCTGGCATCACCGCAGGGGATTACAGCTTCAGCAACAGCACCATCACCATTGCCAGTGGCAGCACGAGCGGGTCGGTGACCTTCACGGTGGTGGACGATGCTCTGATTGAAGGCACAGAGACCGCCACCCTCACAATCAGCAGCCCGTCCAGTGGCATCACCCTCGGCAGCCCGGTGTCGCAAACGATCACCCTCACGGACAATGACAGCCCGCCGTCCGTGACGCTGTCGCTGAGTGCTGCCGCGGGCTCGGAAGCTGGTCAGACCATCATCACCGTGACAGCCACGGCAGCATCTGCTGTGGTGGGCAGCCAGACGGTGGAAGTAGGAGTTTCCGGGAGCAACATCACAGCAGCCGACTACATTCTGAGCAATAGTCTCATTACGATCAGCAACGGTCAGAGCTCGGGGTCAGTGACCTTCACCATTGCCGATGACGCTCTGTTTGAAGGAAGTGAAACCGCCACCCTCACGCTCAGCAACCCCTCGACAGGAATCAGCCTCGGCAGCAGCAGCAGCCAAACGATCTCGATCACAGATAATGAGATCCTGATCACCGAGATCAACTCCTCAGGTAACAGCAGCAGCTACCAAGCCGATTGGTTTGAACTGAGCAACAACAGTGCCAGCGCTGTGAGCCTGGTTGGCTGGAAAATGGATGATAACAGCAATGCATTCGCAAACTCAGTCGCGCTGCGTGGCATAAGCTCTATTGCCGCCGGCAGTTCGGTGATCTTTTTAGAGAGTGATGCAAGCGGCGCCAATGATGCCACCATCCTCGCCAACTTCTCCAAAGCTTGGTTTGGCACAAGCACCCCACCGAGCGGCTTCCATTTCGGCTTCTACGGCGGCTCGGGTGTGGGGCTGAGTGCCTCAGCAGATGCGGTGAATGTGTTTGATGCCGCTGGCAATCTGGTGAGCCGTGTCGCCTTCGGCCCTGCCACAGCCACAGCAAGCTTTGACAATAAATCTGGTGCCTCCCCTGTTTCCACGCTGAGTGTGGCTGGGGTGGATGGGGCTTCCGTTTCCTTCAATGGAGCGGAAACGGGCTCTCCGGGAACGACCACCAATGCAACCCTGCCCACGCTGACGATCGCCAGCACCGATACCAACGCTGCTGAAGAGGGTTTGAATCCCGGTTTGTTCCGCATTGCCCGAACCGGTGCGATCACAAGTTCACTCGCCGTAGGCTATATAGTAGCCAGCGGTAGTGGGCAGGCCAGCGGTTCTGATTACACGCCGGTTCTCAACGGCTCGGCAACGATCGCAGCTGGACAATCGTACGTCGACATCACGATCACGCCAGTGGATGATCTGCTGGTGGAGGGCTCAGAAACCATCGCCCTGACGCTGACAAGCAGCAGTGCTTATAGCCTGGGCAATGCAACGGCTACCGTTACCATCACCTATAACGATTTTGCCACAGCTACGCCCACGATTCAAGAGGCGGCCAGCACCACCCCGTTCCTGAATCTGCCTGCAACCGGCAGTGGCGCCGTGAGCGGTGTGATCAATGACCCGACAGATCCCTCCCAAACTCTTGGAATCGATTTTTTGATCGCTGATGCGGATACCGATGTCAACAGCCTCACGGTAACGGTGAGCAGCAGCAACAGTAGTGTGGTGAGCGGCAGCAATCTGAATCTCAGTGGCTCGGGTGCCAGCCGCAATTTGAAGATCAGCCCCAATGGTGTTGGCTTGGCGGATATCAGCCTGAATGTGAGTGATGGTATCAACAGCGCCGCCTATGTAATTCGCTACGCAGCATCCGCAGCATCGCTTTCTCCCAGCAGCACGCGCTTCTTCACGGGCACCAGTGATGCCTCCACAGCAGTAGCGATCGACAGCCAATTCATGCTGGTGGCTGATGATGAAAACCAGGTGTTGCGCCTGTATGACCGCAGCAATTCCGGTCTGCCGATCGCCGGGTTCGACTTCACCTCCTCCCTCGCGCTCACAGACACCTCAGGGGGGGTGCCGCGTGAGGTTGATCTGGAGGCATCGCTGCGCGTGGGCAACCGCATCTACTGGCTGGGTTCACTCAGCAACTCCAGCAGCGGTGATTATCGCCCTAACCGCAATCGCCTGTTCGCCACGGATGTGTCAGGCAGCGGAGCAACCACCAGCCTGAGTTATGTCGGACGCTATGACAACCTCAAGGCCGATCTGATCAGCTGGGGGGATGCCAACGGCTACAACTTCACGGCCAGTGCAGCCCCGGGGGTCCTTCCAGAAGCGGCCGATGGCAGTGGCTTCAACATCGAAGGGTTAACGATCGCACCCAATGGCACAACGGCTTACGTGGCTTTCCGTGCTCCGAAGGTTTCCACCGCAAGCCCCGCCAAGGCCTTGATCGCGCCGATCACAAACTTTTCAGACCTAGTGACCGGTTTGGCAACAACCGCCAACATTGGCGCTGCCATCGAGCTGGATCTCGGTGGCCGCGGCATTCGGGAAATCAAGCGCAGTTCAAGTGTTGATTATCTGATCATCGCTGGACCAGCGGATACGGCCACAGGCACTGCCCCCAAGGATTTCCGTCTTTACACCTGGAGCGGTAATGCAGCGGATGCGCCTGTTCTGCGTTCGGCGGATCTCACCTCCTTGCTGGCAGGCGGCAGCTTTGAATCGATCGTGGATCTACCCGCCAGCTTGAGCAGCAGCAGCCAGATCCAACTGTTGGTGGATAATGGCGACACAGACTTTTACAACAACGGCACAGTAGCCAAGGAGCTGAATCAGAACAACTTCAAGAAGTTCCGTGGTGAATGGCTCACCTTGGGCACCCCGGTCTACACCCTGCCGGAGGGTGCCCTGTCCTTGAGCAATGCTTACAGCCAAAACTTCAATTCCCTGATCAGCTCTGGAACCATCACCTGGACGAATGCATCAACGCTGAGTGGCTGGTACAGCGCAAGAACCGGAACTGGAACTTCAATCGTTGCCAATGATGGCAGCAGCAACGGCGGCAACCTTTACAGCTATGGCACAACGAGCAGCACTGATCGCGCCTTGGGCTCCGTGGGTTCGAATGGTGCCGGCAACTTTCTCTGGGGGGCGCGCTTCTTCAACGACACGGGCAGCACGATCAGCACGCTCTCCATCAATTACGCTGGCGAGCAGTGGCGAAACAGTGCCGCAGCGGCACAGACTGTTGATTTCCAGTATCAACTGGGTGCGACAAGTCTGAATGCCGGAAGCTGGACTGACTTCAATCCGCTTGATTTCACCAGCCCTGTCACGGGCGGCGCCGTTGGTGAGCGTGATGGAAACCTCAGCACCAACCGAACCATCCTCTCGGGCACCCTGAGTGGTTTGTCGCTTGCTGCTGGCCAGGAGATCTGGCTGCGCTGGTCGGATTCCAACCATACCGGCAACGATCACGGTCTGGCGATCGATGATGTGCGGGTCTCGATCAATCCTCTACCGGGAATCTCGATTTCAGAGTCGGCTGGAGGCACGAGTGTGAATGAGCAAGGTGCCACCACAGACACCTATACGCTCACTCTGAACACCACCCCCACAGCCCCGGTCAGCATTGTTGTTGCGGCTGGCGATAACCAGAACCGTCTCAGCACGGATGGCATCATCTTTACCGCTTCGCTCACTCTTATCCTCAGCGATCAAACCCCACAAACCATCACTGTAAAGGCGGTTGATGACGCCGCGATTGAGGTCTCGCCTCACCAAGGGGTGATCACACACACGGTATCGAGCGCCGATAGCAATTACAACGGCCTCTCGGTTCGCGCGGTCAACGTTGGCATTCAGGATAACGACGTTGCGCCGCTTGTTACAAAGATCAGCCAGATCCAGGGTAGTGGCTCCACATTCAACTCGACCTACGGCGGGACGCAAACGATTGAGGGAATCGTGACCCGCGTATTCCTTGGATCAACGAAGCTGAATGGCTTCTATGTGCAAGAAGAAGCAGCCGATTCCGATAACAACGCCGCCACATCGGAGGCGATCTTTGTTTTTGATTCCGCCGGTCTGTTCACGGGGAATCAAGGCGACAAAGTACGCGTCACTGGAAACGTTGGCGAGTATATGTCCAGCAGCTCCAACATTGCCGGCACCGGCTCCAGCAGCCTCACCCAGCTGTCTGCTCTGACAAGTGTGGTCAACTTGGGTGCGGCTTCCCTGCCGGCCGCAACCAGCGTGATTCTGCCGATTGCGGATGTTTCGCAATTGGAGCGCTACGAGGGGATGCTGGTGGAGATCAGCGCCGGTAGCAACCCACTGGTTGTGACCGAAACGTTCAAGTTAGGCCGGTATGGCCAGGTTGGCCTTTCGGCTGGGGAGCGCCTCGGGCAGTACACGCAGTTCAACGCACCCAGTGTGAGCGGCTATGCAAACTATCTGGCTGATCTCCAGGATGGCTACATCATCCTTGATGACGGCAGTACAAGCCAGAACCCTGACCCCGTGATCCACGCTCGGGGGGGGCAACCCCTCAGCGCCAGCAACCCCCTGCGCGGCGGCGATACGATCACGAGCATCACCGGTGTTTTGGATGAGCGCTTCGAGGGCTATCGCGTGCAGAGCGGTAGCGGCGCCAACTTCGTGGCCAGCAACCCCCGCAGCAGCACAGCACCGCCGGTGCAGGGAACACTAAAGATTGCCAGTTTCAACCTGCTCAATTACTTCAATGGCAATGGCAGCGGCGCAGCGGGCTCTGCCGGAGGCTTCCCGACAGCGCGTGGCGCCAACAACCTGGCGGAGTTTGAACGGCAGCGTGCCAAGACGATCGCGGCCGTTCTGGGCCTGAGCGCCGACATCATTGCTTACAACGAGCTCGAGAATGATGGCTATGGCTCCTTCAGTTCCGCTCAGCAGCTGGTGGCAGGCCTTAATGCCGCCCTTGGCGTCAACGCCTACAGCTTCATCACGCCATCGGCGGGCTTGCTGCAGCCCGATGGCCGCTTCGGCGGTGATGAGATCAGCGTTGGTTTCCTCTACCGCAGCGATCGTGTCCGCCAGGCGCCTGGCTCCAGCGTTGCGGCGCTTCAGAGCGGCAGCTTCGACCAGGGCAGCAACCGCATTCAACGCCCCGCCCTGGCTGTGAGCTTCGAGCGCCTTGATGGCGGCGTGGCAACCGGCGAACAACTCACCACAGTTGTTACCCATCTCAAGTCGAAGGGCAGCAGCGCCGGCGGCAGCGGCGATGCCGACGCTGGCGACGGTCAAGGCCTCTCCAACGGCAGCCGCAGCCGCGCTGCCGCGGAACTGGCTGACTGGCTCGCCTCCTCTCCCACCGGCCTCAACGATCCGGATGTGTTGATCCTGGGCGACCTGAACAGCTATCTGAAGGAAGATCCGATCACCACCCTGGCGGCTCGGGGCTACCAGAGCCTCTACGGGCCTGATTCGTATTCGTATCAGTTCAATGGCCAGTGGGGTTCGTTGGACCACATGTTGGCCAGCGCCAGCCTCGCTGCCCAACTGGGCAGCGCCCATAAGTGGGCGATCAACAGCGATGAAGCGGTGGTGCTGGATTACAACACCGAATTCAAATCAGCCTCACAGATCAACAGCTTCTACAACGCCGATCCCTTCCGCAGCTCCGACCACGATCCGCTCCTGGCTGGCTTTCTGCTCAACCCCTCCAATCGCGGTGCCGCCAGCTTCACGATCAGCGGCTCTCCGGTGGTGGGCCAGACCCTCATCGCCGCCCTTGCCACTTCCGATCCCGATGGGGATGGTGCATTTGCCTACCTCTGGCAGACCTCTGCCAATAGCAGCGACTGGACCGTGGCGGGCACGAACAGCAGCAGCTACAGCATTGCGCCCGCCGATGAAGGCAAACAGCTGCGGCTGGTGGTCTCCTACACGGATGCCAGGGGCTTTGCCGAAACCATCACCGTGGCTGCAGGCACGGTGCCGCTGATGCCCGATCTGGCGATCACCGCCCTCTCGCCATCCCAAAGCGAAGGGTCCATCGGCACCACCGCTTTTGCCTTCCAGATCAGCCGCTCCGGCGATCTCAGCGGCAGCAGCCGCGTGGCCTGGCTGGTGGAGGGCAGCGGCAGCAATCCCGCCAACGCGGCAGATTTTGCCCTCAATCAATGGCCCAGCGGCACTGCCGTATTCGCCACTGGACAAGACAACCTCACGATCACCATCCCGGTGATTGGTGATGGCACGGTGGAGCCGGATGAGCGCTTCCGTGTGTTGCTCAGCTCCGCCAGCAATGGCCGGATCACGCCAGCAACCGCCAGCGCCACCAGCCTGATTCTCAACGACGATCTGCCCGCGCAGACCTACAGCTTCACGGCATCAGCCACCACCGTGTTCGAAGGCAATGCGGTTGCCATCGGTGTGATCACCACCAACGTGGCAGCAGGCAGTCGGCTCTATTGGCAGGCCAGTGGCGCCGGCATCACGGCGTCCGACTTCAGCAGCGGGGGCCTCAATGGAGACGTGTTGATTGGCGCTGATGGAAGGGCGTCCTTCACCAGAACCATCGCGGCGGATGCGGTGGTCGATCCTAACGAAACCCTGGAGATCAAATTCTTCAGCGATACGGCCCGCAGCCTGCAGGTGGGCAACACCATCAACGTCCTGATCAAGGAACCGACCGTTGGCCTCGCCACGGACAGCAACGACATCATCACCGGCACCACCGCTGGTGAGCACCTCATCGGAGTGCCGTCAGGCTCCAGCCTGCGCGGTCGGGGCTCTCGCGACGAACTCACCGGCCTGGCTGGAGACGATATTTTCGTGCTGGGTGATAGAAGCGGCACCTACTACGACGATGGCTTGTCAGCCAACCGCGGCACCACCGACATGGCCATCATTCGCGATTTTGCATCCGGCGACAGGATTCAACTCTGGGGTGCCAATTCAATGTACAGCCTGGTCTCAGCTCTAAATGCTGGAACCAGTGGAGTTCGCATTGATCTCAAACACATCAACTCCATGGTGCCGGGTGCTCTTCCCGAAGCCATTGGCTTTGTCAGGGGCGCTACGCTGGCATCCCTAAACTTGGCAAATCCCCTTCAGTTCCTCTATCTCAATTCTTGAATCGATGACAGCCTCAACTCGTATCCACCTGCTCGCTTTCGTTGGAGCTGCCGTGCTGCCGCTGGCCTCTCCGCTTGCCGCTCAGGCCGTGGCCGTCAATGTAAACGGAATTGATTATGAAGTCTTCTACACTTCTACCTCCTACAATGCCAATCCCGATCTTTTCGGGGCAGGATCTCCTGGGCAGATGCCCTGGTGGGGTAGCGCAGATCTTGCCTACGAGTTTGGGCTCGCGATGTATGACCAGCTAGGAGAGGATGTCTATCAAGCCGGCTATGGGCCAGTCTTTGCTTATGCCTACAACTCGACTGGGTTTGACGAGGTTTATGGCCGTGCCCAAAACACGCTAGACATTGATGAACAACTAGATCTCCCCCTCGCGGCCAGCGCGACCTATCCCTATGCGTATGCAAGAGCCAATACGTCTGTGCCTGCCCCCATGCCACTGTTTGGGGCTGCTGCAGCGTTTGGTTGGGCAAGGCGGCTTCGCAACAATCAAAAGCTGATCATTCGTAAGGCGGGACGCGTGAATCAAGAAGTCGGCTGATTTGTTGAAGGCTGCAGCCGCTCAGTCTGCGAGCGAAGGATCCGCGAGGGAACCAGCGCTGGGCGTGCCGGTCTGGGGTTCCGGGGTTGGGAGCGGCAACACCATCAGGCCCCCCCGGGGTGAGGGGCTGGGGATCAGCTGCAGCGAGAGATCCTGATCGGTGGGCGCCAGTTGCAGCCGCAGGCGGCCCAGCAGCCCCACCGCCATCAGCCGTATCTCGAGCTCCGCCAGCGCCTTGCCCAGGCAGACCCGCTCGCCGCCGCCGAAGGGCAGCAGGCTGAGGCCCGTGTCGCCGTCCAGGTGCCGCTGGGGGCGGAAGGTCGCCAGGTCGTCCGGTTCGTGCAGCCCTTTTTGATTGCTCAGTTCAGCCTGAACAGGGGCGGGCAGGGGGATGTTTGCGTCGCCAGGCCTGGCCGGCTCAGCAGCACCGCCATACCGATTCGAGGCGGCCAGGGCCACCTGCACCACCTGGCCGGCGGGCACCGCCACGCCATCGAGCACCAGCTCCCGGGTGGTGCGTCGGAAGAAGCCACCCACCGGTGGGTTGAGGCGCATCACCTCGCTGATCAGGGCCGAGAGCTTCGGCGCGGCAGCGGTGTCGTAGGCGCTGGCGGCCTGCTCGGGGGCTGGCGGCCAGGGCAGAGCCTCCAGCTCCGGCCGCCACCAGGGCTCAAGCTCGGGATGCTGCAGCAACGCCGTCATCAGACAGCTGAGCGAGGAGGCGGTGGTCTCGTAGCCGGCGAACAGCAACAGCAGCAGCTGCTCCACCACGTCGGCGTCGTCGAGGGGGAGGCCCGCCTCATCGAGGCCGCCGCTGAGCAGGTCCAGCCCGCCAGCCAGCGGTTCGCCGGCCGCCGCGCGCTCACGGCTGCGGCGCAGCACCTCCCCGAGGCGCGCCAGCAGCCGGCTGCGGGCCTGCAGGGCCCGGGCGAAGGGGGTGCCGGGCAAGGCCAAGGGCACGGAGAACAGGGCGCGGGTCCAGATCTCGAAGTCGTGGAAGAGGGCCTCGCGGTCATCGCCCTCCAGGCCCAGCACCACCGTGGCGATCACGCTGAAGGCAAAGCGGCGCAGGCGGTCCACCAGGGACACCGGCGTGGATGCGGCGGCCAGCTCGGTGCTGAGCTCGTCGACCAGGGCCACGATGCCGGGGCTGTAGCGGCGCAGGGCCGCCGCCGAGAACAGCTGGCCCACCACCCGCCGGCGGGCGCGGTGATCGGGGCCGTTGCGGTTGGCCAACGAGCGGCTGCCCAGCAGCTCGCGCACGCTGACGGGCCACCAGCCCTCGCAGCCATCTGGCTGGGCCAGCAGATCCCCGATCGCCCGGCCGCCGCGAATGAACACCAGCGGCTGCCCCAGCAGGTTGGTGGCAAACACGTTGCCGTGCTGGGCGAAGCGCTTCTGGGCAAAGCCCGGATCGCGGAAGAAGGCCAGGGCCTCCAGCACGCCGGTCACGGCGCCGGTGCGGGGCAAAGGGCGGGCGGATGTCTGCTGGGCAGGGGTGTTCACCAGGGCAGCTCCTCACCGTTGGCGTGCCAGAAGCGGCCGCTCGTTTCCAGCGACAGAGCATCCAGCTGGGCCAGAAGACCCGTTGCCGCCTGCTCCGGGGGAATGCCCGAGAATCCCACCATGCGGGTGGCCACCATGCCGGGGTGCAGGATCGCCACGGCGATGCCGCGGGGCTTCAGGTCCACCGCGAGGGAGCGACCGGCCATGTTCAGGGCCGTCTTGCTGAGGCGGTAGCCGTAGTAGCCGCCGGAGCCGTTGTCGTCGATCGAGCCCATGCGGCTGGTGATCAGCCCCAGCTTCGAGCCCGCCGGCAGGTTGGGCAGCAGGGCGCGGGCCAGCAGCAGCGGCGCCAAGGCGTTCAGCTCAAACTGGCGGCGCAGGCTCTCGGCGCTGAAGCTCTCGAGGTTGTCGGCCTCCAGGATGCCGGCATTGAGGATCGCGCCATCGAGCCGCACCCCGGCAAGGCGCGTGGCGAGCTTGTCGAGCGACGCCGCGCTGGTGAGTTCGATCCCCGCCTCGATCCGGACCCCCAGCGCCTGCAGCTCCGCTGAGGGCGTGCGGCACACGGCGATCACGCTGTCGCCCCGCGCCTGGAGCAGGCGGCAGAGCGCCAGGCCGATGCCGCGGTTGGCGCCGGTGACCAGCCAGAAGGCCATGGCGGAGTGGGGGCGGTGGGCAGTTCCAGGATGTCAGGGGCGCGGGGGAGATGGGGGCTCTGGGGGCTGGGCGTTGCATCAGACGTCTTGACGCCATTCAGGCAAGACATCACGATGCCAAGGAGGCGATCAGCTGCCATGCGCACCACCTTGACCCTGGATGACGACCTAGCCGAATCGCTGAGCCGTACAGCCCGACTGACGGGCCGGAGCTTCAAGGCGGTTGTGAATGATGTGATCCGGCGTGGACTGGCCCAAGGTGAAAATCCCGCCGCCGCCGAGATCAAGCCGTTTGTTGTCGAACCCCAGGCCTGTGGGCTGATGCCAGGGATCGATCCCTTACGGCTGAACCAATTGGTGGATCAGTTCGAACTGGAGGCTTATCCGTTGAAGCAATCGCGAGATGGTGAAATCGCTTGATCATCCCCGATGTGAATCTACTGGTGTATGCCTATAACGCGGACGCACCATTCCATCTGGCCGCCAAGCGATGGTGGGAGGGTTTCAATGGCTTGAGCGGCCTGCCGTGATGATCCTGCAGCCCGGTCCTCGCCACCTCGCCTTGCTTTCAGGCTTCTGCGAAGCCGGTGTTCTGCGTGGCGCCCTGCTCACGGATGCCCACATTGCTGCCCTTGCCATCGAAACCCAGGCGGTGGTGCATTCCAACGACAGCGATTTCAGCCGTTTTCCGGGGCTGCGCTGGACCAATCCGCTGGCTGGTGGAACCTGAGCAGGGCTCCAGAATGGCCACCCACCATTGCAGTTGGCGTGCCAGAAGCGGCCGCAGCTGCCCAGCGTGAGCGCATCAAGCCGCGCCAGCAGCCCGGCGGCCGCCTGCACGGGCGGGATGCCGACGAGTCCACCATGCGACCGGCCATGTTCTGGGCCCTCTTGCTTAGGCGGTAGCCAGGGGCGCGGGGGAGATGGGGGACGAAGGATTAAGGGCTTTTATGGCTGGGCCATAATTAGACCTCAGTCATAAGCCGTTCCAAACCGTGGCCGAGGTGTTTCGCCGCGCCCAGCTGGCCGCAGAGCTGGCCAGCCGCCTGCTTCGGCCTGGTGTGCTGGATGAAGGCCTGCGCTCCGGGCTGTTTCTCTCCGGTCCGCGGCGCATCGGCAAGACCACCTTCCTGCGCTCCGATCTGGTGCCGGAGTTGGAGGCCCGGGGTGCTGTGGTGATCTATGTGGATCTCTGGAGCGACATCAAGGCCAGCCCCGCGGCGCTGGTCCACGGCGCCGTGCGCCGCACTCTGGTGGAGTTGGAGTCGCCGCGATCACCGCTGTTGGAGCGTTGGCGCCGGATCAGGGGGCTTGATCTCGGGGCGGCGGGCTTCCGGTTCGGGTTTCAGCTGGCCCAGCTGGGGGAGGAAGGGGGAGCCACTCTGGCGGAGGCCTTCACCGAGCTGGTGGATCAGGCCTGCGCCGATCTGGTGTTGATCGTGGATGAGGTGCAGCAGGCGATCACCACCGAAGAGGGCAACCAGATGCTTCTGGCTCTCAAGGCGGCCCGCGATGCGATCAACACCAGGCCCGACACACCGGGCCACTTCCTCTTTGTGGGCACCGGCTCCCACCGCGCCCTGGTGAGTGAACTCACGGCCCGGCGCAATCAGGCCTTCGCTGGGGCCACCTCCCTGCCCTATCCCGTGCTGGATGAGGCCTACGTGGCGCATGTGCTGCAGCGGCTTGGCGATGACGCTGCCATTGTGCTGCCATCACTGTCTGTGGCCTGGCAGGCGTTTCAGACGTTGGGCCACAGGCCGGAGGAGTTTCTGCGTGCCCTGGCTCAGCTGAAGCAGAGCAGCCGGGATTCAGGACTGGCGCCCGATCAGCTCCTGCCGGTGGTGGCCGCCACCTTGCGCAGTTCGGCGGCCGATCTGGATCTGCAGAAGGTGGAGCAACTCGGAGGACTGGCGCTGGCGATCTTCGCCTGGGTGGCCAGGATGGACACACCGGCCAAGGGCCTGTTCTCCGCTGAGGCTGCCGCCGCCTATGCAGCCGCCATCGGCCGGGAGGTACGGGTCGATGACATCCAGCCGGTTGTCAACGAACTGCTCGCCGCCAACGTGCTGATGCGCCTCGGCCATGGTCTCTATGGGGTGAGCGATCCCTTTGTTCAGGAGATCTGGCGTGAGCGCCAGACTTCTTGACGCCATCGAGTTGACGCCATCGAGTTCCAGGTCGTGATTCCAGCTGAGGCGGTAGCCGTCGTAGCCGCCGGGATCAGGGGCGCGGGGGAGATGGGGGGCCCTGGGGGGCTGGGGTGCTGCGCTTAGCCAGCAGCTCAAGCCGCAAAACGAGTTAGGATCGATCAGCATAACGTATGACGACTTTGCCATGGATGTCACGACCGTTTCCCCTAAGTTCCAGGTTGTGATTCCCAAGCGGGTCCGCGAGCAGTTCGGCCTCAGCCCTGGGCAGACCCTTCAGGTGATCGCCTTGCCGGGGCGCATCGAGTTGGTGCCCACCCAATCTCCAGCGGCGTTGCGTGGTTTTCTGCCGGGCAAGAACACCTTCCAGCGCAAGGGGGATCGCCTGTGACGCTCAAGCGGGTGGTGGTGGACTCCTCGGGCTGGATTGAGGTGTTCACCAATGGTGGGCAGGCCGAGCACTTCCTGGCCCTGATGGCCGACGAACGTGCCCTGGTGGTGCCAGCGATCACTATCTATGAGGTGTACCAATGGGTGCTGCGTGAACATGGGGAGACCCAGGCCGTGCAGGCGGCTGCTGTGATGCAGGGCGCTCAGGTGGTGGATCTCGACAGCAGGCTGGCACTGGCGGCAGCCCAGCTCAGCCATGCTCTGCAGCTACCGATGGCGGACAGCATCATCCTGGCCACGGCCAGGGATCAACAGGCCAGGCTGCACACCATGGACAGCGATTTACAAGGCATCGCCGATGTGGAGTGGCTGGGTTCGGAGTAGCCGGAATCAAACGCTTGAAGTTTTCCGCATAGCTGGGTAGCAGCTGCGTTAAAATCGGCAAGCTCACCGAACCCCTGCTTTTGGCGGCCAGCAATATGGGCGACGGGCGCTTGACTGTCTTGTTTACAATAGTCTATGAAGATCACTATGTGGCTCCGCGAGTTCCCTAATTTCATGGTATCTGGTGGTATTCATGCATGAGACGAAGGCCTGGGGACTAACGCTCCAGATCAGAAGCGGGCAAGAGCTTGCGCGTACGACGCAGAATTCTTACTCCCGTCTTCTGCATCTGGATGTTATACGGGCTGCTTATGCAGTTCTAGGCTTCTCAGAAACTCTGGCGCCAAGTCAGCACCATTCGGCCAGCAAACTGTGCGAAGCTCAGGATCTAGGTAGGCCTCACTGAATTTTTCAGGATCAAGAAGCTCTTCAAAAACTGGACCTTTAAGCTCTGCAGCAAAGTCAGCTTCACCGTGAGTCCCATCGTTGAATTGGAGCAAGAGTCGGTGCCCTGTAAGGACTTGAGCAGATGCGACGAGATTGTTCGAATACTATGCTATAAATCTACTAAATCCTCCATCAATGGGCCAAACATGTTCACCCCTACACTACCCCGTTCAAGAACCAAGGGGAACTTGTACTTACTCTCTGCTCAAAGACTAGGTTACGAATCATTAGGAGGATCATCCGTCGTTCTAGTCCTGAATAGAATTTATGGCTCTTCTGAATCGTCATGGCAAGATACTCATGCCTTCGTCAAGTAGCTACACAAGTAACTGCAATAGCCTGCGCTACATCGTTCTCTTGGGGAGGTAGTGCAATAGCGCAGTTTAACTTGCAACTTCCGTCGATTCCAATGCCACGTGGACTAACGGATGCTTGGCTCGAAACACGGGATGGCCTTGTAGACTCAGCCAATCAAGAATGGCTTAGGCAAAGGAATCGCATTCGAGATGAAGTACTTGCAAGTGCAGGAATTGATCTTCAAACTGCAACAGCTCTTTTAAAGACAGGAGAGTTTTTGCTTAACCAATCTACAGGTACCCTCAAGATTTTGCAAGGCGGGCTACCAGCAGTAAAAGAAGTAGCCTATTCTCGTTCAAAAGCATGCTTTGCGAAGGGGCCTACTGCATGCTTACAAGATATTCGCAATGGTTCTGCAGCTGTTTCTGCAGCAGCTGCATGTGCTAGCGGGGGAGGATGGAGTATTTGTCGCGAAGCGGTAAGACTTGGACAGCTCCCCCCAGCCAATGCCGACAGATTTGCAACTACAATTGGCAAAGTCATGACTGAATGGGAAAGACGGGCGCCAAGTGGTTCACCACCAGTGCCGCCAGTGAATACACCAGTAAATCCTCCGACAGTAGGGGGTAATTACAGTCAGGCACCTACCCAGTTTCCCGGCGCTCCCAAAGCAAACAATGTATTCTACCCCTTTCCAGTTTACCAGACATCCCCACCTGTAATGGTTAATCAATGGTCTTTTGGCACCACCAACAATCAGGGAGGCTGGAATATCTATCTAATAGATGGTCGGCCATACTATTTTAGCGTATACGTCCCAGGGCAGAATGGATACCACTTCTTCTATCCAAATGGCTTGAGGTTCTATCCATGATATGTAGGCAACAGGCATCTATTTAATGCATGCACTCTCCTACGGTTTCATCTCCCGTCACTATTTCGGGCTTCCTGAAAAATGGAAGATCGCTTCCGCTGCAGTTGATCTGAGCTGTTGAAAGCGGTAAAATGTGCTGAAATCGGCTGATTTGAGCCGTAAA
>Ga0208360_1000048_pt1 | contig 48197 bp, 49 predicted proteins | sample LakMenE27Jul10ns_FD_150739 | JGI IMG/M metagenome (GOLD analysis project Ga0208360, IMG submission 150739) | Freshwater microbial communities from Lake Mendota, WI - 27JUL2010 deep hole epilimnion ns (SPAdes) | ecosystem: Environmental > Aquatic > Freshwater > Lake > Epilimnion/Euphotic zone ...
CTGGTTTAAATATCTGCGAAAGCCGAATGAGTGATGGCTCAGGTTCTTTCGGTTGGGATTGCAACAGTTGACACCATTGTCTTAGTTGAGAAGTACCCTTCAGCAAATGAGCGCGTCGTAGCGATTGAATCTGTCCGCGCTGTCGGTGGGCCCGCCACGACTGCTGCTGTTGCTCTGGCGCGCCTCGGCGTTGATGTTGCACTTTCGTGCGTCATTGGCGATGACGAGGCTGGCCGCTTCATTTTTGATACGTTGAAACGCGAAGGCATTGATACTCGGCATGTCATCGTAGATCCAACTTTGCGAACAGCAACAGGAACAATTGTGGTTTCAAAGAGCGAACAAACTCGCGCCATTATGGTTCAGCCTCATGATCATCTGCCCTCAAAGCCAGCCAATATCAAGGATTATTCCTGGATTCATGTTGACCAATTCGGTATGAAGGCGATCAAAGAATGGGGAATCTCGCGCGGCGGAAGCTCAAAGCTTTCTATTGATATTGGATACGCAGCGCCTGGTTTGAACTCAGCTGATTATGACTTGTATGCGCCATCCGAGAACATCACGACCGATGTCTCTTCGGCCGCCCGAGATAAGAATTGGGTAGTCATCTCCAAAGGGGGAGAAGGCAGCGTTTATTCTGATGGAGTCAACACCGGGATTGTTCCTGCAATTTCGGCAGATATTGTGAGCACTCTGGGCGCTGGCGATGTATTTCATGGCGCGCTTGTTGCGGCTCAAGTATGGAATAAGCCGATTGAAGAGTCGGTACAGATAGCAAACATCGTGGCGGGACTTTCATGTCGCGCGCTCGATGGACAAAGTGGAATTCCTACCAAGACAGAGCTCGATGCGTACCTCGCAGGAGCGCGACGTTGATGGGGATATTTGGTAATCGAGAGATGGAAAGGAAGTAGACATGGCACAAGTGCCTGATTTCCTCCTTCACCATGATGGCGATTCAGTTGCTGTTGCAAATGATGATTTGCAACCTGGCACACTGCAAGGGCTATCAGTGAAAGAGCAAAGCCAGCACACCGCTGTTCTCAACCACGCAATCCCATTGGGACATAAGTTTGCGTTGAGAGATCATGCAGAAGGTGAAGCAATCATTAAATATGGAATTAAGGTCGGCATCGCATCACAGCCGATCAAAAAAGGCGATTACGTTCATACACACAACATGAGGAGTTATCGATGGGAAGCAAGCCGCGCTTAACCGGATACCGTCGCCCTGATGGGTCGATGGGTATCCGTAATCACGTCATTATCTTGCCGGTCGATGACCTCTCCAATGCTGCCGCTGAAGCGGTCGCAAAAGTAGTGCCAGGTACTCTCGCGCTGCCGCATGGATATGGACGTCTGCAATTCGGTGAAGATCTAGAACTAACTTTCCGCACGCTGATCGGCACGGGCCTCAATGGCAATGTTGCTGCAGTCGTGGTGATCGGAATCGAGCCAAAGTGGACCGAGCGCGTTGCTGCCGGTATCGCAAAATCAGGTAAGCCAGTCGCTTCCTTCTCTATTGAAGGTAAAGGTGATCTTCAAGTAATTGCAGATGCAGCGCGAGTTGCTCAAGTCTTCTTGCAAGATGCATCTGAAGTTACACGCGAACCAGCAACTGAAGGCGATTTGATCATGTCGATCAAGTGCGGCGAATCAGACACAACTTCAGGTCTCGGTTCATGTCCAACAACATCTGAAGCAGTTGATCGTTGGGTCGCTGCTGGTGGAACAGTCTTCTTTGGCGAGACATCAGAACTCACTGGTGGAGAACACCTCATTGCAGAACGCTGCATTGATGATGCATGCCGCGATCTCTTCCAGAAAACTTATGACAACTACATCAAAGTCATCGAGTCAACTGGCGCTAACTTGCTCGGTTCTCAACCAACGCAAGGAAATATTGCTGGCGGTCTCACAACTATTGAAGAGAAGGCGCTCGGCAATATTGCCAAGACGGGTTCAGTTCCAGTTGTGGGAGTTCTTGCCCCAGCCGAAGCCCCTGATCGCAAGAAGCAGGGTCTCTACTTCATGGACACTTCATCTGCTGCAGCAGAGTGCGTAACTCTCATGGCAGCTGCTGGCGCCGTCATTCACTTGTTCCCAACCGGACAAGGAAATGTCATCGGCAATCCAATCGAGCCAGTATTGAAGCTCACCGCAAATAAGAAGACTGCTGCATCGATGCGCGAGCACATTGATCTTGATGTCTCTGGTTTATTGCGTCAGGAATACAACTTGACCAAGGCTGGCGACATGATGATGGATGTCATCGAACGCACCGTCAATGGCCGACTTTGCGCGGCTGAGGCCTTAGGCCATCGCGAGTACACCTTCACCAAGTTGTACATCAGCGCGTAATTCCTTAACTCGATTAACCAAACTCTCGAAAGGACTGGTTCGTGATTGTTATCAGTGAAGATGTCTGGAGCGCAGATTTTGAGGCGCTTGCTGATTCTTTCCCGATCGTTCGCGAACCAGACCTTTGGAGTAAGAAGGACGAGTTGAAAGCGAAGTTAGCAGACGCAACTGCACTTGTTGTGCGGAATAGAACTCAGGTAACACGCGAAATCATCGAAGCCGCACCTCAACTCAAGATCATTGCACGTGCTGGAGTAGGTCTCGACAATATCGATATCAAAGCTGCAGATGAGAACGGAGTCATCGTTTCGGCCGCATTAGGAATCAATGCCACAGCTGTTGGTGAAGAGACGTTAGCTATGGCGCTAGCTCTGTCACGAAAATTGATTGAACTAGATTCCAGCACTCGGGCTGGTGAGTGGAATCGCAAGGCAGGTAGCGAGATCTCCGGCAAAACGTGGGGACTTCTTGGTTTTGGCGCCACCGCCCGCGCGACTGCCGAATTACTCAAAGGTTTCAAAGTTAAAGTCTTGGCTTACGATCCGTTTGCAAAGCCCACGAGCGAATACCTCACATCCATCAACGCTCAAATGGCGCAACTTAACGATGTTGTCTCCCAATCAGATTTCATCTCAGTTCATCTTCCATCTACTCCAGAAACTAAAGAAGTCATCAACGCTCAATTGCTCTCTACGATGAAGAAGAGCGCAGTAATTATTAACGTTGGTCGCGGAGAGGTCATCAACGAAGCAGACCTCGAGAGCGCGCTCAAGAACGGCGTGATTGCCGGAGCAGGTCTTGATGTTCGTGCTCAAGAGCCACCACAAGATAAGCGCTTTACAGATCTTGCCAATGTGGTTTTAGCGCCACATATTGCGGGAATAACGCATGAAAGCCAGGCTGCTATTAATAGAGTCTTAGTGAGCGAAATTCGAGCTGCTCTCACAGGGCAAGCCCAACAATTTGCAGTCGGCGCAGTAAAGCAGGCTAAGTAATGACTATTTCCATCAAAGACGCTCTTGCATATGCCACATCCATGTTGGTTGCTGTGGGAGTTCCAGAAACAAATGCCGCAAAGACGGCCCGCGCTATCGTCACATCAGATGTCTGGGGAAATCCCAGCCATGGATTGATGCGCCTTCCTTTTTATCTCCAACGTATAACAATGGGTGGCGTCAATAGCGAGGCTGAACTCACCACTATCTCAGAACGTGGGGCAATCACGAGCCTTGATGGTCAAGATGGATTAGGGCACTGGCAAGTGTGGAACGCCGCCGAACTTGGCGTTGTGAAAGCAAAAGAATTTGGTATCTCATTGATCTCAGTCAAGAACTCGAGTCATTGCGGCGCACTTGGTGTGTATCTCTATCCAGCACTTGATGCGGGACAGATTGCGATGATCTTCACTAACGGGCCTGCTGTTATGCCTGCGGTCGGTGGAAACGCGCCATTACTTTCAACAAGTCCGATTGCATCAGGAATTCCATCTCAACCACCGATGATTATTGATCTCTCTACTTCTGCAGTCGCACGTGGAAAAATCGCCTCGGCGGCAAAAGCTGGCGGTTCCATCCCCGAAGGTTGGGCTGTCAATGCACAAGGTGAAGCAATTACTGATGCTAAAGAAGCATTGATGGGAATGCTCGCACCACTTGGTGGCGCTAAAGGATTTGCCCTCGGTCTAATGGTCGAATCTTTATCGGCAGGCCTTAGCGGTGGCGCGTTGTCACGTAACGTCCCAGATATGTTCAACCCTGATGATGACACCAAGCCACAATCAATTTCCCATACAGTGATTACGATCGATCCGAGCGATCTTGGAGATTCGGCCGCATACGAGGATTTCAACGCGATTGCAGCGAGTATTACCGCCACAGGTGGGCGAATTCCAGGCAGTAAACGAGTACATCCCAACTCATTAGGTGATGGCGCAATCAACATTGCTGAACCTGTCATGAATGACCTCAATGCGTGGAGCGCGAAGTTGGGGCTACCAAACTTCTCATGAAGCTCACGGCCACAAACCTTAAGTACTTTTCAATTATTACCGCGGGTGTGGCCCTCGCTTACGCAGTCAATAAGTTTGAAGGTGCGATCTCGCCACTCTTCTTCTCTATGGTGCTTGGCCTGATTGTCGTCAACGCAGGTGGTTGGCCAAGTGAAGGTAAAGACGCTGCAACCTTTGCCGCAAAGCGCTGTCTGCGAATCGGTGTTGTGCTTCTCGGATTTCAGATTTCAATCGACAAGTTCATCGAAGTTGGACCGCGTGGATTATTCGCAGTCATCATTATTGTTACGGGAGTCTTCTTCGGACTTCGCTATGCCAGCAAGAAAGCTGGCCTCAATGATTCACTCTCCACTTTCATCGCCGGAGGTTTTGCAATTTGTGGAGCTACTGCTATCGCGGCAATTAGTTCGACTCGCAAAAGTGAAGAACGCGATGTCTCATATGCAGTTGCGTTAGTAGCTTTATGTGGAACTCTCTCAGTATTTGTCATTCCAGGTATTGCCACACTCTTCTCCTTAAGTGATGCAACAGCAGGAGCATGGATCGGCGCAGCAGTTCATGATGTAGGCCAAGTGATTGCGACCGCTTCCTTGATGAGCCCGGAGGCACTGGATTCTGCTGTAATCGTAAAATTGACTCGCGTTGTGATGCTGATTCCACTCATTCTCTTTTTGGCTTCCAAAAATCCAGGAAAGAAATCACTTCGCACCGCAACACCTACTTTTGTAGTTGGCTTTGTGGTCTGCGCGTTGATTGTTAATGCTCTTTCGCTTCCAGAATCCGTTGTTACTGGCGGAAAAGAGCTCTCGAAGATCTTCTTATCCCTTGGCCTCTTCGGCATGGGGCTGGGCGTGAAGTGGGCCTCAATCAAGGCCTTAGGCGCACGGCCCCTCGTACTCGGACTATCGGCCTGGGTTCTATGCGGGGGATTTGCCCTGGGGGTCATTCAGGTAGTCGGGCTATAGGCCCCCACCAGCGAATTTCCCTTTTCTAACCCCCTCTCATAAACTCGCCCTCTGCCCAAATGAGGGTTCGAAGCAAACAAAAGAGGTAAAAGCTTGGCGAAAAAAGACGGTGCGATCGAAATCGAAGGCACTGTAGCTGAGGCTTTACCGAACGCAATGTTCCGCGTCGAGCTCACCAATGGACACAAAGTTCTCGCACACATCAGCGGGAAGATGCGTCAGAACTACATTCGCATCTTGCCGGAAGACCGTGTGATCGTAGAACTAAGTCCATACGACCTCACACGAGGTCGGATCATTTACCGGTACAAGTAACAAGTACGAAGTAATTAGTAGTTAAGTAAACGGAACAAGGGAGTCTGATCGTGAAGGTTAAACCGAGCGTGAAGAAGATTTGCGACAAGTGCAAAGTCATTCGTCGTAATGGTCGCGTGATGGTCATTTGCGACAATCTCCGTCACAAGCAACGTCAAGGTTAGTCAAGGAAAAAAACTAAATAACAGGTACGCGTGACGCGACAGTTCTTGCAAAAGAGCTGACCTCCTGACTGAAAGCGGGAGCCGGAGAAAATCTTCGGAGGCGTTGCGGAGGACTTTCAGATTATGGAAAGAAGTATGTGATGGCACGTCTCGTCGGCGTCGATCTTCCGCGTGAAAAGCGGTTAGAGGTCGCGCTTCAATACATCTTCGGTATTGGCGAAACCCGCGCAAAAGCTCTACTTGCCGCGACTGGTGTTTCTCCAGATATCCGAGTCAAAGATCTACAAGAACCAGATCTGATCAAGCTTCGTGAATACATCGAAGCTAATTACAAGATCGAAGGTGATCTCCGTCGTGAGATCGCAGGCGACATTCGCCGCAAAGTTGAAATTCAGTGCTACCAAGGAATTCGCCATCGCAAGGGGCTTCCAGTTCGTGGTCAGCGCACTCACACCAACGCACGTACTCGTAAGGGTCCACGCGTTGCAATCGCTGGCAAGAAGAAGGAGACCAAGTAATGGCCGCGCCTAAAGCAAAGACTGCAGCTGCTGCAGCACCTAAGGCAAAAGTTAAAGCACGTAAGAAAGAGAAGAAAAACGTCGCTTTTGGCCATGCCTATATCAAGAGCACTTTCAATAACACCATCGTCTCTATCACTGACCCAAGCGGTGCTGTCCTTTCATGGGCTTCATCAGGTGGCGTTGGTTTCAAGGGATCACGTAAATCCACACCGTTCGCTGCCCAACTTGCTGCGGAGTCCGCTGCAAAGAAGGCGCAAGAGCACGGCGTGAAGAAAGTAGATGTTTTCGTGAAGGGCCCAGGCTCAGGTCGCGAAACTGCAATTCGTTCACTACAAGCAGCTGGTTTGGAAGTTGGCGCCATCTCTGATGTAACGCCTCTTGCACACAATGGTTGCCGTCCACCAAAACCACGTCGAGTATAAGGATAGGAGAAGAAACATGGCCCGTTATTTTGGAGCAGATTGCAAGCGCTGCCGTCGCGAGAAAGTGAAGCTTTTCCTCAAAGGCTCGAAGTGCGATGGACCAAAGTGCCCAATTGAGTCACGTCCATACCCACCAGGACAACACGGACGCGGACGCGCAAAAGAATCTGAGTACCTACTTCAGATGCGCGAGAAGCAAAAGTGCGCACGTATTTACGGTGTTCTCGAAAAGCAATTCCGTAACTACTACACAGAAGCAAGCCGTCTCGCTGGTAAGACTGGTGAAAACTTGCTCGTTCTTCTTGAGACCCGTCTAGATAACGTCATCTATCGTGCAGGCTTTGCAAAGAGCCGCGATATGGCGCGTCAGATCGTTCGTCACGGACACATTCTTGTTAATGGCAAGAAGGTCGATATTCCGTCATATCGCGTAAGCCAATATGACCTTATCGATGTTCGCGGTAAGTCACAGGACCTCACACCATTCATCGTCGCAAGCGCTGAATTTGGTGAGAAAACAGTCCCAGCCTGGATCGAAGTTGTGCCATCACAGATGCGCATCATCGTTCATGGCCAACCAACCCGCGCTGTCATCGACACCCAGGTCCAAGAACAACTCATCGTTGAGCTTTACTCCAAGTAATCAGCAAGCCTTCATCGGCTTATTCGACTGCTTGGCAAGAATAAAAATTAAATAAAAAGTACTAACCGAGGGATCAAATAGCGGATCTCTCAAGACAATGGAGGAAAGAAGTGCTCATCGCACAACGCCCCGTACTGACCGAAGAAGTAGTAAGCGATAACCGTTCACGTTTCATCATCGAACCGTTGGAGCCAGGTTTTGGTTACACCCTCGGAAACTCACTGCGTCGTACCCTGCTCTCATCTATCCCTGGAGCGGCTGTCACAAGCATCCGCGTAGCAGGCGCGCTTCACGAGTTCACCACTCTTGAAGGCGTAAAGGAAGATCTCACCGATATCGTCCTGAACATCAAGAACCTCGTTCTCTCATCCGACAACGATGAGCCAACAGTTGCTTACATCCGCAAGAGCGGTTCAGGCACTGTCACTGGCGCAGATGTCGCGGTTCCTGCAGGAGTTGAAGTACATAACCCTGATCTTCACATCGCAACACTTAACAGCAAGGCTAACCTCGAGATCGAACTTACGATCGAGCGCGGTCGCGGTTATGTAACTGCGGTTCAGAACAAGCAAGTTGGAGCAGAAATCGGACGCATTCCGGTTGACTCCATCTATTCACCAGTTCTTCGCGTCACTTATAAAGTTGAAGCGACTCGTGTCGAACAACGCACAGACTTTGATCGTTTGATCGTTGATGTCGAGACCAAGAAGTCCATCTCACCACGCGATGCAGTCGCATCTGCTGGTAAGACACTTGTTGAACTCTTCGGCCTCGCACACGAACTCAACTACGCTGCCGAAGGTATCGACCTCGGCCCATCAGTTCAGGATGCTGCTCTCGCTGCAGATCTCGCTCTTCCCATCGAAGATCTAGATCTCACAGTCCGCTCCTACAACTGCTTGAAGCGTGAAGGAATCCACACTGTTGGCGAACTCCTCTCACGTAGCGAAGCTGATCTACTAGATATCCGTAACTTTGGTTCAAAATCAATTGATGAAGTTAAGGCGAAGCTCGTCTCCATGGGCCTTCAACTTAAGGATTCACCTGTCGGCTTTGATCCAACCAAGCATCAGAACTACGGCGTCGATTACAACGACGACCAGGCTTAAGGAGAGAGTCCATGCCACGTCCATCTAAAGGCCCGCGTCTCGGAAGCGGTCCAGCGCACGAGAAGTTGTTGCTCCGCACACTTGCAGAACAACTCTTCGAAAACGGCAAGGTACGTACCACCGAAGCCAAAGCTCGCCGTCTCCGCCCACTTGCAGAGAAGTTGATTACCACCGCTAAGAAAGGCGACCTTGCAGCACGTCGCCAAGTAATGGCATCAATTGCAAATAAGAGCGTCGTACACACTCTCTTCACTGAGATTGCACCACGTTTCGAATCACGCAATGGTGGATATACACGTATCACCAAGATTGGTCCGCGCAAGGGCGACAACGCTCCTATGGCGATCATCGAAGTTATTGCTGAAGGAACTCCTGCCAAGAAAGCAGTAGTTGCAGAAGCAGAGAAGGCAGCAAAGAAAGCTGCCCCTAAGAAGAAGGCTCCAGCCAAAAAAGCTGAGTAGTACCTCCTTCAATATCAATAACAGCAGATAGAACTTAAGAATGGAACCCACTCTCAATCCCGAGAGTGGGTTTCTTCGTTTTCGGATTGACTTCACTTACGACGGTACAAACTTCAGTGGTTGGGCGAAACAACCTGACCAAAGAACTGTGCAAGGCGAGATGGAGAGCGCACTCTCAGGGCTTACACGCAACATCATTGATCTGATTGTGGCCGGTCGGACTGATGCTGGTGTACACGCCAGCGCGCAGGTCGCACATTTTGATATCCCTCATCTCGATAAATATGGCAATGCTTGGAATACACAAGATCTGGTTTATCGCATCAATCGGATGCTTACTGAAGAGATTAGAGTCCGAAATATAAAGCAGGCGCCGCAAGATTTTCATGCTCGCTTCTCAGCGCTACGCCGCACTTACATTTACAAGATCGCTGATGGCCAACGCCAGATCGATCCATTGAAACGTTTCGACATCATGCCGTGGTACCGCCATCTTGATTTATCGAGACTTAATGAAGCGAGCTCACGTTTGTTGGGCGAACATGACTTTGCAACATTCTGTAAGCCCGGTGGCTCAGGAACCACAATTCGCCGTCTTGAGAAATTCCATTGGGAGCGCATGGCCGACGGAACTCTGCACGCAACCGTCACCGCAGATGCATTCTGCTACTCGATGGTCCGTAATTTTGTTGGCGCAGTCGTATGCGTAGGTGAGAGTCGATACGAACCAGAATGGATCACAACGCTGCTGACAAATAAGACTCGTGTGAGTGACAGTATGGTCTTTCCAGGGCGCGGTTTAACTCTTGTTGCAGTTGAATATCCAGATGATTCCCAACTTAGATCCCGTGCAGAGATCACAATCCGTAGACGAGATGAAGAGTAAATGGGCCAGATAAATGTAGTTGGAATCGAGTACGCACTCTCTGATGGACGAGTGTTGCTTAATGATGTTTCATTTCGCGTAGGCGAAGGTTCTAAAGTCGCACTCATTGGACCTAATGGTTCCGGCAAGACAACTCTCTTTCGCATGATTGCAGGTGACCTCCAACCTGATTCCGGCCAGATCATCATTACCGGTGGACTTGGAGTAATGCGGCAGTTCATTGGATCAATTCGCGATGCCTCAACTGTGCGAGATCTTTTGGTTTCTGTCTCGCCCCTGCGCATCAGAAACGCAGCTAAAGCACTGAAAGATGCAGAAGATGCGATGGCAGCAAGTGATTCAGAGAAAGAACAGATGGCGTATGCCCAAGCGCTCGCTGACTGGGGAGATGCTGGGGGATATGACCAGGAAGTGCTCTGGGATATCGCCTGTTCTAACGCGCTAGGAAAGACCTATGACCGCGTTTCACATCGAGAGGTCAATTCACTCTCTGGTGGCGAACAGAAAAAGTTGGTGCTCGAGTGCCTGCTGAAGGGCCCAGAAGAAGTCTTGATTCTTGATGAACCTGATAACTATCTCGATGTTCCTGCCAAGCGTTGGCTAGAGCAAGAGATTCGTGATTCCAAAAAGACCATCCTTTTCATCAGCCACGATCGCGAATTGTTAGCTGCCACCGCTACAAAAGTGGTGACTCTCGAACAAGGAATTAATGGCAACAGCGCTTGGATTCATGGTGAAGGTTTTGCTACGTGGCACGATGCGCGTAAAGCCCGCAACGAGCAGTTCGCTCAAGTACTTGAGCGTTGGGAAGATGAACATAAGCGTTTAAAAGAGCTTGTGCTTACTCTCCAATGGCAGGCTGCAAGCTCTCCTGATATGGCTTCACGTTATCGCGCGATGCAGACTCGTTTACGAAAATTCCAAGAGATTGGTCCACCACCACCTCCACCTGTCGAACAAGATGTCAAAGTCACTCTCAAGAGTGGACGAACTGGTGAGCGCGTTGTTACATGCGAGAATCTCACTTTAGAAAATCTCACCGAGCCATTCTCATTTGAGATTTACTATCAAGATCGCATTGCAATTCTTGGTAAAAACGGTACGGGCAAATCACATTTCTTGCGGAGAATTTCTGGCGACGAGACAGTTCGATATACCGGAACTTTCAAATTAGGAGCGCGAGTAGTTCCTGGTTTCTTCGCTCAAACACATGCGCATCCCGAATTTGTTGGAAAGACTCTGCTAGAAATTCTCTGGGAAGAGAATTCTCTACAACTCGGCGCAGCAAAGAGCGTTCTGGGTCGATACGAATTAGCGCAACAAGCTGAACAACAATTCACATCGCTCTCTGGTGGCCAACAAGCGCGCTTCCAAGTTCTCCTGTTGGAGTTAGCCGGAGATACCTTGTTGTTGCTTGATGAGCCGACAGATAACTTGGATCTTGCTAGCGCTGAAGCTCTCGAGCGCGCGCTATCGAGTTATCAGGGGACAGTCATCGCGGTGACCCATGATCGCTGGTTTGCGCGGGGCTTCACTAGATTCTTGATTTTTGGGGCAGAGGGGCAGGTCTATGAGAGCCCAGAGCCCGTTTGGTCCCATTAAATAGGCCCGATTTTGACCCCTTTCCCGCATGCGGGTAACCTTCCCCTTCTGCCTCCGCAGTATCTGGAGCCGCTCAACCGAGTAGCAAGCAGAGAAGTAATAGAGAAGTAATTCAAGAAAGCGAGTTTGTCGTGCGTACCTTTAGTCCGACCCCGAGTGATGTATCGCGTAAGTGGTATGTCATTGATGCAACCGATGTCGTACTCGGTCGCCTTGCAAGCCATGCTGCTGTCCTTCTACGCGGCAAGCACAAGACAACATTCGCTCCTCACATGGATATGGGCGACTTCGTCATCGTCATCAACGCCGACAAGGTAGTTCTTACCGGCTCCAAGATGGCAGACAAGTTCGCACACCAACACTCAGGTTTTCCAGGTGGTCTCACATCACGTAGCTACACCCAGTTGATGGAGAAGTTCCCAACCCGCGCTGTTGAAAAAGCAATTAAGGGAATGCTCCCAAAGAATTCCATCGGTAAGCAGATGGCATCAAAGCTCAAGGTTTACGCAGGTGCAGAACATCCTCATGGTTCACAGGCGCCAATCGCGTACACATTCACACAAATCGATCAGACCAAGGTTGGTAAGTAATAATGTCAGAAAACGAAACAACTACTGCGTATAGCTCCAGCACTCCAGCTGCTGCAACCAACCGTTCTGCTGTAATCGCTCCAGGTGCTGGCGTTGGTCGTCGTAAAGAAGCTGTTGCTCGCGTCCGCCTCATCCCAGGTACCGGACGTTGGACAGTCAATAGCAAGAACCTCGAAGTTTATTTCCCAAACAAAGTTCACCAACAAGCTGTCTCTGAGCCGCTACGTACTGTTGGCGCAGAAGGTAAGTACGACGTCATCGCTCGTATTGATGGTGGCGGAATCTCTGGCCAAGCAGGCGCACTTCGTCTCGGAGTAGCACGCGCTCTCAACGAGATTGATGTTGACGCTAACCGTCCAGCTCTCAAAAAAGCAGGATTCCTCACACGCGATCCTCGCGTTATCGAGCGTAAGAAGTACGGCCTTAAGAAGGCACGTAAGCGCTCGCAATACAGCAAGCGTTAATTCGCGTCGCGGATCTATCGATATAGATATGGCGCTCTTTGGCACCGACGGTGTCCGAGGCGTCGCTAATGTCGATCTCACAGCCGAACTCGCACTTGATTTAGCCGTTGCGGCTGCCCATGTTCTGGCAGATCTCGGTGAATTCGCCGGCCATCGACCCAAAGCAATCGTTGGACAAGATTCACGCGCCTCGGGCGAATTTCTTGAATCTGCAGTCTGCGCAGGATTAGCAAGCGCCGGAATTGATGTTTATCGCGTCGGAGTTCTTCCCACACCCGCGATCGCATTTCTCGTAGCAACTACTGGCGCTGATCTTGGCGTGATGATTAGCGCTTCGCATAATCCGATGCCTGATAACGGAATCAAATTCTTTGCACGTGGCGGCGGAAAATTAGATGACGCACTTGAAGCAAAAATTGAAGCCAGACTTGGTGAACCGTGGGATCGTCCAACCGGAAAAGAAGTCGGTCGCATCATCGTTGATGAATCTGCGCGCGAAACATATATCGCACACTTATTGAGCACCATTGATTCAAATCTTGCTGGATTGAAGGTCGTCGTCGATTGCGCAAACGGCGCCGCATCCTTTGTTGCACCTGAAGTATTGAAACGAGCTGGTGCTGATGTGATTGCAATTTCGGCCAGCCCCAATGGTCTTAATATCAATGACAACTGTGGTTCTACCCATCTGACAAATTTGATTACCACCGTAAAGGCCGAGAAAGCAGATCTGGGCATTGCACATGATGGCGATGCCGATCGAGTCCTTGCGGTAGATCAAGATGGAAATATCATCGATGGCGATTTCATACTTGGAATTCTTGCTGGACATACAGAGCTACCTACTAAGACTGTGGTCGGTACTGTGATGACTAACTTGGGATTAATCCGAGCGCTTGAATCACAAGGAATCAAATTTGTTGCAACGCCGGTAGGAGATCGTTATGTTCTCGAAGAGATGATGGCACAAGGCCATACTCTGGGCGGAGAGCAATCTGGGCACATCATTATGCGTAAATACGCGAATACCGGTGATGGTTTGTTGACCGCTCTGCACTTGATTTCCCATGTGGCCACCTCAAAAAAGAGCTTAAAGGAACTGTCATCGTTTATGACCAGATATCCGCAAGTTTTGATCAATGTTGGTGGAGTAGCGCGAGATAGATTGAACTCCAATAAGAAGGTTCAAGAAGCGATAACAGAAGTTGAGAAAAGTCTTGGAAACAAAGGACGAGTATTGCTCCGCGCCTCAGGCACCGAACCGCTCATCCGTGTAATGATTGAAGCCGAAGATAGCGCAGCTGCGACAAAATTCGCGGAGTCACTTGCTGCGCTAGTAAAATCAGAACTCGCACTCTAGAAATACTGCCGCTAAAGGAGCTCACAGATGTGTGGGATTGTCGGATACACCGGTCCGAACCCCGCGCTATCGCGAGTCATTGAAGGTTTACGCAGACTTGAGTATCGCGGCTATGACTCAGCCGGCGTGGCACTTGTAGCAAAGCGTGGCGAAAAACTCCTCGTCGCCAAGAAAGCTGGAAAGCTCACTAACCTTGAAGGCGCTCTTACTTCCGCAGCGAACAATTCTGAACTCAATGGCGCTCTCTGCGGAATCGGCCACACCCGTTGGGCCACACATGGCGGACCGACTGACACAAACGCCCATCCTCACATTTCAAATGATGGCAAGCTCGCTGTTATTCACAATGGAATTATTGAGAATTATGTTGAACTTCGTTCTGAATTAGAGCGACGTGGATACACATTCTCCTCAGAAACCGATACCGAATCAGTTGCGCACTTACTGAGCGACGAGCTCAAGCGAACAGAGAATCTGACCTCAGCAATGCAAAGAGTCTGTTCACAGTTGCGCGGCTCTTTCACTTTACTTGCGATTCATAGCGATTCACCAGAAACCATCGTGGGTGCCCGGCGAAATTCACCGCTAGTTGTGGGTGTTGGCAAGGGCGAGAACTTCTTAGCATCTGATGTATCTGCCTTTATTTCACACACCAAGAACGCTCTCGAACTAGGCCAAGACCAGGTCGTAGAAGTAACACCAACGAGCGTTACCGTCACAGATCTCAATGGCAAGCCAGTCACACCGCAAGCTTTTGAAATCACCTGGGATGCCAAAGCTGCCGAGCGTGGAGGCTTTACACATTTCATGTTGAAAGAGATTTTCGAACAACCCAAAGCGATTTCAGATACCTTGGTTGGACGATTCTCTTCTTCTGGTGAAGTAACGTGCTCAGAGTTAGCAAGCCTTAATCTTGATGTTGATCGAATCCTCGTGTTGGCATGTGGGACTGCGTATCACGCAGGACTAATTGGTAAGTACGCGCTAGAAGAGTGGACCAAGATTCCAGTTGATGTTGAACTCGCATCCGAATTTCGCTATCGCAATCCAGTACTCTCAAAAAAGACACTCGTTATCACCATCTCGCAATCTGGCGAGACGATGGATACTTTGATGGCGCTACGTCATGCCAAAGAACTTGGCGCGCAAACTTTGGCGATCTGCAACACGATGGGCTCGACTATCCCACGTGAATCTGACGCTGTTCTCTATACCCATGCAGGTCCAGAAATTGCAGTCGCCTCAACCAAGGCGCTCTTAACTCAGATTGTTGCAATTCAGTTGATTGGACTCTTCGTCGCACAAGAGCGTAGAACGCTTTCACCAAAATCGATTGCAGATTTCAGAGATGAGCTACTTTCTCTTCCCAATAAAGTAGAAGAGATTCTCGAGACGGTAGAACCACTACGAGAGATGACGCGAGGATTTAAAGATGCGACCTCCGTTCTTTTCTTAGGCCGCCATGTGGGCTATCCAGCCGCTTTAGAAGGCGCGCTGAAGTTAAAGGAATTGGCGTACATGCATGCTGAAGGATTTGCTGGGGGAGAGCTCAAGCACGGACCAATCGCGCTCATCGAAGAAGGCACTCCAGTAATTGCGGTTCTGCCCCCATTTTCAAGCGAAATCTCCGAGAAGATGCGTAGCAATATCCAGGAAGTGAAGGCTCGTGGAGCGCGAGTCATTGCAATAGCTGATGCATCAACTTCCATTGATGTGCCTTACCTGATTCGTATTCCACAATGCCATGAGCTCCTTCAGCCCGTGCTATCAATCGTGCCGCTCCAAGTCTTTGCATATGAAATGGCCGTTGCGCGCGGTAATGATGTTGATCAGCCCCGTAATTTGGCAAAGTCGGTGACGGTCGAATGAGTACAAGATCAGAAGATCGTTTTGACGATGTTGTCGATCAGAGAATTGAAGTTCGTCGCCACGAGATGAATGTCGCCCTTCGTTGGGCTGCAGTTCTGACATTTGGATTCATTCTTGTCACTCTCGACATCATCAACCAAGGTCTGCTCTACAGATTCGATCAATTTGTTGCTGATATCAATCGACCCAAATTGACTGGAATGACGAATTTTATTGTTCTGCGTATTGATGATTTGGGACTGCGCTGGATTACAGCCACAATTCTTCTGATTACAGCAGCATTAGTCAGCAGACGCTTTAAGTCATGGCGCCCACTCAACCTCTCTCTTCTCTCATTGATTTTTCTTAACCTATTTGTCGGTGCTGCAAAGATCGGTTTTGGACGTTGTAAAGCGCGCGAGGATTTCGATATCTGCATGTTCACTGATGGCATGGCTTATCCCAGCGGCCATATCTCAAATGCCTTAGTGACGTGGGGGCTATTTGCTTACATCATCTTCCGCTACACACATCGAGCGCCCTTTGAAGGTTTAAAGTTGTACTGGTTAGTTGCAGTCGCGACCATCGCAGTCGGACTAGTCTCGCTATTACGCAATACCCATTGGTTTACTGATTTATTAGGCGGAATGTTCTTGGGCGGTGCGATCTTGGTTCTTGTTGTGGCGATTGATCGTTTCATTCCTTCTAGCCGCCAACCCTCGTAGGGTTCATCCTCATGAGCACCCAAAATCGCGCCGAGGCGGTCATCGATCTCAACGCTATCGAGGCGAATATCAAACTTCTGATGGCGAAATCAGGCAAGCCTGCGCTCGCTGTTGTTAAGGCCGATGCTTACGGACATGGGTTGATTCCAGTCGCCCAGCGAGCCCTTAAGGCAGGAGCAACATGGCTAGGTGTCGCCCTATTAGACGAGGCGATTGCTCTGCGCGAAAGTGGGATCAACGCACCCATTCTTGCGTGGCTCACTCCTATTACTGATGACTTTTCATCTGCTCTCGAAAACGAAATCGATATCGCAATCCCATCTATTGCACACTTAGAAGTTCTTTTGGAAGCCGCAGAAAAAAACAAGAAAGTTCCACGGATTCATCTTGAAGTTGATACTGGAATGAGTCGTGGTGGCGCTTTGTTGGAATGGGATGAACTCATCCACAAAGCACGCACAGCAGAAAAGAATGGATCTCTCAAAGTAATTGGAATCTGGTCACACTTTGCACGCGCCGACGAACCAGGACATGAATTCAATCTGCAACAACGCGAAACTTTTGAACGCGCTGTTGCCTCAGCTCGTTCACTAGGAATCAATCCAGAAGTTGTTCACCTCAGCAACTCTGCAGCAACCATCAATGACTCCGACTCTCACTTTGATCTCATCAGATTAGGGATCGCGATGTACGGTCTATCGCCTGATATAAAAACTATGGGAGGTTCTCGCGAACTTGGACTCATCCCTGCTCTAACCCTGAGAGCGCGATTGCATTTAGTTAAAGATGTCCCAGCCGGTTCTAAGGTTGGGTACGGCGGAACTGCAGAAACAAAAGTTGATACAAAATTAGGAATTGTTGCGATGGGATATGCCGACGGCGTCCCACGTAATGCAACTTCAGAAGTAGGCGTACTCGTTGGTAACAAAATGTCACCAATTATCGGTCGCGTGTCAATGGACCAATTCGTTGTGGATTTAGGAAAAGAGTCACAAGCGCGCGCGGGAGATTGGGCGTTTTTGTTCGGGAGCTTGATTGGCAACGACAAGGGCGACAGTTACACTTCCGACAATTGTTACACGGCAGACTCATGGGCTACCGCGTGCGGAACGATCAATTACGAGATCGTGACACGTATCGGTCCGCGAGTGAAACGGATCTACATAGATTAAGGAGCGCACGTGCCAAATCCTTTGGCAAACGATGACACTGTGCTCTCGGTCCATAATCTTTCGGTTAACTTCGGAGGACTCAAAGCTCTCAATGGAGTGAATCTCGAACTCAAAAGAGGCGAAGTTCTCGGACTCATTGGTCCCAATGGCGCCGGCAAAACGACTGTCTTCAATGCGCTCTGCGGAATCGTTACTCCAGCATCTGGCTCACTCAATCTTTATGGCAAAGATGTCGCATGGCCAAAGCCATATCAATTAGCGCGCCGCGGAATCGCGCGCACACTGCAAGGCGTTGGTTTATTTCCAGATCTCACGGTCTCAGACAATGTGATGATTGGTGCGAATCGTTTTGCAGAATCAGGTCTCATTCGCGCATCTCTTGGTACGAACAGTAAGGATGAAAAGCGACTACGCGAACGAGCACAAGCTGCTCTCGAACGTGTCTATGTAGGAGGCGTCTCTGAACGTCGCGCAGACACTCTTTCGTATCCCGACACAAAACGCGTAGCTATCGCACGTGCTCTCGTAGCCGAACCAGAAATCCTATTGCTTGATGAACCAGCAGGTGGACTGGGCGCTCAGGATATTGAGTGGCTCAACAGCTTGATTAATAATCTCAAAGCTCGCACTTCAATCATTATCGTCGAACACCACATGGATGTCGTTATGTCAGTCTGTGATCGAATCTATGTCCTTAACTTCGGAGAGATCATTGCATCTGGTACGCCGCATGAAGTGCGAAATAATGAAGCGGTTATTCAGGCTTATCTCGGTACACACTCAAAGGCAAAATCATGAGTGGACTTGTCGTAACACGCCTCAACGTCTCTCACGGCGCAATTCATGCGCTCCACGATATTTCCTTTAGCGTCGAACCTGGACAATTAGCCGCAGTTATCGGTTCAAATGGCGCGGGAAAAACTACTTTGTTGCGCACACTCTCGGGCTTAAAGAGCGCATCCTCCGGAACAGCACAATGGGACGGCCGTGAAATGCTCGGTAAGAAACCCGAAGATCTTGTGCGGCGAGGAATCTCTCATGTCTCGGAGGGCAAATCAGTAATCCCAGAACTCACAGTAAAAGAAAATCTCGTTCTTGGTGGAATTTGGCGAGCGGACAAAACCGATACCGCAAATGCGATAGAAGAAGTTGTTGAACTCTTCCCACGACTTGGTGAGCGGATGTCCCAGAGCGCAGACACGCTCTCTGGTGGAGAGCGACAAATGTTGGCGATTGGTCGAGCTCTTGTGTCTCGACCAACCCTTTTGCTCCTTGATGAGCCTTCGCTAGGACTAGCTCCACTTGTGATTGAGCAAATCTTCCAAACAATTGATCAGCTACGACATAAGTTGGGTCTGACTGTCGTTTTAGTAGAGCAAAATGCGATGAGCGCTCTCGAAATTGCTGACATTGGAATCATTATTAACCTTGGAAGCGTCGTAGCTTCTGGAAAAGCTTCTGAGCTCATCAACGATCCGGCGCTGCGCGCCGCGTATTTGGGGTACTGATGCAAAAAGTAATTGAGACTCTCCTCATCGGGCTATCAACAGGATCTATCTATGCCCTCATGTCATTAGCCCTTGTATTGGTCTGGCGTTCAACCAGAGTAATTAATTTTGCTCAGGCGGGCCAGGCGATGTTCGCTACATATATCGGTTTTGAAATCTCGAGCAGATCTGAAATTTTCTGGCTGGGACTTCTATTCGCAATTGTTGCAGGCGCGCTTCTGGGAGCCGGAGTTGATTACTTCTTCATGAGAGTGCTTTTCAAGCACGCAAACTCGGGTCCCGCCGCTGTTGTTGCGCCAGTTATTGCAACGCTAGGTTTATTGGGACTCATACGAAGTTTTGTGGGTTTGACATGGGGTGGCGAATTCAAATCTATCGAAGCTCCCGCCTCAACCGATGGTTACACCATCGGTGATACCACTATTCCATTTTCGCCGTTGAATTCTCTGACGATTGCTACCGTATCGATAATTCTTATTGGACTGGCGATTTTGTTCCAACGTACAAACCTTGGATTAGCGCTGCGGGCTTCCGCCTATGCCCCCGAAATTGCACAACTTGCGGGCATTAGAACCGCGCGTACAAGAACGATTGGATGGGCAATTGCGGGCGGAGTTGGCGGAGTAGCTGGCATGTTGGTGACTTCCTACAACTTCCTCACTCCTTATTCACTCGATCTCCTCCTTGTATTTGGATTTATCGCTGCAGTCATTGGTGGACTAGAAAGTATGGTGGGCGCAGTCATTGGCGCCTTAGTCCTGGGAATTGGACTCACATTTATTTTGAACTACGTCGGCACTTCTCTGGTGTTTATTGGTGGATTCTCTGTCCTCATCTTGATTTTGCTTATTAAGCCAGATGGAATCATGGCGAAAGGCAAGGGTCGTCGTGCGTAAGAAAATTGCCTTATTCATTCTTCTTGGTTGGGTCTTACTTATTATTGGTGACCGAGTAGATGAATTACGTGTCTATCAAGGCGCACAGATCGCCATGTACACAATTGCACTCGCATCCATTGTTCTACTCACCGGATATTCTGGCCAAGTTTCTCTCGGTAATGGCGCCATGATGGCAGTCGGCGGTTATTCAGCAGCCTTAACCTTAAATAACTTACAAACGCCAATCTGGTTTGCATTTTTAATGGCGATTCTCATGTCAGCCCTTTTCGGATCACTTCTTGGTGCAGCAGCCGCTCGACTCTCGGGTCCATATTTGGCGGGTACAACTCTGGCGCTCGCTGTTGGTCTTCCTGCGATTGCAAACCAATTTGCATTCCTTGGGGGAGAACCTGGAATTCTCTTTGATGTTGGGTTCCCGCCAGAGAGATTCGGTGAAGAGTTCACGCAATACAAGTGGTTCTTCTGGATCGCCAGCGTCATTGCACTTGTTACCTTATTTATTACTTCAAATATTCTTCATTCCCGATTTGGGCGTACTTGGCGAGCAATCAGAGGAAACTCTCTGGCTGCTGAGCTATCGGGCATTCACTCATCGAGAATGAAGGTCTTGGCCTTCACCATCAGTTCAGCGCTTGCTGGGCTGGCCGGTGCGGTATTGGCCATGACAATAAGCCTTGTTGCCCCCGGGGCTTATTCGCTTACCCTCTCATTTGCCCTGGTGACCGGGGCGGTGTTGGCGGGCATTTCAAGTCTCCCAGGCGTCGTGCTTGGAGGCCTGATTCTGGTGGCAATACCTGAGATCGCCGAGGCCCTTGCGGGCAACTTTGGCGGTGCAGATAAACTCAATAACTACCTCCCCGGGCTCATCACGAGCGTATTGCTGATTCTCTCAGTCATATACACCCCAAATGGCCCCGGAGAGAACCTGCGTAAGCACCTCCATAAGAAGTCTGCGCATTAGCTGGTTACCGAGAGGTAACTAGTAGATTAATAGCCAAGTTCTACCCTCGATGGAAGGAAAACAATGATCGGAAAGACTCGTAGAAAGCGGACCTGGTTCGTTGCTGCGGTGCTCGCTGCGGGCAGCCTCTTTGCAACGGCGCTTCCAGCCAACGCAGAGACGGGAGTGACCACAAGTTCAATCAAACTTGGCATCACTCTACCTCTCACCGGAGCTGCATCGCCAGGCTATAACAAGATTGGCAATGCCATGAATGCGTACTTCAAGTACGTCAACGACAACGGAGGCGTTTACGGTCGAAAGATCACCCTCGTTCAGAAAAATGATGAGTATTCACCACAGTTGTCAATCGCGAAGACAAACGAATTAATTCTTAAGGACAAAGTATTTGCACTCGTCGGCCCACTCGGAACCGCAAACTTCACCGCGGTACACAAGTCCGTTGGTTTAGCTCGACGCGGAGTGCCAAGTCTTTTCCTCAACACAGGCTTTAGTGGATTCTCAAATAAGAAGAGCTATCCATCTTCGTTCATGATCCTTCCTTCTTATGCAATGGAAGCAAAGATCGTGGCTCAGTTCCTTAAAGAGAACTATGCTGGAAAGAAACTCGGGTTGGTCTACCAGAACGATGAGTTTGGTATTGATGGCCTTGGTGCTTTCAAAGCTGCCGGAACTAAATTTGATGTAACAGTTCCTTACACATCAGGAACTCAGAGCGCCGCTACTGCTCAGACCTGGGTCTCCCAGCTCGCAGCTGGTGGAGCTCAAGTTGTTGTCTTCTTCGGCGTTACTTCTGCAACAGCTCCACTCCTTGCAGTAGCAGCCGCAGCGAAGTACGCACCACAGTGGATCCTTGGATCTGTCGGCGCTGACCCATTGACGCTACGTGCACTTGGTGTACCTCTAGCAGTTCTCAATGGAGCTCAGACTCTTGCTGGAAACCCTTCACCGAATGACACCTCTGATGAATACGTGAAGCAATTCCAGGAAATCAACACCAAGTACAACGCTGGTACTGCGTTTGATGACTATGTACTCCAGGGTATGAACATCGGTCTTATGACAGTTCAGGCTCTCCGTGCAGCAGGAAAGAATCTCACCCGCAAAGGTTTGATTAGAGCGATGGAAACAAAGGGTTCAACCTTTGCATCCGTTGCTTACTCTCCACTTGGTTATTCACGGACCAGCAATGTTGGACATACCGGTTACTACATGGCTGTCATGGATGGCAACGGTGACAGAAAGCCATTTGGTGGATCAGTAACTCTTTACACCACCGATAGTGGATCTGGTCCAGTTGTGAAGTCCACATTCAAGCGACCAGCAATGCCAGCGAAAGGATTGCCAAGCAACTCATGAGAAACTTTAAATTGAAGCGTTCAATCGCCTTCGCAGCAGTTTCATCGCTGCTTTCGCTCACTGTTGTATCTATTCCAACAGCAGCGCAGGCAACTCCTGCATGTACGACAGCTAACTTCGTCACTACATGCGTTGGTGCAACAACAGATACTGCGCCATACATGATGATGGTTCCTGCGAACTTCAACGGAACCGTTTATCTCTACTCACATGGATATCGTCCAAATGTTCCAGTCCCTGCTGGGATTCCTGGATACGGCGGATACACCGTTACGAATACTCCAGAGCCAGCACCAGGTGGAAGCCCAGCAATCATTGGGGCACTACTTGGTAAGGGTTATGCAGTCATGGGATCTGGCTTTGCTCGTCAAGGCTGGAACGCTGATTCTGCGATCAAGACCAACGTAGAACTCATTGGTCTTTTCAAGAAGCAGTTCACCAAGACTTCCAAAGTCGTTGCTTGGGGTAATTCACTCGGTGGATTCATCACTCAGGCACTCGCCGAACAGCACCCTGATTTGGTTGATGCAGCTGCGCCACTCTGTATGGCCAGTGATGTAACTCCATTGATGACCATGGCAGGAGATGCTCTATGGGGCATCAAGACATTCTTTGACCCAACAATCAAAGGTGGCGGATATTCAGCTGGAACAGCTGGATACGCCGAAGCTATGGGTGACCTTGTCAAGGTATTCACTGTTATTGGATCACTCCAGACAGCGATTGCAACAAATCCATCAACGCCTGCATGGCCAGCAACTTCTAAAGTGCCTGATGCGATCAAAGCGATTCCTTCCAGAAGCGCACTGGTCCTCATTGCACTGATGTCTGGCATTCCACTGCAGTCGGCACACTTTGACTCAACATCTGCGCCAGCAGGAATTCCTGCATCAAACGCGCTCTCTTTCCAGCTTGCAATTAACCCTGCACTTGCTGCGCTAGAGAACGTTGCTAATGCAGCTGCCCTTGCAGTACTTGCAACACATGACCTCGAGCTACAAGCAGGCGGTGCGGTGTTTGATAACACGACTACTGATTATGCAGCTCGTATTTCAGCGGAACAGTTTGTATGGAGCTCAGCTCTTTCGGGCGTCTCAGGTACAGCTGGTCTATTGAGCCTACTTGCAGCATCACCACGTGCAAAGGCAAATCCTGCTGCGGTAGCGAAGTTAAATACACTTGCTTCGCACACTGGCAAAGTTGATATTCCAACCATTCTTTTCACCGGCACTGCTGATCCTGTCACAACTGCAGGAAATCAACAGTCTGTGGTAGATAAGTATGCGGCGTACTACGCTGAAAAGTGGGCGGATGCAAAGGCCGAGAAGCGTAAGTCTGGCAACTACAAGAAGCCAGCAAATAACCTTCTCGTACTGTGGAATTTCCCACCAGAGAAATACACCAAGTTCACTGCGCTCGGATCACCGGATACCACGGTAGCTGCAGCAACAGGAACAAATCACTGTAACTTCACCACATCACAGTATCTAGCAATAGCCGATCTACTTGCTTATGCTGCTGATAATGAAAAGAACCTCTCAGGAGGAGCGCTGCTAACCAAGCTACGTAAGGCTGGCAACATGACTCTTGATCGTGGATACAGTGCTCCAAAGTTGAAGTACTACGGAGAATAATCCGCAGTAATTCACTCAAGAAGTGAGAGAAGAGGGCCCGGGAAATCTGGGCCCTCTTTTTTTTGTCAGATTAAGCAAACGTTCACTCAAACACCCTAGATTTATCAGCGAATAGCGCTATCTTCCTCGTTATGGCGACTGTTGCAGAACGACGCAGAATAGCCAGATTAATTCATCGTTTTGGCTTTGGTCCTCGCCCCAATGAATTTAGCGCTCTTCTTTCGGCCGGATTTAATGGCGCGGCCGAGAAGATACTTAACGCTCCTAAGACCGATGCGTTTGCTGATTCGCAAACACCGCCAAGAGTTAGCGATCAAGGTAAGCGGCCAGCTCCCAACAGCGCAGGAGTTGTTTCGTATGCCACAGAAAAGAGAGCGCAACTAAGTTCGTTGCTGCTCTGGTGGCTCGATCGGATGGTGCTCTCTGAGCATCCGTTACGCGAGCGTATGACCTGGTTCTGGCACGGCCATTGGGCTACCTCGTATCAGAAGGTTGATGACGCTCTACCGATGTATTTGCAGAATCAAACGTTACGTAAATTCGCGCTGGGAAATTTCGCTGATATGTCGCGAGCGATGGTCAATGATGGTGCACTCATTTTCTGGCTCGATGGTCAGACAAATACCATCAAGGCACCCAATGAGAACCTCTCCCGTGAATTGATGGAACTCTTTACTTTAGGGGTCAATCGATATTCTGAAAGTGATGTTCGAGAGACGGCGAAAGCTCTCACTGGATATAAGGTTGATAAATCAAGTGGCGCTGTAACTTTCTTGCCAAAGCAACACTATTCATCGCCCATCTCCTTCCTCGGAACTCGGGGCACATTCGATGCCAGCTCTTTGAGTAACTTCTTGGTGGCTCGCAATGATTGTGCACTGTTTATTACTGAGAGGCTCTGGTACCGATTTATCTCGAGTTCACAACCACTAGGGGATCAAACTCTTGTGAATTCATTTAAGGACCGAGATATTGCTAGTCTCGTAAAAGCAATTGGAACCCATCGTGCTCTAGATGATGAGAACAATGCCATGGTGAAGAGTCCACTTGATTGGTTCATTGCAACATGCAGGGCCATGAATATCACTCCATCGCAATTCTCAAATGTTGGTGCACTGCGCAATAACCTCAATTTGTTGGGACAAGTGCCATTCTTCCCGCCAAATGTTGGTGGTTGGCCTGTTGATCAGGCGTGGTTATCAACCTCTTCTGCCCAATATCGGATTTCTTTTGCAACATCCTTAATCAAAGAAGGAGACCTTTCACCCATAGAAGATTTACCAGCACGTAACCGCATTGATGGTTTGGCAGATTGGTTAGGAGTTGCCGAATGGAGTGCACGCACAAAGTTGGCACTGACCGGCGCCCGCAAAGACCCAGCGAGAATGACACTTCTCGCCCTTTGCTCACCCGAGTATGTCGTGAGTGCATAGGAGGCAATTCATGGACACAATAACGCGGCGACAATTCTTAAGAGCAACAGGCGCTGGTGCACTTGGTGCTGCGGCAACATCACTAACTTTTGAAGATATAGCGAGCGCAGCTATTACGCGGCCATTGCCTCTTGGCACTCCAATCCTTGTGGTTGTCACGCTCTATGGTGGCAATGATGGTCTCAACACAGTGGTCCCAGTCAACGACCCTGTCTATCAATCACTCCGACCAGGAATTGCATATAAAGAGAGTGATGTTTTGCCGCTGAAGGAAAACCTTTTTCTCAACGGATCCATGACTGGAATGCATGAGTTGTGGAACAAGAATCAAGTTGCGATTGTTCGAGGCGTCGGATATCCAAACTCAGATCGATCACACTTTTCTTCGATGGCGATCTGGCAATCTGCAGTACTGGGCCCTGCAAAGACGGGGTGGCTTGGACGTTGGGTCGAGACCCAACCGGAAGATCCACTTCTTGCAATTGGCTTAGGTTCAGTATTGCCACCGTTGTTGGCGGGAAGTAAGAGATCCGGATCTGTCCTGCCTCTTGGAGGATTGAAAGTACCGACTGGATCGTTAGCAAGTGATTGCATGAAACTCTCGATTGAGAGCAAAAGCGATAATCTCTTGCAATCGATGGCAGCGCGCACCATGCGAAATCTCTTCTCGGTTTCATCAGATATCACGCCAATTTTGAAGGCGCCTGCTCCGCCCGCCTCAGATCTACCAACTACAACAGGCGGAAACGCTGGCGGAGATAGCAATCTCACCCAACAACTCGATATCGTTGCAAAACTAGTATCGGCAGGCGCACCAACACGTGTCTGGTCAGTTTCTTTGGGAGGTTTTGATACCCACTCTGATGAGAAAGGTTCGCAGTCAGTTCTGTTAGGAGTCGTATCACAGGGAATCTCGAAGTTTATGTCTCAAATGCGCGCTACAAATCGCGGCAAAGATGTTGTAGTACTTGTCTATAGTGAATTTGGAAGACGAGTTCGTGCAAACGCTTCAGATGGAACAGATCATGGAACGTCAGGGCCCGTATTTGTCATCGGCGAGCGGATCAAGGGTGGCTTTTATGGAGAGCAACCTTCATTGAATCAACTACAAAATGATGATTTAGCCGTCACCTCTGATTTCAGAGACATCTACGCATCTATTTTGGAGAAAGTCTTAGGCACACAAGCAGAGCGAGTACTGGGATCATGGAAGGGCAGAACTCCCTTTTTCACTTAAGCGCTAGAACTTCTCGGTACGATGCGCATGTGTTAATTGAGTCGGTTCAAGCGATGCGCGATTTAGGCGCTACCGTGGCTCAACAATTACGCGCCGGCGACATCATCGTATTGCTGGGCAATCTCGGCGCTGGCAAGACCGCTTTTACTCAAGGTATTGGCAGGGCCCTAGAAATAAAGGATGTCACTTCGCCAACCTTTGTTATTGCCCGAACACATAAAGGCAAGATTCCTCTCATTCATGTGGATGCCTATCGTCTACTTGATAGCGGCGCTCAAGGTTTTGAAATAGATGATTTAGATCTTGATACCTCGCGCGCAGGTGCAATCACTGTCATCGAGTGGGGCGAAGAGGTAGCAACCAGAATGGATGAGGATTATCTGCTCGTTGATATCTCCTTTGGCGATAAAGAGAACGAGAGAGTCGTCGAGTTTCTTGGACATGGCGCTCGCTGGAGCGGGTTTTCGCTATGAATTCACTTGTAATAGATACCTCAACACATCGCACCTCAGTCGGGCTTTTTCGCGGCACAAGCGAGCTCTTTACTGGCTTTCATGACGGAGCGACCGCGCATGCCGAGGCGCTACCAAAATTAGTAAAAGAAGCTCTTGCTATCAGCAATGAGATTAATCAAGTCATTGTTGGAATGGGGCCTGGACCTTTTACGGGATTACGTGTTGGCATTGTCTTTGCCCAAACATTTGCACACGCCCGAGAAATACCATGGATTGGCGCATGTTCTCTTGATGCGATTGATGTTGATTCAGATTCGTACATAGTTACGACTGATGCGCGACGTAAAGAGGTGTACTGGGCGAAATACAGTGAAGGCAAACGAACATACGGTCCACAAGTTTCAACGCCAGCCTATGTAGAGGAATTACCAGAAAAGAAATATGGATTTAACTTTACAGAGAATCTCTATCCATCTATGTCAAAGCTGCTTGCTGCGGCTTTAGATGCGCCAGTAAATGAACCAATGTATTTGCGCCGTCCAGATGCTGTCCCAACGAGTGAGCGCACATGATCACGTATCGAGAGATGATTGCGCTAGATATTCCGGTAGTCGTTGGTATGGAGAAAGAGATTTATCCGGAGAGTCCCTGGAGCGCTGCGCAATTTCGCGAAGAGCTTGCTGGAGTTCCCAAGAGCCGTAAATACCTTGTCGCCCTCGATGAGAATCAGATTATTGGATATGGCGGAATCGCGGTTGCTGGCGATGTTGCAGATATCCATACCCTGACTGTTGCGCCATCACATCGTCGCCAAGGAATCGCAGCCACGATGTTGCACCAACTTGAAACCTGGTCGATCTCTCAAGGAGTCACTTCATTGATGCTCGAGATGCGCGAAGGAAATACAGAGGCCCAGCCGCTCTATGAAAAGCATGGCTACTCAGTGATTTCTCGCCGCGATAACTATTACGCGCCCTCTATTCACGCCTTAATCATGCGCAAAGAGGTGGCCAATGACTGAACCTTTAGTTCTGGGCATTGAGACATCCTGTGATGAAACCGCGGTCGGAATCGTTCGTGGACGGACACTTCTTGCCAACGTCATCGCATCAAGCGTTGAGGAGCACGCTCGCTTTGGCGGAGTTGTCCCAGAAGTTGCTTCCCGCGCGCATTTAGAAGCGATGCAATCAATCATTACTCAAGCGCTTCAAACCAGCAAAGTTAAGCTCTCGGATATCGATGCTGTTGCGGTGACAGCCGGGCCTGGTTTAGTCGGCGCACTTCTTGTCGGAGTCTCTGCGGCAAATGGACTTGCTCTGGCTTTGGATAAACCTCTGTATGGCGTGAACCATTTGGCATCACATGTTGCCGTTGATTTGTTGACGCACGACGCAGCACCTCGTCCCACTATTGCTTTACTTGTCAGCGGCGGTCATTCGTCAATCTTGCAAGTCAATGACATCACAAGTGATATCACTTCACTCGGACAGACAATCGATGATGCAGCAGGAGAAGCATTCGACAAGATTGCGCGCTTATTGAAACTTGGATTTCCGGGTGGACCACTGATTGATAAAACAGCCCGCGAAGGAAATAGAGATGCCATTAATTTCCCACGCGGTTTAACACAGAGCAAGGATCTTGTGGAACATGAATTTGATTTTTCATTCTCAGGGCTCAAGACTGCAGTCTCACGTTATTTACAAGCCACTCCAGATTTCGTACGAGCTGATGTCGCAGCGTCTTTCCAAGAAGCGGTCGTTGATGTTCTTCTTCAAAAATCAATCAAAGCTTGTAAAGAAACAGGAATCGATTCTTTAGTAATCGCCGGGGGAGTAGCTGCTAACTCTCGATTGCGCGACGTTGCACTCGAACGATGCGCTGCAGCCCAGATCGAACTTCGAACCCCGCCGCCTGCGCTCTGTACCGACAACGGTGCGATGGTCGCCGCCCTAGGTTCACTGGCCATCTCCTCAGGACGCCCTGCCTCAGCCCTCGGCATCGAAGCCGCCTCCTCGATCAGCCCCTCTATTCCAATCTGGGCGTAACGGCCCCATCTGGGTCCAGATATCTCCCGCCAGCCTGCGGATTTGAGAACGGGAATACTCGCCCCTAGGCTAGGCGTTAGCACTCCCTGCACGAGAGTGATAATGAGCGAGAGTGATAATCCGCTCAGACCGTAGGTCAATTACGAAATAGACGAAGAAGGAGCTACAACGATGGCCATTGCCATTAAGCCACTTGAAGATCGCATCGTTATCAAGATCAACGAAGCAGAAGAGAAGACCGCATCAGGTCTTGTCATCCCAGATACCGCTAAAGAGAAGCCACAAGAAGGCACCGTTGTTGCCGTAGGTCCAGGACGCTTTGATGATGGAGTTCGCGTTCCAATGGATATCAAAGTTGGCGATGTCGTGCTTTATAGCAAGTACGGCGGAACTGAAATCAAGCATGGCGGCGAGGAATATCTAGTTCTCTCTGCTCGCGACATTCTTGCAGTCATCGAGAAGTAAGAAGAGACGATAACCAACAATGGGTAAATCACTTCAATTCGACGAGAACGCTCGTCGCGGTATGGAGCGTGGAGTCAACATCCTCGCAGATACCGTCAAAGTAACTCTCGGCCCTAAGGGTCGTAACGTTGTTATTGGAAAATCTTTTGGCGCACCCCTCATCACTAATGATGGTGTGACAATCGCCAAGGAAATCGAACTCTCTGATCCAGCAGAAAACATGGGCGCCCAACTCGTCAAGCAAGTTGCGGAAAAGACCAATGATGTCGCTGGTGATGGAACAACCACCGCTACTGTCCTTGCTCAAGCAATGGTGAAGGAAGGTTTACGTAACCTCGCAGCCGGTGCCCAACCAATGGGAATCAAGTCTGGAATCGAAGCTGCTGTTGAAGCAGTCGTCGAAAAACTCCGCGCTAATTCCACCAAGATTTCAGATAAGGCTCAGATTGCTGATGTCGCCACAATCTCTGCGCAAGATCGCGGAATTGGTGATCTCATTGCTGAAGCGATGGATAAGGTCGGCAAAGATGGCGTCATCACCGTTGAGGAATCATCGACTACTGGACTCGAACTCGAATTCACTGAAGGTATGCAGTTCGATAAGGGCTATATCTCGCCTTATTTCGTGACTGACCAGGATCGTATGGAATCAATCCTCGAAGATGCTTTCGTATTGATCTCAGCCGGCAAAGTCTCAGCGCTCGGTGATTTATTGCCGATTCTCGAGCAGGTTGCGAAGGCTGGAAAGCCACTATTGATCATCGCTGAAGATGTCGAAGGCGAAGCGCTCTCGACTCTCGTCGTTAACCGTATGCGCGGAGTATTTACCTCTGCTGCCGTCAAGGCTCCTGGTTTTGGAGATCGTCGCAAAGCGATGCTCCAAGACATTGCGATTCTTACTGGTGGCCAAGTTATCTCCAGCGAAGTTGGTCTCAAACTTGATCAGGTCACTCTCGATATGTTGGGCCGCGCTCGTCGTATCGTGATCACAAAAGATCACACCACAATCGTTGATGGTTCTGGCGATAAGAAATCTGTCGAAGGTCGTATCGGCGAACTTCGCCGCGAGATCGAAGCAGTTGATTCCGATTGGGATCGCGAGAAACTTCAAGAGCGTCTTGCAAAACTCTCTGGTGGCGTTTGTGTCATCAAAGTCGGCGCTCATACAGAAGTAGAGTTGAAAGAGAAGAAGCATCGCCTCGAAGATGCAATCTCCGCAACTCGTGCAGCCGTCGAAGAAGGAATCGTTGTAGGTGGCGGTGCTGCTCTTGTTCATGCGGCCACAGTCCTTGATGGAGATCTCGGCTATGAAGGCGATGCCGCAGTCGGAGTTCGACTTGTTGCAAAAGCTTGCCAAGAGCCACTTCGTTGGATCGCAGAAAATGCCGGAGAAGAGGGTTATGTCGTCGTCTCAAAGGTACGCACCTTGAAGCCAAATGAGGGCTTTAATGCTGCCACCGATGAATACGGCGATCTGGTCAAAGCCGGCGTTATCGATCCAGTAAAGGTGACTCGCTCTGCACTTGCCAATGCAGCCTCAATCGCCGCGATGTTCATTACAACTGAAGCGTTGGTATTTGAGACTCCAGAAGCGAAGAAGGATGAAGCTGGCGGACATGGACATAGCCATGGCCCCGGAGGGCACTCTCACTAATCAATCGCCGATTATTCGGTCATGAAAATTAAGTAGTTCGAGAAAGGGCTCCGGCAGATTGCCAGGGCCCTTTCTTACTAGACTCCCAGCATGAACTCTGAAACCGTTAATGTCTCTGGAACAGTCTGGGCAGTCACTCTTAGCATCGTCTTTCTCGTCACCATTGCCGATCTGATCTGGGCCTGGTTCCGGCGCAACACCGTTACGACCACGCGCGAGGCAGCAACCTGGACCGCGATCTATGTCTCGGCGGCGATTATCTTCGGTATTTCGATGCGCAGCTGGGATGGGCCGACGGCCTCTGCTGAGTTCTTCGCAGGTTGGATCACGGAATACTCTCTTTCGATCGACAACCTCTTCGTATTCTTAATCATTCTTACTCGCCTCCGCATCGAACGCGAAAAAGAGCAGCTGGTACTGCTTTTGGGCATCATCATGGCCCTGGTGATGCGTGGAATCTTTATCATTGTCGGCGCTGCCGTCGTCGAGAGATTCGTAGCCATCTTCTTCTTCTTTGGTGCGATTCTTCTCTGGACTGCCTACAAACTCATCACCGAAGATGCAGAAGAAGATGAATGGCAAGAAAATCGCATCATCACAGCGCTTCGCAAACGCGGATACTCCACGTTCACAATCGCATTGGTCGCACTTGGAACCACTGATTTGCTCTTTGCACTCGATTCGATTCCAGCAATCTTTGGATTGACGCGTGATCCATATATTGTCTTTATGGCAAATGCATTTGCCTTGATGGGACTTCGCCAACTCTATTTCTTGGTCGGAATTCTCTTGAGAAGATTGGTCTATCTCTCGAAAGGACTCTCAATTGTCCTGGGATTTATCGGCATCAAATTAATTATCGAAGCCCTGCACGGAATTGGAATTCATGAAATTGCAGGATTTGAGATTCCACATGTTTCCTTGGCTGTATCGCTCGGCGTCATCATTTCCGCTCTCTCTGTGACGACTGTTATTAGTCTTCGCAAGAACCCCGGCCACGAACCAGATCCGCTACATCAAGCAAAGGATTAAAAAAAGCCCCCGTTCATCGCGATCGGGGGCTTTTTCATCACTAGAAGGAAGTACTAGTCGGTTTATCTAGTCAATGTAGAAGGAAATGAATTACGCAGTAAAGAACCTCTGTTGACGCTGAGCCTTACTGATGATGTCCAAACGCTCTTCTTCTGTTAAGCCGCCCCAGATGCCGTATGGCTCTTGAGCAGCGAGAGCGTGCGCTCTACATGCAGCAATAACCGGGCAGGAAGCGCAGACTGCTTTCGCAGCGTTCTCACGAGCCTTGCGGCGGGGGCCGCGCTCACCATCTGGATGAAAGAACATCTCAGTTGGAAGGGATCGGCAAGCACCCTCATACTGCCATTCCCAATTTGAGGCTACCGGCTTCGGTAAGCGAGAAGTTTCGGACATGGGTGAACCATACAATCGCGCCATAGGTTGTTCAAGTACCTTGACCGTCTATACCCATTTCGAGTCGCGGACCTCACATCCTGCCCCCACTATTGGGCCGTGGCTGAGAATTTCACCCAGGGCGAGACCGAAGCTCTGACCGTTGCGGCAGTAGCGCGACGCTTAGGAGTCGCCCCCGCCACCTTACGAACCTGGGATCGTCGCTATGGCTTAGGTCCTTCCGAACATAGCACCGGAGAACATCGTCGCTACAACGGAAACGATCTGGCTCGACTGACCTTAATGCGCAAACTTGTCATCGCAGGAGTCTCGCCGGCAGAAGCTGCCCAACGCGCGCTCAGTTTTGATGGCGACTCTTCTGCAGAATTGATTTCACAATCACTCTCTCAGGATGTAGCGGTCCGCGAAGAGTTAGTCGAAACTCTTATTCGAGCAGCGCGCGCATATGACCGTAATTTCATCGAAGAGTTATTGCGCACAGAACTTTCTGCGCGCGGAATCACCAATACATGGAATGAAGTCATCGTTCCGCTTTTAATTCTCATCGGTGATGATTGGGCTGAGTCCGGAACTGGCATCGAAATCGAACATCTTGTCAGCGAAATCATCAAACGACTTTTACAGGAAGCAAATACTTCTATTGAAAACCCAATCAATGCCCGCCCTGTCTTGCTCGCATGTATTGGCGAAGAGATGCACTCGTTAGCGCTATATGCACTGGGGGCGGCGTTATCTGAGCGAAAGATCGCAACACAATTTCTTGGTGCACGCACTCCGATCGAAGCCGTAAGTGCGGTCGTCAAGAGATCTGCTCCGCCTGCGATTTTTCTCTGGGCTCAACTTGCGCGCAACGGAAATGCAGAAGTCTTGGGAGAGCTGCCAAGTATTAGACCTGCTCCTCGAATCGTTCTTGGTGGTCCGGGCTGGAAGCACTCCGACCATAAATCTGCGGTTCATGTCCTTGATCTCCTTGAGGCCTGCGAAGAAATCACGCGGGCAGTTGGAGCCTAAACACCCCAAGCGTTAGGGTGGCGCGGTGAGCGAGAACGTCAACGAAAAGGTCGCCATGTTGGGCCTCACCTATGACGATGTCCTCTTGTTACCAGACGCTTCCGAAGTAGTTCCATCCGAAGTCGATACCCGCACCCAACTCACCCGGGGAATTAATCTTGAAATACCTTTGATTTCCTCTGCGATGGATACTGTCACAGAATCAGCGATGGCGATCGCGATGGCAAAAGCTGGCGGAATCGGCATCATTCATAGAAATCTTGCAGTTGATGAACAAGTCACGCATGTAAAGCTGGTCAAAGGCGCAGGGCTTCTCGTTGGCGCCGCAGTCGGAGTCGGTGATGATGGATTCGAACGAGCAGAAGCATTGATCGCATCCGGCGTTGATGTAATTGTGGTGGATACTGCTCATGGACATCATCGCGCAGTTCTCGAAGCAATCGCGCGCATCAAAAAACATTTTCCAAAGCAAGAAATTATTGGCGGAAATGTCGCAACCCGAGCAGGAGCTCAAGCTCTCATTAATGCCGGAGCAGATGCAGTGAAGGTCGGAGTAGGACCAGGTTCGATCTGCACAACCCGTGTTGTGGCCGGAGTCGGAGTTCCACAGATCACTGCAATCATGGAGGCAGCGAAAGCTTGCAAGAAAGCTGATATCCCATTGATTGCTGATGGTGGATTGCAATATTCCGGAGATATCGCCAAAGCAATCGTCTCAGGAGCCGATACAGTGATGCTTGGTTCGCTCCTTGCAGGTTGTGACGAATCACCTGGCGAATTAGTAGAGACAGGTGGAAAGAAATTTAAGGTGTATCGCGGCATGGGATCACTCGGCGCAATGCAAACTCGTGGCACCAAGAAATCTTTCTCTAAAGATCGTTACATGCAAGATGATGTTTTGGCCGAAGATAAATTGGTTCCCGAAGGTATCGAAGGAAAAGTTGCGTATCGCGGCCCTGTTTCCGAGGTTGTTCACCAACTCGTAGGCGGATTGCGCTCCGGTATGGGCTATGCGGGGGCAGAAGATATTGCTGCGCTCCAGAAGCGTGGTCGCCTCATCCAGATCACCGCGGCAGGGCTACAAGAGAGCCACCCCCATGATGTTCTCGACGTCGCAGATGCCCCCAATTACAGCTCCACAAAGAAAGGTAGAGCGCGCTAATGGTCGATATTGAAATTTCGCCCGGTAAGAGAGCCCGTACTGCATATTCTTTCGATGACATCTCGATCGTTCCCTCTCGCCGTACGCGCGAGCCAAATGAAGTTTCTACCGCCTGGCAGATCGATGCTTACAAGTTTGAGCTTCCATTGCTTGCTGCGCCCATGGACTCGGTTGTCTCTCCTGAAACTGCAATCGCAATTGGAAAGTTAGGTGGACTTGGAGTTCTCAATCTAGAAGGACTCTGGACGCGATATGACAATCCCAAGATTCAATTAGGTGAGATCTCATCAATCCCAGCTGATCAAGCAACCCGACGTATGCAGGAACTTTATAAAGCACCGATTCGCCCTGAACTCATTAAAGAACGTCTCGCCGAAATCCGCGCCGCTGGTGTAACAGTTGCAGGTGCGCTATCACCCCAACGTACAGCAGAATTTCACAAAGCAGTCATCGATGCTGGCGTTGATATCTTCGTCATTCGCGGAACCACAGTTAGCGCAGAACATGTCTCTAAAGCGCACGAACCTCTCAACCTGAAGAAATTCATCTACGAATTAGATGTACCAGTCATTGTTGGCGGCTCCGCAACCTCGCAAAGCGCATTACATTTGATGCGCGCTGGCGCTGCGGGCGTCTTGGTTGGTTTCGGTGGAGGAGCTGCGCACACAACTCGCCAAGTACTCGGAGTTTCAGTACCGATGGCCACTGCTGTTGCTGATGTTGCATCGGCTCGCCGCGAATATCTCGATGAATCTGGTGGTCGCTATGTCCACGTCATTGCAGATGGTTCCGTTGGAAAGTCCGGTGACATTGCAAAAGCGATTGCATGCGGCGCAGATGCAGTCATGTTGGGATCACCTCTTGCACGCGCTGATCAAGCCCCTGGGCGCGGTTGGCATTGGGGTTCTGAGGCGCATCATCCGGAAGTTCCGCGCGGTGCACGCGTTCATGTTGGTACGACTGGTTCGCTGCAAGAAATTCTTCTCGGGCCGTCACATTCTTCTGACGGAACAATGAATCTCTTTGGTGCGCTGCGACGTGCAATGGCAACCTGTGGTTACTCAGATCTCAAGGAATTCCAACGCGTCGAAGTCGTCCTCAACCGAGGTTAAATGAGAAATAACAGCAACCACGTACTCGTCATCGATTTTGGTGCGCAGTACGCACAACTCATTGCGCGCCGTGTGCGACAAGCAAATGTCTATAGCGAGATCGTGCCTTCGAGCATGCCGGTTAACGAAATCTTGGCGCGAAACCCACGAGCCATCATTCTTTCGGGTGGTCCATCATCGGTATACATCGAAGGTGCGCCACGGATTGATGCCGAACTTTTTCAGCACGATATCCCGATCTTTGGAATTTGCTATGGATTTCAAGCGATGGCACAAGCGTTGGGTGGGGAAGTAGGTAAGACCGGCGTCTCAGAGTTCGGCCGCACTAACTTCAACGCGGATCCTTCATCACGACTGTTCAATAGCTTGGAATCAAACTTCGATGTATGGATGAGCCATGGCGATAGCGTTGTTAAAGCGCCACAAGGTTTTCACACGATAGGTAACACAACTCATACTGCAGTTGCAGCCTTTGAAAATGAATCTGGTCTATTGGCTGGTGTGCAATTTCATCCAGAGGTACTTCACACCGATCATGGCCAAGAAATTCTCCGTCGTTGGTTAATTGATGTGGTGAAGTGCAAACCAACGTGGACTTCAGAGAACATTGTTGAAAATGAGATCATCAACATCAAGTCACTAGTTGCTGATAAGTCAGTCATTTGTGGGCTCTCAGGCGGAGTTGATTCAGCGGTTGCAGCAGCGCTAGTCCAAAAAGCTGTGGGCCCCCAACTCACCTGCGTGTTTGTTGATCATGGCCTCTTACGTGAAGGTGAAGCGCAACAAGTAGAACGTGATTTCGTAGCTGCTACCGGCGTTCAACTCATGGTCGTTGATGCTAAACAACGTTTCTTAGATGCCCTTAAGGGAGTTATTGATCCAGAAGAGAAACGTAAAATCATTGGCCGCGAGTTCATCAGAGTTTTCGAAAGTGCCGCGGCACAAATTTCCCAGAATAAGAAAGTCGAATACTTGGTCCAAGGAACGCTATATCCCGATGTTGTGGAATCAGGCGGCGGTACAGGAACTGCAAATATCAAGTCGCATCACAATGTGGGTGGCCTTCCAGAAGATCTTGAGTTCTCACTTGTCGAACCTCTTCGTACATTATTCAAAGATGAAGTTCGTGAAGTTGGACTAGTGCTGGGGCTTCCTGAAGCGATTGTGTGGCGCCAACCATTCCCAGGTCCCGGGTTAGCAATTCGAATCGTCGGTGAGGTTACTGAAGAAAGACTTAGAGTTCTTCGCCGAGCCGACTTTATTGCGCGCGAAGAATTACACTTAGCGGGCTTGGATCGAGAGATCTGGCAATGCCCAGTCGTTCTACTTGCTGATGTAAGAAGCGTTGGAGTTCAAGGAGATGGCCGAACATATGGTCACCCAATTGTTCTTCGACCTGTCACAAGTGAAGATGCGATGACTGCAGATTGGTCGCGAGTTCCTTATGAGGTACTTGCAAAAATCTCCAATCGCATTACGAATGAGGTACGTGAAGTAAATCGAGTTGTTCTGGATGTGACTTCAAAGCCACCCGGAACTATCGAATGGGAATAAAGATTTCTTAATGGAGAGGGAAGATTGAAAATGAAGCGCCTGGCACTACTTGTTGTGGCTGCGCTCTTTACTTCACTCTTCCTTACACCGACTACTGCAACAGCTGAAACTAAGAAGAGTAAAGTCTCAACAACCTCCACAAAAAAAGAGAAAGTTGACAAGATTCGTTGTAAGGCAACGAAGTCGGCCGCTCAGAATCCACTTCGCATTTCACCGCCAAACTCCATTCTCAAACGTGGTCCTCGTACCATCACTCTCCAGACAAATTGTGGCGATATCGTCATTCAGACATTCTTTAGGCAGGCGCCAGTCACCATCACAGTGCTTTCAACTCTTATTAATGGTGGTTTTTACAATAGAACTCTCTGCCATCGCCTTACGACGGAAGGTATTTTTGTTCTACAGTGCGGTGATCCCACAGCAAAAGGCACCGGTGGACCTGACTTTAGATATGGCGATGAAAATCTTCCGTTAGCAGGCGATGACAATTATCCAGAGGGCATTGTTGCGATGGCTAACTCAGGTCAGAAAAACACCAACGGCAGCCAATTCTTCTTGGTCTACAAAGACACAACCCTGGGACCCAATTACACAATCTGGGGTCGCATCATCTCAGGGCTCGAAATCGTCAAATACATCGCTGAAGGTGGCGAAAAAGATGGCGATGCAGACGGTGTTCCCATTCGCACTATTGCAATTGAGAAAGCTTTCACTAACTAGTCGGTACTGATTACCTTAAAAATCTCTGCAATGCGACCCTGGGCAAGACCTTGGGCTTCTGCATTCTTCTCGCCCCAGCTACGGACCATATTTTCTAACTCTTTATTATGTGCAGTCTGACTAACGTGCGCATGAAGAGCATCCATCTTCCTAGAAAAAGTCTCGGTGATATCAACGAAGTGATTTGGGGTGGGAGATCCGGTGATCCAGACTTCACGCACCCGCCATGGCTCAAGACCAGCTTCCTTTAAGTCAGTGAAAGCAAATGGATTTCTTGCATCTGGATATACAGCTTGAATCGCAGTCTCGCCAGCAGCGAGATGATCTGGATGGCTGGAATAGATACGTTCCCAATTTCTTTCAGGGGATTGGACAACCATACGATCCGGCTTTGCAATACGGATTGCTCTCACAATCTCTTTTCTTAATTCAATGGATGGCATCAACCATCCATCGCGATAATTCAAATACGTGATCTCTGAAACGCCAAGCGCAGCGCCAGCATCACGTTGTTCTTTCTGGCGGACCTTCGCCATTTCTTCCAGCGGGATACCCGATTCTTCGCCGCCTTGATCTCCGTTAGTGATGATGCAATATGAGACTTCGATTCCACGAGCAGTCCACTGCGCGATAGTTCCACCAGCTCCAAAATCGCAATCATCAGGGTGGGCCATTACTACAAGAACGCGCTTGATTTCTTCATCGGCAAGTGGAGTCACCTGCCTATCCTAGACTTGCCGGCATGTCGACGCGGTTGCTTGAAGGTTTGAATCCTCAACAGCAATCTGCGGTCTCCCATTTTGGTGGCCCATTACTTGTAGTTGCTGGCGCAGGTTCAGGAAAGACGCGAGTGCTCACGCGGCGTATTGCCTACTTGATGGCCGAACAAGGCGTCCAACCTTTTGAGATCCTCGCCATCACATTCACCAATAAAGCTGCTGGCGAAATGAAAGAACGCGTTGCGGCGTTGGTGGGCAATCGAGCTAAATTGATGTGGGTCTCTACATTTCACTCTGCATGTGTGCGAATACTGCGCCAAGAAGCTGTGCGATTGGGATATTCCACGACATTCTCTATCTACGACTCAGCCGACAGTCTGAGACTCGTCACTCTTGTGATGCGCGATCTTAATCTCGATCCCAAACGCTATAACCCACGAGGCGTCGCTTCGGTTATCTCTAACGCGAAGAATGAATTACTTGGCCCGGCTGATTATCGCAATGCGACCCAAAATAGCTTTGAAGAGATTGTTGCCGAGGTTTATGCGATCTACCAACAACGATTGACTGCCGCCAATGCGATGGACTTCGACGATCTGATCATGAAGACAGTCGAGATTCTCCAGAAATTTCCAGAAGCTCGCGCTCGATATCGCCATCGTTTCAAACATATCTTGGTTGATGAATACCAAGACACAAATCACGCCCAATACATATTGATCCGCGAACTTGTGGGAACAGATCGTGAGGGGATACCGGCGGCGCAATTATGTGTTGTTGGCGATGCAGACCAATCCATCTACGGCTTTCGTGGTGCAACGATTCGCAACATTATGCAGTTTGAAGAAGATTACCCCGATGCCACAACAATCTTGCTCGAGCAGAACTATCGCTCCACTCAGAACATCCTGAGCGCTGCAAATGCTGTCATCTCACTCAATGAGGCGCGTAAAGAGAAGAACCTCTGGTCAGATGCCGGTAGTGGCGCAAAACTTATTGGATTTGTTGCCGAGAACGAACATGACGAAGCCGAATTTGTACGCGATGAGCTCAATCGAATGCGACGAGAAGGTTTATCGAATTATGGCGATACCGCGATTTTTTATCGCACCAACGCTCAATCCCGCGTCTTTGAAGAAGTTTTCATGCGAGCCACAATCCCTTATAAAGTCGTTGGGGGAGTCCGCTTCTACGAACGTAAAGAAGTGAAGGACTTATTGGCGTACTTACGCGTAATCGTTAATCCGGATGATGAAGTTTCTATGCGTCGCGTCATCAATACCCCCAAGCGTGGAATCGGTGATCGTGCGATAGATAGCCTTGATGATCTTGCAAAGAGCGAGGGAATCTCGTTCTGGCAAGCCCTCAATCGCGCAAGTGAAGCTGGGCTCACTCCCAAGACAGCATCGTCCATCTCTCAATTTGTCGCGATGCTTAGCGCGCTTCGCGTCCTCGTTGAAGCAAAACGTCCACCCTCAACAATTGCTGCCGCAGCGCTCGAGCAATCAGGTCTATTGGATGAGTTGCGCGATAGCCACGATCCACAAGATGAAGTCAGAGTTGAAAACTTAGAAGAGCTTGTAGCAGTCGCCGAAGAATACGAAGAGAGAGAAGTGGATGAGGGTGAAGAGATCTCACTCTCGGGCTTTCTAGAAGATGTAGCACTCGTCGCAGATGCAGATGAAATTCCCGAAGGCGAAGATCATGGCGGCGTTGTTACCTTAATGACTCTTCACACCGCTAAAGGGCTCGAGTTTCCGACTGTTTTTCTCACCGGAATGGAAGAAGGAGTATTCCCGCATTCGCGCTCTCTCGGAGAAAAGAAGGAACTCGAAGAAGAACGTCGTCTGGCTTATGTAGGACTCACGCGCGCTCGCGAACGCTTGTACCTCTCACGATCGGAGTATCGATCGTCATGGGGAGCTCCTAATTACAATCCACCATCACGGTTCTTAGATGAGATTCCAGAAAATCTGATTGATTGGAACAAGAGCGCTAGTGGCTTTGCTTCTCCGCCGATTACGCGGAAGAAATATGGCCCACCACCCCCATTGCCAAAAGCAACTGGAACTAAATCAAATACTCTCCAACTCAACGTTGGTGATCGCGTTTCACATGACACATTTGGCTTGGGTACTGTGATTGCTGTCTCAGGATCAGGGGATAAGGCAGAAGCCACAATCAACTTCGGAAGCTACGGAGATAAGCGATTGTTGCTCCGTTATGCGCCAGTAGATAAGTTATGACCCATGGACCTTTTTGAGTATCAAGCGCGCGATCTATTCGAAGCCAACGGCGTACCTGTTCTAGCAGGTGCTGTTGCCACAACCCCCGAAGAAGCTCAGAAAGCAGCAGAACGTATCGGTGGCAAGGTCGTCGTGAAGGCCCAGGTCAAAATTGGTGGCCGTGGAAAAGCAGGTGGAGTCAAGCTTGCTGAAAACCCAACTGACACATTTGAAAAAGCAAAAGCGATCCTTGGCATGGATATCAAGGGCCACACAGTTCATAAAGTAATGATTGCTCAAGCCGCGCCGATTGAAAGTGAGTACTACCTCGCAATTCTTCTCGATCGCGCAGCTCGTTCATTTCTTGTGATGGCATCAGTCTCTGGTGGCATGGATATCGAAGAAGTTGCCCATAAGACTCCAGAAAAACTAGCCAAAGTTCATGTTGATCCAAACGAGGGTATCTCTGCAGAGAAGGCTCTGGATATTGTTCGTAAAGGTGGATTCCCATCTGATGTAGAGAAAGATGTTGCCAACGTTCTTATCACGCTGTGGAAGACATTCCAGAGCTCGGATGCCACTTTGGTTGAAGTAAATCCCCTCGTCAAGACTTCTGACGGACGCATCATTGCACTCGATGGCAAAGTCACCTTTGATGACAACGCTGCTTTCCGCCACCCAGATCATGAAGCGCTGATTGATCACGCTGCTACTAATCCACTTGAGGCGCTCGCAAAAGAGAAAGACCTCAACTACGTGAAGCTCGATGGAGAAGTTGGTGTCATCGGAAATGGCGCCGGTCTCGTGATGAGTACCCTCGATGTTGTTGCATATGCGGGCGAGAAATTTGGCGGCGTAAAGCCAGCTAACTTCCTAGATATTGGTGGTGGTGCATCTGCCCAAGTTATGGCAGACGGACTCTCCATCATCCTCGGTGATCCTGCTGTGAAATCTGTATTCGTCAACGTCTTTGGTGGAATCACTGCATGTGATGCGGTCGCTAACGGAATCGTGCAAGCGCTCTCCATGTTGGGAGATAAGGCCACAAAACCAATCGTTGTACGCCTTGATGGAAACAATGTTCTAGAAGGTCGTCGAATCTTGAATGAAGCGAACCACCCATTGGTTCAACAGCTCGACACTATGGATGGAGCAGCCGCAAAAGCTGCAGAATTGGCGGCTAAATAATCATGGCGATCTTCCTTGATGAAAATACCAAAGTCATCGTCCAGGGCATGACTGGTTCTGAAGGTACTAAACACACTCGTCGCATGATTGCTAGCGGTACAAAAATTGTTGGTGGCGTAACTCCTGGCAAGGGCGGACAGGTCGTTGAGATTGAAGGAAAGTCACTTCCAGTCTTCAACACCGTTGCAGAAGCAGTTGCTGCTACAGGCGCCAATGCCACAGTCATCTTCGTTCCACCTAAGTTTGCCAAGAGCGCAGTCATCGATGCGATTGATGCGCATGTGCCATTGATCGTCGTCATCACCGAAGGTATTCCGGTACATGACACTGCAAGTTTCTTTGCTTACGCCCAGAAAGTTGGAAAGTCGCGAATTATCGGACCTAACTGTCCAGGCCTCATCAGCCCAGGCAAATCCAATATTGGAATTACTCCTTCAGATATCACAGGCCCAGGAAAAATTGGACTTGTTTCAAAATCGGGAACTCTGACTTATCAGATGATGTACGAACTACGAGATATCGGATTTACTACCGCAGTCGGTATTGGTGGCGACCCAATCATCGGCACCACACATATCGATTGCTTAAAAGCTTTCCAAGATGACCCAGAAACTCAAGCCATCGTCATGATCGGCGAGATTGGCGGCGATGCCGAAGAGCGCGCTGCTGCATTTATCAAGGAGTATGTAACAAAGCCGGTCGTTGGCTACGTCGCAGGTTTCACCGCCCCAGAAGGCAAGACGATGGGACATGCTGGTGCAATCGTTTCTGGATCCTCAGGAACTGCCGAAGCTAAAAAGGTCGCACTCGAAGCTGCTGGCGTTCGCGTTGGTAAGACTCCGAGTGAGACTGCGATGTTGCTCCGTTCTATCCTCAATTCCTAACCGCAATTCCTAACTAAGTATTAGGCCACGGGATAACCTGAGCGCATGACTCGGACCCTGCTTGTAGGTTTCCAACAAGCAGTTCGTAGCGTCACGCTCATACTTCTTCCGCTTGCTTTCATCTCTTTAGTTGCGTGGGCGACGGCAGGTAGCTCCACAGGAAATACCGCAGACCCGTTGCGCGCTGCGGTCTGGTTCTTTCTCGTCGCGCACCACATTCCTCTAGACCTATCGCTCTCCAACAGCGCAATCTCTGGAAATCTCACTTACTTTCCTATCGGAGCTCTCCTTATTCCATTTCTTGCAATTAGAAGTGGCTATAAGCGGATCGTTGAAAATTTAGGCGCACATACTCTTCGAGAGAAGCGCAGCTATGTGATGGCACTTGCGCTTGGTTATGCGCTGATTGGCTCGCTACTTTCACTCTTTGCAACAGGAAGTACTGTCAAAGCTCCGATTTATTTTGTCTTTCCAATTCTCTTTCTGGTGGCAACAATTGCAGGATTTCTCGCTAGCAATCTTCTCCCAGAACATGCGCTGCAATTTCCTTGGCAACGCGGCCTTCGCGTCGCATGGATTCTGATTCTCGCGCTGATCGGTTTTGGTGCGTTGATCTTTGCACTCTCACTTGCATGGCATTTCACCACAGTCCTCAATCTCACCAAGGTCATCGAACCCGGGGTGTTTGGTGGATTAGTTTTTCTTGCTGTTCAAGTCCTTTATCTTCCAAACTTTGCTATTGCTTCCCTCAGCTATATCGCGGGCAGCGGCGTCGCAATTGGAGCAGGCTCTTGGCTCAATCCATTTGTACATAGAATCGATGAAATTCCTGCAATTCCTTTGCTGGGAGGCCTGCCTGTAAACGCCTATCCACTTCTCTCAATCTTGGCACTCGTTGTTATTGCATCTGGCGTACTGACCGCACGCTATGCGCAACATTGTTATCTCGATCCAACAGAGCAGAAGAGATTTTTAGGCGCCACAACTGGATTTCTTTTCCTATTAACGCTCTTTGTTGCACGCGCATCGAGCGGCGAATTACTTTCTTCGAATCTTCCTTCCGTCGGCCCACAGTGGTGGCTGATGCCGATCTTGCTCTCCTTAGAATTTGCAATGGGGGTTGCCCTCTACATTTATCTCCCTATTCTGATTCAGCAAATTCGAGAATCTAGAAATGTCGCACAAGAAGGTAACTAAAGAGGCATTTCTATTGCCTGGTGCGTTTGAAACCGCTCGGTGCATTTAGACTATAAACCATGACAACAGCGCGAATTTTGGATGGCAGAAGCTGCGCTTCATCAATCAAATCTGAATTAACTGCCAGAGTCGCTGGTTTAAAGAAGAAGCCAGGTCTGGGCACCATCTTGGTGGGTGATGATCCAGGCTCTCATTCCTATGTCACAGGCAAGCATCGCGATTGTGCTGAAGTTGGAATTCACTCTATTCGTATCGATCTACCCGCATCCGCTTCTCAATCTGACGTACTCGCTGCGGTTAATCATCTCAACAATTCTTCTGAGTGCACGGGTTATATCGTCCAACTCCCGTTGCCCTCGAATATCAATACCAATCAGATTTTGGAAGCGATTGATCCCACCAAGGATGCTGATGGTCTTCATCCCATAAATTTGGGAAGACTCGTTCTCAACCAGCGCGCCCCACAACCATGCACGCCTCGTGCCATTGTTGAACTTTTGAAACGCAATGATGTTTCGCTGAATGGAAAGAACGTTGCCATTCTTGGACGTGGAACTACCGTGGGTCGCCCACTAAGCCTTCTTCTCTCAGGCAAAGAAGTGAATGCAACCGTAACAATCTTGCATACGGGCTCACGGGATTTAGCCCAACACACTCGTCAAGCAGACGTTGTCATCGCTGCTATTGGCAGAGCGCACTTTCTCACCGCTGATATGGTCAAGCCCGGCGCGATTGCGATCGATGTTGGTATTACGAGAACAGCGAGTGGGTTGCAAGGCGATCTACATCCCGATGTTGCAAATGTTGCATCAGCAATTTCGCCCATGCCCGGTGGCGTTGGTCCTGTGACGCGAGCTATGTTGTTAAGCAATATCGTTGATATCGCAGAGTCGCAGTCATGACCAAACGTCTGGCGTATCTTCTTGCCCTGATAGGCGCTCTCATTGGCATCTTTGCCTCAGTTCGTTTTGGGGCGCTGACTATTGCCTCCGGGCTGGTCGTTTTTCTGCTCCCTGATTTTCGCCAGATGCGAGCCATCGAAAAAGTCATCTCGGCAGCCCTTGTTGTGTCCCTGATAACAATCGCATTGGCGCTACCCCGACGCTAGAAGGTAAGTTTCGCGCCATGAGCAGATCTGGAAAAGTAACCGTTGTCGGCGCTGGTTTCTATGGATCAACCACAGCGCTGCGCCTCGCAGAATATGACATCTTCGAAACTGTAGTCCTCACCGATATCGTTGAAGGCAAGCCGGAAGGCTTGGCACTTGATATCAACCAATCACGATCAATTGAAGGGTTCGAAACTAAAGTTGTCGGAGCAACAACAACTGCAGAGGGCAAAGGATATGAAGCCACTGCAAATTCAGATGTTGTTGTCATCACCGCAGGTCTACCACGTAAACCTGGCATGAGCCGTATGGATCTCATCGGCGTTAATGCTGGCATTGTGCGCGGCGTCGCAGAAAACATTGCACAACATTCACCTAACGCTGTGCTTATTGTTGTCTCAAATCCATTAGATGAGATGACTGCACTTGCCCAAATCGCTTCACAATTTCCGCGCCAGAGAGTTATGGGACAAGCTGGAATGCTTGATACTGCGCGCTTCACACACTTTGTCGCAGAAAAACTCAACGTTCCTGTCGCATCAGTCAAGACGCTGACGCTCGGAAGCCATGGCGACACAATGGTTCCGGTCCCAAGTCGTTGCACTGTCGACGGTAAGCCACTGTCAGAAAAGCTCAGCGCAGCTGATATTGAGGATCTTGTTACACGTACTCGCAACGGTGGAGCTGAAGTTGTCGCGCTACTCAAGACAGGTTCTGCTTATTACGCGCCATCAGCTGCTGCAGCGCGAATGGCTCGCGCCGTCATCAAAGACACAGGTGAAGTGATGCCAGTATGCGCGTGGGTCGATGGCGAATATGGAATTTCTGGTGTTTACCTCGGAGTTGAAGCCGAGATTGGCCGCTCCGGCATTAAGAAAGTTGTTGAAGGCGGGCTGACCGCAAGCGAACTTGAGGCTCTCAAAGTCGCGGCCGAATCAGTTCGTGCAAAGCAAGCAGATGTGAAGGATCTCTAACAGAACTCATTAACAGAACTCAAGGAACCAAGGGAAGGTACGTAGATGAGCAAGATCAAAGTACAAGGAACAGTCGTCGAGCTCGATGGCGACGAGATGACTCGCATCATCTGGGACTTCATCAAGAAGCAGTTGATCCTTCCTTATCTCGATATCAATCTTGAGTACTACGACCTTGGAATCCAGCATCGTGATGCCACAAATGACCAAGTCACCATCGATTCTGCTCACGCCATTCAGAAGCATGGAGTCGGCGTCAAATGCGCAACCATCACTCCAGATGAGGCGCGCGTCAAAGAATTCGGTCTCAAGCAGATGTGGAAATCTCCTAATGGAACCATCCGTAACATCTTGGGTGGCGTAATTTTCCGTGAGCCAATCATCATCAAGAACGTACCAAGGTTGGTTCCGCACTGGAGCAAGCCCATCGTCATTGGCCGTCATGCATTTGGTGACCAATACCGTGCCACAGATTTCCGAGTTCCAGGTCCAGGAAAACTCACCGTTACATTCACACCAACCGACGGTTCCAAGCCCATGGAGTTCAACGTCTTTGACTTCCCAAGCTCTGGCGTCGCAATGGCGATGTACAACCTCGATGATTCCATCCGTGATTTTGCGCGCGCATCCTTCAACTACGGAATCGCACGAAAGTACCCGGTTTATCTCTCGACAAAGAACACGATCTTGAAAGCTTATGATGGACGATTTAAAGATATTTTCGCTGAGATCTTTGAGAGTGAATTCAAAGCGGAGTTCGACAAGTTAGGTCTTGAATACGATCACCGTCTTATCGACGATATGGTCGCAACATCGCTTCGTTGGGAAGGTGGATACATCTGGGCATGCAAGAACTACGACGGTGATGTTCAATCTGACACGGTTGCACAAGGTTACGGTTCGCTCGGATTGATGACCTCTGTATTGATGTCTCCAGATGGACGTACTGTCGAAGCAGAAGCTGCTCACGGCACTGTGACTCGCCACTATCGCGATCATCAAGCAGGCAAGGCGACTTCCACAAATCCAATCGCCTCAATCTTCGCGTGGACACAAGGTCTACAACATCGCGCCAAACTTGATAACACTCCTGATGTCGGCAAGTTTGCTGCAACTCTCGAGCGCGTGTGTATCGAGACGGTCGAGAGCGGAAAGATGACAAAAGATCTTGCTCTGTTGATCAGCAACGATGCTCCATGGCTCAACACTCAAGAGTTCCTATCGGCAATCGATGAGAACCTTCAGAAAGCGATGAAGTAGTAAAGAAAATCCAATAAAAAAGCCCCCGATATTCGGGGGCTTTTTTAATTCTCCAGTTACTTAATACGTGATCCATCTGCCACGTTGAAGAGATGGACAACATCGCCCTTAGCGGAGACAGTGACTGTCTGGCCAGCTTTTGGTGGGTTCTTTGGATCCCAACGGACGATGACTTGAGCGCCTTCATCGCTGGCATTTGCAAATTTCACAGATGAATCGACTGGCTTGCCGTAGACGAATGCGTCTGCGCCGAGTTCTTCGACCACCTCGACCTGGATATCAAAGCCCTTGCTAGAAGGTGTAAATCCTTCTGGGCGGATACCGACAATGACTGATGCGCCAGCAGATGCTGGGACATCAACATCAAGGCCACCAAGCTTTGCTTT